>Ga0070658_10002272_pt1 | contig 16115 bp, 13 predicted proteins | sample KBSC13metaG_FD_64664 | JGI IMG/M metagenome (GOLD analysis project Ga0070658, IMG submission 64664) | Corn rhizosphere microbial communities from Kellogg Biological Station, Michigan, USA - KBS C1-3 metaG | ecosystem: Host-associated > Plants > Roots > Rhizosphere > Soil ...
GCGATGGCCGCAGCGCCCGACCCTCGCGTCGCTGAACGGCAAGCCCTTCATCTCATATGCGCCCTACGAGGCGGGATACTTCTACCAGCTCGTGCAGCGCCATCTCTCGCATGCGGCCGTGACACCCGATGTCGTCGACTACGTGCCGCAGATCCACACGATGTTGGCGCTGGTCGACTCGGGCGTCGGTGTCGCGCTCACGCCGGAGACGGCGACGCGCTTGCGCTTCGAGGGCGTCTTGCTGCGGCGGGTGCAGATGACGCCGGCGCGCCCGGTCGAGATGGCCATCTCCTACCGCAAGGACAACGCCAATCCGATGATCAAGGTGTTCCGTCGCGAGGTGGAGGAGGCCTTGAAGGATGAGCAGGCACGCGCCGCGGAAGGGTCAGCGCCGCGCAAAGCGCCGAGAGCAGCGCGAGCGCCGCGGCGATCCCCATGACCGTACGGAAGCCTGCGATGAACGCGGCGTGGATGGCCTCTCCAGCCGCAACGCCCCGCGCATCGTCGGGCAGCTCGATGGCGGCGAGCTTCTGTTCCTGCGCGTGGATGTGCTCCTTCAGCGCAGCGCCGACGTGCTTCTCCTCCATGCCGCGCTCGAGGCTCGACTGGAACACGAGCGTCATCGCAAGCCCGAACACCGCGACGGCGAGCAAGCCGGCGGCCTCGGATACCGCGTTGTTGATGCCGGACGCAACCCCCGCGTGCGCGCGCGACACCGAGCTCATGACCGTGTTGGTGAGCGGCGCCACCGTGATCGACATGCCGAGGCCGAGCACGACGAAGGCGGGGAAGAAGCCGCTCCAGTAACCCGCTGTCGTGCCTGCCAGCGTGAAGAGCCCGAAGCCGATTGCGGCAATGGCCGGGCCCGCGATGAGCAGCCATCCCGGCCCGGTGCGATCGGAGAGCGCGCCGGCCCGGCGCGAGAGCAGGAAGAGCAGGATCACGCTGGGCAGCATCGCGGCACCCGCGGCCGTGGCGCTGAAGCCGTGCACCTGGATCAGGTTCATGGGCACGAAGAAGAGCCCGCCGCCAAGCGCCGCGTAGAGGAAGAGCGTCAGCAGGTTCGCGCCGCAGAAGGCGGCCGAGCGGAAGAGCGAAAGCGGCATCATGGGCGAGCGGCTCTTCCATTCCACCGCGATGAAGAGCCCGAGCAGCACGACGCCCGCGGCAAGCGTGCCGAAGATCGCGGGATGCCGGAATCCCAATGCGGACGCCTCGATCAGCCCGAACACGAGCGAACCCAGTCCCGCGGTCGCGAGGATGGCGCCCGCGAAATCCGGCGCGCGTCGAGCCGATTCGCGGCTCTCGGGCACGCCGCGCCAGGCGAGGAAGAGCACGATCGCGGCGATCGGCACGTTGATGAAGAAGATCGCGCGCCACGAGGCGTGATCGATGAGCGTGCCCCCGACGAGGGGCCCGATGATCATCGTGATCGAGGTGAAGGCGGACCAGGTGCCGATCGCCTTGCCGCGCGCATCGTCGCCGAAAGAGGCGCTGATGATGGCGAGGCTGCCCGGGACCATCAACGCGGCGCCGGCGCCCTGGAGCGCGCGTGCCGCGATGAGCGCTTCGATGCTGGGCGCAAACCCGCACGCGACCGACGCGGCGGTGAAGATCACGACCCCGATCGCGAACACGCGCTTGCGGCCGTGGCGGTCGCCCAGCGCGCCGCCGGTCAGCATGAGGGAGGCGAGGAACAACGTATAGGCCTCGACCACCCACTGCACGTTCGTGATCGTCGCGCCGAGGTCCTGCTGCAGCGCCGGCAGCGCGATGTTGACGACCGTCCCGTCGATGAACGCCATGCTGGAGCCGAGGATCGTCGCGGCCAGCACGCGGCGCGGATGCCCGCGGCTCGCGCTCACTTCCTCACGCTATCGGCCCCCCGCCCATGCGCTAGATCCAATGGAAGCCGCTGAACATGCCGGTGAAGGCGGTGCCCATGAGGAACGCGACGGCGGTGCCCACGAGGCCCGCCAGCATGAAGAAAAGCAGCGCGGCGGGAATCGCGGCGATGGAGAGCTTGAGCAGCAGCCACACCATCTGGAGGAAGGGGATGTTCACGTTCACCACGCGCACGCGGATCACCGCTTCCGCGGCCTCGCGAGCGTCGAGGCGATTCAGGTTCTCATCGATGGTGGGCATGGCGCTCTCCGGCAAGGGGATTCGCCAGCGATTATGATCGAAGACTTTCTTCGAAGGAGAAGCGTCATGGCGGAGCTGCAGAAGATCGACGTGGTCCAGGGCAGCGGGGCCGAGGCTCGCGCGGGCAACGTGACCGTGCACTACACCGGCTGGCTCCATGACCCGTCGAAGCCCGACGGGCACGGCCGCAAGTTCGACAGCTCGCACGACCGGAGCGAGCCGTTCCAGTTCCGCCTCGGCGCGGGGCAGGTGATCCGCGGCTGGGACGAGGGGGTCGCGGGCATGAAGGTGGGCGGCAAGCGCACGCTCATCATCCCGCCCGAGATGGGCTATGGCGCGCGGGGCGCGGGCGGCGTGATCCCGCCCAATGCGACGCTGGTCTTCGACGTGGAGCTGGTCGACGTGAAGTGACGGCGCCGCAGCCCGCCGCGACCGGGGTGCGCGCGCTGCTCACGCTGCGCGCCGCACCCGGGCGTTTCCCCTTCGCGTTGCGGGCGGCGCTGTGCATGGGCGTGCCGGTGCTGGCGGGAGTCGCGGCCGGCGACGTGGCCGCGGGCCTCATGGCCACGATCGGCGCGTTCACCTCGCTTTACGGCAGCGGAAGGCCGTACCTCTATCGCGCGTTCATGCTCGCCTGGATCGCGCTCGGCATGGCGATCGCGGTGGGGCTCGGGATCGCGGCGGCCGTGTCCCACCCGCTCGCGATCGCCGGGGTGGCGCTGATCGCGATGGCGTCCACGCTGCTGTGCCGGGCGCTCGAGACGGGGCCGCCGGGCGCGTATCTCTTCGCGCTCGCATGCGCCGTGGGCACGGCGATGGGCGCGGTGCACCTTCCGGCGCTGCATTCGTCGCTGCTGGTGCTCGCCGGGGGGGCGTTCTCGTGGCTCGTGCACATGGGCGGGGCGCTCTTCTCCGCGCGGCGTCCGGAAAAGCGGGCCGTGGAGCGCGCGGCGCGAGCGGTCGAGGCATTCATCGCGTCGCTGGGCGGCTCGCGCCAGGATGCGGCGCGCCATGAAGCCGCGCTCGCGCTGCACGATGCGTGGTCCGCGCTCGTGACGTACCAGCCGCTGCGGCGGGCCGGGGGAACCGTCGGGCGGCTGCGCGGGCTGAATCGCGAAGCGCACCTCCTCTACGCGGATGCGATGAGCTACGGCCTTTCGGGGACGCCCATGCCGGGGGCGGCGCTGGAGGACGCCCGTCGCATCGCGCGGCTCGCGCAGGATCCCGCGCAGGTCGAGCCCGCGCGGCACGACGAGATCCCCCTCGGCCGGCTCAAGGCGCGCGATGCACTGCGCGAGGCGTTGAAGCCCGGATCGAACTCGTTGCTCGTGGTCGCGCGCGTCGGCCTCGCGTCGCTCGTGACGGGGCTCGCGGGCGACCTCATGGCCCTCGAGAACGCGTACTGGTCGGTCGCCTCCGCGGTGCTGGTGCTGCACTTCGGCCTCGATTGGCGCCGGACGGTGCAGCGCGGCCTCGAGCGCCTCGCGGGCACCTGGGCGGGCCTCGCGCTCGCCGCGGTGCTCCTCGCGTGGCATCCGCAGGGACTCTGGCTCGTGGCGGCCGTCGCGTTCCTGCAGTTCACCATCGAGATGGTGGTCTTGCGCAACTACGCGGTCGCTGTCGTGTTCATCACGGCGATCGCCCTGCTCATCGCGGCGGGCGGGCGCGACGTGCCCGACCATGCGGCGCTGCTGCTCGCGCGCGGCATCGACACCACGCTCGGGTGCGTCATCGGGATCGCGGTGTTCGCGCTGCTCGAGCCGCGCAAGGCGGGCGACCGCCTGCGGATCGACCTGGCCGCGACGCTCGATGCCGCCGGCGCCACGCTCGAATGGCTGGCACGCGGCGACGTCACCTCGCGCGGCGCGCGCGAGCAACGCCGGCGCCTGCAGCATCGCGTGTTCGCGCTCGGCGAGGCGTATGAAGCCGGCATCGGCGGCCTTGGCCGCGAGCGCCGCGAGGCCGAGCAGATGTGGCCGGCGGTGGGAGCCGCGCAGCGCGTGGCCTACCGGACGCTGGCCGAATGCTGGGCGCTCGAGCGCGTGCAGGCGGGCGGAAGCGCGGAATTAAGCCCGGGCCTAAGCCCGGGCGACCTGGCGACCCTCCGGGGCGCGCTGGACGTGCTGGCCTGCTCGGTACGGCAGGCGAGCCGTCCACCGCCCCTGGAGCACGTTCCCGAAGTCCTGGGCGAGGAATTGCGGCAGTTGCGCGCCGCCCTGGCGCGCGAGCCGGGGGGCGCGGCATTACGTTTGTAAACAATCGTGAAGGGTGGTTGCAAGTCGATCGCCCTGCGCTAGAGTGAAGCCGTCACTTCACGGTTGCGTGCGAAGAGACTTCGAGGGGTTCCCCGCCCGTGGGAGCCCCTTTTTTCTTTTCAGGCGGCTCGCTAGAATTCGCCCCAGAAGTGCCGCCGCAAAACGGAGGCACGGAGGCCTGGCATGCGTCTCGTGACGACGCTCACCGCGTTCCTCGTCGGGGCCATAGGCGCGACCGCCGCGCGATGGCTGGGTATCCATGACAGCGGGCTCGTCATCGCCTATGCCGTGGTCGGCGCGGGCCTGCAGTCCATCGCCTTCATCCTTCTGTACCTTTTCCGCACGCGCCAAGACAAGGCACCGCCGGTCCCGTTCGGCGAGCCCGTGCGCTTCGACCACGAGAAGTAAGCCTGGCATCCCCGACGCTTAGCATACGGCCGCTGACCTCCGCGGACCAGGACGTGCTGTGGGAGATCTTCCACGTGGCGCTGTGGGATCCGCCGCCCGCGCCGCCGCGTCCGCGGGAGGTGCTGGAGCGCCCGGACGCGCGCATCTATGCGGAGTGCTGGGGCGAGCGCGAGGGCGATGTCGGCGTGGGTGGCGAAGTGCCCGGGCACGACGGGCTGATCGGCGCCTGCTGGATGCGGCTTCTCAAGGGCGGGCTCGGGCTCGGGTATCTCGACGACGAGACGCCGCAGCTCGGAATCGCGCTCTTCGCGCCCTTCCAGCATCGCGGCCATGGCGAGCCTCTCATGCGCGCGGCGCTCGAGGCGGCGCGTCGCCACGGCTACCGGCGGGTTTCGCTCACGGTGCATCCGCAGAATCCGGCGGCGTCGCTGTATCGCCGGTGCGGATTCGTGGAAATCGCGCAGCGGCGCACCTACCGGCTGATGTTGAACGAGCTCGCCGCGTCCGGCAGCTAAGCGGGCGGCGGCCTGCGGGCGGGCAGGATCAGCGGACGCCGCCTCAAGCGCCGGGGCGCGAGCCTCCGGCGGCGAGGACGTGGTCGATCCATCGCGCGGTGAGCTTTTCCTGCACGCCGTTCTGGCCCAGGCGTTGGCGCAGCCCGCGGAAGTCGACGAGATCCAGCAGCTGGTCCTGGTTGAAGCACGAGAAGACGTAGCGCGTGACGCCGGTCTTCGGGTCCACGTGCGGCTGCAGGCACTGCGCGCAGATCTCCTTCATCATGCATTGCATCGGCGAGTTGATGGAGCCGAGGCCGACATGCGTGGGCTTGAGGTACGGCGCCAGCACGCCACGACGCGCGCGCGCCACCGCCGCCATCATGCCGTCGGAGCCGATGGCGATGATGCGATCGGCATCCTGCATGCGCACGGACGCCTGGCCGAGCGCGCCGCTCGCGTGAGCCGCCATCGCCTCGACGATGTTGCCGACGAACTTCTTGTCGCCCGCGCGCGTGGGCTCGAAGCCCGGGCCTTCGTCGCTGCACCAGACGACCTCGTCGGCAGCGGCCTCGATCTCGGCGACCTTGTAGCGGTCGCGCATCTTCTTGTAGCCCGCGAAATAGAGCACGCGCGAGCCGGCCTCGCGCAGGGCCGCGCCAATGGAAAACAGCACGGCGTTGCCGAGCCCGCCGCCCACGAGCACCACCGTTTCATTCCCCGGCGTGTGCGTGGCGGCCCCCGTCGGCCCCATCAGGACGACTGGCTCGCCGGGTTTCAGCAGCGCGCAGAGGTCGCTCGAGCCGCCCATCTCCAGGACGATGGTCGAGACGAGGCCGCGCTCGCGGTCGACCCACGCGCCCGTGAGCGCCAGGCCTTCCATGGCAAGCCGCGTGCCCTCCGGGCTCGAGGCGAGCACCTCGTAGTTCTGCAGGCGGAAGAACTGCCCGGGAAGGAAGCGCCGGGCAGCAGCCGGCGCATGCACGACCACTTCGACGATGTCGGGCGTGAGCCGCTCGACGCGCTCGACCCGCGGGCGGTAATCGCGATTGAGCTGCGCGAAGAAACGCGCGTTGTCGTCGGCGCCGCGCGCGGCGCGCCGCGCGAGCACGCGGCTCACCACGGGGTACCCCTGCTTGGCCGATGCCATGGCCTTCACTACGTTGCCCGCGAAGGAGGGATGCAGGTCGCCGAAGAAGCTCACGTAACGATCTTCCGCGTCGCGCGCCACGAGCACGCGCGGTTGCGCGGGCTTCGCGCTGCGCTCGGGCTTCACCGGCTCGCCCTCGTCGTCGACCGCCTGGAAGTAGCGGCCGTCGAGGAAGTACTGCTCGGGCTCCTCGCGCGCGAGCACGGTGTTGGGCTGCGTGCCGGCGGCCACGAGGATCGTGCGAGCCTCGAGCTCGACGCGCTCCTTCACCGCCTCGCCGGAAGCTTCGACCCGCATGGCCTCGGCGACGAGGGCGCGCGCGGCGCCGAAGCCGTCGACCTCGATCGCGACCGGCGTCAGGCCCTCGGCGAAGCGCACCGCTTCATGCAGCGCATGGGCGACCTCCTCGTGGTTCAACGTGTACGAGGGGCTGTCGACGAGGCGCTTGCGATAGGCGATGGTGGCGCCACCCCAGGATCGCAGGAACTGCTGGATGCGCGCGGGCCGGCCTTCCTCCGCCGCCTTCTCCCGCTCGGCGCGCAGGGCCTGCGCGTGCGCGAGGAACTCCTCGGCGATCACGGTCTCCTCTTCAGTCCATTCGTTGCGCACTTCGCCCGCGCTGCGCTCGGCCACGAGCTTCTCGTAGCGCGCGAGGAATTTCTCGACCTGTACCGCGTAATACGCGAGCGATTCGGTCGCGGTATCGATGGCCGTGAGACCTCCGCCGATCACGACGATCGGAAGCCGCACCTGCAGGTTCGCGATCGATTCCTCGCGCGCGGCGCCCGTGAGCTGCAGGCCCATGAGGAAGTCGGAGGCGGTGCGCACGCCGCGCACGAGCCCGTTGGGCATGTCGAGCACGGTCGGCTTGCCCGCGCCCATGGCGAGCGCCACGTGGTCGAATCCCATGTCGAAGGCTTCGCGCGTCGAGATGGTCCCGCCGAAGCGCACGCCCCCGAGCATCGCGAACGGCGCGCGCCGCTCCACCAGCAAGCGCGCGACCTTGAGGAAGTTCTTGTCCCAGCGCACGGTGATGCCGTACTCGGCGACGCCGCCGAAGCCCGCCATCACGCGGCTCTCGAGCGGCTCGCGCAGCTCGTCGAAATCGCGGATCGGGCGAAACGGCACGCGCGATCCATCCGGGTTCACGCCCGAGATGGCGGCATCGAGCGGCTCGATCTTGAGCCCGTCGATGCCCACGACGGTATGGCCATCGTTCATCAAATGGTGCGCAAGCGTGTACCCGGCCGGGCCCATGCCGACCACGAGCACGCGCTTGCCGGTGGGCTCGAGCGGAAGCGGCCGGCGCAGGTGCAGCGGGTTCCAGCGCGTGAGCAGCGAGTAGATCTCGAATCCCCAGGGAAGGCCGAGCACGTCCTTCAACGTGCGCGTCTCCGCCTGCGGAATGTCGACCGGGGTCTGGCGCTGGTAGATGCACGACTTCATGCAGTCGTTGCAGATGCGATGCCCCGTGCCGCAGACGGTCGGGTTGTCGATCACGATCATCGCGAGGGCACCCACCGCCCAGCCCTCCGTCTTGAGCTTGTGGAACTCCGAGATGCGCTCTTCCAGCGGGCAGCCGGCGAGCGGCACGCCGAAGATCGTCTTCTTGAAGGGCTGCGTGCCGTCGTCGAGCGGCTTGTCGCGCATGCCCTTCGAGCACGAGTCCTTGCCTTGCTCGTGGCACCAGATGCAGTAATTGGCTTCGTCCAGTGCCCCCGCGAGGTCGGTGCCGGGGTCGGTGAGCTGGAAGCCCTCGCGCGGGCGGATCTCGTGCAGCGTATGGACGGAATGGCCGCGCGACGTATCTGTTTGCACGGGCACCAGGTGCATCGGATCCACGCGTTGCGGCGGCTTGAACAGCACTCCATGGCGATAGCGCCGGCGGCCCTCGGCCGTATGCGCGGCCCACGCCGCGAACTTCTCGGCCACCTCGAGCTGCGCCGCATGCGCGGGCTCGTCCGCCTGCCAGGCGAGGATCGCCTCGGCGAACGCAAGCTCGTCGAACGCTCCGCCGAGGAGCGCCGCAACCTCGCGCTCGAGCGCGGGCCCGTCGAGCGCCTCGGCGGCGTCGGCCTTGACCTTCAGCATCGCGCGGCGCTGCACGAACTTGCGCTTCACGCGGAAGAGCGGGGCCAGGCGATGGTGCGCGCGATTGAGCGCATCCCATTGCGCCTCGATGCCGAAGAGGCGAGCCACGAAGGCGTCGAGGTGCGGCGCGAGTGCGATGAGGAACTCGGCCTCGGCCTTGTACGCGAGGCCTTCCTGCGATGCGCGCAGCTCCAGCAGTCGGTTGGCGACGTCGCTGTCCGCGGCTCGCAGGAAGTCGATGAACGCCTTGTCGAGGTTCGCCAGCCCCGGCCGGTCGTACAGGTCGTCGAAACCGAGGCCGAAATCGAGTCGAAGCGGGGCGGGTGCGGCGGCGTTCATCGCGATGCGAGCGGAGAAAGTCCTCCATTTTATCGGATGGCGCCCCGCGCGCCGGAATCCATTGCCGGCCCCGAACCGTAACAAGCACCATTGAGCCCCTTTGCTATCATCTGTCTTCCCCCTGCAGCCCGACCTTGCCCGAGGAGCGTCCATGAACCGCCGTGACTTCCTGCGCAGTAGCACCGTTGCTTCCACCGCCGTCATGTTTCCCGCCATGGCGCCACCCCTCGTCCGCGCGGAAAGCGGCTCCGGCGAGGCCTGGCGCGTCTTCGACGTGACCACCCGGGTCGAGATCCTCAAGCCCTCCGGCATCACGCGCGTCTGGGTTCCGACGCCGCTCCTCGACGACACACCCTTCCAGAAAACCCTCGGCAACCACTTCGACGCGCAGGGCGGCAGCGCCCGCCTCGAGCGCGACCCGCGCTATGGCGCCGGCATGGTCGCCGCGGAATGGGCGGACGGCGTGCAACCCGTGCTCGTGCACACCGCGCGTTTCGCCACGAAGAACATCGCGGTGGATACAACGCTGCCCGTGCGCTTCCAGGCCGAGGATCCCGCGAGCCTCGAGCGCTACACCCAGTCCACCGAGCACATGAAGCTCGAGGGCGAGGTGAAGAAGCTCTCCGATTCCATCACGAAGGGCGCGCGCACCGACGTGCAGAAGGCGCACCTCGTGTACGAGTGGATCGTCGACAACACCTATCGCGACCCGAAGACCAAGGGCTGCGGCGATGGCGACATCAACTTCATGGTCGAGAACCAGCTGTGGGGCGGCAAATGCGCCGACCTCAACGCGCTTTTCGTGGCGCTCGTGCGCGCCCAGGGCGTGCCGGCGCGCGACGTCTACGGCGTGCGCGTGGCGGACTCGGCCCTCGGCTACAAGAGCCTGGGCAAGTCCGGCGACATCACCAAGGCGCAGCACTGCCGCGCCGAGTTCTACTCGAAGTCGCACGGTTGGGTGCCGGTCGATCCGGCCGACGTGCGCAAGGTGATCCTCGAGGAGCAGGGCGGCAAGAAGCCCGACGATCCGATGGTGCTCGCCGCGCGCAAGCGCCTCTTCGGCTCGTGGGAGATGAACTGGGTGGGCCTGAACTACGCCAACGACGTGGCCCTGCCCGGATCGAAGAAGGACCCGATCGGCTTCCTCATGTACCCGCAGAGCGAGACCGCGGAGGGCCGGCTCGACAGCCTCGATCCCGACCACTTCAAGTACACCATCACCTCGAAGGAAATCGTGCTCGGCGCATGAAGCGCCTCGCAGCCTGGACGTTCGTGGCCCTCGCGGCGGTGTCGCTCGACGCCGCCGCCGAGGCGCAGCTGCGCGAGTGGGACGGCGCGGCCCGCCTGCCGCTCGCGGGCTCGGCGCTCGACGGCAGCAGCATCGACCTCAAGGCGTTCCAGGGGCGCGTGGTCCTGGTGAACTTCTGGGCCACGTGGTGCGAGCCCTGCCGCGACGAGATGCCGGCGATCGTGCGCCTGCGAGAGTCGCTCAAGGGGCAGCCCTTCGATGTCCTCGCGGTGAATTACGGTGAATCGAAGGAGCGCGTCGCGGAATTCCTGCAACGCCAGCGGGTCAGCCTTCCCGTGCTGCTCGATCGCGACAAGCACGCCGCGCAGGCCTGGAGCGCCAAGGGGCTTCCCATGACCTTCCTCGTCGATGCCGACGGGCGCGTGCGCTACTGGGTCTTCGGCGAGAAGGACTGGAGCCGCGGCGAAGCCCTCGCCCTCGTGCAGAAGCTCGTCGCAGAGGTGCCGCGTGCCGGACACTAAGACGCTGCAGTACCGGGTGGTCGAGCGGCTTGCCGCGGGCAAGCGGGACGAGCGCGCCGACGTGATCGCGGGGCTGCTCGCGCATCCCGCCACGACCTCTCCCAAGTATTTCTACGACGAGCTCGGTTGCGCGCTCTATGGCGCGATCTGCGAGTTGCCCGAGTATTACCCGACGCGCACCGAGCGCGCGCTCTTTCGCGAGCACCGGCTGGAGATCGCGACGCATTTCGCTGCCGGAAGCCAGTTCGTCGACCTGGGCGCGGGCGATTGCTGCAAGGCGCAGTCGTGGCTGCCGTTCGCGAACCCTGCGCGCTACATCGCGGTGGACATCGCCGGTCCGGAGATCGCCCGGGCGCTCGGGCGCATGGCGCCCGACCATCCGGGCATCGAGATGGTCGGCGTCGTGACCGACTTCTCGCGGGAGTTGGACCTGGGCGACGTGCTCGACGAGCGGGCCGCCACGTTCTTCTATCCGGGCTCGAGCATCGGCAACTTCGCGCCGGCCGAGGCGGTGTCGTTCCTGGCCAGCATTCGCGCGCTCTGCGAGGGACGGCCCGGCAGCGGCCTGCTCATCGGCGTCGACGCGAAGAAGGACAAGGCGCGCCTCGATGCGGCGTACGACGACTCGCTCGGGGTGACGGCGGCTTTCAACCGCAACGTGCTGCTGCACCTCAATCGTCGCTTCGGTTTCGATTTCGCGCCCGAGGCCTGGACGCACCGCGGCTTCTACAACGCGGACGCGGGCCGCATCGAGATGCACCTCGAGGCGGTGCGCGACCAGCGAGTCGAGCTCGGGGAGGCGTCGCGCGTGTTCCGCGCGGGCGAGCGCATCCACACCGAGAACTCGTACAAGTACGCGCGCGCGGAGTTCGAGGCCGTGCTGCGCGAGGCGGGCTTCGGCTCGGTCGCCGCGTGGACGATCGACGACGGCGCCTACTGGGTGTTCTTCGCGTCCTGAGCCAGCCGCACGCCGGAGAATTGCCAGCGCGCATCGGCCGGGAAGAAGTTGCGATAGGTCGCGCGGATGTGGGAGGCGGGCGTGGCACAGGAGCCGCCGCGCAGGACGTACTGGTTCGCCATGAACTTGCCGTTGTATTCGCCGACGGCGCCGGGTGCCACCTCGAAGCCCGGATACGGCGCATAGTCGCTGCGCGTCCACTCCCATGCGTCACCGAACATCTGCGCCAGCGCTCCTTCGGGCGGTGCCTCGCGCAACGCCAGGGGATGCAGGGCGCCGCTCTCGAGGAAATTGCCTTCGATGTCCATGCCGGCAGCGGCGACCTCCCACTCGACTTCGGTCGGCAGGCGCGCGCCCGCCCAGCGCGCGAAGGCATCGGCCTCGTAGAAGCTCACGTGGCATACGGGCGTGTGCTCCTCGATCGGCGCCATGCCGTGCAACGTGAAGGTATGCCACGCGCCGTCGATCTTCTCCCAGTAGAGCGGGGCTTCCCAGCCGCGCTGTGCGACGGCGTCCCAGCCCGCCGAGAGCCAGAGCCCGGGACGGCGGTAGCCGCCTTCCTCGATGAATGCGCGGAAGTCGCCGTGGGTCACGGGTTGCGAGGCGAGCGCGAAGGCTTCGCGGAACGCGCGATGGCGCGGGCGCTCGTTGTCGAACGAGAATCCCCCGCCCGCATGGCCGATCTCGCCGAGGCCTTCCGCGAAGCGCACCCAACGCGCGCGTTGCGGCTGCACCGGCGTGAGCGGCCAGTTCTTGCGGTACGTCGGCCTGAGCGGGTTGCACGACAGCATGTGTTTCAGGTCGGTGAGGATGAGCTCCTCGTGCTGCTGCTCGTGATGGATGCCCAGCTCGATCAGCGCCTGCAGGCTCTCGTCCGCATCCCCGCGTTCGAGAAGCCGCGTGACGTCCTGCTCCACGGCCGCGCGATAGTCGAGCACTTCCTGCAGCGAAGGACGCGAGAGCAGGCCCCGTTGCGGCCGCGGATGCCGTTCGCCGACGGCGTGGTAGTACGAATTGAAGAGCACGCGGAAAGCCGGGTGGAACGGCTGGCGGCGCGGGTCGTGCCGTTCGAGGACGAACGTCTCGAAGAACCACGTCGTGTGCGCGAGATGCCACTTGACGGGGCTTGCATCGGGCATGGACTGGATCGCACAGTCCTCGGCGCCGAGCGGTTCGACGAGCGCGCGCGTCATCGCGCGCACGGCCGCGAACCTTTGCGCGAGCGAGCATTGCAGTCGCGCTTCGGGCGCGTGGGAGCGTTGCTTCATGGCACCTCCATCGGCGCCTCGCGCCGCTTCTACTCGACGGTGACTTCAGGGGCTCCCTGGGTGACTTCGCCCACCACGGCCGCCTGCCCGAATCCCTCGCGGCGGAAGGTCTCGAGGACCGTCCCTACCGCGCCCGGCGCGCAGGCCACCAGCAGGCCGCCGCTCGTCTGCGGGTCGGTGAGCAACGCGCGCTCGGCGTCTCCCAGGTGGGACCCGAGCTTCACGCGTTCCCCGTATCCCGCCCAGTTCCGACCCGAAGCGCCGGTGAGGATTCCCCGCGCCGCGAGATCGCGCGCCCCGGGCAGCAACGGAATGTCGTTCCAGCGCAGCTTCACGTGCATGCCGGAGCCCTTGGCCACCTCGAGCGCGTGGCCCAGGAGGCCGAACCCCGTCACATCCGTGAGCGCGTGGACTTCATCCATGCGCCCGAGCGTCGTGCCCGGCGTGTTGAGCTTCGTGGTCGAGTCGATCATCGCCTCGTAGCCGGCCTGGTCGAGCTGGCCCTTCTTGAGCGCGGCGCTGTAGATGCCGACGCCGAGCGGCTTGCCGAGGACGAGCTTGTCGCCGGCCTTGGCGCCCGCGTTGCGCTTGAGGTTCTTCGGGTCGACCAGGCCGATCGCGACCAGTCCATAGATCGGCTCGACCGAATCGATGGTGTGTCCGCCCGCGATGGGAATGCCCGCGCGCGTGCACACGGACTCGCCGCCCTCGAGGATGAGACGAATCGTGTCGAGCGGCAGCTGGTTCACCGGCATGCCGACGAGCGCCAGCGCGAAGAGCGGCTGTCCGCCCATCGCGTAAACATCCGAGATGGCGTTGGTCGCGGCGATGGCCCCGAAGTCGAACGGGTCGTCGACGATCGGCATGAAGAAGTCCGTCGTGGCGACGATCGCCTGGTGCTCGTTGATCTGGTAGACGGCCGCGTCGTCCGCGGTCTCGATGCCGACCAGCAGCTGCTTCGGGATGATGCCCGGCGCGCTCTTCGACAGGATCTGCTCGAGCACTCCCGGCGCGATCTTGCAACCGCATCCGCCACCATGGCTGAACTGCGTCAGCCGAACCTGCATGTCCATGCTTCGCTCCCGGTAAGAGATGAATTCTACCGCCCGGCGCGATGCGCGGCCCGGACGAGGGCTTCGACCGCGGCCTGCTCGGCCTCGGGGCGGAATAAGGGCTCCCGCCTCGCGCAAGCCTCCCCGAGAACATCGCGCCACGCCGGCTCCTTCCACGCTCGTACGAGCTGGGAGGCCAAACCGGATGCATCGCGCGGCTCGAAAAGGCCGGGATAGAGCGCGCCCAGCATGCCGACGTTGCCCGAGATGCGGCTCGCGATGACGGCGGTGCCCGCGGTGACGGCTTCGACGATCACGTTGGCGCCGCCTTCGATCACGGACGGGTGAACGAGCAGGTGCGCGCCTTGCAGCGCGAGACGCGCCGATTCGTGTGGTACGCCGCCTTCGTAGACATAGCGCGCGTCTTCCCGGGCGAGGGCGCGGGCTTCGTGGGCCAACGCTTCGTCGAGCGGCGCGCCGAGATGGCGCACGTGGATCGGCAGCTCGCGCGGGATCATGCGCAGGGCGTCGAAGAGCGTGGCCGGATCCTTCTCGACGCGCAGATGGCCGACGACGACGCATTGCAGTCGATCGCGCGGCTTCCCCGCCGGCGGTAACCGCGGGGCCGACTGGAAGATCACCCGCGCCTTCTCGCGCCAGCGCGGCTCCAGCAGGTGCATCGCGTCGTCCTGCAGCACGGCGATGCGATGGGCGCGATCGAGCGAGGCGACGGCTTCGACGCTCGCGGGCAGGTCGCGATACAGGTCCGTGCCCGTGAGCACCGCGGCGATGCCGCGATCGGGGTGGCGCGAGGCGAACCGCTCGATCGAAGGCGCGCTGCGCCGCGCGTGAAGCGCCACGAGGACGTCCGCCGGCCGGCCATCCCACTCGGTCTGTACAATGACTTCACAGCGATCACGCAGCAGCTCGGCCCACCGCACCGCGGTGCGCCAGTTGCCGTTGTTCGCGCTGGGGGTGCCAGGCGTGACGATGCAAACGACGAGCCGGTCCGCGGGAGGCATGCGCGGATTATATGGAAGCGATGATGCGCTTGCCGCGGCGCTGCTCGACGCGCGCCAACGCACGCTCGCCCTCTACGGCCACCTCGACGTCGAGCAGCTGCGGGTGCCGTGCATCGCCGTCGTGAACCCGCCGATGTGGGAGCTCTCGCACATCGCGTGGTTCCAGGAACACTGGTGCCTGCGCGGCGGGCGGCGCGAGCGGCCCGCGCTGCTCGCGGATGCCGATGCGCTCTTCGATTCGAGCGCGGTTGCCCACGACACGCGTTGGTCGCTGCCGTATCCCTCGTGGGCGCGCTTGCGCCGCTACATGGAAGACACGCTGCACGCGACGCTCGAAGCGCTCGAGCACGCGCCGCCGGAGGAACGCTACTTCTTCGAGCTCGCGCTGCTGCACGAGGACATGCATGGCGAAGCGCTCGCGATGACGCTGCAGACGTTGTCCCTTCCGGCGCCGCGCTTCGCACGCGAACCCGGGCGGTGTCACGCCGCGACGCCGCGCGATGTGCGGTTCGAGGGCGGCGAATTCGAGATGGGCACGTCGCGCCGCGCGGACCGCTTCGTGTTCGACAACGAGAAGTGGTCGCACCGTGTGCGCGTGGCGCCCTTCGAGATCTCGACCGAGCTCGTGACGCAAGGGGAATTTCGCGCCTTCGTCGAAGCGAGCGGTGCCATGCCGGCGCACTGGCGGCGCGATGGAACGAGCTGGCAGGTGAGGCGGTTCGACCGATGGGTCGACCTCGACCCGGCTGCGCCCATGATGCACGTCACGCAGCACGAGGCGATCGCGTATTGCGCATGGGCCGGACGCCGGCTGCCGACGGAGCGCGAGTGGGAATTCGCCGCGACCGATGGGGGCTGCCTCGATCCGAATCCGTGGGGCGGTGGTGACCGCACGCTGGCCAACCTCGACATGCGCCATTCGGCCCCGTCGCCCGATCCTTCCGAGCCCTCGAGCGGAAGCGGCCTGCGCCGCTTGATCGGGAGCGTGTGGGAGTGGACCTCGAGCGCGTTCACCGGCTATCCCGGTTTCGCCCCCGATCCCTATCGCGATTACTCGGTGCCCTGGTTCGACAGCCATTTCGTCCTGCGCGGCGGCTCGTTCGCGACGCGTTCGCGGCTCGTGCACAACCGTTTCCGGAATTTCTATCTGCCGCACCGCGCCG
>Ga0070658_10002276_pt1 | contig 16095 bp, 10 predicted proteins | sample KBSC13metaG_FD_64664 | JGI IMG/M metagenome (GOLD analysis project Ga0070658, IMG submission 64664) | Corn rhizosphere microbial communities from Kellogg Biological Station, Michigan, USA - KBS C1-3 metaG | ecosystem: Host-associated > Plants > Roots > Rhizosphere > Soil ...
GTGGCACAAGCGCAGCGACTGCTGGTGCAGGCGCAAATGGATGACTCTATCGCGCGTCTGAATGTGTGGCGGGCATTTCTGCGTGTGAGCTACATTCGCGGTGACCTCCTGCCATTCTTGCAGGAAGTTAACAGGTAAACCAAAGAACGGATCGAAATGCGTCTTGTCCTCGCAGCGCTTACCCGTCCTCTCACCGTACTCGTTGCACTGATTGCAATTGTGGCCGGGTTCTTCATGGCGCTCAGCCGGATGCCGATGGATATCTTTCCGCAGGTAGGCAATCCAGTTATCTACGTGGCCCAGCCGTATGGCGGAATGAACCCGGCGCAGATGGAAGGCTTCCTCACCTACTACTACGAGTACCACTTCCTCTACATCACAGGTATTCAGTCCGTTGATAGTAAGAGCGTCCAAGGCGCAGCCCTGATGAAGCTCACGTTCCGCGAAGGGACGAACATGGATCAGGCGATGGGTGAGACTGTCGGCTACGTAACTCGCGCCCGCGCGTTCATGCCGCCCGGCACCGTACCTCCGTTCATTACCAGGTTCGATCCCGGAAGCGTGGCTGTGGGTCTGCTGCTGTTTACCAGCGCGAATCACACGCAGGGGGACCTGCAGAACATCGCGCTAAACCAGGTGCGGCCGCTCTTTGCGACTTTACCGGGGGTTTCCGCTCCTCCTCCGTTTGGAGGGAACCAGCGCACCATCGTCATAACGCTGGACCCGGACAAGCTAAAGCAGTATGCGGTTTCGCCGGAGCAGGTAATCTCCGCTGTAAGTACGGGGACGCTAGTTGCTCCGTCGGGTAACTTGTATGACGGCGATCTGAACCGGATTGTGCGGACGAATGCGACGCTCGGCCCAGATCTCTCGGAGCTGATGGATACGCCGATCCACCCGAAGTCAGGACCAAATCTGTATTTACGAGACGTTGGCATGATTGAAAGTGGGACCGACATCGTCACCGCATACGCTCACGTAGATGGGCGCCGAACTGTGTATATCCCGGTTACAAAGCGCGCTGATGCCTCCACGTTGGCGGTGATCCAAGCGATCAAAGAGGCGATCCCCGGTTTCAAAAAGGTGATTCCAGACGACGTCGATGTTCGGCTGGCCTTCGATCAATCCGGGTATGTCTCGAATGCAATCGGCGGCCTAGTGCGCGAGGCGGTGTTAGGAGCTGTGCTCACCGGGCTGGTCGTGTTCCTGTTCCTGAGAGACTGGAGAGGCTCACTGATCGTCGTGGCGAATATCCCCTTCGCTTTATGTGCTTCGGTCGTCCTGCTCTGGATGACGGGGCAAACGATCAATGTAATGACATTGGGCGGGTTGGCTCTCGCCGTTGGTGTTCTGGTCGATGAAGCCACCGTAGAGATCGAGAACATCCACACGCAGATGCTGCCCGGTGTGTCACGCGCCAAGGCCGTGTTAGAGGCGTGCCGACGAACTGTGGTCGCGCGGTTTTTGTCGATGCTGTGTGTGCTCGCGGTATTTGTACCGTCGTTCTTCATGAATGGGCTTGGCAGGCAACTTTTCGTGCCGCTTTCATTGGCGGTAGGCTTTGCGATGATCGCATCGTACCTGCTGTCCAGCAGCTTCGTGCCGGTCTTCTCGACCTGGTTTATGACCGAGACGCACCGTGGAGAAGACACCGAAGGAAGGTTCGGCAGACTCCGCAGCTGGTATGAGGGCTATCTTGACCGGTTACTAAGGCATCGGGGAGCCATTATGGCTGGGTATTTTGCAGTCACGATCCTGCTGCTGTTGCTGCTGACTCCGCACATCGGAACCGAGATATTTCCGGATGCGAACGGGCCCATTCTGCGCGTGCGGCTGAAGGCCCCTGTGGGAACGCGAATTGAAGAGACAGAGCCCAAGATCCTTCAGGCTGAGGACCTGATTCGCAAAACCATTGGGCCGAACCACGTTGCCATCGTCTCGGATTACATGGGCGTGCAGCCCTCAAGCTATCCGGTCAATCTGATTCACCTGTTTACGAGCGGGCCCGAAGAGGCGATTGTGCAGGTGCAGCTCAACCCTGGACACGAACTTAACGAGGCGCTCCGGGAGTCTCTCCGCAATGCTTTCAAGACGCAGATGCCTGGACTGAGAATGTCGTTCGAGGCGGGTGATATCGTTTCGCAGGTCATGAGTTTCGGATCTCCCACTCCGGTCCAGGTAGATGTGCAGGGAGTCAACCTGGATCAGGATTATGCTTACCTTGCGAAGGTTGAAGCGGAATTGCACAAGCTGGACTTTCTCCGCGACATCTCGATTGCTCAAACGCAGCGATATCCAACGGCAGAGATCAAAGTCAATCGTGACTACGCAGGGCAGTTTGGGCTCACGATGGCTGACGTAACCAACTCGCTGGTACCGGCCACCGGGTCATCGCGATTCATTGCTCCGAATTACTGGCGCGATCCGAATACCGGGAACGCGTTCCAGATCCAAGTACAGCTTCCGTCCAATCGCGTTCAGGGCTTCGGCGCTCTTTCAACGCTGCCGCTTGGAAAAAATGGAGAAACTCAGCCCCAGTTGGACCAGGTCGCCTCGTTGAGCAACGGGTCCATGCCAGAAATGATCGAACGCTTCAGCGGTCAGCGGGTGGTCAGCCTCACGGCGAACATCCATGGCATCGCGCTGGGACAAGCCGTACAGAAGATCAATGATGCTTTCAGCGGCCTCTCTACGCCGCCAAAAGGCACGACGGTCGTGGTGCGCGGGCAAATTCCGGCGCTTCAGGAGACGATTGCAGGGTTGCGGGGAGGTCTGCTGCTCGCACTGAGCGCGATCTTCCTGCTGCTCATGGCGAACTTCCAGTCCATACGTCTTCCGCTCGCGATCCTTTCGACTATACCTGGCGTATTAGTCGGAGTGGTTCTGATGCTTCTCCTCACCGGAACCACTCTGAACATTCAATCGTTCCTGGGAGCGATTATGGCTGTGGGGATTTCAGTCGCGAATTCGATCCTGCTCGTCAGCTTTGCCGAACAATTCCGGCGCGAGGATGAAGATGTGCTGCGTGCTTCGCATAAGGGTGCATCGAGCCGTCTCCGCGCCATTCTTATGACGGCGAGCGCCATGATTTGCGGGATGCTCCCGATGGCGATCGGCTTCGGCGAGGGAGGAGCCCAGGCTGCGCCTCTGGGACGCGCCGTGGTGGGCGGCCTCATCCTCTCTACGATTACAACTCTCAGCATCCTGCCCGCAATCTATGCGGGCGTGCAAGGGCGTGCTTCCACAAAGTCCAACTCTTTGAACCCGGAAGATCCATCGAGCCGATACTATGCGAATTCGTAAGCGCGGGATTGTTTTATCACCGCTGATGTTTGCTTCCTTGCTGCACGGGCAAGCGGCGTCGCAGGTTGAAATGGCAAAGGTCGAATCGCGTGCCCTGTCGCGCACGGTCCCGCTCACGGCTGAACTCCAACCCTTCCTGCAAACGGATATCCAGGCACGCGTGCCCGGATATGTCCAACGCGTCATGGTTGACCGGGGAAGCATGGTGAAGCGCGGCCAGGTTGTAGTGGAGCTCAGCGCACCTGAGATGGAATCACAGACGAACGCTGCCGAAGCCGCCGTTCATCAGGCTGAGCAGGATGAGAGCCAGGCGGAGGCCGAAGCCGCTGCGTCAGCCAGTACCTATGCGCGACTCGCAGAGGCGGCCAAGACTCCGGGTGCGGTCGCAGGCAATGAGCTGATCCAGGTTCAAAAGCAGAGAGATGCGGCAGAGGCGCTTGTGCAGAGCCGCAAGGCAGCAGTGGAAACGGCATCAGCCCGCCTGAAGGCAACGAAGGAGATGCAGGGCTACTTGCGGGTGGCCGCTCCTTTCGATGGCGTCATTACGGAGCGGTTGGTCCATCCCGGAATGATGGTGGGTGCGAATGATCCGCGTCCGCTGTTGAAGCTGCAACAGGTCTCCCATCTTCGTCTGGTAGTGCCCGTTCCTGAGAGCTACGTGGGGTCGATTGTGAAGGGCAAGACCGTGAGCTTCCACGTGCCCGCCTTGCCCGATAAGAGCTTCACCGGCAGGGTGGCGCGTATCCCTCACTCCCTTGACCCGCAGAGTCGGAGCATGATGGTGGAACTGGATGTCATGAACCCAGGGGGGACACTCGCGCCCGGCATGTATCCCACCGTAGATTGGCCCATTGCTTCGTCAGAGAATGTGCTCTTAGTGCCTGCAGCCAGCGTGGTCACCACCACGGAGCGCACCTTCGTCATTGCCGACCAAAACGGACGCGCCCACTGGATCGACGTTCGAAAAGGCCCCGCCTCGGGTGATTTGGTCTCGATCCGAGGATCAATACAAGCGGGTCAAGCGATCGTGAAACGAGCCACAGACGAGATTCGTGAGGGACAACGCCTGCGCTGAACCGATTCGCGGGACGCGCCTCGTTCGCACCACAACCGCTTTGTGCTTTTCTGGGGCGGCTCAGGTTTCTAAGGATTTTGATTGGAGCGAACCTCGAAAGCAGGTTGTGCGACCACCGCACGGGCGACAATCCTGGTTCAATCCCGACCCGCCTCCCATCATTTCTCAAGACCTCAGCTGATATGAAAAGTGGAACGTCGCAGGCCACCGTACCGAGTTCCGCCTTCGCGCCTGATGTTCTTGCCTTGATCACACAAGGAAACCGGTTTAGCTTGCTCTCCCCCTTTAATTCCAGCGAACACTCGGTCGCAATCTCAATCGTGGATGGTTAGCATTTCCGGTGAGGCTGCAGTTGAAAGAACTGAAACGTAGGAACATGAGGTTATTCGTCCGGCAGCGGTGGACGTAATGTTTCTTCCAGCACGTTTCCCCTCGTAGAGGGCCACATCCGCTGCACGAACGAGTTCTTCCCGATCCCGATGCCCTGTCGCATCAGCAACACCAATGGTGGCGGTTATTGCGCCAAGATTTTGGCCACCCGAACTTACCTGAATCTGTTCCACTGCTTGCCGAAACGACTCCGCTTTCTTGCACGCATCATCCAGCGAAGTACCAATGAGGAGCACACCAAATTCTTCGCCTCCGTACCGACACACGACGTCGCTGCCTCGAAACACGCGTTTCATCACTTCCGCCAGCGCCCTGAGAGCGTCATCCCCTGCCACGTGTCCGTTTACGTCGTTGAATGCTTTGAAGTGATCTAAGTCAATCAGCAGTAAAGACAGTGGTCGTCCGTACCTTAAAAAGGCGCTGATTTCGGCATCCAGAACATCGTCGAAGTACCGGCGGTTGTACAAATCTGTCAGCGGATCACGAATGCTTTGCGAAAGAAGTGATTCACGCATTCTCAGATTCGCGAGCCCGAGACCTACGTGCGCTGCAAATACACTGATAATTCCGATTTGCTTGCGATCGAGTAGCTCGGTTGATTGGATGTGCAGTATTCCCAAAATTCCCGTCGGCCCATGCACAGGGATGCATACGTATTCCGCACTCGAGCCCTCCAGATGGTTGCATTCTCGACTCAGTGTAGAGTTGCGCCCCTGAAACTTTCGCCTGAGTCTGAGAGCGAGGCAATGATCCGGCGGAAAGGAGTCAGGCACCGCTCCGGGTCCCCAAACAGAACACGGTTCGATCATCCCCGTGGAATGATTCATGAGCCCAAAGAAACCTGTCGACCCGGGATGAAGCGCGCCTGCAATCTGTCTCACCACATCATCCAGTTGCGGAAGGTCACACGCGGACTGGATGAGTTCACAGCCAGAGGAGACCAAGCCCAGTTCCGTGGTGTGCCGAAGGAGTTCCTGCTTTTCAAGTATGAGTGCGCTTTCGGCTGATTCGGATCGGCGGAATTCGATCCGCGCCATGAGCGTAGTGATGATTCCCAGAAGCAGAAGGACGACACACAGGGTGAAAATGATCGATGCCGCTCTATGCGTCGCATCTGTTTGCTGGCGGACCCTGGCACGCAGCAAACCATCTTCTTCGGCCCGCATCTCGCCGAGTAGCGCAGTTCGTGTAGCTTCAGTGGACGTCGCGGTATCCGAAACGAGAGCACTCAATTCCGCAACATATTGTTGTTGGACGGGATTGTCGCGCGTTATTTGTTGGAGGCGATCCAGGTGAAACCGTACATCAGCGATCCACGCCTGGAAGAGTGACCGGCTCCCGTCGATCCGGGGAACTCGCTCAACCGCTGCACGAGTAGCATCGATTTCACTTATTACCTCGGTTGTATGGTTCGCCCAGGAACCAGAGTTGAAGAGAATGTACGCAGACCGTCCCGCTGTTCCACACAAGAGGAGAACCATCAAAACGGTTCCGAATATGTAAACACGAATCTGCGTGCGTCTATGCTTCGGCATGGATGACACCCCCTTTGGCGGGAGTACTTGCTTTTTCCCGTAGCTCTGAAAGGAGCGCAGGAGACTACAACAATGTGACTTTCGAGGATTGGAGGACGGGATCAAAGTTCATACGGCTACGCGGATTTCGACGTCCGGGATTCAAGAGCGCTGAGCACTAAGTGCAGCTTCGCGATGAGCTCCTGATACGAACTCTCGAGATCACGCAGCAACGGTCCGTCCTTAGTGCAGCCGTGAATGTTCTTCGCGTTGTATATCCGCAAGCGCTCAATATCGTCCTCTGCGGCACCCACCAGCTCTAAAACGAACTGAAATTATCAAGCACGTCACCTTCTTTTCTCCGAGAGTTAAGTAACGTTGGATGTTGAGGTTGTCAGCCGTCATTATTGAAGAGCTATGAGACGAGCACGATCCCGCACAAGTTGTAAGATTCTTCGCGTCATGCGGCCGATTAGCAAAGGGGGCGTTAGCGAGGCATTGCCCAATCATCCTGACGGCAAGCAGCGCCAGCGAAAGAGCGCTGCGTGCCCATCACCTAGAGGTGTGGGCTATAGAAGCGGCATTCCGGGCGCGTCGCATCAGGTCCGCGGCACACGGTGCTCCAGTTCCCCTGTACTTCTGCTGTCGGCAAAATGGTGGCCAGTAGCGACGGGAGAGACGACATCTTCGACTTCGACGGAACAACAGGCGCCGGATAGCAGCGGATGCAAAAGACCATAAATACCGCGAGCAGTCCCATCGTGCAGACCATGGGTATCTCTCAGCGATCCTGTTCGATGAACCTGTACACCCTTTCTCAATCTGCGAATTGATACGATAAGTGTTTGCGGTCTTACGGAATCGCGCGAGGGAGGATCCGAGGTTAATGAGTGAGAAGCGGTGGGTGCTGCTGATAGCCAGCGAGGTGGGTCGCACGGATTCAGTATCGGATCGTGCAATGGAACGCCTCGTGGATGCCATCGGCGACGAGGGCTATGAAGTCGTTCGGACGACTTCGCCGGAGGACGGACTTTCGCTCGTCACTTCCGATCCGAGCTACTCGGCAGTGCTGCTGGATTGGGACCTCGAAGGCAATTCTCAGTTTGAAGAACGCGCCGCTCTCGAGATCATCCGGGGAGTTCGACACCGCAATAAGAAGGTGCCTATCTTCCTGATTGCCGATCGAACTCTCGTTTCGGAACTTCCTCTGGAAGTGGTCAAGCAGGTTTACGAGTACATCCACCTGTTTGGCGATACCCCTGCATTCATCGCATCGCGGCTCGATACGGCGGTGGAGCGCTACCATGAGCAGCTTCTGCCCCCCTATTTCCGAGAACTGCTGAAGTATAACGATCAATCAGCGTATTCCTGGGATGCTCCCGGTCACATGGGCGGAGTCGCGTTCCTGAAGCATCCGGTCGGTCAGGAGTTCCATCGCTTCTTCGGAGAAAACCTGCTGCGGTCTGACCTGGGAATCTCCTCTGCGCCACTCGGTTCGTGGCTTCACCATATTGGACCGCCAGGAGACTCAGAACGTAACGCGGCTCGCATCTTCGGCGCCGACTGGACGTTCTACGTCCTTGGGGGTTCCAGCACGTCCAACCAGATCGTTGGACATGGGGTGATTGCGCAGGACGATATCGTTCTGGCCGACGCGAACTGCCACAAATCCATTTGCCATTCCCTCACGATTACGGGCGCGCGGCCCGTTTACTTCAAGCCAACTCGCAACGGCTACGGGATGATCGGTTTGGTACCGCTGTCGCGCTTCACACCCGACTCTGTGAAGGAGCTCATCGCTCGCTCTCCGTTTGCTTCCGGCGCCCGCTCACAGCAGCCCACGTATGCTGTCGTGACGAATTCCACCTATGACGGTCTGTGCTACAACGTCGATCGTGTGGTGCAGCAGCTCACTAAGTCGGTCGCTCGTGTTCACTTCGACGAGGCGTGGTTCGCGTATGCCAAATTCCACCCCATCTATAAGGGGCGTTACGCGATGGGTGTCCCGGAGGAGATGCAGGATCGACCGACGATCTTTTCGGTGCAATCGACTCACAAGATGCTTGCTGCGTTCTCAATGGGCTCTATGATTCACGTCAAGCTCTCGGAACGTGGAGCTCTCGATTTCGACCAGTTCAATGAGTCCTTCATGATGCACGGCACAACGTCGCCGTTTTATCCGCTCATCGCATCGCTCGACGTGGCGGCCGCCATGATGGATGAACCGGCTGGGCCCACGCTAATGGAAGAGACCTTGGTAGATGCCATCAGTTTCCGCCAAGCCATGAGTTCCGTCGCTCACCGTTTGCGTGCGGAATCTGAGAATGGGGAGGGTTGGTTCTTCGGTGTGTATCAGCCCGAGCGCGTTACGGACCCCACAACTGGGGAAACCATACTCTTCGAAGATGCTGAGGACGAATTGCTCACCACTGAGCCAAGCTGCTGGACGTTGAAGCGCGGCGAGGAGTGGCATGGCTACCAGGATGCAGATTCGCCAGATGACTACTGCATGTTGGATCCAACCAAGGTCACTATCCTTACGCCTGGCGTCAACGCGCAGGGGGTGCTGGCGGATTGGGGCGTTCCCGCCTCTATCCTCACCGAATTTCTCGACTCTCGAAGGGTTGAGATCGCGCGCACGGGCGACTACACGGTGCTCGTTCTATTCTCGGTCGGCACATCAAAAGGCAAGTGGGGAAGCCTGCTTGAGAACTTGTTCGAGTTCAAGCGGCTGTACGATTCAGACGCGATGCTCGAGGAAGCTCTTCCAGAGCTGGTACAACGCTTCCCTAGCAGGTACAGAGACTTCTCTCTCAAGGAACTGTCCACGCAGATGCACAAGGCCATGATCGACCTCAATCTCGCCGGATTGGTGAACGCCGCCTGTGATGAAGACTTCGATCCAGTCTTAACGCCGGCACAAACGTATCAGAAGCTCGTGCGTCACGAGACGGAGCGGCTGCGCTTCAAAGACATGGCGGGCCGTATTGCGGCTGTCATGCTCGTTCCATATCCACCTGGGATACCGATGTCGATGCCCGGTGAACGCCTCGGAGGTCCTGACTCTCCCGTTATCAAGCTGATACTCGCGATGGAGCAGTTCGGAAAGCAGTTCCCTGGCTTTGAGCGTGAAGTTCACGGAATCGAAGTCGACGCTGAGGGCAACTACTGGATGCGGGCGGTGACCGAAGACACCGGCTGCTAGCAACAGAACTCTTTCTACAAATACTACCGAGGAGCACCATGGATGAGATCGCGAATCAGAATCGGAACCACCCATCTGGCGCAGCCGGATATACAGCTTTACCCCTAAGGCTCATCGTGGGCTACGGCCTAATCAACCATGGTATGGCCAAATGGACCAGGGGACCCACAAGCTTTGCGGCAACGCTGCATGCTATCGGAGTTCCTATGCCGCATCTCATGGCGTGGATTTCCATCTTGACGGAGGTTCTGGGTGGAGCGGCATTTCTGCTGGGCGCTTTTGTATTCCTGGCCAGCATACCCTCCATCATTCTGCTGGCAACTGCGATCTTCACGGTCCATCTACCCTATGGCTTCAGTTCCATCAAATTAATCGGATTCACAAATGGCAGGGCGCAATTCGGTCCTCCGGGATACGAGTGCGACCTGCTCTACATCGCTTGTATCGTTTCGCTCGTACTCGCCGGTCCCAGCCTCTGGTCAGTCGATTCCTACCGCAAGCGCGACGCACCCGCGAGCTAGCCGTGACGCTCTTGAACGTAAGAGTTCTCCCCCGCAACGCGCAGCTCACTCCGCGCTGACCTGTACAATTCTCGCGATGGTGAACGTTGGCCATCCGAGGTGTAGTAGTGCCCGTCACAATCGATTCGTCCGATGAAGTCCGCCGCCCGAGAGGCGGCAGACGGCTTCTCTCGGCGCTCTTCGCGCTGGTTGTTCTCTTTTTACTTACTCGTGCCGCGCTCTCCTACTGGGTTGACCTTCTCTGGTTCGGTGCCCTTGGCTACTCACAGGTCTTCTGGACCACGCTCCGCATCAACGCGGGCGTCTTCTTCGCGGCGGCTCTCCTTAGCTTTGTTATTCTCTACGGCGGATTCACAGCTCTTCGCAGGCTGTATCAGGACGACCTTCCCGCTGAACGAGCAATTCTCGTCAACGGCCAGCCCGTCCATCTGCCCGTCGGGCCTGCGGTTCACATTGTTAGCCTCATCATCGCAGGCATTGCGGCCATAATCTCCGGCTCAGCGCTCGCATCGGATTGGCCAATGCTCGCACTCTTCTGGCGCGCACCGCACGGCGGTCCAGCAGACCCTGTTTTCGGCAAGCCTCTGAACTTCTACCTTTTCACGCTGCCGGCACTTGAGCTGATCGTGGGTTGGTTGCTAACGCTCGCAATCATTTTAGGCATCGGCGCCGCTGTGCTCGCTGTTCTTTCTGGCGGCTCGCACGCAATCGACAAGCGCCGTCTCTCTTTCGGGGCCTCGCCCTGGCGTGGCCTGTCGGTGGCAGCTGTTCCCTTGTTCGTGCTTTTTGCAGCCAATGCCTGGCTGAGCCGCTATCAACTTCTATTTGATGGTCACACCATTTTCACCGGAGTTTCCTACGCAGATGCGCACGTCAGCATCCCCTTCCTGCTTATCCTGTCCGTAACGCTCATCGTGGGCGCCGTGCTCGCCGCGATGAATGCTCTGCGCCGTCCTACCGTTCGCATGCTCGCTGTTTCAGCCGCCCCCGCTGTTCTCTGTTTCATACTCTCCGGTCTCATCAACTGGTACGTCAGCAACTTAGTCGTAAAGCCCAACGAGCTCGTTCGCGAGCAGCCCTACATAACCAACAACATTCAGGCAACTCGCGCAGCTTACAGCCTCGATCGCTTCGCACAGCGGGAGTTCCCCGCCGAAACCACGCCGGAAGCTGCCGATCCCGCCAATAATCAAGTCACACTGCAAAACATCCGCCTGTGGGACTGGCGTGCTCTTCAGGACACACTACGGCAGGTCCAGGAGATCCGTACCTATTACGACTTTCCCGATATCGACATCGACCGCTATCAGATCAACGGGGTCACCCGCCAGGTCATGCTTGGCACCCGGGAGTTAAATGTCGACAAGCTGCCCGAAGCCAGCCGGAACTGGATCAACGAGAAGCTCATCTACACCCATGGATACGGCGTCACGATGAACCCCGTAAACGAGTTCACTTCTGAGGGTCTGCCCAATCTCTACCTCAGCAATATGCCCGTACAGAGCACAGTCGCCGGGTTGAGCGTCACGCGCCCGCAGATCTACTACGGCGAGCTAACCAACACGGATGTCTACGTCAAGACCCGTCAGCAGGAGTTTGACTATCCGCAAGGCCAGGCAAACAGCCTTACCTCGTACGATGGCACCGGCGGTATTCCTATCGGCGGCTTTCTACGGCGAATCGCAATCGCATTCGAGCGAGACGATCTCGGCAAGCTCCCTTTCAGCGATGACGTTCATGCCTCCAGCCTGTTGCTGATGCGCCGCAATGTGCGCGACCGTGTTTCTACACTCGCGCCGTTCCTCAGCTTCGATCCCGATCCGTATATGGTCGTCGCGCCGGATGGGCGCCTGTTCTGGATGATGGATGCCTTCACCACGTCGGACACCTATCCATACTCCACCCCGTATTCCATAAACGGCGACACCGTCAATTACATGCGCAACAGCGTCAAGGCTGTTGTGGACGCATACAACGGCACTACCAGCTTCTATGTCTTCGACACGCAAGATCCCGTGATCGCCGCATGGCAGCAGATATTCCCCACGCTCTTTAAGCCGGCGTCGGAGATGCCCTCCGGCCTACGGGCCCACGTCCGTTATCCCGAGCGGCTCTTTCGCTTGCAGGCCCAGGTTTACGGTCTTTACCACATGACCAATCCGGAGGTTTTCTTCAATCGCGAAGACCTCTGGACGGTAGCCACGCAAACCACCGGCACTGGTGACGACCAATCCGCGCAGCCGATGCTTCCCAACTTCGTTCTAATGAAGCTGCCCGGCGAGTCCTCAAACGAGTTTGTGGAGATCCTTCCCTTCACCCCAGCCAACCGCAATAACCTCATCGGCTGGATCGCCGCGCGTTCCGATGGCGAGCACTACGGCACCTCTGTCGTCTACGATTTCCCCAAGACACGTCTGGTCGATGGGCCGCAGCAGATCGAATCGCGCATTGACCAGAACGCACAACTTTCGGCCCAGCTCACACTGTGGAACCAGCAGGGCTCCCACGTCCTGCGCGGCAGTCTGCTAGTCATCCCCTCCGGCAAGGCGCTGCTGTACGCAGAGCCAATCTATCTGCAGGCCCAGCAGAGCCCGATGCCGGAACTACGCATCGTAGTGCTAGCACTGCAGGACCGCCTTGCCTACGGCCCGACCTTTGAAGCCGCACTCTCATCGCTCTTCGGCTCGGAGGCTCCAAACCTTGCTAATGCAGCCGGCACGCCTGCCGCTTCTCCACCAACACCACCAGCAGCAGCGGAACGCAATCCGAGTGCTCCTGATGTCGACGCGTTAGTCTCAGAGGCAGGCCGAGACTTCGATGAGTACCAGCGACTCACGGCACAAGGCAAGCACGCAGAGGCTGGCCAGAAGCTGGACGCGCTAAAGCATGTTCTCGACCAACTGAACGCCCAACACAGATGACCGCCGATGGCCACTGCACCTGAAACCGATCTACGAGGCGCATTAGCCTCCATCAAAACAGAGGCGGGTTCCTGCCTGCTCACTCTCGCGGAGGCCTCGCCAATCCTGCTCATCTTTCTGCGTCATTTCGGCTGCTCATTTTGCCGCCAATCCATCAGTGATGTTGCCGATGCTCGTAGCCAACTCGCCACCCGCAACGTTCGGCCCGTCTTCGTGCATCTGGGCACCCCGGAGCGCGCAAAACCCTACTTCGACTATTACGGCCTCTCTGACGTGGAACGCATCAGCGATTTAGAAGCGGCGATCTATCACCACCCAGCGTTCGCGCTCGGCCGGATGCATCCGGCGCTGAACCTCATCAGCCCCCGCGTGTGGGCGGGCTGGTTCAAGGGATCAATCGTGAAACACGGTATCGGCGCGTTAAAGGAAGATGCGCACCAGATGCCTGGTCTATTCCTGCTGAAAGGCCCGCACCTGGTCCGCCGTTACAGATACAAGAGCATCGCGGACCGGCCGAACTACGTCAAATTCGCATCCTCATGAATTGTGGAGGTCATCCCAATGGAAGCGCTTCATGCAGACGACTCAGGGAACACCGTCGAAAGCCTTGCCCAGTTTGATATCCAGCAGGAACTCGCAGACTGTCACCGGAAGAAGCCGTGGGCCTCTGGCATCTGCTCCAAAACCCTTTTTAAGAAACCCGATTTGAGATGTGTGCTCGTTGTTATGGAGTCCTCCGCAGTTATGAAGGAGCACCACGCGGATGGCAGCATATCGGTACACGTATTGAGCGGACGGCTCCGTTTCGGCGTTCAAGGCAAAGAGTACGACCTTTCTGCGGGCAACCTACTCACTCTTGCAGCTTCTATCAAGCACGATGTACATGCCCTTGAAGACTCCGCGTTTCTGCTGACTATTTCCTGGCCAAGCAACCAGGAGCTCCTCGCCATGAAGCACCGTGGTTACGGAACATAACCATGCGGATTGCCTGTAAACGAGCTTATGAAGAACCAGCTCCGCACGATGGCTTTCGCATACTGGTCGATCGCCTTTGGCCCAGAGGTCTCAGTAAAGAAGAGGCTCAAATCGATCTCTGGCTGAAGGACATTGCGCCCAGCACAGAGTTACGGAAATGGTTCAACCACGATCCGGCGAAGTGGCTGGAGTTTCAGCGGCGCTATCGCCTGGAGTTGAAAGACAACGAGCAACTGCTCGCGACGATCAGGGCTCAGGCCAGGAAGACTCGCGTAACACTCGTCTACGGGGCGAAGGACGAACAGCACAACGACGCAGTAGTGTTGCTGGAAGTTCTCAACCGCTGACGAGATTCTTTCATTGATTGATCAGCATCGACACGATACTCGCCGACATGAGGTTCGCCATCGTCCCGGCAAGCATCGCCCGGAGACCCAGCCGTGCGAGGTCGTTCCGGCGGTTGGGAATCAGTGCTCCTATCCCGCCGATCTGCATCCCGACCGATCCCAGGTTCGCAAATCCGCACAGCGCAAACGTGGCAATCGAGAGCGTGCGGGTAGAGACGGCATGCTCCTTCGCGAGCGTCCCGAGTTGGCCATAGGCGATGAACTCGTTCAGCACTGCGCGCGTGCCAATCAGGTTTCCTACAATCGGCGCATCCCGCCACGGAATTCCGATCAGCCATGCCACCGGCGCGCATAACGTTCCCAGCGCGTTGCCCAGCGAATGCGGAAATGGAATATGACCGTGGGCCCAGGTAAAATTCGAGATCCCCAGCATGATGGCGTTAATCAGTCCCACAATCGCCAGGAAGCTGATCAGCATAATCGCGACATTAAACGCGAGCGCCCCTCCATCAATAGTCCCGCGCGCGACGGACCCGATCAAGTTTTCGTTCATGTGCTCTTCATTCGGCGGCATTTTCACAGTGCCCAGCGTGGCCGGAACCTCGGTCTCCGGAACCAGCATTTTGGCCACCAGGATTGTCCCGGGCGCGGTCATAATTACGGCGGAGAGGAGATCTTGCGCACGAATTCCGAACAGGATGTATGCCGCCATAATCCCGCCCGAGACATGCGCCATCCCAGACGTCATGATTGTCATCAGCTCCGACTGAGTCGCGTCGCCCAGGAACGGCCGAATGGTCAGCGGCGCCTCGGTCTGTCCCATGAAGATGCTGGCCGCAACATTGGTGCTCTCGGCGCCCGAGGTCCCCATCGTCCGCTGCATCAGCCAGGCCACCGCACGAATCACCTGCTGCATGATGCCGATGTGATACAACATCGCAAATAATGCCGACACAAAGATGATGGTCGGAAGTACCGCGAATGCGAATACCGCCGCCGGGCTCTTGGGATCTCCCAGCGTGTTGCCGAAGACCATCGTTGACCCATCGGCCGCATGCCCAAGCAGCGCCGTCACAGCCGCCGACCCCTTAGCCAGAAAAATCTGTCCCAGGCTCACCTTCAGTACAAGGAATGCGAATAGGACCTGCAGCCCCAGTCCCCACGCTACCGTTCGCCAGCGGATCGCCTTTCGATTCGTCGAAAGAGCGTATGCCACGCATAGAAACGTAAGAAGACCCAGCAGTCCGGTGAATCGTGCCACGCATGCGCTCCGTGCGGAGGGATTGTTATGTGAACCGAGTGTAACGGATGGACTTCGACAATCACTCCACTTTCCTGCGCGCCTCCTCTCAGCCAGCCTGGGCCCAATCCGCATATAATCCGTGTGACCGTACGGCCCGAGCAACACCATTCCACTCGCAAGAGGACTCCATGCCAGTCGCCAATCGTCTCGCCTGCTTCGCCCTTCTTTGTGGTTCCATCCCTGTTCTCGCCCAGGCCGCTCCCGGCGGCGGTGCTCAGGAAACCAATCGCACAATCAGCAATGGCGGCATCACCGTTCCCGGCTGGCAAGGCCAGGTCGATGCCAGCGCCGAGAAGCAGGGCCAGTCCGTCAAGGATGCCAAGCTAGCACCTGAAGGTGCAGGCATGCGGGTGACCACGGGGCCGGCCGTCAGCTACTGGAATCCTTCCAATACCGCCACCGGTGACTACACGGTCAGCGCCACCTTCAATGAGCCGAAGTTCATGAACCTCAACACTCATCCCCACCCCTACGGCGTCTTCATCGGCGGAAACGACCTGGGCACACCGAATGCATCCATGCTCTACTGTGCTGCGTACGG
>Ga0070658_10002278_pt1 | contig 16093 bp, 14 predicted proteins | sample KBSC13metaG_FD_64664 | JGI IMG/M metagenome (GOLD analysis project Ga0070658, IMG submission 64664) | Corn rhizosphere microbial communities from Kellogg Biological Station, Michigan, USA - KBS C1-3 metaG | ecosystem: Host-associated > Plants > Roots > Rhizosphere > Soil ...
CGGCCCGAGAAGGCATTCGGCGGCGGCGCCAACGACAAGCTCGCCGCGCGCGGTGCGCTGGGCTCGGCGTTCGCGTCGCTCGTCGCGGGCGGCCGGATCAAGGTCGAGACCGGTTTTCGCCTGGCCGGGCTGTCGGAAGTCGAAGGCCGCCTGCGCCTCTCCGCCGGCTCTACCTGCTGCGGCCGTTCCGTCGTCGTCGACGAACTCGTGGTTGCCACCGGCTTCCGTCCCGACCTCGACATGCTGCGCGAGCTGCGGCTCTCGCTCGATCCCGCTCTCGAGTGCCCGCCGGAGCTGGCGCCGTTGATCGATCCCAACCTGCACAGCTGCGGCACCGTGCGACCGCACGGCGCGCGCGAGCTCGGCCAGCCCGAGCCGGGCTTCTACTTCGCCGGCATGAAGTCCTACGGGCGGGCGCCGACCTTCCTGATGCTGACCGGCTACGAGCAGGTGCGCTCGATCGCGGCCGAGATCGCCGGCGATCACGAGGCCGCCGGCAAGGTCGAACTCGTGCTGCCCGAGACCGGTGTCTGCAGCACGGCCGCCGGCCCCGCGGCCGACGGCACGCACGCATGTTGCGCGCCGACGCCGGCGCCGGCAAAGAAGTCCTGCTGCGGCTGAAAGCGGGAGATTCGTCATCCAAGCCAGGGTTCTCGTCGCCCTCGTCTGCTGCGCGCAGGTACTGGTGCAGATCGGCGCCTATTTCTGGCCGGCCCTGCTGCCCGGCATGATGCAGCGCTGGGCACTGTCCAACAGCGAGGCCGGCTGGATCACCGCGATCTTCTATGGCGCCTACATGCTGGCGGTGCCGGTGCTTGTCACCCTCACCGACCGGATCGACGCCAAGCGCGTCTACCTGTTCGGCGTTGCCTGCACGGTGATCGGTCACCTGCTCTTCGGCCTGCTGGCCGAAGGCTTCTGGTCGGCGCTGGCGCTGCGGGCGCTGACCGGGATCGGCTGGGCCGGCACCTACATGACCGGCCTCAAGCTGCTGGCCGACAAGGTCGACCGGAAGATGATGTCGCGCGCGGTCACCGGCCATGTCGCCAGCATCGGCATCTCGGGGGCGCTGTCCTACATGGTGGGCGACCTGATCGCCGGGCAACTCGGCTGGCAGGCCGCCTTCGCCCTCGCCGGCGCCACCGCGGCGTGCGCCTGGCTCACGGTCGCGCTGTTCGTGCCGGCGGCAGCGCCGCCCGCCCGCACCGCGGCCTCGCCGGCGCTGTTCGACTTCCGACCCGTGCTGCGCAACCGCTCGGCGATGGCCTATGCCCTGGCCTACTGCGCGCACACGCTGGAGATGAACACGTTGCGCGGCTGGGGCGTGGCGTTCCTCGCCTGGGTGGCCACCCAGCCGGGGCGCGCGGAAACGTTCCTGTCGCCCACCGCCGTCATCACCGCGCTGGGACTGATCGGCACCCTGGCGAGCGTCGCCGGCAACGAAGCCTCCGTCCGCTTCGGACGCCGCCGCCTGATCGTGATCGCGATGCTGCTGTCGATCGTCGTCGGATCGGTGGTCGGCCTGGTCGGCGCGATCTCGTACGGCGCCGCCATGGTGCTGGTCATGATCTACGGCGTGGCGATCTGGCTCGACTCCTCGTCGCTGACCGCGGGCACCGCGGGCACGGCCGAGCCGTCGCGGCGCGGTGCCACGCTCGCGGTGCATTCGATGCTGGGTTACGGCGGCGGCTTCGTCGGACCGATCCTCGTCGGCAACGTGCTCGACTGGTCGGGCGGCATGTCGGTCCGTGCCTGGTGGCTGGGCTTCGGGGTCGTGGCGATGGTGATGGCCGCCGCGCTGGCGCTGTTCGTCTCGATGCAGCCGCGCAGCATCGCGGGCGAAGCCGACTGACTCTCGACGCCGGGATCCCGGGCCGCTCGCACGACCGTGATCGCGACCCACTGGCATCGCGCGCGGGACTGCGCGACAATGCCGGCGTGAGCCGCCTTCGTGCCCTTGTTGCAACCATCGCCTGCCTCGCCGTGCTGGCGGGCGGGTTTGCGTCCGTGGCCGCGTCGGCGTTTCCGGCGGACGGTTCGATGGCGCAGGACGGCAAGGCAAGCATGCCCTGCAGCCAATGCCATGACTGCGACGGCATGCCCTGCCCGATGCCCGCGGCCGCGTGCCTGCACGTTTCGGCAAACCCGCTGCCGCTTCTGGTCGACGCCTGCGCCGACCTGTCGGCCGGGAGCTTCAGTGAAATCCATTGGTCGCCCCAGGCGACCGCCTTGAGCGGCCTGTCGCCGCCGCCCGACCCTTTCCCTCCGCGAGCCTGACTTCTTCCAGACCGTGATCGAAGCGCGCCGCTCGATGTGAGCGTGCGCGTCGTGTCGAAGGAGAAGTCTCATGTCCAAGAGTCTCGGGCTCGCCATTCTGGCGGCCGCGCTTAGCCTTGCGATCCCTGCGCTGGCGGCAGGTCCGTGCGACGGCGGCAAGGTCAAATACTACCGCAATCCGATGGGCGCTCCCGACGTTTCGCCGACACCCAAGAAGGATTCGATGGGCATGGACTACATCCCGGTCTGCGAAGACGAGAGCCGGGCGACGAACGACAACAGCATCAAGATCGACCTCGATCGCGTGCAGCGCCTCGGCGTGCGCACCGAGACGGTGGAGGAACGCCCCCTCGTGCGTTCCGTACGCGCCTTCGCGTCGATCCAGTACGACGAGCGCCGCCAGACGGTGATCGCCCCCAAGTTCGGGGGCTGGATCGAGAAGCTCTATGTCAACGCGACCGGCGACGTCGTCTCTCCCGGACAGAAGCTGTTCGACGTCTACAGCCCCGAGCTCAATGTGCTGCAGCAGGAGTTCGTCCTGTCGCACGGCGCCGGCGGCGCCGACGGCCGCCTGCGCAACCTCGACTATCCCGCGGCCGAGCTGGACAGGCTGCGCCGCGGCGACCGCGCGCCACGCACCATCGCCGTGCCGGCGCCGGCAGCCGGCACGGTGGTCGAGAAGACGGCGGTCGAAGGCATGCGATACCAGCCCGGCGAGACCCTGTTCCGCATCGTCGACACCTCGACCATGTGGGTGATCGCCGAGGTCTATGAGCAGGATCTCGCCTTCGTGAAAGTGGGCGACATGGCGCGCGTCACGGTCAACGCGTGGCCCGATCGTCCGTTCGACGGCAAGGTGGGCTTCATCTATCCGGGCCTCGCCAAGGAGAGCCGCACGGCCCGCCTGCGCATCGAGGTCGCCAATCCCGACGGGCTGCTGCGCGCCGACATGGCGGCGACGGTGGAGATCGAATCGCGGCTCGGCGTCGGCATCGCGGTGCCCCAGTCGGCAGTCATCGACAGCGGCAAGCGCCAGATCGTCCTGGTCGAGCGTGGCGCGGGCCACTACGAACCGCGTCCGGTGAAGCTCGGCGCCCACGTGCCGGGCTACGCGCAGGTGCTCGACGGGCTGAAGGCGGGGGAGCGCGTCGTCACGTCCGCCGCTTTCCTGATCGACGCCGAAAGCAATCTGCGCGCGGCGCTGGCCGCCTTCACGGCGGGAGACGCCAAATGATCGGCGGCCTCATCCGCTGGTCGGCGCGCAACCTGCTGCTGATCCTGGTCGGCTGCCTGGCCCTGGTCGGCGGCGGTCTCTATGCGGTCGGTCACGTTTCGCTCGATGCGATTCCCGACCTCTCGGACACCCAGGTGATCGTCTACACCGAGATGCCGGGCCAGGCGCCGCAGGTCGTCGAGGACCAGGTGACCTATCCGCTGACCACCGCGATGCTGGCGGTGCCGCACAGTACGGCGGTGCGCGGCTTCTCCTTCTTTGGCGTGTCGTTCGTCTACATCATTTTCAAGGACGGCACGGACGTCTATTGGGCGCGCAGCCGCGTGCTCGAATACCTGAACTCGGGCACTCTGAAGCTGCCGGCTGGCGTCAAGCCGAGCCTCGGCCCGGACGCGACGGGCGTCGGCTGGGTCTACCAGTATGTCGTCGTGGGTGCGCACCGCACCCTGGCCGAACTGCGCTCGCTGCAGGACTGGTACATCCGCTTCGCGCTGGCCAAAGCCGAGGGCGTGGCCGAGGTCGCGAGCGTCGGCGGCTTCGTGAAGCAGTACAACGTCGTCGTCGATCCCGCCAAACTGCGCAGCTTCGGCGTGCCGCTCGGCCGGGTCATCGATGCGATCCGGGCATCCAACCGCGAGGTCGGTGGCCGGGTCGTCGAAATGGCCGAGACCGAGTTCATGGTGCGCGGGCACGGCTACATCAAGAGCACGCAGGACCTCGAGCAGATCGTGCTCAAGGCCGACGGGCCGGCCCCGGTGTTGTTGCGCGACGTGGCGCGGATCGAACTGGGGCCCGACGAACGGCGGGGCGTCACCGAGCTCAACGGTGAGGGCGAAGTGGCGGGCGGCGTCGTGCTGCAGCGCTTCGGCCAGAACGCGCTCGACGTGATCGCCAACGTGAAGGAAAAGGTGAAGGAGATCGCATCGAGCCTGCCCGAGGGCGTGCGCATCGAGGCGGTGTACGACCGCTCCGGCCTGATATATCGCGCCATCGACACGCTCGTGCATACGCTGGTCGAGGAAAGCATCATCGTCGCGGTGGTCTGCTTCGTGTTCCTCTTGCACGTGCGATCGGCGCTGGTGGCGATCATCACCCTGCCGGTCGGCATCCTGATGGCATTCCTCGCCATGCACCTCCTCGGCATCGGCTCGAACATCATGAGCCTCGGCGGCATCGCGATCGCCATCGGGGCGATGATCGACGCCGCGATCGTCATGGTCGAGAACGCGCACAAGCATCTCGAGCGCCTGCGGCCCGGACAGTCGCGCCGCGAGGCCATCGTCGCGGCCGCCGTCGAGGTCGGGCCGGCGCTGTTCTTCAGCCTGCTGGTGATCACCGTGTCGTTCCTGCCGATCTTCAGCCTGGAGGCGCAGGAAGGCCGGATGTTCAAGCCGCTGGCCTGGACCAAGAGCCTGTCGATGGCGGCGGCGGCCCTGCTGTCGGTGACCCTCGTGCCGGCCCTGATGCTGCTGTTCGTGCGGGGCCGCATCCTGCCCGAGGCGCGCAATCCCGTGAACCGCGTGCTGATCTGGATCTACCGGCCGGCGATCCGGCTGGTGCTGCGCGCCCGCCTGCTCACCATCGGCCTGGCGCTGGTCGTGCTGGGCGTCACGGTGTGGCCGGCGACGCGGCTCGGCACCGAGTTCATGCCGAACCTCAACGAAGGCACTCTGTTCTACATGCCGACGACCCTGCCCGGCCTCTCGGTGACGAAGTCGGCCGAACTGCTGCAGACCCAGGACAAGATCATCCGCTCGTTCCCCGAAGTGGCGTCGGTCTACGGCAAGGGCGGACGCGCCGGCACGGCGACCGACCCTGCACCGCTGGAGATGTTCGAGACCGTGATCAACCTCAAGCCGCAATCGCAATGGCGGGCCGGCATGGACGTCGACAAGCTGATCGCCGAGCTCGACAGGGCGCTGCAGTTCCCCGGCGTGAGCAATGCCTGGACGATGCCCATCAAGGCGCGCACCGACATGCTGGCGACCGGCATCCGGACGCCGGTCGGCATCAAGCTCCTGGGCAACGACCTCGGCACGCTGGAAGCTCTCGCGCGTCAGGTCGAAGCCGTCGTGCGTGGCGTCCCGGGCACTACATCGGCCTTCGCCGAACGGGTGAACGGCGGCTCCTTCCTCGACATCGTTCCCAACCGCGAGAGGCTGGCCCAGTACGGCGTGCTGATCGAGGACGTGCAACAGGCCGTGTCGAGCGCGCTCGGCGGCGAGGCGATCACGACGACGGTCGAGGGCCGTGAGCGCTATTCCGTCAACGTCCGCTACCCACGCGACCTGCGCTCCGATCCGCGCGCCATCGCGTCGGAGATCCTGGTGTCGACCGCGCGCGGCGGCATGATCCCGCTCGGCCAGGTCGCGGACATCGGCGTGAGCCAGGGTCCGACCACCATTCGCACCGAGAACGCCCAGCTCGCGGTCTATGTCTTCATCGACTACCGCGACCGCGACCTCGGCGGCTATGTCGCCGACGCCCAGCGCGCCGTGCGGGAGAAAGTCCGGTTCCCGCCCGGTTTCCATGCTGTCTGGAGCGGCCAGTTCGAGTTCCTGCAGCGTGCCGAGGCGCGACTGCAGATCGTGGTACCGGCGACGCTGCTGCTGATCTTCGTTCTGCTCTACCTGAACTTCCGACGCCTGACGGAGACGCTGGTCGTCATGCTGTCGCTGCCGTTCTCGCTGGTCGGTGGTTTCTGGTTCGTGTGGTGGCTGGGCTTCAACATGAGCGTGGCCGTCGCCGTGGGGTTCATCGCCCTGGCGGGCGTCGCTTCGGAGACCGGCGTGGTCATGCTGATCTATCTCGACCATGCGCTGAAGGAGCGCCAGGCTCGATGCGCCGCCGAAGGACGACCGCTCGATCGCGCCGATCTGCGGGCCGCGATCGTGGAAGGCGCGGTCGAGCGCGTGCGGCCCAAGATGATGACCGTGACGGCCATCATGGCCGGGCTGCTGCCCATCCTGTGGAGCACCGGCACCGGCTCGGAAGTGATGCGGCGCATCGCCGTGCCGATGATCGGCGGGATGGTGAGCTCGACCGTTCTCACCTTGCTGGTGATCCCGGCGATCTATGCACTGGTGAAAGGCTGGCGGCTGAAGCCCCCCGCCATCGCCGCGGAAGAGGTGCACGCATGAACCGGTCCATCGTCCTGGCGCTTTTGGCGCTGCCCTTTCTGGCGCTGCTGGCGGCCTGCGCCGACGCGCCGCCGCCCGCGGCGATCTCGCCGTCGCCCGGTCCCGACGATCCGGCGGGTCCGACGGCCGGCCTGCCCTACCAGCCGGTGATGGCCGGCACTGCCTATCACGGCATCGGGAGCAAGCCATGAGACGGTCCGTTCCCTCGGCTCTTCTGATCGTCGCGGGCCTGCTTGCCGGCTGCGCCCGCTTCTCGCCGGACGGCGGCATGGATGAAGTGGCCCAGAGCGTCGGCCGTGAAGCCGGAGCCGACGCCGGGCGTTCCGTCGTCAAGATCGCCAGCGCCGGGCAGGCGCAACGGGCCCGGACACAGGTCGCCGCCCTGCTGGCCGGACCCGTCTCGGCCGAGGCGGCGGTCGAGGTGGCGCTTCTCAACAATCGCGAGTTGCAGGCGGCCTACAACGATCTCGGCGTCTCGGAAGCCGACTATGTCCAGGCAAGCCTGCCGCCCAATCCGGGCGTGTCGTTCATGGGCGTCTCGGGAACCGGCGTGACCAATATCGAGTTCAGGCTGATCGAGGATGTCCTGGCCCTGTTCACCCTGCCGCGACGCACCGCCATCGCCGCCGAACACTTCGCCCACGCCCGGCATCAGGCCGTCGCCACCACGCTTCGCCTTGCCATCGACACGCGCCGGGCCCACGTCCGGGCCGTCGCGGCCGCCCAGCAGATCGGCTTTCTCGACCGGGCGCGCGCCACGGTCGACCAGGCCGTGCGGCTCAACGCGCGATTGGGCGAGGCCGGCGGCGGCGACCAGCTCGACCAGGCCGAGCTTGCCGCCTTCTACGCCGAGCTCAGCGCCAAACTGGGTCAGGCGCGACTCGCCGCGCGCCAGGAGCGCGAGAAGCTCGTCCGTCTGATGGGGCTGTGGGGCTCCGACGTCGGCTTCGCGCTGCCGCCGGAATTGCCCGCCCTGCCGGGAGAACCCGACACCCTGGCGGCGGTCGAGGTCGAAGCCGTCAACCGCAGGGTCGACCTGATCATGGGGCGTCACGACATCGTGGCGCTGGCCAAGTCGTTGTCGCTGACCCAGGCGACGCGTTACGTCTCGATGCTGCAGTTGGCGGGCATATTCAACGACGAGTCGCCCAACATGCTCACCAACGGCAACACCGCGATCAATCGCGGCGGCGCCCAGCTCGACCTGCAGCTTCCGATTTTCGACACCGGCGAAGCGCGTGAACGCAAGGCACGCGAAACCTACATGGCGGCGCTCAACCGCCTCGCCGCGAAGGCGGTGAACGCACGCTCCGAGGCGCGCATCGCCTACGACACCTATCGCGGCACCTACGACATCGCGAAATTCTATCGCGACCGGGTGCTGCCGCTGCGCAATGTCGTGTCCCGGGAAATCGCATTGCGCTATACCAATGGCATCGCGGTCAACGAAGGCTTGCGCGTCGATCTGTTCAAATACCTGACCGATGCGAGAGCCCGGATTACCGCCAATGCGGCTTCCCTCGATGCGCGGCGCGATTATTATCTCGCCGCCGCCGACCTGCAGGCTGCGCTGACGTTTGGTCTCGATGCTTCTTCTCCTTCGCCGCCGGCGATGAGCAATTGAAACCCGATACGAAGAGCGAACATGAACGGCAAAGCGATTTTCAGGTCATTGGTGGTTGTCGCGGCGGTCGCGATCGCGTGCTTGCCGTCCCTGGCGGCGGAACCGGCTGGCGAGACCGACGAGCCCGACGACATGCCTAGCGTGCTGGCCTCGCCGGAGCGGCCGCTGGCGGCGGGCGTGATCGTGGCGACCAGCCCTGCCGCCGGAACGATCGAGATTCGGCACCGGGCGGGCCCGCTCCTCAACATGGAATACATGACCACGACCTTCCACGTCGCCGACCCCAGCATGCTCCTCGGCCGGACGGCCGGCGACAAGATCCGCTTCAAGGTGGAGCGCAAAGGCCAGGACTACGTGGTCACCCGGATCGAAAACAGCAACTGATCTCGTTTCCGGCGGGAGAGCCAGGCCCGTCCTCGGCTGTAATTGTATATCGCGGGGAACGCCTCCTATGTTTGTCCGATGAGCGCCCACTGCTGTCCTCCGCCGTCACCCGACAAGGGAGCGAGCACGCCCGCCTATCGGCGAATCCTGTGGGTGGCGCTGGCCATCAACCTTGCCATGTTCGGCGTCGAGATCCTGTCCGGCCTCGGTGCGCAATCCGTTTCGCTTCTGGCCGATTCGCTCGATTTCCTGGGCGATGCCGCGAATTACGGCGTGAGCCTGTTCGTTCTCGGGATGGCCTTGCAGTGGCGCGCCCGCGCATCGCTGCTCAAGGGCGTCACCATGGCAGCGTTCGGCTTCTGGATTCTTTTCATCACCGCACACCATGCGATCGTCGGTACCGTGCCCGATGCACCGGTCATGGGCGTGGTCGGTGCGGTGGCGCTCGTCGCCAACGTCACGGTGGCTGCCCTGCTCTATCGCTTCCGCAACGGCGACAGCAACATGGTGTCGGTCTGGATCTGCTCGCGCAACGACGCCATCGGCAATCTCGCCGTGCTGCTGGCCGCCGCCGGCGTGTTCGGCGCCGGTGCCGGTTGGCCGGATTTCGCCGTCGGCGCCATCATGTCCGGACTTGCCCTCTATGGCGCCTGGCAGATCGTCCGGCAGGCGACGACCGAGCTTCGCGGAACGACCGTCGAATCCGCCGTGGCCTAGCCTTCGAGCGCGTCCTCGAGCGTGCGCAGGCCGGGACGCGGCGAGGACACCAGCACGGCCATGTTGCCGGGCTTGTGCTTGTTCTGCCACATCTTGGTGTGCGCCTTGGGAATGTCGATCCAGTCGAAGACCTCGCTCATGCACGGATCGATGCGGCGCTCGATCACCAGCTGGTTGGCCTGGCTGGCCTGCAGCAGGTTGGCGAAGTGGCTGCCCTGGATGCGCTTCTGGCGCATCCACACGAAGCGCGCGTCCATGGTCAGGTTGTAGCCGGTGGTGCCGGCGCAGAAGACCACCATGCCGCCGCGCTTGACGATGTTGCACGACACCGGGAAGGTCTGCTCGCCCGGATGCTCGAACACGAAGTCGACGTCGTTGCCCTTGCCGGTGATCTGCCAGATGGCGGCGCCGAACTTGCGCACCTTCTTCATGTACTCGCCGTAGCCCGCCTGGTCGTCGACGTCGGGCAGCTGGCCCCAGCAGTCGAAGTCGTTGCGGTTGATCACGCCCTTGGCGCCGAGGCTCATCACGAAGTCCGTCTTGGACGTGTCGGAGATCACGCCGATGGCGTTGGCGCCGGCCGTGGCGATGAGCTGGATCGCCATCGAGCCGATGCCGCCCGCCGCACCCCACACCAGCACGTTGTGGCCGGGCCGCAGGATGTGCGGGCGATGGCCGAACAGCATGCGGTAGGCGGTGGCCAGCGTCAGCGTGTACGACGCGCTCTCTTCCCAGGTCAGGTGCTGCGGCCGCTTCATGAGCTGGCGCGCCTGGACCTTGCAGAACTGCGCAAACGATCCGTCGGGCGTCTCGTAGCCCCAGATGCGCTGGCTGGTCGAGAACATCGGATCGCCGCCGTTGCACTCCTCGTCGTCGCCGTCGTCCTGGTTACAGTGGACCACGACTTCGTCGCCGACCTTCCAGCGCTTCACCTTGGCGCCGACCGCCCAGACGATGCCCGAGGCGTCGGAGCCGGCGATGTGGAAGGGCTGCTTGTGGACGTCGAACGGGCTGATCGGCAGGCCGAGGCCCGCCCACACGCCGTTGTAGTTCACGCCCGCGGCCATCACGAAGACCAGGACCTCGTCCTCGCCGATGGTGTGCGTGGGCACGGTCTCGAGCTGCATGGACTGTTCGGGCGGACCGTGGCGGTCGCGCCGGATCACCCAGGCGTACATGGTCTTCGGCACATGGCCGAGCGGCGGGATTTCGCCGACCTCGTAGAGATCCTTCACCGGCCGGTCGGCCGTCGGATGATTGCGCGCCGCGAGAGCAACAACGGACATGGGCAAAGTCTCCTATCGCACTGCAGTAGAAACTATTGCTGCAGCCGCGAGGTTGCAATGCACAAATTCAGAATGGGAAGATTTAGGTCAGGGAAAAACAATAATATTGCGCGGAGTGGGAAAAGTCGCGCGTTGCGCCCTTCTTCAACTATTGGCAGGCTCCCGTGAGGTGAACGCGCGTTTACCTCAGAGGACCGGGTTTAGGGAGAAAGCGCGATGAAGCTCATGTGGTTCCACCTCATGCCGTACACGGAGCTTCCGGAAGACTTCAACAAGAAGCATCCCTCGGTGTGGGTCGACATCCATTCGTCGCTGTTCGACCCACGCCGGGCGCACCACATGTACAACGACTTCATGGACGAGCTCGAGTACGCCGCCGAAGTCGGCTTCGACGCGATCTGCGTCAACGAGCACCACTCCAACGGCTACGGGTTGATGCCCTCGCCCAACCTCATCGCCTCGTCGCTGGCCCGGCGCACGACCGACACCGCGCTCTGCGTCATGGGCAACTCGCTGGCGCTCTACAATCCACCGACGCGCGTGGCCGAAGAGTTCGCGATGATCGACTGCATCTCGGGCGGCCGGCTGATCGCGGGCTTCCCGGTCGGCTCGCCGATGGACACCTGCTATGCCTACGGCCAGAACCCCAGCCTGCTGCGCGAGCGCTATCTCGAGGCGCACGACCTGGTGAAGAAGGCGTGGACCGAGAAGGACACCTTCGCCTTCTCCGGCCGCTTCAACCAGCAGCGCTACGTCAACATCTGGCCGCGGCCGATCCAGAACGAGCCGCATCCGCCGATCTGGATCCCGGGCGGCGGCTCGGTCGAGACGTGGCGCTGGTGTGCGGAGATGGACTACGTCTACTGCTACCTGTCGTACTACGGCTACAAGGCCGGGCTCGCCACGATGAACGGCTTCTGGAACGAGATGGAAAAGCTCGGCAAGGACCGCAATCCCTACCGCGCCGGCTTCCTGCAGTTCGTGGGCGTGGCCGAGAGCCGCCAGCAGGCGCTCGATCTCTACACCGAGCCGGCGGAATATTTCTACGGCCGCTGCCTGCATGTCGACGCGCGCTTCGCGCTGCCGCCGGGCTACACGACCGAGGCCACACAGCGCGCCGGCATCGAGGGCATGATGACCAAGGCTGCCAACCTCGCCAATCCCGCGACCAAGGCGGCGCTCAAGGCCACCAACATGAAGGACATCGTCGACGGCGGCTACGTCATCGTCGGCTCGCCCGACGAGGTGGTCGAGCAGATCCGCCATGTCGCGACCAGCCTCAACGTCGGCCATCTCATGCTGCTGCTGCAGTACGGCAACATGAGCAAGGACACGACCAAGTACAACACGCGGCTGTTCGCCGAGAAGGTGATGCCCAGGGTGAAGGACCTGTTCGGCGACTGGGAGGACAAGTGGTGGCCCAAGCCCATGGCCAGGGGCCAGCGCGCCGCCGTGCCGTCGTATCGCGCTTCCGTCGCGGCGGAGTAATCGCGTGTCCGAACTGAAGACGACAACCGTCGAGGTGAACGGCTTTCCCTGCCGCGTCTGGACCAAGGGCAGCGGGCCGACGCTGGGTTTCCTCGCGGGACTGGGCGGCCTGCCGCGCTGGCTGCCGTTCCTCGACGAATTGGCAAGGACACGCACGGTGATCGTGCCGTCGTTGCCGGGCTATCCCGGCGGCGCGACGGGCCACAGCGTGCTCGACACGCATCTCGACTGGGTGCTGGCCGTGCGCCAGCTGCTCGACAAGGCGGGGCTGGCCGGTGCCGACCTGTTCGGCGCGTCGGTGGGCGGCGCCTTCGCCGCCGAGATGGCCGCCATCTTTCCCGGCCAGGTGAGGCGGCTGGCCTTGCTGGCCCCGTTCGGCCTGTTCGACGAGAGAGAGCCGGCGACCGATCCGTGGGCGCAACGCCGCGACGCCGTCGCCGGCCTGATGTGTGCCGACCCGGCCAAATGGGAGGCCCTGGTCGCACCGCCCGACGGCGCGAATTCCGTCGAATGGCCGATCGAGATGGTGCGCGCGGCCGAAGCCGCCGCCCGCGCCTTCTGGCCGCTCGGCAACACCAAACTCGAAAAGCGGCTGGCGCTGATCGCGGCGCCGACCCTGCTGCTGTGGGGCGACAAGGACCGCGTGCTGCCCGCGAGCTACGCCGCGAAGTTCGCCGCCGGCATAAAAGGCGCGCGAATCGAGACCGTTCCCGGAGCCGGACACCTCGCCTATCTCGACCGGCCGGAGGCCGTGGCCGGGGCCGTTCTGGCGCACTTCCAGCCAGGATAGCTTCGATGTTGCGCAGTCATGCGCAATCGCTATTGTCCGGCGCGTTATCGCTTTTAGGGGAAGTACGCCGATGATGATCCGTTCGCTCAGGCTCGCAGCCGTTGCCGTGATGCTCATGGCCGGAACCGCGTCGGCACAGGACCCTGTCAAGGCCGTGCCGCGGGTCGGCGTCTCGTTCAACAACACGGTCACCGTGCGCGGCACGATCGAGAGCGCCGACAGCGAGACGCACACCGTTGCCTTCATGACGGGCAGCGGCCGGCTGATGAGCCTGGCCACCGCCGACGGCGTCAGCCTTGCCGCCGCCCAGGACGGCGCCGTCGTCAACATCACCTACAACGAGGTCGTGACGCTGCTGAACCTGCGCCAGAAGGGCCCGGGCTCCAAGGAGGCGCGCAAGGAAGGCGCCGCCCCCGACCAGTCCGACCTCGACATGGGCCGGCTGACGATGACCGTCGTCGCCGTCGACCTCGCGGCCAACAAGGTGTCGCTGATCGACGGCCGTGGCGGCGAAGTGCGGACCTACGCCGCGACCTCGATCGCCAAGCAGGACATGCTGAAGAAGATCAAGGTCGGCGACGTGGTGATCGGGCTGACGACGCCACTGTTGGTGACGGCGATCACGCCGGCCAAGTAAGCGACTACTTGATCTCGACGTCTTCCCAGAAGCCGATCCAATGATCGACCGGCTTCATTTTGGGCTGCGGCGCCTCGTACGACCACGCCGCGCGCGGGCTCTTTGAGCCGCCCTCGACCACGTCGTAGAACTGCACGCCGTGCGGGCACTCGAGGTCGCTCGCCGTCTTGGGCGTGACTTTCAGCAGGTCCATCTTCACCGCGTCACGCGGAAAATAGCGGTAGCCGCCGACTTCCAGCGTGTTGTCGCTGCTTGCAATCACCTTGCCGTGCCAGGTCGCGGTATGGGTCATGGCTGGGGCTCCTTCGTGTTGGGCAGAAGTCGAGCGAAGACCTCGCCGCCGCGCGAGTCAACTCATTACCTGACGGATCATCGACCGCTCGCCGGACAGCGCCCTATTTGAGGCAGCCCCCAAGGAGGTCCCGATGAACAGACGCCCCCTCGTTGCCGCACGCGCCGGCACGCCCCCGATGGCCGGCCCCGCCCGAACCGCCGATGGCTTCGTCGAGACGCGCGACCGCCAGCAGCTCTTCTACCGCGACCTGGGTGCCGGCCGGCCGGTCGTGTTCGTCCACGGCTGGACCTTGAGCTCGGAGATCTGGCGCGGCCAGCTCGACTGGCTGGCAAGCCACGGCGTGCGGGCCGTGGCCTACGACCGCCGCGGCCATGGCCAGTCCACCCGGCCCGCGGGCGGCTACGACTACGAGACCCTGTCGGCCGATCTCGCGGCACTGCTCGACCGGCTCGATCTCCGCGACATCACCCTCGTGGGCCATTCGATGGGCTCGGGCGAGGTCGTGCGCTATCTCGCGCGCCACGGCACGGGCCGCGTGGCGCGCGTGCTGCTCGTGGCGCCGACGACGCCTTTCCCGCTCAAGACCGCGGACAATCCCGAGGGTCTCGACAGGGCGTTCTACGATCAGGCGATCGCCGCACTCCAGGCCGACCGCGAAGCCTATTTCGCCGCCGGCATGGACGCCTTCCTGGGCACGCATCCCGATCCGGCGACGCTCGACTGGACGCTGTCGATCGCCCGCCAGGCAGCCCTCCACGCCGAGGTCCAGTGCCTGCGCACGTTCGCGGAGACCGACCTGCGGCCCGACCTTGCGTCCGTCACCGTGCCGTGCCGGATCGTCCATGGCACGGCGGACGTCCCCATGATGCCCGGCAATGCACGGCGCACACAGGCGGGGATTGCCGGCAGCCGTCTCGAAATCTATGAAGGCGCACCGCACGCGCTGTTCGTGACGGACCGGGATCGCTTCAACCGTGAGCTCCTGGAGTTTGCCGGGAGCTGATGTCCGTCATGGAAGCGATCTATCGAGCCGACGGCGCGACCGTCCAGACCAGCGCCTTCGCCGGCGGCCCGTGGGACCCCGGCCTGCAGCATGGCGCGGCACCGTCGTCGCTGATCTGCTGGGCCGTCGAGCGCCTGCCCGCGCCGGCGCCGATGCGCGTGGCGCGCCTCACCGTCGACCTGATGCGGCCGGTGCCGGTGGCGCCGCTCACCGTCGAGACGGAAGTCTTGCGCGAAGGCAGGAAGATCCAGCTCGTGGCGGTGCGCCTGCTGGCCGACGGCAAGGAAGTCGTGCGCGCCACGGCGCTGCGCATCCGCAAGGCGCCCGAGCCGCTGCCGGTCGAGCGTCCCTTCCCGCCGCTCGACCTGCCGCCGCCGGAAGACGGCGGCGACGCCATGGGTGGAGCGATGTCGCAGACGCCGTTCCTCTCGGGCCTCGAGATGAGGAATGTGAAAGGCGCGTTCAACGTGCCCGGCCCGGCGTCGATCTGGTATCGCGCGTCACGCCCGATCGTCGAGGGCGAACCCATCTCGCCGCTGATGCGCGCGGCGATCACGGCCGACTTCTGCAACGGCACCTCGGCCTTCCTGTCCTTCAAGCATTGGACCTTCATCAACGCCGACCTGACGCTCAGCCTCGCGCGCGAGCCGGTGGGCGAGTGGATCCTGCTCGACGCCGAGACCTGGGGCGGTCCCGATTCCATCGGCATCGCCGCCGCGCGGCTGGCCGATCGCGACGGCTACTTCGGCCGCGCCGTGCAGAGCGTCCTGTTCGAGAAGCGTTCATAAGGACCGCGGCCTTCCAGGCCGCTCACGAGCGCGCTGGAAGCGCGTGGTCCGCCACCTAACCTCGTTTCCAGGTCGTGCCCTTGGGGCCGTCCTCGAGGATCACGCCCCGGACCTTCATGTCGTCGCGGATGCGGTCGGACTCCTTGAAGTCCTTCGCCTTGCGCGCGGCCTGACGCGCCGCGATCGCCGCCTCGATGTCGGCGTCGCTCGGCCCCGACGAACCCGCCGGCGTCCAGCGGAACCACGCCTCGGCATCCTGCTGCAGCAGGCCGAGCGCATTGGCGCCCGCCCGCAGCTCGGCGGGATCGGCGAGCTGATGCAGCGCGCTGATCGCCAGCGGGGTGTTGATGTCGTCGGACAATGCGTCCTCGACGCTCTTCGGCACCGCCGTTTCCCCAACGGTCTTGCCGCGCAACACGCCATACCAGCG
>Ga0070658_10002279_pt1 | contig 16091 bp, 12 predicted proteins | sample KBSC13metaG_FD_64664 | JGI IMG/M metagenome (GOLD analysis project Ga0070658, IMG submission 64664) | Corn rhizosphere microbial communities from Kellogg Biological Station, Michigan, USA - KBS C1-3 metaG | ecosystem: Host-associated > Plants > Roots > Rhizosphere > Soil ...
TACGCCAACTTCATCGAACGGCTGAACGTGAAGAGCGGCGGCTTCTTCAGTTCCCACCCACCGACCCCCGACCGCGTCGCCGCGATCCGCAAGGCCGCGGGGGATGCGAAAGGCGCAACACTAGCCGACCGCTTCCACGCCAATACCGGATTCTAATCTCTGCAAATCTTCCCGAGTGCCACGGCCAACAACCGTGGCACCCGGTTTTTCGTAGGAGGGAATGCTTCATGCCCCGCGTGCTGTTCGATCACGATCCGCTGCCGTTTCCGGAAAAATTCAACTACAACTACGAGTTGGCCGCCAAGTGGATCGGGCCGGAGCAGATTCCGGTCGACAGCGGCTTCTGGGCGCTGCGGCGGCAGATCGAAGGGCCGGCGACGACGGCGCGCGTGCACGTGTCGGCCGATCAACGGTACGTCCTCTATCTGAACGGCCAACGCGTCGGACGAGGGCCGGAGCGGGGCGATCTGCGGCACTGGATGTTCGAATCGTACGACCTGGAACTGCCGGCGGGGCGGAATACGCTTGTCGCGATCGTCTGGTGGCAGAGCCTGACCGGCAAAACCCCGCCGCCCTGGGCCCAGATGACGGTGCGGCCCAGCTTCTGGCTCCAGGCCGAGGGGAACGCGGCCGCGTGGAACACCGGTAAGGACGGATGGGAGATCAAATCGCTCGACGGCATCGGCGTCGAAGTGGAGCAGATGGTGCACTTCCACCACGCGGTCGTCGGGCCCCGCATCCGTCTGGATGGCACCCGCTTTCCGTGGAACATCGAGCAGGGCGGCGGTGAAGGGTGGACGCCGGCCACGACGATCCAACCCGCGGCCGCAGCATCGCATGTCGGCGACGCGCTGCCGCACTGGCTGCTTCGCCCGGCGATGTTGCCGGCGATGCGCGAAACGCGAATCGCCGCATGGACTGTTCGGCACGTCGATTCGCCGCCGAACCTGGATACGGTGAACTATCTGGTCGCGGCGAAGAACCGCGTGAATGCCTCTTTCCCTACCCCGGCGGCGCCCCGGGCGGAAAAGATCGCCGCCCGCTCGCGGCAGCGCTACATCATCGATCTGGAGACGTACGCTTGTGCGTTCTACAAGCTTGTTGTCAGTGGTGGACACGGGACGTATCTGCGGCTGCGGTGGGCCGAGTCGCTGTTTAAGCCATCCACTTCGGGCGAACCTGTGACGAGCGCCTGGCAAACGCGCGACAAGGAGAATCGCGGCGAGATCGAAGGACGGCATTTCCTCGGCACCGGCGACGCCTTCATCGCCGACGGCGGAACGTCGCGCGTCTTCGAACCTCTCTGGTGGAACGCCGGCCGGTACATCGAACTGCTGGTCGAGACGGCCGACGAGCCGCTGACGATCGAGGGGCTGGAGCTGACGTCGGTCGGTTACCCGTACGAATTTCAATCGGTCTTCGACGCCAGCGACGAGCGACTGAAAGACGTCGAAGCACTCTCCCTGCACACGTTGCGGATGTGCAGTCATGAAACGAGCATGGACTGCCCGTATTACGAGCAGCTCAATTACACCGGCGACACCCGGCTGCAGTCACTCATCGCGATGGCGACCGCGCGCGACGACCGGCTTGTGCGAAAGGGGTTAAAACTGTTCGACTGGTCGCGCACCGGCGACACGTGGAGCCAATCGCGATACCCTTCCAATACCGCCCAGACCATTCCGCCGTTCTCGATGTGGTGGGTGTGTATGGCGTATGACTATGCGCTTTGGCGCGGCGACCTGCCGTTTGTACGGTCGCTGATGCCGGGCGTGCGGTCGATCCTGGAACGGTGGCGGGAGCAGATCAGCGCCGACGGCCTGCTGCGGCAGCCGGCCGGATGGAACTTTGTCGATTGGGTGCGGAACGATCAGTGGAGATCCGGCATCCCGAACCCGCAGTTCGGCTCGCCGTGCGGCGCGCTGCAGTGGCAGCTCGTTTACACGCTGTCCAAGGCGGCGGAACTGGAAGAGTGGCTGAACGAGCCACTGCTCGCGCAGCGCAACCGCCAGACCGCTTCAATGCTGGCGGCGGTCGGCGAGCGCGCGTTCTTCGACCGCAGCCGGGGAATGCTGGCGTTGGACCTCGACAAGACGCGCTTCTGCGAACACTCGCAGGTTTTTGCTCTGCTGAGCGATCAGTTGTCGTCCGACCTGCGGGAACAGGTGTTTGCTGCCATCACCGGTGACGCGGCAATCGATCGCGCCACGATCTACTTCCGTCATTACGTCTTCGAAGCCTTCGCCCAGCAGGGCCGGGGGGATCTGATCCAGTCGCAACTCGGCCTCTGGTTTAACCACCGCCAGAAGGGGATGTTCACCCTCCTGGAATCGCCCGAGCCGTCGCGGTCCGACTGCCATGCCTGGTCGGCCCACCCGGCGTACCACTTTTATGCCTCGATCCTCGGCATCCGCCCGGCCGCCCCGGGATTTAGCAAAATCCACATCCGCCCGCAGCTGGCAAACCTCGAATGGGCCCGCGGCGAGATGATCCACCCCAAAGGGAGGATCCGCGTCGATTTCGTCCAGAAGAACGGCCAAATCAGCGGTACGGCGGAAGTTCCCGAGGGTATTCCCGCGGTCCTGCAGTTGGGAAATGAGTTTCGTCCGCTGGCGAGCGGTGTGGTGAAAATTGCACCCTAATGCTACCATGCCGCGACGATGGCGAAGTGGGCAGGGTGCGTACTGGTATTGATATGTTCGGCGGCAGGAATCGCGCGGGCGGAAGCAACCGCGGATGAGGGCCGTGCCGCCATCGCTAACCTCGATTGGGACACGGCGATCAAGTACTACCAGCCGCTGGCGGCCAACGCCAAGGTCGGCACGCCCGAATGGACGCAGGCCACTTTCTGCCTGGCGGTCGCTCAGCAGCAGGTTCAGCCGGCTTCCGGCGACACCATCGGCACGGCCGAGCAGTTGTACCGCTCGATCATCGATCAATCCAATGACCAACGCTACGTCGCCCGCTCGCTGGTGAACCTTGGTCGGATCGCCGAGCTGCGGGATTACACCGGCGACAAGATCGACTTGGCGACGGCCCGCAAATTTTACGCCCAGGTGGCCGAGAAATACGCCAACGACCCGATCGGCTCCGAGGCCAAGCTCCGCGAGGCGGCGGCCTTCGTAATGGAGTACGACGCGCCGGATTTCAAACTCGCTCGCCAGGGCCCGCCGCTGCTGGAAAAGTGGCTCGCCGAGCACCCGAACGATCCGCTGGCGGCGCCTATGTGGCAGACGGCCGGTGATGCCTATTTCATGCCGCTGGAAGACTGGAAAAATGCCCTGCGCTGCTATGAGCAGGTCAATCGCATCGGCTGGGTCGATCCGGCCAACAGCGCGCCGTGGTTCTGGCGGTGTGCCCGCATCGCCGAAAAGCTTGGCGAGAACAAAACCGCCGTAAAGTACTACACCAAGATCATTAATGAAGCGCCCAACAGCGGTAAGGGATATGCCTCCGTGCTTGCACTGAAACGCCTCGGCGCCCCGGTGCCTAACAACCCGCTGTTAGCCGATCCGGCCACGCAGCCGGCCGCCGCCCCCGCGACGCAGGAGGCCCGGCCATGAGTGAACCTACGCCTCGCGACGCACGCGATGAATCCACCGGCCGCTTCAACGGCAACGTGGTCGGCATCGTCTTCCTTATCGTCGCCTTCAGTGTTTCGCTGGTGATCTCGGTGAAGAACACGATGTCGGTCGAGCGGCCCACGAAGCCGGTGCTCCGCATCGCCCACTGGCAGCTCGAAGCCGGCTACCGCGACGCGATGCAGGCCGTCATCGATGATTACAAGAAGCTGCATCCCGAGATCGACGTCGTGCAGATGCCGGTCACGGAAATACTCTACAAGCAGTGGATCAACACCCAGTTGATCAGTGGCACCGCGCCCGACATCTGCGAGATGGGGCAGAGTGATCTGCTGAGCAAGGATCAGGGAACGGTCCGCTACTTCCTGCCGCTCAGCGGCGAAATCTCCAAGCCCAACCCGTACAATAAGGGCACCGACCTGGAGAACACGCCCTGGAAGGAAACGCTGCTCGACGGCATGCGCGGCGGCTTCCGCGAAGGCCTGCAGGATTACTACGGCGTCTCGACGACGCTCGTCTCCCAGCGGCTGTTCTACAACAAGCAACTGCTGAAGACGGCGGTCGATTTCTACAACTCCACCAACCCCAAGACCAAGGCTGTCCACGGCGCGCCGGATACGTTCGGGCAGTGGATGACGCAGTGCCAGGCGCTCAAAGCCTACGCCGCCGCTAAAAATCCGGCCGTGCTGCCGCTGGTGTCGTGTTACGGCGTGTGGGGCATCCAGGCGAAATTCGAGCCGGCGTACACGGCCGAACTCGCCAACGATTACGACTTCGACCTCGACGGCACGACCACGGATCTTGAAGCGTATATCGCGTACCGGCGCGGCTGGATCGACCTGCAGACGCCGCAGATCAAGGCGGTCTATGAAACCACCCGGACGGTGGGTGACCAGATGCAACAGGGCTTCAGCGGCATGGACCGCCAGACCGCCCAGTTCCGCTTCGTCAACGGGCAGGCCGGCTTCCTCTGGACCGGCTCGTGGGACGCCAAGGGCACCGACGTGCAGGCCAAGGCCAAAGGCTTCGACATCGGCATCTTCCCTGTGCCCTCGCCGGGGCCGGGAGAGCCGAACAGCCAGTATGTGGTCGGCAGCGCCGGCGAGACGATCACCGGCGCCGGCTCGTACGGCATTTCGAAATCGTCGACCCAGATCGACCAGGCGCTCGATTTCCTGCGCTTCCTTTCCAGCCGGGCCGAGAACGAAAAGTTCAACATGATCGCCGAGTGGCCGCCGCTGACGATCGGGGCCAAGCCGTCGGAACTGATGAAGCCGTTCACGCCCGACCTGCGCGGCCTGAACAGCCGGCTGTCGCTGTCGTTCGGCTCACGCGTGACCCAGACGGCCCAGGCCCAACTCCTCAACTACTACCAGGGCGACGACACCTACGCATCGTTCGCCAAGAGCTTCCGGCAAGCCATCAACGACCCCGATCGTGGCGGCGACTGGGCCTGGTGGGATCTTTTCGACAAGCGCGCCAGCGACGAGCGCAACACCGAGCGAATCCTGGCCCAGGCGCAGACGCTCGAACTGCTCGATCCGGGCTCGGGCGACGTCAAGCGGTATCGCCGGGCCCTGCTGCAGGAAGTGTCGAAAAACAACGGCCAGGATTACCTGTATCTGTTCAAGAAGTACCGCGGCTTTGACATGCCGATGCATTGATTTTGCCGGCCGTCGCGCATGAGGCGCGGCCGGCGGCGTTGGAAGAGGACGTAGATGTCGACTGCCACCACAGGACTCACCCGTGCACCCGCCGGCGGACCCGGGCCCATTCACTCGCCCGGCGCCACGCACGTCGCCACCCGCGGTACGGCCGTCAAGGGCCTCTGGCAGCACGTGAAGCTGTACCTGGTGCTCTTCGGGCTCATGGCGCCGTCGATCATCGGGCTGATCGTCTTCACTTACTACCCGCAGTTCGGGGCGATTCGTTACTCGCTTTACAAGTGGGACGGCACCGAGCAGGGCGTCGACTGGGTGGGGTTCAAGAACTTCATCGAAGCCTTCACAGCCGATCCATTATTCTGGCAGAGCTTTAAGCTGGTGCTGATCCTGCTGGCGGCCAACATCGTCAAGATGTGGCCGTCGATCGTCGCCGCCGTCACGCTGCACCGACTGAAATCGGAACGCTTCCAGTACGTCTACCGCGTGCTGTTCGTTGTGCCGATGATCATCCCCGGCGTTGTCAGCCTGCTGATCTGGAAAAGCTTCTTCGACCCCGGCAGCGGGGCGCTGAACGTATTCCTCAATGCCAGCGGGCTGATGAAGCTGCTGATGCACCTCGACTACAGCATGGCCGCGGTAGCGGCAAGCGGGTTCGGGTCGGCCGTGCGCGACGGGTTCGTGATCCATGGCGTGAGCGGCCTGTGGTACATGGTGCTGGTGGGCGTGATCCTGGTCTTTTCCCGGATTGTCGCCCGCGCAATTGGTGTGAACGATTCGTCGAAGGCCTGGACCGCTATCACCGTAACCGGCTCGCTGCTGATCACCGCGGCCGTCGTGCTGGGGCTGCTTACCTGCGTCTGGCCCACTCATCCGCTGAAGCAGTTTGACTTCGGCGAACCCGCCTGGCTGGGTAACCAGAACCTGATCATCCCGAGCGTGATTTTCTGGGGCTTCCCGTGGGTCGGCACCGTGGGCGTGCTGATTTACCTCGCCGGTTTGCAGAACATCACCGCCGACGTGTACGAGGCGGCCGAACTCGACGGCGTGGGCAGCATTCGCCGGCTGTTCGCGATTGAGTTGCCGTTGATCCTCACGCAGGTGCGCATCAACCTGATCTTCCTGACGATCGGCACGATCACCGACTACGGCTTCTTCCTCCTGCTCCTGGGGCCCTACGGCGGGCCGGGCGGCAAGGGCATGGTGCCGGGGCTGTATATGTACGAAAGCGCGTTCATCGAAAGCCGCTTCGGCTACGCGTGCGCCCTGGGCATGATCCTGTTCGTGATCCTGCTGTTCATCACCGTGCTTTACCAGAAGTTCGTGCGAGTGGACAAGTAATACAGTCGATCACGACCCGTTTAGCCGCGAGCCTTGCTCGCGCTTCATTGCGACGAGAAGCGCGAGCAGGGCTCGCGGCTAAACGGGAATACGCCGAACGATGACGACAACGACGCGACAACGCCTCAGATCGTTTCGACCGCGCGGGTGAACAGCATTTCCCCTTCCACCACCACGGTGTGGCACCGCCCGTCGAGCAGTTCACGCAGATCCCACGCATACCGGTGCAGGCTCGCCAGTGTGATATTGCTGGGTGTGCTGGTCAGAAGCTCGCGCAGGTCAACCACGGGTTCTTTCAGCGCCGTTGCCGCACCGCGGAGCAGATGATCGCGAATTACATCGTCCGCCGAACGGCTGGTGATCGATCCGTCGATGTCGAACACCGCATAGCTCATCGGGCCGTCGACATCGAACTCGCCGGTTGCCGCCGTAGATCCCAGGACGTTCGCCGGCGCGCGGGTGACGCGCCACAGCGCCTCCGTCGCCGTCGCGTGTCGCGATCGGCCGCGGTGGACGAACAGGAACATCGCCATCTCCGCCAGCAGCGACGTCGTCGGCGACGCACCGACGTCGGTGCAGATCGCGTAATCGATGTCCCGCGCCACCACCTCGTCCAGATCCATGATCCCCGAGCCGAGCAGGGCGTTCGACGTCGGACAATGCGCCACCACCGCCCGCCGGCTCTGCAGGATCGACCATTCGGCCGGGGTCATGTGGATGCAGTGCGCCAGGATCGCCCGCGTATCCAGCAGCCCGTCGCGCAGGTAGACCTGCGTGTACGAGCCGGCGTCGGGATACAGATCCCTTTCGACCAGCCGCTTCTCGCTGATCTGCTCGTTGAGGTGCGTCTGCGTGAGCAGATCAAACTCCCGCGCGATCGACGCCCCGTACTGCCGCAGCGGCGACGACGTGGCGACGGCGAAGCGGTCGGTGATCACCAGCCGTCGCCCCAGCGATTCGGCCAGGTTCCGCAGATCCGGCTGCACGTACGGCCCGCTGCGCAGGCCCGGCGGGCAATGCTGGTCCATCAACACCATCCCGCCGTGCCACAGCGGGTGAAGGCGCGCCAGCGTGTCGAACGCCGCCTCAGCCGAGACGGTCAGGAACAGGCTCCCGCCCACCACCCCGTTCGCCAAGGTGTCGGCGGCGAAGGCATCGGTCACCCGGCGGGCGTATCCGAGCTCGGCGAACCGCTCCTCGGCCGGAAAGACGTTCCGGTTCAACGCCGCCAACAGCCGGCCCTCCGGCGGGTTCAGCCCGATGTTCTCATCGAACCGCCCGCGGATCGGGTGCTGCGGCAAATGCGTGTGCAGATCGAGCATCGGCGGCACGATCAGCCCGGCCACGCTCGGCGGGAGCTGGGCGTCGCCGTAGGCTTCCACGAACTGCGAAACCGACCCCACAAAGCCGATCCGCCCGCCCTGGCCCTCGGCGATCACGCCGTCAGGAATGAACTCCACCGTGCGGTCGGCGCGCGGATTCAGAATCGGCCCCCGCACAATGCTTGGCATCCCCGCAGTATGAGCCGGTGTCGCCCCCAAGGGAAGCCGCGCCACCGCTTTTGCCGCCACCGCCGCCGTCCGTTATAGTGCTTGGCCCCCAAGGCCTCTTGGCGGAATTGGCAGACGCGCTGGATTCAAAATCCTGTTCCCTTACGGGAGTGCCGGTTCGACCCCGGCAGGGGCCATTAGAAACTGAAAAACCTGCCCACATCGGGCAGGTTTTTTCGTTTCCCAGGCCGGGTGCCGGGCCGTTGTAGCGGGTGCCAAGACTTGCTACTCCAAATCTAGCCGTTCTCGCTCGGACTACTCAAACTCCACACGATCCGGAGTACCAGATCTTGCCACTCGCCCCGTGAGCTACCGGAGATAGTCCAGCGACCTTCCGCCGCCCAGTGTGAACGAACCAGGGGAGAGGGTGGAGCGACGCAGGGGAGAGGGTTGAGGGGAGAGGGGAGAGAAAGACCAAGACGAGCAAGCGCCCCGCTTTTTCTTTCTCTCCCCTCCACCCTCTCCCCTCTCCCCTGTGTCTTCACGCCGCGATCTTCATCGTCGTTCCATTGACGCCGGCGAACTGCAGCGTGGCCGTGATCGGCACGCTGATCGGGCCCGATTCCTGCTTGGCATTGATGTACGCGGCGCAGATCCAGACCTGCGCCCCGTCGGCCACGCTCGCCGGGAAATCGACGGTAAAGTCGCCGCTGGAGCACGACCCATTGAAGGTCCAAGCACTCGGGTCAGACGGGTAAGCGGCGCCAATAAAGCTGTAGATCCAGGCGGCCACGCATCCTGCGGGCCGGCGTTTGCCCGGGCCGGTACCGTGCAGGCGAACCTTCACCGTGTGCCCGACCACCGAGACCAAGTCCATCCCCGGCCGTTCCGTCGGCGCCGGGATCGGCGTGCGCGAGCTGCTGCGCACGTCCACGCCCAGCAGGATCTTGTTGGCGTCGCTCACGTCGGCGTTGGCCTGCACGAAGGCGTAGAGCTGCCGGGCGTATGCCAGCAGATCGGCCTTGGCCGCGTCCTTGGTCGCCGTCAAGGATTGCGACCACGTTCCGTCGGCCCGCGCCTGCATCACCGCGTTGTACGCGGCGAGGTACGGCGTGTGGACGGCGGTGTAGGTGGTGCCCTGTGCGGGCGTAAGACCGAACAGGGTCGCATCTTCATTGATGCGGGTGTCCCAGTTGGTGGAATACGGCACGAGCAACGAGTCTTTGGTCGGAATCGCCATGGCGACCTCCCGGGTAAAAAGTTTTACGGCGCCGATCGTGAAACCTTTCCACGCCAACCCCGCGTTGCCCAATGGATCGACGGGCAGAAGGGCTCGCTTAACAAAAGTCTGCGCGTTTATGATTTTTTTTGTGCTATCGGACCATTTCAGAGCCTGATAGAGCCATTCGTGAGTGCTACCGAGCCATTTGCGAGCGCTATCGAGCCATCCGGTAGCGCTCGCGGGCCATTCAATAGCGCTACGGAGCCACGCCATTGCGCCCGCGAGCCGCTTGCGAGCGCTGTGGCGCCGCTCGGTAGCGCTCGCGCGCCAACCGAGAGCGCTCGCGCGCCGGCCGAGAGCGCTACGGAACCGCTCGACAGCGCTCGCGGGTCGCACGGTAGCGCTGTCGCGCCGTTCGACAGCGCCGGCGCGCCGCGTAACTGCGCAAGCGGGGCATGGTACCCCAGGCCGTGCCCTTACAGCCGCCGACACGGCCTCGAGTACGAGACCGTGCCACCCGCCAGAACCCTAACGGGAAATCCGGATTGCAGTCCTCAAAAATAAAGGTTAGCGCCGCGTTGGAGACGCGTACGCTAAAGAGGCGGAACGGCCGCTTGTTAATATGCGCACGATCCTGTGAATGGGATGTTAGTTCGCACGGAGAGGCCATGCGTGTTAAGCGTCCAACAGAGCTTCAAGACCTGCTCGGGTATATCTTCCTGTGCGCGCCCGATCAGTATCCCGTCGAAGATTACCTGCCACCTGACAAGCAGCCGACGAATGCCAGCGAGTTCGCGACCGCCTTCGAAGCATTGCAGCGATTCACCGACGCCGCGCGGACTGAAGAAGGCAAAGAGAAGTTGCGAGAATGTGAACGCAATCTCCGCGTTGCGTACGAACTTTTCGAGCATGGCAACGAGATCGAGGGCGGAAAAATGGTCCAGGAGACCGAGCAGATGTTTCTGCGCGCTCGGAAGTACATCCCGATCTCCGACGAATGACGCCCATAGGCGTGCGAACTAACCCGCCGATGCAGCGGACCGAGCCGGCGGGTAAGATTCTTGTGATTCGAGAGTCGGTCCCGTGCCGGCTCGGCCACTGATCGGCATTACGTTATCCCGCACTCGCTGATACCCAATGTTGCGCTTCCGCCGCGAAAGCCGAGAGACCGCAGAGCGAAACATGCTCGGGGCAGTCCAGTTGATCGGCGACTATGGCGGTCGCACCTATGTCATCCGTGAGGCGTCGGCCGTAAAAGCGTCGGACGACGCCCTGCGCCAGCTTGCGATTGATCTCGACGCGGTGTTTGATTGGCACCTTCCCGACGCGACTGATGTGCAATGGGGTGTAGTGAACCCTTGGCCGGAATGGGAAGGGTCGCCACCTGTGGCGCACGGCTTTTGGATTGATCCGCGATTAGTCGCACGAGGCGTTGATCCGGGATCAGTCGACGCGGTGCTCAGCGGCGCGGTTCCTCGGCTGTCCGTGCGGGATAACCCGCCAATGCACCGGACCGGGCCGGCGGTATAGTTTCCATCGGTCGAGCGCGGCGCGGTGCCGGCCCGGCCGGTGATCGGCCCTACGTTATTCGGCGGGAGAACGATGCCGTCTATGGAGTCGCTCATGGCCTTGGTTGGAGAGCCGGTCGATGCCCCTGCGGTGCAAGCGTTGATCGCGTCCGAGCAGTTGCAGTCTTCGACGGAAGAAGATCTGGAGGAAGGCGAGCCGGTGCGCTCTCACCTGTCCAGTCCGACGGGCGGATACCTGTTCTCCCACAGCCTTGGCCGCCTGGATACGCTCTTCGTTCATGTTAAGCCGAAAGGCGATTATGTCGCGTTCGATGGAGCACTGACAAAAGGATTGACGGCGCGTTCAACTCGCACGGACGTTCGAAGGAGCCTCGGCAGGCCGAGTCGTAGCGGCGAGCCGCAGAATCTGCCTCCGCTCGGACGCTACGGCGGTTGGGACCGATTTGACTCCAAGACCCTAAGCCTGCACTTTCAGTACAGCGAGCCTGAGGAAGAAATCGAGTTGATCACGGTGATGGTGGCCGACATCGCACCCGGCGGAGCGGCCGCCGAATAACCACGCACTGGAACGGACCGGCCGGGCGGAACGGTCCTTGTGCTTCGAGAGACGGTCGAGCGCCCGGCCGGCCGTTCAATCCTGATCCGTTATGCGGCAGAAGTTCTCCATCATCGTCGTCTGTGTCTCGCTCCTCCTGTTCGGCATCATTCTTGCCGCGGACGTGCTAAGTTGGTTCCGCACGGACTTCATCTACTTCGGCCAGCAATCAGGGCGCGTGTTCGGTATTGATTCCGGATCATCTTGGATCGGGTTCACGATCGACCACGCCAATCCAACTTTTTTGGAAAAGGGCTTCACGCACACTGTCGACCCTACCACATCGAAGCCAGTATTCACGAATGCAACAAACGAGTGGCAACGGCTAGGTTTCTGGTCCATTGACCTGCGGACCAGTTCATCCGTTGGCCACCGCTGGGTCGTTCCGTATTGGTCACTCCTGCTCATTTGTTTGTTGCCGACCGCCTCGAAACTGCTGAGTTGGATCAGATCGCGACGTCTGACAAAGTCAGGATGCTGCACCGTTTGCGGTTACGACCTGCGCGCCACACCTGAGCGATGCCCCGAATGTGGCGCGGCGCCAAACCTGCCGCATAACCAGCCAATGCACCGGACCGGGCCGGCGGTATAGTTTCTGTCGGTCGAGCGCGGCTCGGTGCCGGCTCGGCCGCTGATCGGCATCACGTTATTTGCACCGATGCAAGCTCGATTACAGGGTCATCCCAATCGCGTGCTTCGGAGCTAGTCCTTGGTCGCTCCGGTTTCGGCGATGTCCCTTCGCCGGGGCTTGTCGGCGCCCCCCGTAGCGCGAGGGGCGATCCGGCGAACGATCAGCACCGCCAGCGTGGCCAGCAGGATGCCCAGCGCTACCAGCATGCCGGCGAGGACGGCGATGCGGTTCACGGCCCGGCTGCTCGCGGTTTCCATCTCGCTCACCAGGTCTTTGCCCTGCGCCTGCAGCGAGGTGTTGAAGGCGGCGACCATCGCATCGCGCTCACTGGCGACTGCCTGACTCGTGTCGCGCGCGATCTCGGTGCGCTCGGCGGCTACGGCCTGGGCGAGCTGCTTGATCGTGGTGTCACGCTCGGTCGCGACCCTCTGCGCGACGAGCTCAACGGCCTGCTCCCGCTCGGCGGCGACCTTTTGCGCCACGAGCTCGACGGCGTGCACCCGTTCGTCGGCGATCGTCTGCGGCAGCCGCTTCGCCGAATCGGCGATGCTGGTGGCAGCGTCGGCGAACTCGCTGGCCCGAGTCGCGCTGCCCACGAGCTGCTGGATCGGACGCAAGTCGAGCACGTGCCGCGAGACTGCCTCAGATTGCCAAGAGAGCAGGACCGGCATCCGCTGCGCGTAGAAGAACATCCGCTCGGCGCCTTCGCGAGCAAGCGTGACCTCGCGCACGGCCGGGTCGATCCCGGCGAGCGGGTCGAGGAAGAGCAGGCCGAAGACGCTGGTGGCCCCCTTCGCATCCGCGGGAGGCGGAGACCTCGCTTCGGGAAAGTCCGCCAGTCGCACCGTCGAGACGTATCGCTCGTCAGGATGGTCGCGGCGCCAGCGATCGATCGCCTCGCGCAGCTCGACGAGCTGGCTGTCGGTCAGGTAGCGCGAGCCGATGCCCCAGACGTCGGCCTCCAGGGTCGCCAGGGAGGCCACCACCTTCGCGGCGTCGGCGCCGTACATCTCGGTAAACCATGGGTCTTCCGAGGCGTGGCGCAGGAGCGTGACGGTCACGATCATGTCGATCAGCCCGACGATCGGGCTCGGCCGGGTCGCGTTGATGTAGGCGGCCGTCACGTTGCCGATCTTCCGATCCAGCGCGGCGTTGGCGGCGGCGGGGCTGGGCGATCGGGCGGCGAGTTCGTCGTAGGTCGCCGCCATCGTGCCGGCGAAGCGATCGGCGAAGCCCATGACGTCGCGCTGCATCACCGCAGGATCGGCGCTGCGCCACTGGGACGACGCCCCGAAGGCCGTCGACGCTTCCCTTGAAGGTTTTTTTGAGGATGTCCCGCTCGCGGCACACCCGGCCAGGGTGAGGCCGATCACTAGAGCCAAGAGGTGGACAGGCAGGGGTTCCATGGCGTCCGCGGATATACGATCTATCGCATTATATTGCGGACAGCAGGCGGCGCGCTTAAAAAATGCGTCAGCGGTCGGAGCACGCATTGAGTGAAGGTCGATGGTGCGCACCATCAGCTGCCGATTCGCAAGCGAGGCCCCCGTGCGGAATGGGCCCGGAGCGGAATCAGGAGATCACCATCCCAGGCGTGCGACCAGCACGCGTGCGAACGTGCTTCGCGCAGCACGTGGCGGAAGTGGAGCCGGTCGCGGCGGCCGGCGGCAGATAATCAAACGCTCCAGCGGACCGGGCGGGCGTCGCGGTCCCCGTGGTTCCGAAAGTGGTCGCCGCCCGCCCGGCCACTGAACGTCGGTCCGTTATCTGGCAGAAGACATCGTGCGAGTATCGACCGTCTTAATAGTCTCGCTAATCGTGCAGGCGCTTTGTTGGATCATTGTCGCTGGGCTTCGCGCAACCATGAACATCACGGTCCCTCAGTACCTTTTCGGCATTCAGATCTCGCACGACATGTCGATGGGGCTCTGTTTGCTAGTCCTGGCCGGAATCCCCGTGTCGGCGATCACTGCGATGGTGGCGTGCGTCATTCTCGCGAAACAGCGATCCGGCCGCGCCGCTGCCAGATAACCCGCCGATGCAGTGGACCGAGCCGGCGGGTAAGCTTCTTGTGATTCGAGAGCCGGCGCGGTGCCGGCTCGGCCACTGATCGGCATTACGTTATACCGCCAAGGGTAACAAAATGATGACTAATCGATATTGGAAAGCCGCGGCACTTCTAGGCTTGGCTGTGCTGAGCAATGCGCGTGCTGAAGCCGCGGATTACGGCGCTTATGTGACGACAAGCTTCAACGGCCCGAACGTCAGTTTTACATCAGACACGTTCGGTGCCGCACCGCCGCCGACGGCCCTTGAACCTGGCACATACTATTACACCACGGCGCTTGATCTTGGTGGACAGACTCTTGACGGCTCGTCATTCAGCTTGAGCAAAGACGTGTCTGTTCGAATCGCAATCAATGGCCTGAGTTCAGTAGATCAATTGCGTCGACAGGTGTCTGCATCAGCCGGACCATTCGGCAATAGCAATGGAAGCGGGACCTTCGAGCTTGGCGAGTTCGATCGAGCATATTCAGCGCAGGGAGATTACGGTGAGTCCGCAAGTGCAACTTTGAACTCCTTCGCCGGGCCTGTTGTAACGTCAACAGAGACGTCGTTCGTCGTTACAGCGTCGAGCAGCCTTGTAGCCGCCAATGCTCCACGATCGTACAGCGGGGCAGACTCGTTCGTCCAGATTCAGTTGTCGTTCACGGTGCCCGAGGATTCGCTCGAGCCCGTGTCCTTCACAACGACGGTACCAGAGCCGGCATCTTTGATGGCGGGAGCGGCAGTTGTTGTCGGCCTGCTGCGTCGGCGTCGCCGTGTGGCGGCATAACCACCCGACTATGAATCCCGCTTGCCGTCAAGGGTAAACTCGGCGCGCGGAATCTTCGTCTTTTCATTCATCGCTTCCCTGTTCTGCGGATTCGATTCCCGTGAAGCCTCGCCGGTGACGCGTGTGCTTTAGCCGACTATTCGATGGTCATCCCCCGGATCGTTCTCGGGGGGAGCCTCATTCACCCAGACAAGCCTGCGCCTTATTCGCTGCGTCGCACGTCGATGCGTGCACGTGGTTAGTCAAGGTCAACAGGCGTTGCACGACGGGCCTCGGGCAAAGCTTCACTCGCCGAATCGCAGACGCTTCTTCTCACGCCGCCCCGGCCGTCCCGGGCACGCGGAACGGCGTGTTCGTCTTGAGCATTCCCCACAGGATGATCACTTTGAATCCTCCCACGCATATGGCGGGGATCCGAACTCGACCACCGCGCCCGCGCCAAAACTTACGCCCCTGGGTACGCCCGTGCGGAAATGAAAAAGTCAGCACATCGTGTGAAAGGGCACGATGGCCAGGAAATCCAACACGATTGCGGCGGACGAAGAGACGAGGGAATCGGGTGTCTCGCCTGGCGGCACCGGACCCGAAGTGGCCGTGACGCCGGCGGCGGATGCTAGCGCCACCACGCCGACGGATGCTCCGGCCGAAGTCGCGGCCAATCCGGTCGAGCCGCCGAGTGGCTCGGCCGCGGAGCCATCGGTCCCACCGAACCAAATGCCGGCCGATCCTAAAAGAGAACCGGCAACCGCCGTAGTACCCAAGGATGCGCTGACGATCGACCAGATCCTCGACGACATCGCCGGCGGCGGCGTGAAGCTCGGCGGGTCGGCGCGGCGGTCGGTGGTGGGGCGGCTGACGGTGGAGCAGGCTCACATGCAATCCATCCTTTACGCGGCACTCGAAGCGCGAGGCGTGAATATGCGTCGCCAGCATGGGGTGTACGGCTGGCTGCTCGATCAGATCGCGGCTTCGCTGAAGGCGGAGCCGGTCGCTGGCGTTCCCGGTGAGCCGGCCCAGGGCGACGGGACGGCTGCCTGATGGCGACGGTTAATGCCAGCAGCACATTGCAGCAGGTGCAGGCGGCGTACGACGATAACGCGTCGTATGCGTCGGTGCCGTCGGTGCCGATGGCGCGGGAGTTTGTGACCGCGGCTCGGATCCTGCTGCGGCGGATTCCGGGTGAATCGTCGACGCGCGACGGCGGG
>Ga0070658_10002280_pt1 | contig 16087 bp, 14 predicted proteins | sample KBSC13metaG_FD_64664 | JGI IMG/M metagenome (GOLD analysis project Ga0070658, IMG submission 64664) | Corn rhizosphere microbial communities from Kellogg Biological Station, Michigan, USA - KBS C1-3 metaG | ecosystem: Host-associated > Plants > Roots > Rhizosphere > Soil ...
TGTAATATGCATTTCTGGATGCATCGACGATAAAGCCCTACCCTGAACACCTCCGTTCGTTCTCGCGCAAAACACCTCTTTCCGCTGGGCATTGATCTAATCTTGGGGCCGCACGTCCCAAGAAGCGAGGAAATCCTGACATGTAGCACCCACTGGAATATTCCATGCAAAGCGAAGCGACAGATAACGATATAGCGACGCGCGGCCCAACCGTCGCCTGGTTATCCTTTGCGGTCGGCGGCTTTTTTGGTTTGCGGGATACGTTCACAATGGTGCTCGTCCGTGGACTTGATTTTCCACCGCACAGCGGAGCAATGCTTCGTCTGGCGATTGAGTTGAGTCTGCTCGTCTTAGCTGGTGTAGATCTCCTTCGTCCTTTGCCGCCGTGTATCACCTCGGCGGGGCTTCCCTCGTCGATTAAGCGTTGGGTGATTCTCTACATAGCCTTCGCTGGCTTGAGCCTATTTTGGAGTAGCGCAGCTTCGGTCCCAGCCTCGTTCATATACTGGAGCGGTACCGCCTGCGATGTTGGCATTATTCTCCTCTTGCTACGCCGTGCGGATCCGCAGCAGGTGTGTACGTCCACACTGAAGGGATTTGTCTTCAGCGCCTGCATCGTGGCATTGATGGCTTGGTTTATGCAGGCACAATACGATCTCCGGCTCGGCGACGAAGACTATCTGAACGCAAATACCATTGCAAATCTCTGCGCCTTCGGATTCTTCTTTGCACAGTGTTTAAGGCGCATCGATGGGAACAGTTGGAAAGCTGTGCAACTACTGCTCGCGGTGACTCTACTCCGTAGCCTGAGTAAAAGCACGATTGCGGCGTTCGCCATCAGCACCGCTTCCCTGCTCATACAAGATCGATCCGTAACCCGAAGAACAAAACTTGTCCTTACATCAGCGGCCTTCATCCTCGTCATGCTCTTCTGGGGTCTTTTCGAGGCCTACTACGACATATACACCAGCACCGGGAATCAGGCCCAAACCCTCACGGGACGAACTGCCATCTGGGTATATGTACTCAATGCATTGGCAGAGCACCCTTGGATCGGACACGGCTTCGATTCCATGTGGAAGACAATTCCAGCCTTTGGCGCCTTTGAGGCGCGTCACGCCGAGAACGAGATACTCCAGCAGCTCTATGCGTACGGGCTCGCTGGAGCAGTCATGCTCGCCGGGATTTACGGCAGTTTCTACCAATACGCGCGCCGACTGGGTAAGCACCCGCTCAGGTTGGTCCTCTGCAACATCGTCCTCTTTATCCTCATTCGGGGTCTGGCCGAAGCTGAGCCTTTTGACCTTCTTCTGCCGCTCTGGGCCATCGTGGTGCTTACCGGCTTGGCCTTTTCGGTCCAGCCACCAGCCCTTGCCAACAGTGAACTGGCTATTCGCACTCCGCCGGATTCTCTTTCGCCCGCATTCAGACCCGACTGCATCATTCCGTAACGCGGGCCAGCTTTGTCATTGCTTTGTAACTTCTAGCCGCGCTTGTGCGAGTTCGATTATTCTTGCCTGCACACTGAATGGGGGACCATTATGGAACTCATGGAACCGGTTGAAGTAGAGTCAGCAGCAAGCACCAGTCTCGGCACCATTCTCGTCATCGAAGATGATCCGCGCATGCAAAAAGTATTGCGTAGAGTGTTCGGCGACGAGCATTACAACGTCGTTGTGGCCGGAGACGGGCAGCAGGGCTTCGATCTGTTTCGTAATGAGCGGCCGATAGCCGTGGTACTCGATTTGATTCTTCCACTCATTTCAGGTCGGGAACTTTGCCAGAAGCTGAAAGCCATATCGCCATCCACGCCGGTCATCGTACTAAGTGCGATTACTGAGGTTGCCGATAAGGTGCTTCTTCTGGAGCTGGGCGCTGACGACTATGTGACCAAGCCGTTCAGTCCGCGCGAGCTGACAGCTCGGGTTCAAGCCGCCCTCCGTCGGCAACGGAAACCTTTAGCACCAGCCGTATATAGATTTGGCAATTGCGAAGTTGATTTCCAGAAAATGACGGCGCGGCGCGGCGGCATAGACGTCATACTGACCGCCCATGAGTTCAAGCTCCTCAAGTTTTTCACAGAGAACGCGGAACGCGTACTCACCCGCAGTGTGTTGCTGAATGAGGTGTGGGGCTATAACTTCTACCCGACGACCCGCACGGTCGATAATCAAATACTTAAGTTACGACAGAAGCTCGAGCAGGACCCCACCAATCCCAGGCACTTACTGACGATCTACGGAGCCGGATACAAGTTTGTCCCGTGATACCAAACCCGAGAAGCAACAGCGGCGGACAGACAGTTTCACGACCGCCGACGAGCACAGCGGAATCCGGACGCATGTGCTCCTGGTGTTCGCGATGGCACTCGTCATCATCAGCATCACAGCAGTGAGTCTACTGCTCGTTCGGCAGCGCCTGTCGACGCAACTTAGAGAAGATCTCTCTCAGGATCTCAAGCACTCCGTTATCACGTTTGAGGATCTTCAGGTTGTGCGACTGTCTGCGCTCGAACGCGAGAACGCGCTGCTGGCCGACCTTCCCACTCTAAAGGCGCTGATGACAAGCAGCGACGATCTGACGATTCGCGACGGAGCGGTGGAGTTCTGGAACCTGAGTGGGAACGACATGTTCGCGCTGGCGGATCAGAACGGACGGATCATAACGTCCTACACGCGAGACGCAAAGACCGGCGGCTTCCAGCAGCATCTTGCGGAGCTCCTATCTTCTCCGGACAGACGATACCTGATTGACGGCAACGCACTCTATGCTTGCGCTGTTCGCCCCCTCTATTTCGGCAACAGCGAACATGGCAGCATTCTCGGATATGTAATCACTGGCATGTCGATCGAGCGAACTGTTCGCCAAATCAGCCAACCGACCGGAGTGGAGGCTACCTTCATCAGTAGTGGAAAAGTCGTTGCGAGCACTCTCCCAAGCGACCTGCAGTATCTATCTCACGCTGGACCCGAGTTATTGAACGGAACACCTGCGGCGCCTTCGACAGTTCGCCTTGGTAACAGCCGCTTTCTTGCCGCGACAGAAAACTTATCGTCCACTTCTACTTCTCCACTCCAGCTTCTGTTGCTTAAGTCGCTCGAGCCGGCGGAGCGCTCCATCACCCGCATCAATCGTTTGTTACTATTTGCGGGCCTCTTAGCTCTCCTGCTCGGGACCGTGCTGATGATTGGACTATCCCGCTTGGTGACTCGTCCTCTTGAGGAACTCTCGCGAGGAGTACGCGCCTTTGGAGAAGGGGACATGCAGCATCGCCTTCCGGCAAATGGCACACGCGAGGTGCGAGAGTTGAGCGCGCTATTTGCTCGCATGCGTAACGAGATCCATCGAGCCCACCAGGACCTTCTAGAGTCCGAGCGTCTGGCGACAATCGGCCGTATGGCCAGCTCTGTCTCCCACGATCTTCGTCATTATCTTGCGGCGGTCTTTGCGAATGCTGAATTTTTGGCGTCCGAACGCTTATCGCAGAAAGAGCGTGCAGAAATATTCGCCGACATCAAGACGGCCGTAGAAGGCACAACGGACATGATCGAGTCTCTGCTCACTTTTAGCCGAACCGGCGATCAGGGTCGCAGGACCTGTGAGCTGATGGCTGCGCTGCTGGAGCGCGCCGTTACACTGGTTCACTCCCACCCGGATGGCGAAGGCGTGGTACTTGCAGTCAACTATGGCAACCCGACCGACTCAGCCGTATACGTAGATGCAAAGCAAATCGAACGTGCTATCTACAATCTTTTACTGAATGCATGTCAGGCAGTACGGGGCTCAAATAACCCAGAGGTCCGCGCGTCTTTAGAGGCCTCTGGGTTTGATATGGTGCTAAGCGTCTTCGACAACGGCAGCGGCATTCCATCGAACATTCGCCAGAACCTGTTCGACCCCTTTGTCAGCGCAGGAAAACAGAACGGCACAGGCCTGGGGCTTACTATTGCATCAGCAATTTCCGCAGAACATGGAGGAGCAGTGGCATTGGTGCGTAGCTCTGCGGGTGAGACGGTGTTTCAAATGCGAATCCCTCGTGAAACAGCGACGCATATTGCACGCCCTCCCACCTCGCAAAGCGAGGTCATAGCAGGATGAATTCATGGGCCCACATACGTCTGCAACTCTGGAAGCGTCCCCTGTTGCTCGTATCGGCCTTTTGCTTTGCGTCTTTTCCTGGGATTCTGCCGCTTATCGCTCAGGCGCCAGACCAGTCGGCGATCGCGAAGAGAATGGAAGATCTCTCTGCGTCTATCGCGAAGGCGCAGTCGCAAATCGACGAATCGCAGCGTCAACTCCAGCTCATGCGCGAGCAACTCGACGCTCTGCAGCGACAGCTTGCGATCGTTCCATCCGGATCAGAGCCCGTCACATCCGCACCTTCCGCCACAATCGCGGCTCAACAGCAAGATCTCAAGGAACAGCAGGACTTGCAGGCTAGCCAGATCGCAACGCTTGCCCAGGAAAAGGTCGAGAGTGATTCAAAATACCCACTGAAATTAAGTGGACTTCTCCTGTTTACCGGTTTTTCAAACTCAACGCGCATGGACATGGCAGCTACGCCCACCTCCGCACTCTTCGGTTCTGGGTCCGCGGGCGCCACGGTTCGTCAGACAATTCTCGGCGTCGATGCTCGTGGACCCCACCTCCTGGGAGCCGAAAGTCGAGCTGATCTTCGTGTCGATTTCGACGGGGAACCTTCCTCCGGCGGCACTTCCTCTGATTCTTATCCCGGCTCCTACAATGCGAATGCCACGCTGCTTCGGCTAAGAACAGCGCATGCTGCGCTGGATTGGAGTCACACAAGCTTATTTTTCTCTCTCGATCGGCCCATCCTCAGTCCTGACACTCCTGCGTCACTCACGGCTGTCGCGGAACCGGCGCTGGCCTGGTCCGGCAATCTATGGAGCTGGAATCCGCAAATCGGCATCGAGCATTACATTTCGGGTGGCTCTCGGGGCGGGCTCTTCCTGCAAGCCGCCCTCATCGATGTCTCAGATGCTCCACAGACACTGGCGTATAGGAACAAAAATGCCCTCACACCGTTTGCTTCCGGCGCGGAGCAGCGCATGCGTCCCGGAGGCGAACTCCGCTTGGCCTGGACCGGTAAGCAGCATAATAATGGGCCGCACTTAGGATTCGGCGGCTACATCGGCCCGCACACAAGTACTTCTGGCATTCACTTCAATGCCTGGGCTACCACCGCGGACCTCGACCTCACTTTGGGCCCGCACCTTGAGTTCTCCGGCAACGGTTATCGTGGTCAGGCGCTTGGAGGGCTCGGTGGAGGTGCCTACAAGGACTATGTCGCAGGCACGCGCTCCAACGGAGAGATCTACTTCCGTTCGCTCGATGCCGTTGGCGGCTGGGCACAACTGAAGCAGGAGGTCAGTGAGCGCCTGCAGTTCAATGAGGCCTTCGGCATCGATCAGGTCTTTGCGAAAGAGCTCAGGGCCGTTGCAGGCGCCAGCACGCAGGGCTATCTCAATTTCGCACGTAACCGAACGTGGACTGCAAACACAATCTACAGTCCCACAGCATATCTGCTGTTCTCGTTTGAGTACCGGCGCGTGGAAACAGCGCCTGTGGCGGGACGATTATGGACCAGCAACGTCTTTGGTGTTGCCGCGGGTTACAGGTTCTGATGAGATTCTTACGAAAAGATCATCGACTTTGGATAAAACGGGTCCTCGTATTCGGACTACTCCTCTCTGCGTTGATCCGCGCTCAGAGTGGGCAAGCATCTGACCTGCACCTTCGGTTAGTCATTGCGGCAACAAATCATGGAGCCACCACGCCGGCCGTCGTTTGGTTGAAGCCGCTGGGTGAAACGCCCCTGCTCCCCTTCCCCGTGCATAGGCATTACACACTGCTGCAGAAGAATCGTATGTTCACGCCGCACTTGCTCGTAATCCCTGTGGGCAGCACGGTAGACTTTCCAAACGCGGATCCATTTTTTCACAACGTATTTTCGTTATTCGATGGCAAGCGGTTCGATCTCGGTCTCTACGAAGCCGGTTCGGACAAGCAGGTCGTTTTCTCGCGCGAAGGTGTTTCCTACGTCTTCTGCAACATCCATCCCGAAATGAGCGCCGTCGTACTCTCGCTTTCAACACCGTTGTATGGTATTGCGGATCCCTCTGAGTCCGTTGCGATTCACTCCATTCCGCCAGGCGAATACAGCCTGAACATCTGGGTGGAAGGTGTTCCGCAAACCACCCTCTCAAGTCTCACGCGCAGGATTCACATGGCCGGAGATACAACTGATCTCGGCACCATTGCAATTCCAGCCACACCAGCGACGAGTCATACCAATAAATTTGGGGGCAAATACGACACGACGACCAAACCCCCTTATCAATGACTTGATACACACATAGCTCCATCGCGCGCGGGCCGGATGGCATGGGACAATCAAGAGGCAAACACGATCACCCATCACAGGTTTCTCAAGTTGCAGATCAGCCGAAAAGCTCAGCAGTTCACCGAATCCGTTATTCGCGATATGACGCGGCAGGCGATTCAGCATAATGCCGTCAATCTCGCCCAGGGCTTTCCGGATTTCGCCGCACCTCAATCGATCAAACGTGCCGCGCAGGAGGCGATCGAGGACGACGTGAACCAGTACGCGATCACATGGGGCGCGAAAGCTTTCCGTGACTCGATTGCGCACAAGTTTCTTGCATGGCAGAAGCTCGAAATCGACCCGGAACGAGAAGTTACAGTCTGCTGCGGCTCCACGGAAGCCATGATCGCCAGCCTGCTTGCTCTCTTGAATCCCGGCGACGAAGTCATAGTCTTCGAACCGTTCTACGAGAACTACGGACCTGACGCGATCCTCTCCGGGGCCGTGCCCCGCTACGTCACGCTCTACCCTCCCACAGAGCCCACCGGAGACTGGCATTTCGATCCCGCCGAGCTCCGCGGTGCCTTCAACGCGCAAACCCGAGCCATCATCATCAACTCACCCCATAATCCCACCGGCAAAGTCTTCAACCGCGTTGAACTACAGCTTATCCGCGATCTTTGTCTAGAGTTCGACACCATTGCTATCACCGATGAGATCTACGAACACATCGTCTACGATGGAGCCCAACACATCTCGCTGGCCACACTCGACGGCATGCGCGAGCGCACTGTAACCATCAACAGCTTATCGAAGACCTACAGCGTTACTGGCTGGCGCGTCGGCTGGGCCATCGCGTCCCCGGAGCTCACGGCAGCTATTCGCAAAGTGCACGACTTCCTTACTGTTGGTGCGGCCGCTCCGCTCCAGGCGGCCGGAGCAGCCGCCCTCTCGCTGCCTCAAACCTACTACGACGAGCTCGCAGCAAAATACACGGAACGCCGCGACCTGCTGATCACAGCACTGCGGCAGGTTGGGTTCAATGCCTTCACCCCTCGCGGCGCATATTACATCATCACCGATATATCCAGCTTCAAGGCAGGCGATGACCGCATGTTCGCACGCCGGTTAGTTCAGCAGATTGGAGTCGCAACCGTCCCGGGCTCTAGCTTCTACAAGCATCCAGCAAACGGCGCGCACCAGATACGGTTCGCCTTCTGCAAGAACATAGCGACTCTCGCTCGGGCCATCGAAAACCTGCAGAAGCTCCGCAGTATCTTGTGATCCAGCCGTCTGGCTTGTAAGGAGTAAAGTAGAAGCGATGAACGCGCTCGTGCTCACTGACTACTCGAAACTTGAGTTGCAGCAGATTCCCACACCTCGACCAGCGCCCAACGAAGTGTTGGTCCGTATCGCCGCCTGTGGAATCTGCGGCAGCGATGTGCATGGCTACGATGGCTCGTCCGGTCGTCGCATCCCTCCGCTCGTGATGGGGCACGAGGGTGCAGGCACTGTCGCGGAACTCGGATCCGACGTTAGCGGGTGGAGCGTCGGCGACCGCGTCACCTTCGACTCCACCATCTACTGTGGCCAATGTGCCTTCTGCCGTACCGGCCAGGTCAATCTCTGCGATGCTCGTCAAGTCATCGGCGTCTCCTGTGCGGACTATCGCCGCAACGGTGCCTTCGCCGATTACGTCGTCGTACCCGCCCGCGTACTCTACCGCCTGCCCGATACGCTTCCGTTCGCCGAAGCCGCAATGATCGAGGCTGTCTCCGTCGCGCTCCACGCCGTCGCCGTTTCGAGTTTCACCGCTGGCCAGAGTGCACTTGTGATCGGTGCTGGGATGATCGGCACGCTCATCGTTCAGGCCCTCCGAGTCGCTGGCGCGAAGCACATCATCGTCGCCGACGTTGACACCACCCGCCTCGCCGGAGCAAGTCGCTCGGGAGCGCACACCATGATCCAACCTAAGGAAGGTTCCGATTCCGCGATGCAACTCCTCGCCGAATTCCCTGCGGGCGTCGACCACGCATTTGAAGCAGTCGGAGCCTCTGCAACCGTGAAACAGGCAATTGCGGCAGTTCGCAAAGGCGGCACCGTCACCCTGGTCGGAAACATTGCCCCGCAGATTGAGATCCCTCTGCAGTCCGTCGTCTCCCGTCAGATACGGCTACAGGGCTCGGCCGCTTCCTCCGGCGAGTACCCCAGAGCCATCGAGTTGCTTGCCACAAAGCAGATCGATGTTCGCCCTCTTATCTCCGCCGTTCAGCCGTTGTCAAAGGGCCCGGACGCGTTCCGGCGCCTTCACAGCCGGGAGCCAAACCTCATCAAGATTGTCCTGATCCCAGACGCATGACCGATACCATCGCACCGCGCCATCCATTCGACCTCACAGGCCAGATAGCCCTCGTCACCGGAACCAGTCGTGGTCTGGGTCAGTACTTCGCGCGTGCGCTTGCCCGCGCCGGCGCAGACCTCATCCTTACCAGCCGCGACAAGGATTCGCTCGCGCCCTTCGTTCAGGAAATCGCGGACTTGGGCCGCCGCAGCATTTCCGTTTGCCTCGACGTCCGGAACGAAGCCTCCATTCATTCCGCAATAGCTGAAGCTGAGCAGGCCTTCGGCCGCATCGACATCCTCGTCAACAACGCTGGCATGAACATTCGCAAACCAGCGGTTGAAGTCACTTGGGACGACTGGAACCAGATTCTCGACACCAACCTCCGCGGCGCGTTCTTCGTTGCACAGAGTGTTGCAAAGGGCATGATCTCCCGTGGCTATGGACGCATCATTAACATCGGCTCGGTCACCTCCGTTGCAGGCTATGCCGGCCTCGGCCCGTACGGCGCCAGCCGTGGCGGAATTCGCCAGCTCACCATGAGCCTGGCCGACGACTGGGGCCTCTACGGCATCACTGTAAACTGCCTCGCACCTGGCTGGTTTCGCACGGAACAGAACAAGATCATGTACGAAAATCGCGAGTGGGTTGAATATCTCTGCGATCGCATTCCACTCAAGCGCCCGGGCGCACCCGATGATCTGGCTGGCCCCGTCGTCTTCCTCGCATCGGAATCCAGCCGCTACGTCACCGGTCAGACACTGCTCGTTGATGGTGGAATCTCCACCGGCGCCACCCGCGCTCTGCCACAGAAGCGCTAGCTACTCACGCCGCCGTATACGCAGGCACAGCAATGCGTTCAATACGCCCGAGTATGACTGCATAGGCCACGATCCCGAACGCGAGTACGACCGCGGCAACAATAAAGGCCATCGCAAACGAATGCGTTAACGCGCTGATATAACCCGTCACGATGGGTGCGACAATCCCGGCGACCTGGTTGGAGAAATTCATGATGCCCCCCACCCGCCCCGCCGACTTCGGCGCGAGAAGAGCGGGCAAGGACCACACCACCGGCGACGCCATTGCAAGGCCGCTGATGCTTATCGTGAGGCAGACCAACACGATTCGCGGATCGGCCACACAACCCGGAGCAACGACTAAGAGTCCCAACGACGTTCCGATAAGCAGCACTGTCCGGCGCACAGCACTTGCATTTCTCCCTTGCTTCACAAGCCTGTCCACCAGAATGCCCCCAACCCCGAAGCCCGCAGCGGCCGCAAAGATCCACGGTACCGCCGTCCATAGCACGGCTTGCCGCGCATCAAGATTCAGCCCGCGATGCAGGTACACGGGAAGCCAGGTCAGCAGCAGATAGAAGCAGTAGTTGTAAGCTCCCGATCCAAGCGCCGCACCCAGAACTTTGCGCTCGCGAATAAGACGCATCAGGCCGTGGGCACTCCCGGTAAAATGCGGGGCGGCACCCATCTGTTCTCCTCGCGCTGGATCGCGATACGCCCACGCGAACAGCACCGCATAGATTGCACTAAGCACGGCCGTCGTGGCAAAGTTTGCCTTCAGTCCATACCGCAGCAGGATCAGCCCAAGGATCGGTGTCCCGATCCCGATCGACAGCTTGGCAGCAGCATCGAACGTCGCAGTCGGCACACCGCGCTGATGCTCCGGAAACCACAGCCCAATCGCCTTAGCATAAGCGGGGAAGGTAGGCGCCTCGCCAACTCCAAGCAGAAACCGTGCCATAAAAAGCAGGACCACCGTCGGAGCAATGGCTGCCATCCCCGAAGCCAATGCCCAAATCACGATAGCCACAATCATGACGCGCCGCACGCCAAAATGGTCCAGCAGGCTGCCACTCGGAAGCTGCATTCCGGCATACGTCCAGTTGTACGCGCTGAGCAGGTATCCAAATGCGATATCCGACATTCCGAATTGATGCTGCAGCGCATCGTGCGCCACTGAGAGATTAACGCGATCGAAGTAGTTAACGAGCACACCAATGCCTAGCACTATTGCGATCCAGTTTCTGCTGCCGCTCTCTGTGCGCACGCGCTCTCGTTTCTTCTTAGCCGAGACGACTATACACAAATTCGGCATCCACGCCGCTCGCCCCTGTGAGGTCGCGTCAGAACCAGTGAGAGAGGGCCGCACCGACGGTCAGTGCGAGCACACCAGCCGCCACGTCATCCAGCATAATGCCCGTACCCTCCGGCAACTCTTCCAGACGGTACACGGGCCACGGCTTCCAGATATCAAATATTCGAAAAAGCACCAGGCCCAACGCTGCATGCTTCCAGTCCGGCTGCATAGGAATCAATGCAATCCACTGCCCCGCAACTTCATCGATTACGACAAACCCCGGATCCTCACGTCCCGCCTCGCGAGCCACGATCGTTGCGGCGGGTATGCCTATAAGCGTCGCGAGCACAGCGGCAAGGAATGTGCCAGCCGCCAATGCCACGCCACTCGCATGCCACACATGCGCCGCGCCCCACCACAGCAGTACCGCCGCAATGGACCCGTACGTACCCGGCCCTGGCTTCAATAGCCCTGCACCGAAGAACGTGCCCACAAGCCACGCCCACTTAGTCCTTCGTTCGTGCGTGCGAGCCACTATTCCTTGTCTCCGGAATCGCTCACCGAACCGGACCTTCCGCGGTCCTTTAGTCCTTCCAACTCATCCAGCAGTTCCGGATCATGCACCGGCGAGCTAATCACGTATCCCCCACTCGCCCATTTGCCCAGATCAATCAGCCTGCACCGGTCGGAGCAGAAAGGAAAGTCCGCACTACCCGCAAGGACAATCGTTTTGCACGTCGGACACCGTAGGCTTTTAACCTTTGCCATAGCACTATTCTATGACTCCTGGAGCCCGTATACCTCCGTCGCATTCCCACCGAAGATGCTCGCCCGCTCCTGCTCGCTGAAACCGGCGAAGTACTCCCGCAGCACCTGCCACCAACGCTCATAGCTGCACGCCACCAGGCACACAGGCCAATCCGATCCCGCCAGCAACCGCCCAGGCCCAAACGCCTCCACCGCAGCATCCATGTATGGCTTCAGCTTCTCCGGCGACCAGCTCGTCCAGTCCGCCTCCGTCACCATGCCGGACAGCTTGCACCACACATTCTCCCGTTCGGCCAGTTCCCGCATCCTCGTCGCCCACGGCTCAACCAAACCCGCCGCGATCAGAGGTTTGGCCACATGATCCAGCACAAATAGCTGCTTGGGGTGCCGATCGACGAACTCGATCGTCTGCGGCAGGTGCCGCTCGTAAATCAAAATCTCATACACCAGTCCACTGCCATCGAGTGCCCTAATACCGGCATTGAAGTCTTCGCGCAATATGTAGTTTTCATCCTTCTCGGCCTGGATCACATGACGCAATCCCTTCAGCTTCGTGCGTCCTTCAAACTCCTCCATAACCGCGGGGAAATCCGCGCCAGCAATCGGCGCCCATCCCGTTACGCCGCGAATCTCCGGATTTGCCTCTGCCAGATCGAGCAGCCAGCGCGTCTCCTCCATGGTCTGCCGCGCTTGCACGACGACAGTGCCGTCCACCCCGGCCGACCGCATCGCTTCCTTCAGGTCTTCTGCCAGAAAGTCCCTCCGCAGCACCTCCATGCTCTCGTCAATCCAGCCATACTCCGCCTTCGTATACCGCCACAGGTGATGGTGCGCATCAATTATCGGCATTCGTCCTGTATCCTTCGAAACAATCCGAGTCAGTCTATCGCACACACCAGCTCCGGTCGCGCATCTCAACAATCAGCATCCGCTCAATCCAATCTGATAGACCACGCGAGGCATGCATGGCTCCGAAGAAGAATCTCCCCGACTTCACGTCCGAACCACGCCAGTTCCTCGCCGGTAGCGAGAAGCCTGACTTTCGCGCTGCGGCCGAAAAACCCGCAACCGGCAGGGTCAGCGTATCCGTCATTCTCCGGCGGAAAGCACCACTCCCAGCCCGCGCACTCACCACGCAACGCATGACTCGCTCCGAGTATTCCCGCACCTACGCCGCCGACAAATCCGATATCGCCCTCGTCCGAAAGTTCGCCGAAGCGTTTCGCCTCAAGGTTGCCAGTGAGTCGCCCGAGCGCCGTACCGTAGTCCTCACGGGCTCCGTCTCTGCCATGCAAAAGGCGTTTGGCGTCGCACTTAAGCTCGCCGACCTGGATGGCGTCACCTATCGCATCCGCGAAGGAGTCATTCAGATCCCCGCAAGCCTCTCCGGCATTATCATCGCGGTACTTGGGCTCGACGACCGCCCGCAAGCGAAGCCACACTTCCGGGTATTAAGAGGATCGCTCGCCGGCCCTAGAGCATTGCCGGCCCCTCGCGCTACAAACGCCTCCTACAGTCCGGTCCAGGTGGCGCAGCTCTATAGCTTCCCCACCACATCGGCGGCCGGCCAGACCATCGGCATCATCGAGCTCGGCGGCGGCTTCCGCACTGCGGATATCACCAGCTACTTCAAGTCGCTCGGCCAAACACCACCAACCGTTACGGCCGTTTCGGTCGATGGCGGCGAGAACACTCCCGGCGACCCCAACGGCCCCGACGGCGAGGTCATGCTCGACATTGAAGTCGCCGGCGCCGTAGCTCCTGGTGCCAGCCTCGTCGTCTACTTCGCTCCCAACACCGATCAGGGCTTTATCGACGCGATATCTACCGCCATCCACGACACCACACATAAACCGTCCGTCATCTCCATCAGTTGGGGTGGCCCCGAATCTTCATGGACGCAACAGTCGATGACCGCGCTCGATCAGGCCTGCCAGTCTGCCGCCGCACTCGGCGTCACCATCACCGCCGCATCCGGTGACAACGGCTCATCGGACGGAGCCACCACCGGTGGCAACCACGTCGACTTCCCTGCCTCCAGCCCGCACGTACTCGCCTGTGGCGGCACCACACTCGCCGCCGACGGCTCAACCATCACCTCTGAGGTTGTCTGGAACCAGTCCTCCTCCGACGAGGGTGCTACAGGTGGAGGCGTAAGCACTGTGTTCCCGCTCCCCACCTGGCAGACAAACGCTGGTGTCCCGAAGGCTGGCTCGTTCGCCGGCCGTGGCGTACCGGACGTCTCCGGAGACGCAGATCCCGCCACCGGCTACATCGTGCGAGTCGACGGCCAATCGATGGTCATTGGTGGCACCTCCGCTGTCGCGCCGCTCTGGGCTGGCCTCATCGCTGTCGCAAACGCGCAGAATAAGAGCACCGCCGGCTTCCTTAATCCCCTCATCTACACCGCAAAAGCGGTGTCCTCTTTCCGCGATATCACGTCCGGCGACAACGGAGCCTTCAAAGCCGGACCCGGCTGGGACGCCTGCACCGGCCTCGGCTCTCCCAATGGCGCCGCGCTCGTCAAACTCCTCTCCGGCTCTACCGCTGCCAGGAAGTCTGCTGCCAAGAAATCCGCAAAGAAAGCCACCAAACAACCCGCCCGCAAAGGCCCCGGCGCGAAAGCAGCAAAGAAGTAGCCGTTCGCAAAAGAATTGCGCGAGCCGATGCGGCGATGGGAGAATCGGCCCATGCCCCGCAAGCTCGCCGCACTCCTCCTATTGTTGGTTGCGCCTCTCTTAGCCCAGACCGCGCCGCTCCCTCCGACGGCCGACCAGCAGCTCGCCCACGATATCTTCAAGCAGCTCGTGGAAATCAAATCCGGCTATACGACAGGCTCCACAACGCCCGTGGCCGAAGCAGCCGCCGCCCGTCTCCGCGCAGCCGGCTTCGCCGATTCCGACATCTTCATCGGTGGCCCTGCCCCCAACAAACAAAACATCGTAGCCCGTCTCCACGGCACCGGGGAGCATCGCCCGCTTCTTCTCCTCGCGCATGAAGATGTCGTTGAAGCCAAGTCCGCCGACTGGTCTCCCGGCCTTGACCCCTTCACCTTCAACGAGCGAGACGGCTACTTCTATGGCCGCGGTACGGCTGACGATAAGGCACAAGCCGCCATCTGGATCGCCACCCTCATTCGCATGAAGCACGAAGGCTTCACGCCCGACCGCGATATCATCCTCGCCCTTACCGCCGATGAGGAAGGAGGCGGACCCTTCAGCGGCATCCAGTGGTTGCTCAAAAATCACCGCGACCTCATCGACGCCGAGCTTGCCCTCAACGAAGGCGGCTATGGCGAGATCGCCCGCGGCCGCAAGATCTCCAATGACCTCCAGGCTGCCGAGAAGTACATGGTCACCTTCCACCTCGAAGTTCACAACAAAGGCGGGCACAGCTCTCTCCCGATTCCCGACAACGCCATCTATCACCTCGCCGGAGCCCTCACCCGCATCGCCGACTACGGCTTCCCCCTCAAGACCAACGAGGCCACCAACGCCTACTTCCACCAGATGGCACGCATTGAAACCGGCCCCGCAGGCCAGGCGCTCGACAGCTTCGATGGCACCAAAACCTCCCTTCAGCGTGCTTCTGCTGCGTCACCCACTTGGAACGCCATGCTCCGCACCACCTGCGTCGCCACGCAGATCGAGGGCGGCCACGCGGTCAACGCGCTGCCCCAGCTCGCGGCCGCCACCATCAACTGCCGTGTGCTTCCTGAGGATTCGCTGGAGTACGTTCAGCAAACTCTCACCCGCATCATCGACGACCCGCAGGTCTCCATCACTCCAGTGGGTGAAAACGGCAAAGGTCCTGCGTCGCCGCTCAACCCCGCGATTCTCAATGCCGTCACTGCCGCAACGAAGCAGGAGTGGTCCGGCATTCCCGTTGTCCCCATTATGGTTCCGTACGCCACGGACGGCCGTTACCTCCGGGCAGCCGGCATCCCCACCTACGGCGTTCAGGGACTCTTCATGGATCGCGATGATATTCGCTTCCACGGCCGCGACGAGCGCCTCCTCGTTAGCTCCTTCTACGAGGGCCAGCAGTTCCTATACACACTCGTAAAACTCCTAAGCACCAGGTAACGTGCGTTCACAGGAACGATCACTGCGGGCCGTAAGAGAGGCAAAGCCCCGGTCTGTGCCGGGGCCTGCACGGTCTGCTTACGTTCAGCTCCTGGTTATGCAGCGGTCGAGGGTCGAGCGGAGTCCAGCAGTTCCACTTTACCTTTCAGGCAGGCATTTTCATCGATTGAGATACGATCCGCGACAATGTCTCCTTTAACTACCGCACGATCACGCAATTCCAATCGCCCGGCGGCGCGAATCTTTCCGTCATGCTTCCCATAAATGATGACATCGCCGGCATTCAATTCGGCACGAACGCGGGCGTTCGGTCCAAGAGTAAGACGGCATTCCGGCACCAGGATCGCGCCCTCCAGGACTCCATCGAAAAACATCTCGCCTTCGCCCCTCAGTTCTCCTTTGATTGTTACGTTTGTGCCGATGACAGTGGACCCTTCGACTGGGTTCATA
>Ga0070658_10002282_pt1 | contig 16083 bp, 18 predicted proteins | sample KBSC13metaG_FD_64664 | JGI IMG/M metagenome (GOLD analysis project Ga0070658, IMG submission 64664) | Corn rhizosphere microbial communities from Kellogg Biological Station, Michigan, USA - KBS C1-3 metaG | ecosystem: Host-associated > Plants > Roots > Rhizosphere > Soil ...
AGCGTAACGCCTGTTTACAAGCCCTTTGCTGGCGGCCACGGATTTTTCTCCGGGCCGCCAGTTTTTTTTGCACTTGGTGCTACACTGATCTCGCCCTCTCTGGAATGCGAGAGATCGGCGATCAGAAATCGGAAATCAGAAAACGCTCGGAGCCGGTTCTGATCTCCCATTTCTGACCTCCGACCTCTGTTTTCCGGGAAGATGGAACCCTGACCAAAGTGTTTCCTAAAACGAATCCTGCTTTCTGATATACTGAACTACCGCCAATGAACCCCGTCCCCGTCACCATCCTCACCGGCTTCCTCGGCGCCGGCAAAACGACTCTCCTCAACTACATCCTCAAGCAGAACCACGGCTACAAGTTTGCCGTGATCGTCAATGAGGTCGGCAAAATCGGCATTGATGGGGCCCTCATCGAGAAGACCGACGACGACATCCTGGAACTCTCCAACGGCTGCCTCTGTTGCACCGTGCGCAAGGACCTCGTGAAAGGGGTGCAAACTCTGCTCAAGAAGGGCGGCTTCGATTACCTGCTGATCGAGACCACCGGCATCGCCGATCCCGGACCCGTGGCCCAGACTTTCCTCAATATCCCGCAGCTCCAACAATTCGTCCGCATGGACTCGATCATCACGGTGGTCGACTCCGAGCAAATCGAGAAGCAGATGAAGGAGACCGAGACGGCCCGGGAACAGGTCGCCATGGCCGATTTCCTCCTGCTCAACAAGACCGACCTCGTGAGCGAGGAACAACTTGTCCGCGTCGAAGCCAAGGCCCGCGAGTTGAACCCGCACGCCACGATTTTCCGGACGAATCAATCGCAGGCCAATCTGAAGGAGATCCTCGACATGAACGCCTTCAACGTGGACCAGAAGCTCACCGTGGACCCTGAGTTCCTCAACGAACTCCAAAACCGGCACCACCACGACATCCAGAGCTTCAGCTTTGAGTTCGACCGCCCCTTCAACGTGGAGAAATTCGAGTTCTTCGTGCAGAAGCTCTCGGAAAAGGAGAAGGTCTACCGCAGCAAGGGATTCCTCTCCATCGCCGGCAATCCGCGCCGCGCCATCTTCCACGGCGTGAACAACCGGTTTACGATCATGTGGGACCGGCTGTGGGAGAAGGATGAAGTCCGCAAGAGCCAGCTCGTCTTCATCGGCAAAGAACTCAAGGACACGGCGATCCGGGCGGAACTGGAGAAGTGTTTGGCGTGACGCGGGACGGGTGGATAGTGGAGAGTTGAGCGTGGATAGCCCCACAGAGTGGGGCGTACCGTCGCGCTGTGCAGGGCGTGCCTTGGACCGGATGCGGGGCACCGGATGCGGGGCAGGCGCAAAACCGGCTATCAACTATCATTCATCGGCCTTCCACTGCTCGTAGTGGTTACGGCGCAGCCGTCACGGCGGGCTTGTTCGCAATCGGCAAACCCTCGAGGAGACCGATCGTGGCCCACGCACTGCCCCACAATGTGTAGATAAAGGTGGCGTCCTTCAACGATTTGGCCTTCGCCTCTCCGCTTCGGTCCAGCTTGCTGATGCGCGTGAAATCGATGGACCATCCGCCGTCTTCGCGCTGCTGGTCCAGCAGCCAGCGCCGGCCCCGCCCGATCGCTTCCACCGCCGAAGGATCCGCCGCCGATTGCAAGACGTAAAGAACCTCGCCAGTCGCCAGGCAATCGCTCTGCGCTTCGCCCATCATCCAACTCCAGCCACCGTCCGTGTGCTGGAGCTTCAGAAGCTCCGCGCGCAGCGCAACGCTCTCTTCCGGTGGTCCAAAATGCCGGGAATAGAGAGTGCGAAACGCGAGCGTCTCCACGGACTTCGGCGTTTCGTCCTGGGCCAGCAAGGCCTGGGCCTTCGTCCGCGCCGCATCGGCGACCGATGCGTCCACATCCGGCATCGCCAGCGCGAGGAGAGCGACGCGCATCGTGTTCCCCTTCGCCTCATGGGCATCGCGTCTTTGCATCGATTCAAATTGTCCGCCGACCTTCCATGATCCGTCGGCTTGCTGCTTGCCGGCAAGCAGGGTCGCCAACTCCGGGACCGGTTTTTCCGGCATCGCCAACCTCAGGAAAGCCCCCACCTCGGATGCTCCCTGCGTGTCCTTTTTCGCGCGCTCATAGGACCAATCGACGACCTCATCGTAAACTTTGTCATCAATCGGAATTCCGCGCTCCCGGCCCATCCGATTGCTCCAGAGCAGCATAGGCATGGCGTGACAGGAATTGCAGGTCCGTTCGTTCATCCACTTGTCACCTTGTTTCTGCAGGAAGCCCAGGCTCCTGGTGGTGGCTGCCCTCAATTGCGCCTCATCCGGCGGTCCCAAGTCGCCACCGCGTGCGACGATGGCGATCGTGCCCAGCAACAGCGGAAGAAGCCGCCGCACAAGAGGAAACATGTTCATAGAGGGGGCGAGACGGATGGATGGTGAACCACCGCTCGCTATCAGTAATCCTGCGCCGGGTGGGGACCTTAGCTTCACATCAGAATCTGGGAACCGTGGGCGGGCCATGATCCGATTTAGCGGAAGTCATGAATCCACTCGTTCTTTCCGTCACCATCCCCTCCAGTGTATTCCAATTTCAGATCGGCTCCGCAGAGGAAATCGCGCAAGCACCCGCGGCCGGTATTCCCGAATTGCAGCCCTTGCACTACTACGCCGGTGATTGGGAAGATGAAATTCCCGGCAAACCGGGCATGCGGCGCACCGAAAGCGCCGCCTGGATCTTGCAAGGCCGCTTCCTCCGCCAGTCGTGGTCCGTGGAACAGGGCGACGGCTCACCCACGGCCAGCGGACTCACGTTGATGACCTTCGATACCGAGAGCCGCGTGTATCGCCACTGGTCCTTTCTGGCAACCGGTTCGGTGATTGAAAACGAAGGCGTGTGGGATGCGGCGACCCGGACATTCTCGTGGAGTCACCGCTCGACCGATACGGACGTGGTGACGACGACCGGATCGTTCGCGGAAGAAGGGACGCAGGTCTGGAGCATTGTCAAAACCGACGTCCACGGAAAGATTCTACGCGAAGTCACCGGCCGGAGCCGGAAAAAGACGGTGCCGACTTTGAAGGCGGCGTGATTGCAGGAAGTGCTTGGTCCGATGGGTCGCATCCGTCCCTTCAGAAGCACCCACCCATCCGCTGAGGCCGAATTTCCAGGGAAACCCGTCAACCCTTCTTCCGCTTCTCCAATTTGTCTCGCAATACCGCCGTTTCCTCGGGAGAGAGGCCGAGATCGCTGGCCTGCTTACCAAAACATTCCTCGCAGACGCCGTGGGACAACTGCAGATCGGAGTGCTCTACGAGATAGGCTTCCAGCTGTCCCCAGTAGTTCTGGTCGTTGCGCACCCGGCGGCAATAGGTGCAGATCGGCAGGAGGCCGCCCAGTTCTTTCACCCGGGTGAGCGCCTCCGTGAGTTTCCGGTTCGTCGCGAGTAGCGACTCATTGCTCTGCTGCAAGCGTTCCTCGCTCGCTCGCAGCGCCCGCTCCATTTCCAGGCGGCGCCGATGATTGTGAAATGCCGCCGAGTGGTAGCGCAGACGCGCCGCAAATTCGAGCGGCTCCGCTGGCTTCACGAGAAAATCATTGGCCCCGATGCTGAAGACCACGCTCTTGATCTTGGGATTGTCCCAACCTGAATAGACAATGATCGGAATATCGCGCGTGCCTTCCGTCGCGCGAAACTGGCTGATGATCGCCAATCCATCCCGCTCGGTCAGGCCCAGATCCTGAAGGATGACCGTGGGTTGGATCTGCAGCGCCTGCGCCACCGCCTCGTCGGCCTTGGCGCAATGATGCAGCTCGATGTCGGGTTCCGCCCGCAGAGCAGACCGGACGAGTTCGGCCTCGATATCGTGATCGTCCACCAGAAAAACGATGACTCGATCCGGGACCCCTGGCGGAAAGTTGTGAAGAGGGGCGGAGGGTGTCATCGAGGCGCCCGGCTAAAAGGCGGGAACACGTTGCTTGAGTGGTAGCATGGCCCGGCCCATCCGGACAACTTTTTATCCGGGACTTGTCGACGATCGGCAACATTTCATGGAGCGCGCCCCATCCATCCCCTACGGGAGTGGTGATTTCAGTTCCTGCGCGATGAAATTCCAGATGTCCTTGAACTTCTCCGTCGGGTGCCCTGGATACTTGACGTTGACGGTCGCGCCCACTTTTTCTGCGAGCTTTTGGAATCCGACCGCCCAAGCGGGAGAGTGCACCTTATAGTTTCCCTCCTCGATATCGTCCGGCTTTTTCAGGCCCCACTCATTCTCAAAATAGATCGGAGCAGCTCCGGGATTCAGCAATGCGTCCGGGGACCACTTGCGAATCACGGGCAGCAATTCCTCGCGACGGGCCAGCGAATCCTCGAACGAGCCTCCCAGGGCCGGCGCCCCCCATTTTACACCCGGAACCCATTCCTGCATCTGCTTGGGATCGATGCTGGGCTGGCTGCGATAAGCAGCCACGCATGTCACCTTGCTCGAGGCCCGCTCCACGGGGTCCGTGGAATCGGGATTGGCCCGCTCTCCCGCACACCCCACAAACAAGGCTGGTAGCGAGCCCTGCGAGCCGCCGCCGACCGCGATCCGGCGTGGGTCGAGATTCCATCGAGCCGCATTCACCCGCACGAATTGGACCGCCCGGATGGCATCGTTCATCACGTAGGAGATGGGCGGATCCGCCTTGTCGGCCACCGCGTCTTTCATCGTGCGAACCTCGACGCCGATCACGGCGATTCCCGCCGGGAAGAATCGATTCAAGTCGGGCACATGCTTGGCGGGTTCCCACAGCCCGCCGAACCAGACCAAGACCGGCCTCGCTTCGCCGGCACCCGGCGGCAGGTAAACATCCAGCAACTGATGCGGGTGCGCCCCATACGGCACATCGGCCTCCGCGGGCAGGGGCTTGTCGGCCGCCACCGTGAGCCCGGGCGAAATGAGGACGCCGAGGGCAAGGGCGTAAAGGGCGAAGAAACTTGGAATCGAGCGCATGGAAGATGGGGATCGTCCCGGGAGAAGCCGGGAAGGGCGCGAATTGTTAGGAGGCGATCCCTCGGGCGGGCGCCGAGAGAGAGGTGGTGGGCGGGGAGCGGTGGCCATACACGCGTCCGCCGCGCAACTCGCGATTCTTGGTCATGAAGCAACTCGAAAAGCTCGTCAATGAATCCGGCAAAATCGGCTATGCCCTGCTCTGGCTGCTGGGAGTGCCGCTGCCAATCCTCCTCGTGATCTACCTGGTCCGGGGCCACTAAACTTCAACTCCTACGCTCCCATGTCACTCATCCTTCTCATCCTCCTGATCCTGCTCCTCGTCGGCGCCCTGCCTTCCTGGCCTTATAGTTCAGGCTGGGGATACTATCCCAGCGGAGGGCTCGGCCTCGTCTTGCTCATCGTCGTCGTCCTTGCGCTAACCGGGCACATCTAAAAAAGGCGAATCAGTAAGCCGCGGTCAGAGATCCGTTTGCTGAACGCCGCTCGCGGGATTTGGCCGAACGCACTCCAGCGAAGGTTTGTTTTCCACCCCGTCTCCGCGTAATGAACGTCGTCCATGGAAAAAGGACGACTCGAAGCATTCAGCGATGGAGTAATCGCGATCATCATCACGATCATGGTGTTGGAACTGAAAGTCCCGCACGGTCATGATTTCGCGGCTCTCGCCCCGCTGCTCCCCGTCTTCCTCGGCTATGTGCTGAGCTTCGTTTACGTCGGCATTTATTGGAACAACCACCACCACCTGCTGCAAGCTGCCGAGCGGGTGAACGGCTCCATTCTTTGGGCGAATCTCCATCTCCTTTTCTGGATGTCGCTCATCCCGTTCGTGACCAGTTGGACGGGCGAGAATCATTTCACCGCGTTGCCGACGGCGCTCTACGGAGTCATCCTGCTCCTGACTTCCATCGCCTACTGGATGCTGCAATGCGCCATTGTCCAGGAACACGGCCGGGATTCCCGCATCGCGACGGCGCTCGGACTGGATTGGAAAGGGAAGTCCTCCCCCGCGCTTTACCTCGCAGCCATCGGCCTCTCTTTCGTGGACGACCGCCTGGCCAACGCCGTCTATGCGCTTGTGGCCGCGATGTGGTTCATCCCCGATCGTCGCCTGGCGCGCGCCGTCGCGCAGCGGGAGAAGCAGCGTGAAGAGTAACGTCGGGTGAAAAGCGTGGCGGACGCGTCACGGAGTCCGGATCGGAGGGCGTTTCCTGGCCAGCGGAGAACATCGAGAACTGTGTAGGAACCCTTTTTCATGGCATGCCGCTTGCAGCATTTCAGGGCGCATGACCACCCCGCGCATCCTTGCTCTTTTCCTCCTGCTTTCGACGATTGTCCACGCCGAGGATGCGGATTCCAAGAACCTGGAGCACGCCAAAATGCTCCAAAGGCTCTACCCCACCCCGGCGTTGCAAGTGGTCATCCGCAATGAAGTCTCCTACCAAATTTATCAGGAGGCGGTGAACGACGCCTATCGCGCCGGCGTGCCGAGCAGCATCCTGAATGAGTGCGTGGCGACCCGGGCGATGTTGCGAGCCGATGCGGCTTCACTGCGCCAACTGCTGCCCAAGCTGAAGGAAAACCTGGCAAACTATCGTCCGGAGACCTCCGTGTTCCCCGACAAGGAAGCCGCCGAATTCGTCGTGAAGACCATCCAGAAGGCGCTGGACGATGAAGAACAAGCTCCGGGTTCGCTGGCCAAACGCGCCAAGTTTTCCAGCGACATGGCGATCGCGCGTAAAATCAAAGCGCAACTGGTGACGTTGGAGGCGCTGGTGGATGCGCAGGCTATCGCCAAGAAGCTTCCGCCCGGCACGGATGTTCCGGAATCCGTTTGGCGCTCGGGAGCCACCCCGGGCAGCCGCTTTGCGACCACGAATGTCGATGAACTCGGCAACGAATTCGGCCCCCAGAAAACAAACCAGCAGCCCACGGTGCCGAAGGGGTCTTACGAGCGCCTGAAGACCGTGGTGCCGGACTCGTTCTGGGCGCCATTCGGGATTCCGAAGTAGAGGGCGCGAAGCAAATTCTCAGGAGAGCGACGCTGCGGTCGTGGCTCACGTTGCCCTCAACGTGATCGTTTCAACGCCGCGAAGCGGCCACTCTTTGATTGGCGCGCTCCACGCGGTTGGCGGATTCACGTTGAGGACAACATGAGCCCCAAGGGCCGCGACGCGTCGTTCCTCAAGCATGCGTATGGATGTGGCGATCTGGGATCCCGCGCAACGGTCCAGCCGCACGATGCTCGCCATTGCCATGCCGGCGCGGTTGAATCAACGGCCATGGCATCCGGCGAATTCGTAACCAAGCTCAGCATCTGGCTGGCGATCTGCGCCTATGCCGCCGGGACGGCGCTCATGCTGGAGTCCCGTGATCACCCACGGTGGCGGGCGAGCGCCCGGTGGACCTGGACCGTTGGCTGTGTCTTTTTCCTCACACACGTCCTTTGCGCGTTCGCCTGTTTTCACCAGTGGAGCCATGCCGCCGCGTATCGCGAAACCGCCCGGCAAACGGTGGCATTAACCGGCTGGAGCTGGGGTGGGGGCCTCTACTTCAACTACCTCTTCGCCCTCGCGTGGATGGCCGACGTCCTCTGGTGGTGGCTGGCCCCGGCGAGCTTCGCCCTACGGCCACGATGGCTCACCGGCAGTTGGCACGGTTTCCTTTTCTTCATGGTACTGAATGGCGCGGTCATCTTCGTCCGCGGGCCGATGCGCTGGTTCGGCCTGCTGCTCTGCGTCCTCGTCGTCGTCCTATGGTGCCGCTATTGGCGCGGCCATCAGTCCGCCAACCGCGCGAGGCAAATCGTAAATCATCAATCATAAATCCTAGATGCCGCTCTTCCAACTCGACCCTGAAGGTATCGCTGCTCGCGTCCGTGCATCCGGCAGGCCTGTCCCATTGCCCTCGCTGGGCGCATCCGTGTGGCGGGGGATCGTCGGATTTACCGTCGTAAGCATCGCCGGCTTTCTCCCCTGGCCGATCTTCGACCACTGGTTCCGTAGCCTGAGAGAGATGCACCTTTATGTCGCCTGCACGGTCATATTCATCGGGCTGAGCGGCATTTGCCTGCATCGTCTGATCCTCGGCCCGGGATCGCTCCCGCGCTTCTACAAATTGTTCTCGCTTGCCTTCCTCTTCTACGTCGTGACGTGGGTGGCCTTGTGGGACACCTTGCATGATGAGTCTGGCGTCATCGCCGGTTTCCTCGGCGGCACAGCCATCATGGGCGCGATCTTCTCCTTCGCATTCGGCGCGTCACGCGCGATGCCCAAAGTCATCGCCGCGCTCTTCGTCCTCAATATGCTCGGGTATTACGCAGGCGAGAAAATCGAGGGGAAACTGATCATCGATCACCCCCTGATGGCGATCCTGTGCTGGGCCTTGTGCTACGGGATCGGCTTCGGCGCCGGACTCGGCGCCGCGTTCCACTTCTGCCAGGAGCAGGCCCGCGCCCTCATGGCCGCGGAGCAAGGAGCGCCGGACCCACACTGAACAAAATTCGCCGCGCCTCACATCCTCTCGACTTCGCGCTTCTCCACAAAGATGGACAGCCCCTCGCGGCTGAAGTTTTCCATGAACGGCTCAGGGTCAAGCGCCTCGGGCATCATCACGCCGCGCTCCTTGAGCTTGCCAGTGACGAGAAGCCGGGCGGCCAATGCGGGTGGGATCCCGGTCTGGAGGACGGTCAATGAGTAGCCCCATTTCTCGTAGGCGTCGCGATGGCTGTCCATCGTGTAGATGAAATACTCGACGCGCTTGCGCTCCTTGGTCCCACGCACCTCGGTCCCGACGCAGGAATAGCCATCGACCGTGGCGCCAAGCTGCGCAGGCTTGGGAAGATTGGCCGTCGCCACGCGGATGGGCGAAACTTCCACGCCATCGACCTTCACCTTCTTCCAGGTGTCGAGATTGAGGAGGTCGATCGATTTGGCGACGTTCACCATCTGGTCGGAGATGGCATACTTGAAGACGGAGTATTTGACGCCCTTCTCAACGAATGGCGGATGGATGCCAAGGGAGACCCCTTCCTCGTGGGCAACGGCATAGGTCTTTTGCAGGCCGATGGGGTCGGGGAACCGGTACCAATCCACCTCACTGGCCAGCGGCCGGCCGGCAGTCACTTTGCCTTCCTTCACGAAATACGGGATGGCATTGAGTTCCTCGAACAGCGTCTCCGGGGAGAAAAGGACGGCAAATCGATAGCCGCGCACTTCCGCATTGTCCGCGTCGAGCACACGGATGCTGCTGGCAGTGTCGAGGCGATCCATGGCCCAACGGGCGAAGATATTGACCGCTCCGGGGTCGCAGCCCAGGCAGAGCAATCCGGCCAGATCTTTTTCCAAAAAGATTTGGTGGTACTTTTCGATCTCCGCCTCAAAGGAATTCTTGAGCGCCTTCTTGACGCCGGGCGCGGAATAGATGTCCGCCGCCATGTCGATATAATGCGAGCCGGCACGCTGGCAGGCCTCAAGGATCGAGTAGTTCGTGTAACAATTGCAGGCATTCAGCGTCACGGCGATCTGGTGCTCCGTCATCGCGGCGGCGACTTTGGCCGTCTCCATGGCATTTAGCGTGACCACCTGGAACCGGCTGCGCTTGGTCGTATTGTGCAGCACTTGTGCGTAGGTGGGATCGACGTCGGCCAGGACGATTTTGTCGAAGCATTCGTACTCGTGGAGCTTCCGTCCGATGACGGAGCCGACTCCACCCATTCCGATAACCATGACGTTGGACATAAAAGGGGGCCGCCTCTGTGCGGCATATATCAAGGTAGGCGGCGGGAGGTGTTTTACAAGGTGAGCGCCTGCCTTCTGAACAGCCGCTCTCCTCTTTAGGTTCATCTTCCCCTTCCAGGGAACTTGGGGCAAATACGTATTTTCAGGTGAGATCGCGCTGCCGGGCCGTAAACGAAAAGGCCGCCGCAAAGAGGACAACGATGGTCATGCCCAGCGCGGCGCCGAATGGCCAGTCACGGGCTTGCAGAAATTGATCCTGAATGACCTCCCCGATGGTCGGCTGGCTGTTGCCGCCCATCAGTTCCGAGATGGCAAACATACCGATCGCGGGAATGAAAACGAGGAGAATACCAGCCATGATCCCGGGCCGGGTTAGCGGCAGGATGACTCGCTGAAACGTGCGAATGGGCCCCGCTCCCAAATCGAAGGCGGCTTCGATCAGGGCATTGTCGAGTTTCTCCACGGAGCCGTAAACCGGGAGAATGAGGAACGGAAGATACGAATAGACCAGGCCGACGACGACCGCCCCGGGCGTGTAGAGCATATCGAAGGGCTCGGAAATCAATTTGGTATATTGAAGAAAAGAATTCAGCAGCCCCTCCGTGCTGAGAATGGTGATCCATGCATAAGTCCGAACGAGGAAGCTCGTCCAGAATGGGATCATGACCAGCATGAGCAGAAAATTGCGGCGGCTCTCGGGAGCGCGCCCGATGAACCAGGCCACGGGATAACCCATAAGAAGGCAGATGACCGTGGTGAGGCCCGCGTACTCGACCGACCGAACAAAGACGGTGAGATAGGTGGTGCCGAATTTGCCGGTATCCGAATCGACAAAGATGCGGCGGTAATTGTCCCAGGAAAAGGTGTAGATGATTTGCCCAAGCTCGTCCCGCTGGCAGAAGCTGTAGACGAGCAGGATTGCCGTGGGGATGACGACGAACGCCACCAGCCAGAGCAACATTGGCGCCATCAGCAGCCAGCCCAACAGGCCGGGGCGGCGTTGGGGGGCGACGACTTCCGCGGGGCGGGCGTAGGTGGTCAGGACTACTTCCCCTTCAAATCCAAAATCACCTTATCAATATCGGCGGACGCCTTGCCGATATCCTTGAAGGTGTCCAGCTTCGGCTCGCCGGGCGGATAGCTCGCGGGGTTATCGAGCTGGGCTTTGGTCAGCAGTTTACGGGCTTCCAAATTGGGATTCGTATAGGGAAATTCTTTGGAGATCTTCACGCTCACTTCCGGCTGGAGAATGTAGTTGATGAATTTCTCCGCGCTTTCCTTGTGCGGCGCATCCTTCGGAATGGCCAGGCTGTCGATGAATTGATGCGCGCCGTCCTCGGGCAGCGTGTAGGTGTACTTCTTGTTCTTCTTGTAAAGCAGCGCCGCTTCGCCGCTCCACACGATACCCAGATCCACGTCGCCATTCAGCAACGCCGTCTTCGGGGAATCGGAATCGTAGACCTTCACTTGCGGCAGCCAATCTTTGAGCACGGCTTTGGCCTTCTCGAGATTCTCCGGCGTGATGTCGTTGGCCGGAATGCCGATCGAGTTCAGCGCCCACGAAACGATCTCACGATGGTCGTCGAGGATCACGATCCGCTTCTTGTATTTTCCGGAGAAGACCTCTTTGTAGGTTTTCACCGGCTCCTTGATTTTCGTCGTGTTGACCACGATACCCACCGAACCCACCATCCACGGGACGGAGTACTTGTTCTCCGGATCGTGCGGCATCTTGATGTACTTCGGATCGAGGTTCTTGAAATTCGGGATATTGGCGAGATTGAGTTCCTCGAGCTTGCCGGCCTTGATCAGGCCCTCGACGGTGTACTCCGAGGGCTGAACGAGATCATACTTGCTCGCCCCGGCGTTCAGCTTGGCGAGCATCTGTTCGTTGGAAGCGTAGTTCTCGACGTTGACCTTGATGCCGGTCTCCTTGGTAAAGCCGTCGATGACTTCCTGCGGCACATACTCGGACCAGCAGAAGAGATTGAGGACGCTTTTCTTTTTTTGCTGGGCCTGCGCCGGGAATGGGCTGGCCACGAGACCGATGAGGGCAAACGCGAGGAGGAGACGGATGGATTTCATGAGCAAGGAACGGGTGGAAGGACAAACATCAACGGTTGATCTTGCGAACGGCTTCAGAAAGCACCACGAGCACGACGGTCGCAAGAATAAAGACCGTGGAGATGGCGTTGAGCGAAGGATCCAGTCCCTTCTTGGCCATGCCAAAAACCTTGATCGTTAGCGTCTGCGACTCGGGGCCAGTCGTGAAGAGGGTGACGATATATTCGTCCAGCGAGAGAGTGAACGACATGAGCGCGCCCGAGATGATCGCCGGCAGGAGATACGGTATCATGACCAGCCAGAAGGCCTTCAACGGTGGCGCGCCGAGGTCCATCGCGGCCTCCTCCAGGAATGGATCGACGCCGGCGAGTCGCGCCTGAACGGCGATGAGCACGAAGGGAAAGCAGAACGTGACGTGAGCGATGATGATCGTGGTGTAGCCAAGCCCAGCCTCCGTCTCACTGAACTTCGCCAGCCAGACATTGAGCGGACCGCACACAATGGAGAACAGGATTAACAGGCTGACCCCCATGATGATCTCCGGGATCACCATCGGGACGTAAATGAGGGCGGTGAGCGTTTTTAGAAACGGGAACCGGTAGCGATACAGCAACCACGCTCCGATGGTGCCAATGACAACCGAGAGCACCGTCGTGGCGCTGGCCACAATGAGGCTGTTCTTCAGCGTCTCGATCAGCGGCTGGTTGTGTCGAAGACTGTCATACCAATCCAGGGTGAAGCCGGTCCAAGCAGCCCCCATATCGCTTTGATTGAACGAATAGACGATGAGTAGCAGGATCGGCAGATAGAGAAAGATGAAGACCAGCACGGTCCACCCGCCGCAGAGGCGATTGACGAGCGTCATGCCGGACGGGAGGCGGAAACGGGATGGGGCAGAAGACGCCGGACTCATGCAGGGGCAGGCGTACCAACCGGCGGGGGATTTGAAAATGATTAAACGCAGAGCCGCTAAGACGTAGAGGGCGGACGTCGTGATTGTGTCAGACTGGGCGTTTGCGCTATCTCAGAATCCTTTCCACTGCACCGCCTGCTCGCGGGTCGTGTAGCGGATGAATCCGCGGCCGCCGGGGTGGCCATTCCCGGAATTGCGCCACCCGCCGAATGGGAGCGTCGAGGGCGAAAAGGTGGTGGGCAAATTGGCGTAGAGATTGCCGACTTCGAGCTCGGCGCCGAGGCGGCGAAATGTTTCCTCGCTGCGGGTGAAGACCGATGCCGTGAGGCCAAACGGCGTGGCGCTTTGCAGACGCACCGCGTGATCGAGATCGTCGGCGATGAAATAGCTCACGATCGGAACGAAGCATTCCATATCCTCCGCGCCGTCGCCGTCGCGGAGGATCACCGCTGGGCGAACCCAATAGCCACGCTTGCCGGCAACGATCGGCTCCGTGCGTCCTTGTTGCAGCCAGTCCCCCGCCATTTCCCCGAGCAGCTTTTCGTAGCGCGCGACCGCCACCGCGCTGATCACCGGCCCGAGTTTTGTTGCCGCGAGGAGCGGGTCACCGGGATCGAAGACCGCCAGTGCCTCGATGAATTTTTTCTCAAACGACGTCGCCACCGAGCGCTCGACGATCACGCGACTGGTGGCATTGCAACGTTGTCCGGCGGTGAGGCATGCTCCCTCCGCCGCGGCCCGCGCGGCCTCATCGAGATCGGCATCGGCACAGACGATCAAGGCATTGCTGCCCCCGAGTTCCAAGGCGAGATCCTTGGAAAAATCGCCGACCAGTTTCCGCGCGAGTTCCCTGCCGACCGGCACTGATCCGGTAAAGCAGATCGCGCGAATCCGCGGATCGAGACACAACGCCGAACCCTCGGCTCCTCCGCCTTGCACCAGCTGAAACACTCCCCCGGGAAACGCCGCTTCCATGATTCGCCCGTACTTCGCGGCGACATGGGCCGCCAGGGGCGAGGGTTTGTAGATCACCGGATTGCCCGCCAGCAGATGCGCGATATTGGCGCCGTGGCCGAGATGCAGGGGAAAATTGAACGGCCCGATCACCACGGCCGGCCCGCGCGGCGCCTGCCGTACGAGAGACGGATGGGGACCTCCCAATCCCGTTCGTTCGGCCAGATGCGAATCCGCATCCTCGATCGTGAGTTCGAATTTGGCGATGACCGCGCCCACTTCTCCCTGGGCCTCGGTGATCGGCTTGCCGGTTTCCAATGCGATCCAGGACGCGAGTGCCTCTTTGGCAGCGGCAATCGCTCGCTGAGCCTCCCGCAAGCGATCGATCCGTTCAGCCAGGGAAGTGCGCGCCCAACTCGCCGCCACTACGCTCGCTCTGGCCAGCGCCGATTCGACATCCCCGGCAGCGCATTCGGGGAAGGAAAAAGACAGGTCGCCTGGACTCAGGTTTGTCCACGCTGGAGATTTCTCAATTTCCTGCATTTCAAATTTGTTTCGGACTTCGAGCGTCGGATTTCGAATTTTCTCCGTGCACCTCCCGCCACGCCTCGAAAGTATTGAGGTGGACCTTCACGACCTTGGTCACGTCCTCGGTGTAACCGCCAGCCAGCACCCAAGCCACGGGAATGCGATGCTCCTTGGCAAACTCAAAGACCCGCCGGTCGCGGGCGCGCAGGTCGTCATGATCGAGCGCGAGCGGAGAATACGGGTCCTCGAAATACGGATCCGCGCCGGCCTGATAGAGCAGCACATCGGGCTTCTGCTTCGCCAGGAGCGGCAGCGCCCGGTCCATGATGGCGAGCATCGCCCCTCGGTCGCATCGCGCCGGCAGCGCGAATGAAACGTGATTCTCACCGTCCTCGTGATGCCTCGTGGAAACGTCGCGATAACAGAAGTTGTCCCAGTAATCATTTCCGTAGAGCGAAAGCGCGAAGACGTGAGGGCGTGTCGCCGCGAGCCGGGCGGTGCCGTTGCCGTAGTGCAGGTCCATATCGAGCACCGCGGCGCGGCCAATCTCTCCCGACGCGACGAGCGCATCGATCGCCACGATCAAGCCATTGAAGGTACAAAAACCTTCTCCATGGTCCGCGCACGCATGGTGAAAGCCGCTGACGAGCGCGGCCGACGCACCGTCCTGCAAGGCCTGCCGGGAGGCCGCGAGACAGCCGCCGCCCGTCAGGCACACGGATGGATACAACTCCGGCGACCATGGGAATTTCTGCGATTGCGCGAGGTCGCGCGGCACGCCGGTTTTGATGGCCTCAATGTATTCCGTCGTGTGAACCCTTTGCAGATCCTCCTCCGTCACCGGCGCGGGGCGCGCGAGTTTGATCCCGGCTGCTCCGATCAAGCCGTCCGCGACCAGCCCGAATTTGCGGATCGGCATGATGTGCTGGCCGATGGGAGCGGCGTAACCCGGATGGTAGAAAGCGGTCAGCATCGAGTGGGCGGCAATAGCGGGATCAATGTATGGCCGATGGGATAGGTGTCCAACGAGAGGAGCGGATGAGCCAGGTCGGCCGGGCGAAACTGTGGGCGGTAGATATCGTAGATGGCCTGCACCAACGTGCGTGCCTCTTTTCCGGAGATCACGCGTTCATGTTCGCGGCCGACGCGGCGGATGACGAGTTGGAAGGGTAACGGGCGCGCGCTTCCGGCCGCATCGATGACTTCCGGCGCGCGAAAATCGGGTTGGTGATAACGAACGAACGCGGGATCCAGCTTGAGGAAGCCGGCCCGTTCGTAGGCCTGGAGACGAACCAGGCGCGCCGCGTCACCAGGTTGTGGATATTCCATCTCCGCGACCAGGGTGATCCGGGCATCGGGTCCGGCGCCACCTTGGGACAGGCATTCCCGCGCGGTGGCAATGGGTAGCGCGCGCAGCCAGCCGGCGAGCCCGGTGCGTCGTGCGGCGGGAGCCACGAGGTTGTGGGAAAGATGGACGACGGCGTGGGCCCGGTCGCGCGTCAGGATGGCGGAATGGTCGCGCACCGCGACGAACTCACCGTCACGCTGGATCAACACCATCTCGTAGAGCAGCCGCGGCGCGAGCCGGAATCGCAGGTCCAGCGTCTCGCGCCGCTCCATTTCATCCTTCGCTCCGAACTCTTCCCAGAGCCGGGCATAGGCCGGCTCGAAAAGAGGGTCGCTGGTCGAGCGAATGCACGCGATCTCAAATGGGGCAAGGTCGAGCGTGGCGGACTTGCTGTCGCCGGGCGCCAGATCGCGGGTGGAAATCAGCGGAAGCATTTCAAGCAAGGATGAACACCATCGCGCCCCTTGGCAAAGGTTTCACCCAGTGGTTCATTGTACCCGGAATGAGCACTCCGTCCTCCCTCGCGGCGCGCGACGCGCGGCATCACCTGCATC
>Ga0070658_10002283_pt1 | contig 16078 bp, 9 predicted proteins | sample KBSC13metaG_FD_64664 | JGI IMG/M metagenome (GOLD analysis project Ga0070658, IMG submission 64664) | Corn rhizosphere microbial communities from Kellogg Biological Station, Michigan, USA - KBS C1-3 metaG | ecosystem: Host-associated > Plants > Roots > Rhizosphere > Soil ...
GTCGGTCATGTCGATCACGATACCGGCCTATACGCTGGTTAGTCAGGTCGTCGCGCCGACCAACGTCGCCCCATCGGCCCCGTCGAAGCTCACTGCAGAGGCCGCCAACGCCCAGGTCCTGCTGAGCTGGGCGCCTAGCGCCGGCGCAACTTCTTACAATGTCTACCGCGGCACGACAGCCGGCGGCGAGAGCGCCACGGCCATCGCTATAGGAATTGGCCGCACGTCCTACACCAACACCGGCCTGACCAACGGAACGAAATACTATTTTACCGTTAAGGCCGTCAACACAATCGGCACCTCGGGTGCTTCGAACGAGGTGAACGCCACGCCGAATGCTCCGTTCACCGGTCCGTACGGCGGTACAGCCGCAGCTGTGCCGGGCACTGTCGAGATAGAAAACTTCGACGTTGGCGGTCAGGGCGTCGCCTACAACGATACTGACGCCAGCAACGACGGCGGCTTCTACCGCACCACCGAAGCCCCCGACATTGAGCAGACACAGGATGCCACTGGCGCGTACGATATCGGCTGGACGAACCCCGGCGAATGGATGAAGTACACCATCAACGCCGCCAGCGCGGGAACGTATACCGTCAGCTTCCGCGTCGCCGCCCCCGCCGCCGGGTCGACGCTGCACCTGGAGAACGCATCGGGGACGAACCTGACCGGTACTGTCACGGTCCCGAACACGGGAGCGTATCAGACCTGGACGAACGTCACCGCGAGCATTACGCTCCCGGCGGGCGTGCAGACGCTCAAGCTCGTCGAGGACGTCGGCGGGGAGAATCTCAACTACATGACGTTCACCTTCACCGGTGGCGGCAGCGCTCCGGCGACGCCCACCAATTTCTCGGCGACGGCAGGCAACGCCTCCGTTTCCCTGAGCTGGACGGCCAGTACCGGCGCGACGTCGTACAACCTCTACCGGTCGACCAGCTCCGGTACCGAAAGCACGACCACGCCGACGGTCTCCGGCATCACCGGTACCACCTACAACAACACCGGCCTGACCAACGGCGTCACCTACTACTACAAGGTCACCGCCGTCAACGCCTCGGGCACGTCGGCCCAAAGCGGCGAGAAGTTCGCCACCCCGACCGCAGGCACTACCGAAGCGCCGTACCTCGGAACGGCGTGGGCGGTCCCCGGCACCGTTCAGGCCGAGAACTACGACACCGGCGGCGAGGGCGTGGCCTACCACGACATCGACGCCGCTAACAACGGCGCGGTCTACCGCACCGACGGCGTCGACATCGAAGCCTGTACCGACACGGGTGGCGGCTACAACATCGGTTGGACCGCGAACGGCGAGTACCTCAAGTACACCGTCAATGTCGCCACAGCCGGCACGTACACCGTCGGCATCCGTCTCGCATCGTCGACTGCCGTCGGCACTAACGCCGGCACCCTGCACCTACAGACACCCAGCGGAACCAATCTCTCCGGCTCGGTTACCATCCCCGGCACCGGCGGCTGGCAGACCTGGACCACGGTCAACGCGACGGTCACCCTCCCCGCCGGCCAGCAAGTCATCGAGCTCTTCGAAGACGCCGCGGCCTACAACATCAACTCGATGACGTTCACCTTGAACTCGGCCCCGGCCACGCAAATTAACTGCGGCGGCGCGGCGACGGGCAGCTGGGTCGCCGACGTCGACTTCAGCGGGGGCAATCCCACGGCCACGGCCAACACCATCGATACCAGCCTACTCACGGGGACCATCCCGCCGCAAGCCGTCCTGCAGAGCAATCGCTTCGGCACCTGCACGTACACCATCCCCGGCTTCACCGCGAACAGCTCGCACACGGTGACCCTCTACTTTGCCGAGGGATACTGGACCGCCGCCGGCAAGCGCACCTTCAACGTGACGTCGAACGGTACGGCGCAGTTGACCAACTTCGACATCTTCGCCACGGCCGGAGCCCAGAATAAAGCCGTCCAGCGAAGCTTTACGACCACCGCCAACGCCAGCGGCCAAATCGTCCTCACGTTCACAACCGTGATCGACAACGCCCAGGTCAACGGGATCACTATTAACTGACCTTTCAAGTTTCCAGGCCTCTCTTTCAACGAGAGGCCGGAACCAGGATCTCCATCTCCCAGGAGACATTCGCCCGCGCCGATCGGAACCCCCACGGCGCGGGCATTTTTCTCAACAATCTCTTTCCTCAAAATCTGTGTAATCTGTGTGATCTGTGGATAGACTCTCCTAAACTCTTCTCCTCATCCCTTGACAAACGCCCTCGCTCTGGTCCATCATATACCAGAAAATCAACCAGTAGCAAACCAGTTGATCCAGTTTCTTGTACATCTCAACGGAGGATAGTCAATGCAGTACACCAATCTCGGCAAGTCGGCCCTTAAAGTCAGCCGCCTTTGCCTCGGCACCATGAACTTCGGCCCGCTCACAACCGAAGAAGACAGCTTTGCCATCATGGACCGCGCCCTGGAACTGGGCATCAACTTCTTCGACACCGCCGACGTCTACGGCTGGAAGAAGGGCGAGGGCGTCACCGAGCAGATCATCGGACGCTGGTTCGCCAAGGGCGGTGGTCGACGCGAGAAGACCGTCCTCGCCACCAAGGTCTATGGCGACATGGGCGACACCACTATTGGCATGGGCGAATGGCCGAACACCAGCCGCCTCTCCAAGCTCCACATCCGACGCGCCCTCGACAACAGCCTTCGCCGACTCCAGACCGACTACATCGACCTCTACCAGATGCACCACGTCTGGCGCGATTCAAGCTGGACGGAAATCTGGGAAGCCTTCGAGCTCGCCCACCAGCAGGGCAAGGTTCTCTACTTCGGCAGCAGCAACTTCGCCGGGTGGCATGTTGCGCAGGCCAACGAAGCCGCGAGCAATCGACACTTCCTCGGCCTCGTCTCCGAGCAGTGCCACTACAACCTGAACCAGCGCAAGGTCGAGATGGAACTCCTGCCGGCCGCCAAGCACTACGGCCTCGGCGTCATTCCCTGGAGCCCCCTCGCCGGCGGCCTCCTTGGCGGAGTCCTCCAGAAAGCGGCCGAGGGTCGACGCGCTGGCGAAGGCGTGCAGAAGGCTCTTGAGAAGCATCAGCCCCAGATCGAGCGTTATGAGGCGCTGTGCAAGGACCTTGGCGAGAAACCCGCCGACGTCGCCCTCGCGTGGCTTCTTCACAACCCAGTCGTCACCGGCCCGATCATCGGCCCCCGCACCGCCGACCAGCTCGACGGCAGCCTTCGCGCCGTCGAACTCAAGCTCGGCGACGACACCATTAAACAGCTCGATGAAATCTTCCCCGGCCCAGGTGGCACCGGCCCCGAAGCCTGGGCGTGGTAACGCGGCGTACAACGTCGTGGACGAGCGCGATGCCCGTCATACGATAGATCGGATCAGGCCGCGTCGAAATCGACGCGGCCGACCCTAAGATCCTTCTTCCTCTCCCTTAATTCGGCGCAACATTTCCCGCGCACAGTCTTCACCAAGCGGTCCGTCGTTGTCAGGATCTCGCGGCGAATAGTAGATATACACAGGATCGTTACTCCCAATCTCACCAAACGTCCCATGCGCGTCAAACTCCCCACGCGACGAGATTCCCGTTTCAATCCTCGACGCCGTCTCGACGTCACGCACAAACATCAGCCCGATCAAGCACACACTGTCGACACTCTCCGGCAACGGCGCGACTTCGTCCAGGCGGTTATATTTCTCTTCACCGGCGCCTGACACGTTCATTACCCGTGGCACGATCTTAGCCCTTTGCTGCTGGATCTTCCACAGGGACTTCATTTCACCCGCGCTCACATGGACGCCCGGCGCCTTCTCGACAGATCCCCACGTCGTCACATAATCCTCGCGCTCGATCATATGCGCCACCTTCGATACAAACGCCCATCGTAATTTAGGCAAACTGAAATCCGCGGATAGGAGCATTTCGTCCAGCTTCCGCGCATACATGGGACCGCGGCGAACGATGAGGACGACGTTGACCAATCGTCGACGCGCCAACTCCCGATCGCCAAGCCACTTGGCAACGCATGCGATCACTGCTGCGGCGATGGCAAAGACAATGAATCCGCTGTCCGGCTGGGAAGAGGATCCCGTTCCCCCATCACTCCCGCCCCCTCCACCGCCACCTCCACCACCACCACCGCCTCCGCCGCCTCCACCACCGCCCTGGGCGAGCGCGGTATCGACGTCGACGAGCAAGCAAAACAGCACTAGTAGTAGCGACTTAAATCGAAGACCGAATCCTGCAACCATACGTCCATTATACTGATCGACAAAGCCCTACAACGGAGCTACCTGAAACCTTGGTCTTACGGCGGGGAGGGATCCTAAGCGACCAGGGGCGACAACAGGGCCGTCGAACAACGTCAAAATGGGTGAGTTTGCTTTACCGGGGGGAACATGCCATAATATTCGATAGGCGATATGGCAAAAAGCGGACTTACTCCTTTAAACATCGCATCCATCGTCGCGGACGCCACCCGGGCGTTCGAGTACTCAGGCACGGCACTCGACCACCTCATCCAAATTTCCAGCACGGCCATGGGAGCCGCCGGCGCCGCCATCTTCGGGGTACGGGGCGAACACGAGGCTGTGTTCGTCTGCGGTCGCGACTCGCGCCTGCTCAAAGAGCGGGCACGTGCATCGTTGATAGCGTGGCATCCCGGCGCCCACAATGAGCGCCCAACAAACGGCATCGCAATTGCCGACGACGAAGGCCCCGGACCTGCCTACGCTCGGGTTCTCATCTGCGACGGCGTGCCCTTCGGCGTGTGGGCCGTCCTGTTTCCCGGCGCGAATGACCTCGATACCTGGGACAAGATATCTCGTGCGCTTGGCCCCATGATGGTGCTCGGCCTCCGCCAATCCTATTATAATGACGAGGTTCAGCGCGCCAACGATCAGGTCGAGCGCCGCGTCCGTGAGATCGGCACCGTCTACGAGATCGGCCGCGCCATCGACAAGGTCGACAACCAGCACCTCTTGCGCCTTATCACTGAGCGCGCCGCCGCCGTCATGGATGCCCAGGCCTGCTCGCTGATGCTTAAACAGCCCGGCACCAACTCGCTGGTCATCGCCGCGTCGCATGGTCTGCCGGACCAGATCGTCGAGAACACCCGCATCTTCATCGGCCAGGGAATCTCCGGACGTGTCGCCGCCACCGGCGAGCCTCTGCTCCTCAATTCCCTCGCCGACTCGCCCATGTTCCAGGGTGAAAAGGTCGAAGGCCTGCCGGGCGTCGCCTCCTCAATCTGTATGCCGATGAAAGACGAATCCGGCGATGTCATCGGCGTCCTCTGTATCCGTCGCAGCGCCCGGTCGCCATCGTTCAACGAGGCCGACCTGCGCCTCTTCGGTATCTTCGGCACCCACGCAACGCTCGCCATCAACAACGCCAAGCTCTACCAGAGGCTCAACAACAAGCTGCAGGAGCTCTCGACGATCTCCGCGTTGACGGAGACTATCTCGTCGACCCTCGACCTGAATCAGGTCCTCAACCAGGTTGCCGACAACATAGTCGACGTTGTCAAGTTCGACCGCTGCCGGATCTACCTGTCCGATATCGATAACGGCCGCTTCAGTGCCCAGATCGTCCGCGGCTTCCCGTGGCCGGCGGAGGCGCGCTCGGGCATGCCCGTCAACTTCGCCGACGGCGGCCCAATTGACAGCAACATCGGCATGGGCGAAGGCGTCATCGGCATGGTCGCCCAGCGCCAGGCGCCGATGCTCGTCGAGGACCCCGACGAGGCCCCCGCTCCCGCCCAGCAATATGCGCGGTCGCTCGACATGCGCGGATTCTACGCCCAGCCAATCGTCCTGCGCGGCCGCTGCATCGGCGTAGTCGTCGTCAGTCATAGCGATCCTACCAAGCCGCTCGCCCAGTCGAACATTGAGCTACTGTCGACCTTCGTCCATCAGGCCGGCATCGCCATCGAAAACGCCCGCTTCTACGCCGGGCAGGAGCGGCGCTACGCCGAGCTTGCCACCCTTTACGAGGTCAGCCGTACCCTGTCGGCCACCAGCGGAGTTCAGGCCGCCGCGCAGACCGTCAATGATCTATCGACTAAGATCACGGATAGCGATGCCGGCGTGCTTCTGTACTTCGACACGGCTGCCGATGAGCTCCGGGCCCTCCACTGGCGGGGCGTCTCCGAAGCGCTCGATCGGCGGCTCAGAATGGCGACTGTCCCGCTGGCCGTTCCTCCAAGCGCCCGCAGCCTCCGCGTCCCACGAATTCTGAACGCCGACGATGCCGGATCGATCTTTGGTCACGAATGGCAGCCCTTCTGCGACGCGTTCCTGGCCCGCCACCGAAGCGTCGCCCTGGTACCCCTCGTCGTCGATAACGCGGCCGTCGGCTTTCTCGTCCTCGGCAAACACCGCGCCGAGTATGGCCTCGAAGAGCTCAAGCTCATTGCGGTCGCCTCGTCGCAGGCCGCGTCGGTCCTCAGCGCCGCCTCTCAGTTCGAGCGACGCATCGGGCAGCGCGACCTCGAGCTGTCGACCGTTTACGAACTCATGCAGAAGGTACGCAGCGCGAAGACGATGGAGGATGCCCTGAACAGCATCCTCGACATCGTCGAGAGCATGGTAGTCAGCGATCAGTCCGCTCTGTACACTGTCGACCCCGGCGGACGTACACTCACCGTCCGGGCCGCTCACGGCATCGCGGCAGACACGCTCGTCGGGGAAAAGGTTCTACCGATCGAGGGCGACAGCATTGCCGCCAGCGCAATCCGCGAACGCCGCGCCATGGTTCTCTCGGGCGACGATCTCATTGGCGATGACGAGGGGCAGATGGGCGCCCGCTCCTGCCTCGCCATCCCTCTGATGGTAGGCGACGAGATGGTCGGCGTCCTCACTCTACAGAGCAAGAAGCCCGACAGCTACACCGAAGACAGCATCATGATGCTGCACCTCGTCGCCTCCCAGGCCGCCACAATCTATCGGGAAATGAGTCAGTACCGGGTGCTGACTCGCTACACCGAGAACATCCTTCGGTCCATCGCCGCGGGCGTTATCACCATCGACAAGGACGGCATCATCGTCACATGGAACGCCCGTGCCGAGGATATCGTCAATCTTCGTGCCGAGCAGATCGTGGGCCTCCACTACAGCGAGTTCATCCAGCGTCTACAGGTAGACCCCAAGGTCCGCGACGAAACCATGCGGATGCTGGAGATGACCGCAAAAACGGGCAAGGTGTTCACTCGTAACTCGCTTTGCTACCACACGCCCCAAGGCGAGGAGACGTACGTCAACCTCAGCGCCTCTCAGCTCAAGAGCGAGTCGGGCGAATACCTGGGCGTTGTCGTCGTCTTCGAAGATATTACGCACGAAATGCAGATGAAGGAAGAGGTCGAGCGGGTCAGCAAGCTCGCCGAAACCGGCCAGCTCGCCGCCAACATCGCCCACGAACTTCGAAATCCTCTCTCAAGTATCAAAGGAGCGGCCCAGCTTCTACGCAACGAGATGGACGAGGAATGGGTCGAACAGCACTCCGAGTTCTTCGACATCATTATCGAGGAGGTCAACGGCCTCAACCGTATGACCACCGAGTTCCTTGAGTTCTCCCGCGTAACCCCGCCGCAGTTCGAGGTCATCAATCTCAATAACCTGCTCGCCAAGCTGGTCGGGTTCATGAGCACGTACTTCAAGGACGAGGACGTTACTGTCGACCTCGACCTTGGCCACACCCTACCCCATGTCTACATGGACAAGGGGCAGATCGAGCAGGTTGTACGCAACATCGTCATCAACGCCGCCCAGGCTATGCCCCACGGCGGCAAACTGTCGATCGCGTCGACGTACAACGCCGAGCAGGACATCGCCGAAGTCCAGTTTCTCGACACCGGCGTCGGCATCCCGGCCAACAAGCAGGAAAAGATCTTCACTCCGTTCTTCACCACTAAGACCAAAGGCACCGGCCTCGGCCTCGCGATCGCCCGAAAGATCGTCGACACCCACGGCGGACGCCTCACCGTCAAGAGCACACCAGGCGAAGGCTCCTGCTTCACCGTTCAGCTGCCCGTCCACCCCATGCAAACGACGCACGTGCCCCCTAGCCGCACAGACATCACCGACCAGCGTAGCGACCAACCCGGCGGCTACTTCGAACTCCCCCGCACCGAACCCACTACGTTGTAGCAGGTCCATCGACACCGCTTTTAGCAATGCGGCGCTTTACGGGCCCCAAATGCACCAATAAACCGTATTTCATACTTAAACTCAACTAACATTTACCGATACACTTGCGCTAAGGGGTACATCTGCTTTATAATAGATATGCTGCCATCATTTGACCATTATTCATACAAGAAGGACTGTAGTACATGGAGACGACGTCACCGGCGCGGAGTGCCGACCGCGCAAAAGGGGCCGAGAATACCCGGACATTGCTGATTGCCGACGACGAGGCTAACATCCGTCGCGTCCTGGAGGCGATCTTCAAGAAGGACGGCTACAATGTCCTCGTGGGCGAAAACGGGCTTCACGCGCTGGAGCTTGCCGCCAACAACAAGATCGACGTGCTTATCACCGACCTGATCATGCCCGACATGAACGGCGTCGAGCTCCTCCAAAAGGTCAAGGAGCGGCATCCCGATCTCATCGCCATCATGATCACCGCGTACGCCACAATTAAGACCTGTGTCGATGCGATGCGGTATGGCGCCGCCGATTACATCACCAAGCCCTTCGACATGAACGAGATCCGCGCCGTCCTCAAGCGCGCGGTGGCAAAGGCGGAGGAAGCCGAAGAGACATCCACGCCATCTGGGCCAGTCGCCCCTCGCAAGAAGGCCGCCGCCTCGTTCATGACCAACTCCGATAGCCCTGCCATGCGCGAAACACTCGGCATGGTCGCTCGCGTCGCGCCCTCCCGCACCACGGTTCTCATCCGGGGAGAGAGCGGCACCGGCAAAGAGCTCGTCGCCCGTGCACTGCATCAGCAGTCCGACCGCGCCGATGGTCCCTTTATCGCCGTCTCGTGCGCCGCGCTCTCCGAGACGCTTCTCGAGAGCGAGCTCTTCGGACATGACAAGAACGCCTTTACAGGGGCTGTTACAGAGAAAAAGGGCCGCTTCGAACTTGCCCACGGTGGCACGCTTTTCCTCGACGAAATCGGCGACATCCCCGCTCCCGTCCAGATCAAACTCCTGCGCGTCCTTCAGCAGCGGGAGTTCGAGCGAGTTGGCGGAACAAAGACTATCAAAATTGACGTTCGCCTCGTCGCAGCCACCAATGCCGACCTGGAGCAGCTGATCAAGGAAAGCAAGTTCCGCGAAGACCTCTACTACCGGCTTCAGGTCATCCAGATCATGCTCCCCCCACTGCGGGAACGCACCGAAGACATCCCGCTCCTCGTCGAGGACTTCCTGCACCGGTTCAACCAGGAAAATGGCCGGAACGTCACCCGGATCACTCCCGACGCCATGTCGGCCATGGAGAGCTACTACTGGCCCGGCAACGTCAGGGAGCTGGAGAATGTCGTCGAGCGGTGTGTCGTCATGTCGAGCCCCGACGCCACGTCCATCGGTTTCGACCTACTGCCCTCCATGATCCGCGACCGCGCTCCGCTTGCGTTGTAGCTAGCCCGGGAGCTATAATAGGTATTAGATGAAGGTTCCGGCGAGTCGACGGGTCTAACCTACGACAACAGTCTTTCCGGGTGCCATGCCTACAGCTTGGGTAGGCATGTCCTGCCAACATCGACACCGCATCCTGGTGCCATGCCGGCAGTCTTGGGCGGGCATGTCTTCACGCAGTGAGGCAAGGAAATGAAGTTTTTCCAAAGCAGGTGGTCTAGGCTAAACGCCGCAAGGCAGCGGATTTTCATCGGAGTCGTCACCGGCCTGTTGGCCGGTACGTTCGTGCATGCGGTCCATGCCGCTCCGGCGGCCAATCAGCCCAACATATTGATGCTCGTGTACGCCGGCACCGACGGCCGTGACACTGTGGGCCTCACCTACCCCAAGGCGGTTCCGCATGCACAGGCCAAAAGCGACCTACAGGCGCTAGCGGCAAGTACTGGATGGGTGCCGTCACACGTCAATATCGAAGACGCGCTGGCGCCACTTGTTGGATCGAAACAGCTCATGACCAGCGTCGACTTCGTCGCGCGTGGCGTCATCCCGGCACAAGGTCGTTACCTTCCGGTTGAGCCTATCGTCTCCGCCCTCCGCAACTACCCGCACGTCGCCGTCACCTACATGGTTGGCGATAAGTACGATTTCCAGGGACTGCGCGAGTACAACGACAAGTACGTCTCCATCGCCCTCGACGCCCGCGGCAACGCCTACACGTATCACATACTGGTGCACGATCCCAAATTTCCTAAGCTGAACCTGCCGATCTACCAGGCGCCGCCGTCGCAAACGACTGTTGCCGCCGCCCCGCCACCGCATCGAGGTGTTCAGCCATGGCAGGTAGTGCTGGTCACGCTGATCGCCTGCGTTGCTGGTGGTGCGGTCTACTTCGTCATGTCTCGCAACGCGCCCGCCTAAAATTAAGAATAGTGAATTATGAATAGTGAATAGTGAAAAGCGAATCGAATTGGATCCACCCAATTCACAATTCGACATTGGCCATTCACTATTCTCAAATCAGAGGGATTGAATTCGAATGCTAGATCTTCATGAGATCATCCGTATCGCGGCCACCAAGAAGGCCTCCGACGTCTTTGTCAAAGCCAATACTCCTGTCTGCTTCCGCGTTGCCGGAAAGATCGTCATTAGCGACCTTCCGCCGTTGTCCTCCGACGATACCCGCAGCCTGGCGTATTCGATCATGACACACGAGCAGATCGGACGCTTTGAGCACCGCCACGAGATGGACCTTGCTTTCGAGGTTGAAGGCGTCTGCCGCATTCGAGCCAACGTGTACCAGCAGCGCGGCGCGATCGGCGTCGTCTGCCGTCTTATCCCTCTGCGAATCATCTCGCTTGAACAGCTCGGCATGCCGCCGGCGCTGCAGGAAATGTGCAGAAACCGCCAGGGCCTGGTCCTCGTTACCGGACCAACCGGCTCCGGTAAGTCGACGACGATGGCGGCCATGATCGACTTGATAAACTCCACTCGGCGCGTCCACGTTGTTACGATTGAGGACCCTATCGAGTTCGTGCACCCCGACAAGATGTCGATTGTTTCGCAGCGCGAGATCGGCCTCGACACGGACTCGTTCATGGACGCGCTTAAGTATATGTTGCGCCAGAACCCGGACATCATTCTCATCGGTGAAATGCGCGATGTCGAAACTTTCAACGTCGCGCTTGCCGCCGCGGAAACCGGCCACCTTGTTTTCTCGACACTTCACACCGCGTCCGCATCCGACACCCTTGATCGTATTATTAACATGTTCCCGCCGCAGGACCGCGACATGGTCTGTTTGCGCCTTGGAGCCTCGCTCAAGGGCGTCGTATCCCAAAAGCTGATTGCGCGCTCCGACGGTACCGGCCGCGTCGCCGCTGTCGAGGTCATGACAGCTACCCCCACAATCTCCAAGCTCCTCGAGGAAGGCCGCGCATCTCAGCTCGCCGGAGCGATCGCCGAAGGAAACTTCTGGGGCATGCAGACTATGAATCAATGCCTCCTCAAGTACTTCCGCGCCGGCCTCATCTCGGAAGAGGATGCCCTCCTTAACGCCGGTAACCAGACTGAACTAAAGCAGATGATGCGGCGACCGGCATAGTCGATCGAAGGTTCGGCACAGTCTCGGCAGCATAGGAAGTCACTTCCCCGCCCACGGTTGACCTCGACGTTCACGTCGGCAGCGTCGACCTGGCGCGGGGGAGGACTTTGATGGTTGAACGGCGAATATGGAAGCCTAAGGCGGTTTGGATCTCCCAAGACCCAACCGCTTATAGGGCTTTCGATGTGATCGTTTCCTGCCTGGGAGGGAGTCCAAATGCCGGATTTGATCGAATTGCTCCAAATGCTCGTTGACCGCAGCGGTTCCGACCTGCACATGCGCGTGGGCGAGCCACCGATCTTTCGCATCCACGGCGACCTCATCCGTCTCGAAGTGATCCCCCCTTTGACTGACGCCGAAATCGAGCGTCTCGTCCTTCCCATCGTCAACGACGACCGTCGAGCAAGCTTCGAAGAGAAGATGGAGCTCGACATGTCTTACGCCACGGACTTCGCGCGCTTTCGTGTCAACATCTTCCGACAGCAAGGACACATTGGCGCCGTCATGCGCGTGATTCCCATTGCGATCAAGACAATGGATGAGTTAATGCTTCCGCCAGTCATCAAGGAGCTGGCTCTGAGGCCTCGCGGTCTGCTCCTCGTCACCGGCCCCACCGGATCGGGAAAGAGCACTACCCTCGCGTCGATCATCGACTTTATCAACGTAAACCGTAGGGGCCACGTGATGACGATCGAGGATCCGATCGAGTTCATCCACGAAGACAAGCTGTGCGCCATCAACCAACGGGAACTTGGGGAAGATACCCACTCGTTCGCGAACGCGCTAAAGCATGTCATGCGTCAAAACCCCGACGTTATCCTTGTCGGTGAGATGCGGGACCTAGAGACCATCCAGCTCGCCATCACCGCGGCTGAAACCGGGCACCTTGTATTCTCTACGGTCCACACCACCGACGCTTCCCAAACGATCGACCGCATCGTCGACGTGTTCCCCCCGGAGCAACAGCGACAGATACGGACCCAGTTGTCGATCACGCTCCTAGGCGTCGTCTCGCAAACGCTTCTGCCGCGGGCCGACGTCCCCGGGCGCATCGCCGCCTTTGAAGTGATGGTCGCCACACCGGCCATTCGCAGCTTGGTTCGCGACGGGAAGACGCACCAGATCGTTTCCGATATTCAAACCGGCGTGCAGCACGGCATGATCTCGCTCGACCACACTCTGCTCGAACTCGTCAAGCAGCGCATGGTCCGATACGAAGACGCACTCGCAAAATCGTCGAACCCGCGGGAGTTCGAGCAGCGAGCCGCGAACTTCCGCGCCCAACAACAGCAAGCCGGTATGGCCGCGATGGCCTAGCTCTCGATCTTTAATATGACCGTGACGGAGGACGGGGCCAATGGTTACGCTCGACGATCTCCTGATAAGTACCCTCGAATGCGATGGGAGCGACCTGCACATCAAGGTGGGCGCCCCTCCGCTCGTTCGGATTCGTGGCGATCTGGTCCCTCTTAATGCGCCGGTGTTGTCGGTTGATGAAGCTCGTGCGCTCTCGATCGCCGCCCTCGACGAGAAGCAAATCGCTCGATTTAACGAGGAGCGCGAGCTCGACTTCGCCTATGCCATCGAGGGCCGCGCGCGATTTCGCGGCAACCTGTTCCTTCAGCGCGGAGTTACCCAAGCCGTGTTCCGCGTCGTCCCGCTCACGATCCGGTCGATGGAAGAACTGCACCTGCCGCCGGTCTGCAAGTTCTTCTCAGAACGTCCACGCGGACTGGTACTGGTCACCGGCCCCGCTGGCTCCGGCAAGTCGACCACGCAGGCGGCGATGATTGACTTCATCAACCACACATATCCGCTTCACATCGTCACCATCGAGGATCCGATCGAGTTCATCCATCCCAGTGGCAAGGCGTTGATTAACCAGCGCGAGCTCGACCGCGACACCCGCAGCTTCAGCAACGCCCTTCGCGCCGTCCTCAGGCAGGATCCCGACGTCATTCTCGTCGGCGAGATGCGCGACCTCGAAACCATCGCCCTTGCCGTCACCGCGGCCGAAACCGGCCACCTCGTATTCGGAACGTTGCACACCACCGATGCTGTCCAAACCATCGACCGTGTCATCGACGTCTTCCCGCAACATCAACAGCAGCAGATCCGCATGCAGCTCTCCGTCAACCTGGTTGGTGTGGTGTCTCAGACGTTGGTCAAAACCGTAGACGGCAACCAGCGCGTCGCCGCCTTCGAAACGCTTGTCGGAGTCTCCAGCGTCCGCAGCCTTATCCGCGAGGCCAAGACCCACCAGATCGGCTCACTCATTCAAACCGGCATGAAGCAGGGCATGATCACAATGGATCAGTCGCTGGCCAACCTCGTCAATGGCGGAGTAGTGTCATTCGAAGCCGCAGCCGAAAAGGCGCAGAATCTTGCGGAATTCAAGATCCTCTGCTCGGGCAAACAGAACGGACTTGGCGACCTCGCGCCTCCCCCGGACCAATCCGCCCCGCCGCCTGCCAACCCGGAGCCGGCCCGTGCCGCCACCGGTCCCCTCTCCGGCCGTCTGCCCTTCGGGTTCAAACGATAAACAAGCGCCGCCCGGCTTACCTTCGCTGCCAGCGACGTTTCTCGGTACGTACATCGAACTGATAGAGTAACCGGAAGCCAGCTTTGGGTGCAATGCGGTAGTCATTGTCCTGCCAAACAGCCACGATCGGTATCGACGGTCCCACATTCGGCCCATCTATAGCAACTTCGCCGCTGGGTTTTATAGTAAAGCGACAGCTCTCAAGGTGATCCGCGGCGTTTTCCGAGTTAAAAGGATAAATGATCCGGACATAGATCCCGCTCGCCTCCACGCGTTGCACCCACGGTGCCAGTGATTCGAGAAACTTACGCCCGTATATTCGCCCTGGATAGTAGGGAGCCTCTTGCCCGAGTTCCGCCATCGAAACGAGCCGCCCCAGGCCGTTTCCGTCGATATAGTTCTCGAAGTCGTCATACAGTGCCGCATCGGGTGAATTATGCGTGCTACCATCCACCTTTTGAATTGCATTTCTATCAACGACGATTAGCCGCTGAGCAATCAAGTCATCCGTCTGATCGTCCAGCGCCTCCGCCAGCGCCGTCAGCCCCCGCGCCTGTGCGAAAGCTTTAAGAGCGTGCTTACTCTCATCGACCATCGAATCCCTCAGCGCCGCCATCGCCTGTGAATTTCCATTGTCAATGCGCAAAACTTCACGCCAATTAGCATAAGCCGCCTCGCGATCCCGGCGGTTCCAAGCATTCTTCGCCGCATCCAAGTGCCAAGCAATCGTTTGCGCCCTCGTATACGAGGGCATCTGGCGCCCAGTTGACGTCGCCGCCTCATTTGCCGATCCGCTTTCCCGCGCTTCTATCTGCCGAGCCTTTGCCTCGAACTTGGCCGACGTAGACTGCCAGTGTGACTGCCGAGGGTGCCTCGCCCTAACACCCGGGTGGTGCCCACCAAGAGTGCGACAGTGGGCCGAGTCCGCGGTAGCAAAAATGATCAAAGGCAGCGCAAAAGCTAATCGTCGATGGATTCCCATGAAGACCTCCTTTGTGTTGACGACAAACATCGTTACAGCAAGTAGATCATACGACAAATATCGTCAACTGTCAACAAAGAGCCCACCAATTTTCTTTTTGCCTCCTTGAGGGTTGACATCTACCCCGCGACGGGGTATAACATCATCACTCCTGACGCGGGGTGGAGCAGTCCGGTAGCTCGTCGGGCTCATAACCCGAAGGTCGTTGGTTCAAGTCCAACCCCCGCTCCCAAATGGCTGTAGACCGACACATTCGGAGATACAGCAGACTGAAATCGGCGTGGATTGGTCCCGGTGAAACTCAACCGAGCCAGTCCGCGCTCTTTTTCTGTCATATCCACCCGTTCTACCAGCAGCGGCATCAACTCGTTGCGTTCGGCTTTCTGTCGCATCCTCCCACAGGCTCAAATACTCGCTCCAGATACCTTGGACATAGGTAACGTCAGGCCGGTCGAGTTTGTGCTTGACGATGGCTCGTTTGCTTTGCCTCAAGTTTCTCCGACCTCGCAAGCAGGCTGCGCATTGCGTAGCCTTCGCTTGCGTGGGTGGGAACGTAGTCAGAACAGGGTGTCGGAATGAGGAGAGGCTTCGACTTATGGTAACGGTCTTGGTGATTAGGACAACGCTGTGAATATGGAGCTATTTACCGACATCCTCGAGGCGGAAGGGTTTGAAGTGGCTCAGGCGAAGAATGCCGAAGATAACATTTCGATATTGCCCTGCCCCGGATACGCGGTCTGACCGCAACGGCCATTCTCAAAGAGACCTCCGACACCCGATCCATCCCGGTCGTCGCCCTTACGCCGTATGCGATGACCGGCGACGCGGAGCGAGTAGCTACGGTAGGATGTATCGGTTATATCACTAAACC
>Ga0070658_10002284_pt1 | contig 16077 bp, 12 predicted proteins | sample KBSC13metaG_FD_64664 | JGI IMG/M metagenome (GOLD analysis project Ga0070658, IMG submission 64664) | Corn rhizosphere microbial communities from Kellogg Biological Station, Michigan, USA - KBS C1-3 metaG | ecosystem: Host-associated > Plants > Roots > Rhizosphere > Soil ...
TTATGATTTTGTTTGAGGCTCACGCGCGTGCTTACGCCGAAGGCGTTTGATAAGTCAGCCCAGTGTTGCCGAGCTTGCGAGGCTACCCTGGGTCTTCCAGCGCGCAGCGCTCAACCCTGAATGGGTTTCACGCCGTGTGCGCATGGCTACGCCAGCTATTCTGTGTAAGAACCGGTGGCCCAATCGGAGGAGTTCCTCGAGAGGCTGCGTGATAATCACCTCCCAATCCTGAAAGGATCGAATCGCTCTGCCGCACGGATTCGGTTCAACCCTTGGCAGGGTTGGGAAACCGATTTCACTCGAGTTCTCATGGTACTTTTCCGATTGGGACTTCGGACGAACGGCAAAACGTCCTTCGAGGCCTTACGCACACAGCGTGAAACCCTTTCAGGGTTGAGCGCTACGCGCTCTATTACCCAGGGTAGCCTCGCAAGCTCGGCAACCCTGGGCTGGTTTATGAAACGCCTTCGGCGTAAATGCGATCCTCCGCATCGTGAATCTCGGCGATGACGCCGACACCACGGGTGAGGTCGGTGGTCAGATCGCCGGCGCCTGCTACGGACTGCCTGGCATCCTTTCGCATTGGTTGGAGCGACTCGCCTGACGGGACAGAATTGAGGCGATGGCGGTCGATCTGACGCGATGAGTTCGATCAGGCTCTCCATCCCGGAGGGATAGGAGGCACCTCCAGCTCAATCAATCCCCCCCAAAGAACTTCTTAAACGACCGAAAGATACTCTGCGGGAGATTGCTCTTTTTCTGGCTGTCCTGCCCGGTATCTCCCCCCGCCAGCACTCCGCCTTTGTGCACGGAACAGCCATCGCGCGGTACGCGGCTGGCCGGCAGATCGATGCTGTAGGCGGTGCCGGCGCGATCGCAGCCGGAGGTGGCGAGCTGATTGGACTGGGAACACACCATCACCCGGCGCAGCGGGACGGAAGGACGAAAATCAATGGCCGGATAGCGCTGAGCCGGCGCCGCCTTCATCACATCCGTCCAGATGGGCAGCGCCAGAGCCGACCCATAACCGTGCGGAATGATCGTCTCCGGACGATCCAGGCCCACCCAGACGCCGCACGTCAGGGAACTGGTGTATCCAACGAACCAGGCGTCCTTGAAGTCGTTGGTCGTCCCGGTCTTGCCGGCGGCCGGCTTGGTGAAGCCAAGCCCTTTCGCCCCCGCGGCGGTCCCCCGCTCCAGAACCTTGCCGAGAAGATTCGACACCATCCAGTTCACCCCCGGATCGATCGCCCGGGCCTGGATATGCGCCGCGCGATAGATGGTATCCCCCGCGGCATCATCGATCCGTTCGATGATGTAGCTCTGCTTGCGCACGCCATCGTTGGCAAACACCGTGTAGGCCGTCGTGATATCGACGACGTTGCACTCAAACGCGCCGAGATACACCGACGGCCGGCGCGGCATTCCCTCGATCCCCACCGCCGCGGCGACGCGCGCGATTTCATCCATCCCCGCGCGTTCGCCCACACGCACGCTCATGGTATTGCGGGACTGGATCAACCCCTCCTCCGCATGCTGCATTCCCTTGTAGGTTCCATCCGAATTCTCCGGGGTCCAGTTTGCCGCCTGCCGCACCTCGCCCTTCGCGATCGGCCCGTCGTCGATCGCGGTGCCGGGCAGCAGCCCGCGATCAAATGCCGCGGCGTAGACGAACGGCTTGAACGTCGAGCCGACTTGCCGCGGCTTCGAGGTGATCGCCCGGTTGAATTTGCTCTCGGAAAAATCGCGTCCCCCCACCAGCGCCCGGATGCCCCCGGACCGGTTGTCGATCACTGCCAACGCCCCCTGCAGGTAAGGCGTCTCTTCTTCAGCCGCCTTGGCCTCCGCGGAAAAGTCCGCCTTCCTGGGATGCTTGTAGCCCGGCCGCGCTTCCACTTTCGTCAGTTCCATGTTCACCGAGGTCTCCGCGGTCTTCTGGAGGGATGGATCGAGCGTCGTATAGATTTTCAAGCCGCCGTCCCGGCGCTGCTCGTCGGTCAGCAAGTCGCCCAATTCTTTCAGCACCATGTCCATCGCGTAGTTCTCCTGCGCGGAAAACGGGCGTTTTTTTGACAGGGCGATCGGCGCGGTCTTGGCCGCCGCCGCCTCCGCCTCCGTAATCTTTCCGAGCTTCGCCATGCGATCGAGCACGGTATTGCGTTCGCGCGTCGCTCCCTTGAGATTCACCAGCGGGGAGAAGTGCGAAGGTGCGCGGATGATTCCCGCGATCATGGCGGACTCGCCCAGAGTCAGATCCGCCGCGTGCTTGCCGAAATAGGCCTGGCTCGCGGTTTCGATACCATAGACCGTCGAGCCAAAATAGATCCGGTTCACATACGCCTCTAGGATTTCGTCCTTCTTGAATTGCTGCTCGATGCGCGCCGCCACGAAGGCCTCCAGCAATTTGCGATGGATGCTCTTCCGTGTGCTCAAGCCTTCCGGGAAGCTGTTCCTCGCGAGCTGCTGGGTCAGCGTGCTCGCCCCCTCCTTGGCCGACCCATGCGTGAGGTTGCGAAATATGGCCCGCGCAATGCCCAAGGGATCGACCCCGCGATGGTCATAGAAACGCGCATCTTCCCGCGCGATCAGCGCCTTCACAAAATATGGCGAGACCTGGGCGAGCTTGACCGTGACCCGGTTTTGCCCCTGGAGCCGGGAATAGACTTTCCCATCCATGTCGAAGACCGTGGACCGCTCCGCCATGTCCTGCACTTTGCGAATATCAAACGTGGACGCCCAGAAGCCATAGACCAGGCACACGAGCAGGACGCCGAGGAGCACCGCAAGGGCCAGGAATAGCTTCCACCGCCAGCGCGAGCGGGCCGCCCGGGCCCCTGACTTGTTTTTGTTCTTTGCGGTCTTCGCCACCCTGCGAACTATTCAGGATTGCCGCGCTACGACAAGCGCGCTCCACCATCCATGCGCATCGACATTCTCACTCTCTTCCCCAACATCGCCGCCGCGCCGCTGGGAGAAAGCATGATTGGCAAGGCCCAACAGCGGCAATTGGTTACGATTCAAACCCACAATCTGCGCGACTGGGCCCGGGACAAACATCGCACGACCGACGACGCGCCCTACGGCGGCAGCCAGGGGATGGTGATGAAGTGTGAGCCGATTTTTGCGGCGATTGAGGAGCTTAAGGAGCGGGGCCGTGCTCAGTGCTCAGTGCTGAGTGCTCAGTCCGACACGCTCGACACGCCAACCACGGTGGACGCGGCACTGACCACTATGCACTCAGCACTGAGCGCTGAACACTCTTCCCCACCCACCCGCCGCGTCATCCTCATGTCCCCGGGAGGGCGGCGTTTCGACCAGCGAATCGCGACCGAGTACGCACAACCCGGGTCCCACCTCATTTTACTCTGCGGCCACTATGAAGGGATCGACCAGCGGGCCATCGATCACCTCGTCGATGATGAAATTTCGATCGGCGACTACGTTCTGACCAATGGGGCCATTGCCGCCGCTGTGTTTGTGGACGCTGTCGTTCGCCTGCTCCCGGGCGTGCTCGGCGATGCCAACAGCGCCCCCGACGACAGCTTCGCCAGCGGCTTGATCGAGGGGCCGCAATACACCCGGCCCGTGGAATTTCGCGGCTGGCGCGTGCCGGATGTCCTGCTCAGCGGCAACCACGCCGCCATCGCCCAGTGGCGCCGAGAGCAGGCGCTGGAGAAGACACGAAGGCTGCGACCGGATCTGCTCGGCTGAGTGGCCATCGTTTCTGCAGCCTTGTCGCTTCGCTCCAATATGGATGCGGCGCTTCGCCTGCGTGTGGAGTCCGGCGACTTGTCGCCGCTTTGGTTTGCGGCGGAGCCGCGCTGGCGAATCCAATTTGCACACCTTCACTGAAAGCCCCAGCGACGCTTCGCGCCAATCCACAGCGGCGACAAGCGCCGCACTCCACAACGCTCTCGCCGCAAGCACTGTTCACTCCACCCGGAATACTCCGAGGAGAGTTGTCAAAGCGCCCGCGCTGCCGTTAGATCGACTCGATGAAAGACGAAATGATTCTGGTCGTGCGCCGCACGCTGTTCGATGAACTGGGCGCGTTCCAGGGACTCAATTTTGAAATCGACCGGTATCTCCCCGCGCTCCTCGCCCGCGAGAACAATTTCTTCACGCCGCGCCCGCCCGCCGAGACCGACCCCTCCCTGAAGCAGATCATTCCCTACGTGCTGCTGGTGCACGAGGGCCGCGTCCTGCATTACGTCCGGGGCAAGAAAGCCGGCGAGCAGCGCCTGGTGGCCAAGGGCTCGATCGGCATCGGAGGGCATATGAACGATCACGACGAAGGACTCTTTGCGCTCGACCGAGACGCCTACGATGCCGCCGTGCAGCGGGAGGTGGGCGAAGAGCTCAAGCTCACGGCCCGCTACACGAACCACGCCGTGGCGCTGCTCAACGACGACGCCAACGAAGTGGGAAAGGTGCACCTCGGAGTCGTCCACGTTTTCAATCTCGAAACGCCGGACGTGCAGAAGGGCGAAGCGATGATCACCGAACTCCAGTTCCTCGACCGCGATCAACTCGCGGCCCGCCGGGACACCTTGGAAAGCTGGTCGCAGATTTGTTTCGACCGGCTCGACGATCTGCTCGCCGCCGCCGAGCGCTAACCCGCCTGCCGCCCCCCATGGAAATCTTCAGCCGCATTCTCGAAGGCGCCGTCGCCGCCGGTGCCTCGGACATTCATCTCAAGCCGGACGCCCCGGTCATCTTTCGCATCCGCGGCGACCTCGTCCCCGTGGAAGCGCCGATGCCGACCGCGGAATGGCTGAGAGCCATCCTCCATGAGATGGTGCCGGAGCATTTGCGGGAGCGGTTGGAGCAGGATCACGAGGTGGATTTCGCCTATACATCGCCCAGCACCGGCCGCTTTCGGGCGAACGTCTTTCAGCAACGCGGGAGTCTCGTCGTGGCGCTGCGGCTCGTGAAGGGCATGGTGCGCACGTTTGACGAACTGAACCTGCCGCCGATGGTTCGCCGCATCGCGGAAGCCCCGCATGGAATCGTCCTCGTCACCGGCGCCACCGGCTCCGGAAAATCGACGACCCTGGCGGCGATGATCGAGCACATCAACGTCACGGCGCGGAAGCACATCATCACCCTCGAAGACCCGATTGAGTACCTCTTCGAAGACAAACAATCGGTGATCGAGCAGCGCGAGGTGGGGCTGGACACCTTCAGCTTCAGCTCCGGCTTGAAGAACGTTCTCCGCCAGGACCCCGACGTCATCGTCATCGGCGAAATGCGCGACTCCGCGAGCGTGGCGGCGGCGATCAGCGCGGCGAATATCGGCCACCTCGTCATCGCCACGCTGCACACCGTGGATGCGGCGAAGTCGGTGCAGCGAATTCTCGAGTTTTTCCCCGGCTCGGACCGTGAACCGGCCCGGCAGCAATTGGCCAACACCCTGCACGCCGTAATCTGCCAGCGTCTCGTGCACTCGCCGGCCGGCGAAGTTCTGCCCGCCGTGGAGATCATGCTCAACAACGCCGCAGTGACCAAACTGATTCACGGCGGCCAGCTCGAAAAGCTCATGGCCGCAATCGAATTGGGCGCGGGAGACGGGATGCAAACCTTCGACCAGTCGCTCTACGACATGGTCCAGCAGAAAGCGATCTCACAGGACGAGGCGATCGCCAATTCACCCACACCCGAGGCGCTGAAGATGCGCTTCCAAGGGGTGATCCTGAGCGAAACGCGCCGGATCCTCAGCGCCCGCGGGTGAGGCGATGACGGAATGGCCGCCGAGGTCCGGCTCGACAGAGCACCAACCAAAAAGGACAGACGACCGCAGAGGCGCAGAGGGGAGTGAGAGGGTCGCAGAGGGATGCGCTTCGCGCAGGAGGAATACACCCATGCAGGCGGTGACTCTTACGAATAGCACGTGGAGGAAGACAATATTCCGTCCCTCACTTCTTCTCCTCCGCGCGAAGCGCATCCCTCTGCGGCCCTCTCACTCTTCTCTGCGCCTCTGCGGTCATTTCCCCTTTTTGGGTTGCTGCTTGGCGGTCAAACTCAGGCGACCGCGCGACTGCGGACCGGATTCTCATGGGCCGGAGCCGGAGCCCAATCGATCGGCAAATCCACATCGATCCCACGGGCCCGGAGCGCCGCGACGCAAATCGCAATCGGGGCCGAGCGGGACGTGGCCGAGGGATGCTCTCCGAAACTCGCGATCCACTGGCCCTTCTCGCGGTGCACTTGAAATGCCACGGCATCGGAGGCGACGTGCTCGACGACCTCCCACGCGCAGTTCAAGTCCGACGAGTAGGCTCGAAATTCCTGTACCTCCGTCAAGGAACTGTGAGGAAGGGCATCCTTGGGGATGAACTGTTGAAAATACGGATCATGCATGGCCTCCAGCGCTTCCTCGATCGAGTCGAAACGCAGACACACCTGCTGCTCCTCCCAGAAAATCCGGGGGGTTTCTTTGGTCAGGTATTTGCCAACCAAGGCATCCAATTCCTTAAGGCTCCCGACCCGGAGCCGCTCCATCTTGGGTTCTTTCCTCATATCAATCATTCCTTTCGCTTTGGGTTGTAACCCAGACGCAGCGTTCGCGAAAGTAAAAAATCACGCAACTGTCACCGGCGACGCGACTGGAAGTGGTGTCATCGCAGCTTTTCTCCCTCTCCCCCGTGATGTCCATCTTATCAAGGGCTGACAACACTCCAATACTCCTTCCCTCCAGAGTGATCCCTGCTCACCCCGGTTCCTGAGGGACGCACCACGTCACCGGCGGCTCATCCGCCGGAAAAGCCACGCCCCGAAGGCAATGCAGAGGATATTGGGCACCCACATCAGCAAATGGGGGTAATAGTACGGCTTTTCGCGCACATTGTTCGCCACGATGATAAAAATGAAATAAACGGTCGCCACCGCCATGCTGAGCAGGATTCCGATGGAGGTTTCCTTGCGATGAGCGGTGATGGCCAGCGGCACGCCCATCAAGGCGAAGGCAAAGGAAGCGATCGCGAAGGAGAACCGCTTGCTCAGTTCGGTCTTGCCCGCCGATTCGTCTTCGATCCGCTCCTTTTCCGTCTTGTTCGGGTTGTTCTGCTTGATGTTCTCCAACAACTCCGTGGCCGTCATGCTGCTCAGGCCTTTGCCCCCCTTTTTCCTCAGGGCCTCGATCGAAATGGGGAAGGTGGTTTCCTGCATCGTGATCCCCTGCTTGATCTTCGCAATGTCATCCTCGTCATGCTCGTCGCGCTGCTCGTAGCGGGCGTCAAAGATGTGGAGCAGCAGTTCCTTATTTTCCCGGTCGGTCTCGAGCTCCCCGTGATGGGCGAAGATCACCTCGATCGGCTGATTGTCGTCATTCATCTTGTAGACCAGGAGATTGAAGAGTTCCTTGCCCTCGGCGCGCTCGACGTAAATCTTGTTTCCGGGGAAGTCGCTGATGATCCGGTCGCTGCCGAACATCGACATGGGGTTGTTCGTGACGATGTTGTAGAGCGCCTTTTTCATCTTGTCCTGCGCGGCCGGAGCGACCACCAGGTTGATCCAGAGGCAGAGCCCAACACAGACCAGAGCCCAAAAAAGGACGGCCGCACAGAGGCGCGGTACGCTCACCCCGTTGGCGCGGAAAGCGATGAGCTCATTTTCCGCCGACATCTTGCCGAAGACGAGCAGCACTGCCGTGAGGAATCCCCACGGGATCGTGAACGAAAGGGAGAAGGGCAGGATGTAGGCGAGGAAGCGGAGGACGAGTTCGATCGGGGTGTCGTTTTTGACCAGCAACTCCAGCAACTGCTTGAAGATATTTCCCAGCACGAGCACGACGCTCAGCACGGAGACGGCCATAAATGCAGTGATGAACAACTGCGAGCCGACGTAACGATCGATTAATTTCACGGTCGGGGGATTCTTTGCGCCGCGGAAGAAGGAGGCAAGAGAAAGTCGAGAGGTCAGGGATCAGAGGTCAGAGATCGGATGTCAGAAGTCAGATTTCCAGCGTGAGCTCTTTCTGACTTCCCAGACACCTCGCCGAAATCAGACTTCGGAAGTCAGAGCGGGCGCTGCCGCTTTCTCTGACCTCTGACCTCCGATCTCCGACCTCTGGCCAGTTCCACGGGCCCGGCCCCAACTCCGCCATCCTTCGCGCAATTCCAGTCCCAGCCATCCCAACACGGCGACACCAATTCGTGGCAGATCCTTGGGACTGATGGAGAAGCTCTGGAAGAGATACTGCCGCGCCGAGTTCCCCTGCCCCCACAGCTTGCGTCGGCGCCGGGTGCGCGCCATGGCGGCGAAGCGTTCATTGTAGAAGCGCATGAACCAATGCACCGGGGTCGAAACCTTGGGCGAGAATGGCGGAATCGCGAGGGACTTGGCGCCGAACTTGAAGGGCTGGGAGACGATGCCGAGATAGTAGAGGCCCAAGTCCATGCGGAAGGCCAGGCGCATGAGATCGTATTCGCCGATGTACTCGTACTTGTCCTTGTAGATGGCCTCAAACCAGCGCCGGTAGCTCTGCCGAAAGGCGACGTTGTGGGCCTCGATCAAAGGGCCGATGGGCTCGCCACGCCGCTGGGCCGCGATCAGGGCTGTCGTCGCCGTGGTGGTGAAGGAAATCCAGTCCATGCCGGGGCTGTAGAGCGGGTCCAGAAAAGCTCCGGCGTCGCCCACGATGGAAAAGCCGTCGCCCGCAAACGTGGTCGTGCAGTAGGGCAGATTCTTGCGCCAGTGGGTATCACCTTCGATCCACTCCGCATCGGCCAGCATCTCGCGTGCGACCGGATGCTGGCTCAGAAACTCGCGCAGGCGATCCCCGATTTTCGCCTCTCCCTGCGGAAAGGACGTGAGGCGCTGATCGAAAACCACGCCGACGCTCACGTCACCGCCCTTGAGCGGAATCCACCAGCTCCACCACCCGTCGCCCAGGATATGGTTCGTGGCGGTATTGCGCGATCCGAGGCAACGGTTCGACCACTCGGGAAATTTGCCGGCCAGTTCGCGCCCGTCCCAATCCTTGACGTTTCTCCAGCGGGCCCAGGCGGAGGCTGTGGGGTGCTCAGTGTTCGGCTCGAGCCAGCCTTCCTGCCGCGCGAGCACAGCCGCGACGCCCGAGGCGTCGATGACCCACCGGCAGGTAATGGTTTCGCTTTCCCCGCCCATTTTCACATCCACCTGCTGTTCTCCTCCCGGGCAAAGGCGGACGCCGGTCACCTGCGCGGGCCGGCGCAATTCGGCGCCCGCTTCCACGGCGCGCCGGAGCGCCTCTTCGTCCACCACCGCCCGGTCGAGTTGCCACGAGGGCAGGCGCACATGGTATTTCGGGCCGATCTCGCTGGCCTGGTCGAGCGACTGGGTGTGCTCGTTGGCAAACCAGAAACGCATGCCCTGCTTCACGAGATGCGAGTCGTTCAGGTGCTTGGTCAGGCCGAGCACGCGCCCCAGGAAATAGCCACTGATCTCCACGGTCGCCTCTCCCACCCGGCGCCCAAACTGGGCGGAGCGTTCGACGACGAGCACGCGCAGCCCGGGACATTCCCGCAAGAGCAGCGTCGCCGAGGCGGCTCCCGCGAGCGAACCGCCGATAATCACGACATCATAAGACATGCGCCGCAAATCTGTGCGGGCGGCCCTTCCCCGCCAACTGAAATTATTTCGATTGCGCGGGCGCGGTTCCCCGTCGGAACCTCCGCCTTCACCGATGCGCCTCCTGTTCCTGCTCCTCCTCCCCATTCTCGCCGGCACTGCCGCCGCCGCCGAACCGCTCGACCTGACGCCCATCAAAAAATGGATCGCCCGGCAGGACGATTTTCACAACGTGCAGGCGGACTTTACCCAAACCCGGGCCTTGCGCGCCCTGCGCAGCCCGGTGGTCACCCCGGGCCATCTCACTTTCGCCACGCCCAATTCACTGCGCTGGGAACTGGGCGATCCGGCGAAAACCATCGTCATCCGCAAGGGGGATACCTACCTTCTGATCCAGCCCGCGAAGAAAAAAGCCGAGCACATTTCCGCCGGCAACATCGGGCAGGAAGGCGGGGCCAAGGGTTTCGCGATGATGGAGTTTCCGCTGGCCACGGATTTCGCGGAGTTTCAGAAAAAATTCGAGATTCTCGCCGTCACCACCGAAGGCGATCGCTGCCACCTGGAAGTGCTGCCCCGCGATGCGCAGGCCCGCAAATTCCTCAGCGCCCTGAAGATCGACTTCGATACGAAGACCGGGCACATGATCGCGTTTGAAATGGCGACGCGCGACGGGTCCTCGATGCGCAACGAATTCACCAACGTGCGGGTGAACCAGAAGATCGACCGCCGCGCCTTTGAGTTCGACCTGACCGGTTACGAGGTGACCGATGCCAAGAATTAGGCCCGGCTGGATCGCGCTGGCCCTGGCGGCGGTCGTCTTCGTGGCGGCCGGTCTTTCCCGGATCAGTTTCAATGTCGAGATCCTCAAGCTCCTGCCCACGCACCTCCCGCAGGTCGAGGGCCTGTCCCTGTTCCTCAAGCACTTCGCCCAGCCCACCGAACTGATCATCACGCTCGAGGCGGCCGACTCCGATACCGCGGAAGCCGCCGCCGACACGCTCGCCGCTCAGCTGGGCAAGGAGACTTCCCTAGTCAAGCGCGCCGTCGCCCGCCCTCCTTGGGAGAAGCGGCCGGCCGATCTCTCGGAGTTGCTCGCTTTTCTGCTAATCAATCAGCCGCCGGAGAAGGTCAAGGAGTTGGCCGCCCGGCTCTCGCCAGAAAAAACCGCGGCGACCTTGCAGGATACCCTGGAGAAGCTCACGAATTCCGTTTCTCCGCAGGAAGTCGCGCTCCTGAGCTACGATCCCTTCGATCTCGCCGGAACGCTGGCCACATCCGGCTTGATGTCCGGCGCCCAACAGTCCGAATTCTCCTCCGCCGATGGCACCTTCCGCGTCATCTACGTCGAAGCCGCCCAGCCATTCCCCAACTACAAGTCGAACATTGCCTGGTTGAAGGAGATCCGCCGGGTCGCCGCCTCCGCCGGGCTCCCCGCAGGAGTGAAGCTCGGCTACACCGGGGAACCGGCCTTTGTCGCGGATATCTCGGGAAGCATGGAATGGGACATGAAGTCCTCCGGGCTCGTGACCCTGCTCGTGATCGCTCTCATCTTTTGGCTGTGCTACCGGCGCCTCCGTCCGCTCCGCGATCTTCAGGCCATGCTCGTGCTGATCTTCCTCGTCACACTGTCCGCGGCGGGACTTTTCCTGAGCCAGCTCACCGTCATCGGTGTGGGCTGCGCGGCGATCATGATCGGCCTGAGCGTCGATTACGGTTACTTCGTCTATCAGCGTTCGCTCGGCCACCAGGGCACCGTCCGCGAATTGCAAAAGCAGTGCGTGCAAAACATCGCGTGGACTGCCGGCAGCACGGCCGCCGTCTTTTTCGCCCTCAATCTCAGCAGCCTGCCGGGCCTATCGCAATTGGGCAGCCTCGTCGGGATCGGCGTCCTCGTAGGGGCGGTGGTGATGCTCACCCTCTTCGCTCCCCTCACCGTGCGCTTTCATCACCCCGAAAGCCTGCGCCCTCCCTCATTCATCGAGCGCTGCTTCGCCTCGCCGCGCTTCCTGCGCAACGGCGCCTGGGCCACGGCCGCGCTCGTCGCCGTGCTGCTCGGGGCGCTCGTGGTCAAGGGGCCTCCGGCGGACGACTTCTCGCCGCGCACGCTCCGCCCGCGCGTCAGCGAAGCCTACTCCGCCTTGAACCAGCTCCAGGCCCGCCTGATCGACGATCGCGACCTGCTCAGCCTCGTCGTCGCCGGGAAAAGCGAGGATGAAGTGTTGGCGCGCCTGAGGGCCACCGAAGCCAGGCTCGCCGCCGCCAAGGAGCGCGGGGAAGTTCGCAGCTACCGGACCGCCCTGCCCCTCTGGCCGGTCGCGCAAAATCAGGACACCAACCTGGCGGCCCTCCGTCTGCTCGCTGCCGAGCTTCCCCGCCTGAAGCAAGCCGTCCTGGACGCAGGGTTCAAGGAGGAGGCCTTCGCCCTGACGGAAGGGATTTTGAAACAATGGGCCGCATGGGCGGACACCCCGGTTCCCATCTGGCCCACCAATGAAACCAGCCGATGGATCTTCCGCCGCGTCGCCAGCCGCGACGGCGGGAAGCTCCTGGCCGTCGGGATGGTCCAACCCGTGGCCGGCCACGAAGACACCGTCGCCGCCACGATCCACGGAGACGGCGTATGGCTCGTCAGTTGGAATGAACTCGGCCACGAGTTGCGGCGGGTCATCCCGGCGGAGTTTCATCGTGTGATCATCGCCCTGGCGGTGGCCTTTCTCCTTATCGTCAGCCTGGCCTTCCGGAACGTGAAAGCCGTGGTGCTGTTCGTGAGCACGACCGCCCTGGTGCTGCTATGCCTGATCGGTGCGATGTCGCTGCTCGGGATGACCTGGAGCTTCTTCAACCTCGCCGCGCTCCTCCTTCTCCTCGGCACCGGGACCGATTACAGCATCCTCCTCCTTCTGGCACTCCTGCGCAACGGCGGCAGCGCCCCGGCCGCCCAACGCGAACTCGGGCTGGTGATCTGCCTGTGTGTCTCCTCGGCGTCCGCCGGTTTTGGCACGATCAGTTGGGCCAACCACGCCGGCCTCGCCCAACTCGGCGCCACCTGCGCCCTGGGGTTGGTCATCGACGGGCTGATTTCGCTATTCCTGTTGCCCCGGGTTTGGGAGCTGTTCCAACCGCGACGCCAGAGATCAGAGGTCGGAGATCAGAAGTCAGAACCTGCTTCCACAGGCAATCTGGCATCCGGCCTCTGATTTCTTTGCCTTCATGGGACAAATGAGACCTATGGGACGTATGGGACCTCCCGCTTCCAGAACACGCGTCGTCGCTTCTGATTTCTGACCTCCGTCCCCTGACCTCTCCCTGTCCACGGAGCGGGTCTCCCCCCACAGAGAACCCCACTCCACCCGAGCGATCCCCCCAAAAAAATACTGCCCCCCGTAGCCGAATGGCTACGAAGGGCAGTTGTTCCCCCCAGAACAATCTTCTAAAACTGAAGAACAAATACCCCATCCTCGACAATGCGCAAGTGATTCGCACAATTGTCACAAATCTCCGTCCAAATCCCCCCTCAAGCCCCTCAACCCACGTCTTTTATGAAAGTTCAACTAATTCTTTGGCTGCTCGTTTTTTCCATTGCCGTCGCCAAAGCCGCCGATCCGGCCAAGGTTCCGGAGCCCACCAACGCCGCTGAAGCCGCCGCGAAAAAGGCGGCGGAGGACGCCGCCACCGACGCGCAATACCAAGCCTTGGTGGCCACCTTGCCCCCCGATCAACAGGCCTGGGAGCGTGTCCTCCAGCAGAATCTCGGCAACGGATTCTACCTTCCCATCCACAAGCGCAGCCGGGTGAAGGGCCAATCCACCTGTTGGGACTTCGTGCAGGATGACCCGGCGCTGCCGCGGGTCCTGCTCATTGGCGACTCCGTCTCCGGCGGTTACACCCTCGCCGCCCGCAAGGCCCTGGCCGGCAAGGCCAACGTCCACAAAGCACCGGAAAACTGCGGACCGACCGCCAATGGGCTCAAGAAACTGGACATCTGGCTGGCCTCCGCGCCTCCGCCCGGGGTCGCGGAAGGCAGTCCCGCCGCCTCGCATTGGGACGTGATCCATTTCAATTTCGGCATTCACGACCGCAATACCGTGCCCGCAGACTACGAACAAAGGCTCGATCAGCTCGCCACGCGTTTGCAGGCCACCGGCGCCAGGATCATCTGGGCCAGCACGACGCCGATTCCGACCGACCCCGCGAAAAACCAGACCGCGGAATCAATCGTGGAACGCAACGCGATCGCCGCCGGGGTCATGCAGAAACACGGCATCCCCATCGACGACCTCTTCACCTTTATCACCCCGCACCTCGCCACCGCCCAGAATCCCAACGATGTCCACTTCAACGGGCCGGGTTACCAAATGCTCGGCCAGCAGGTGGCGGCCTCGATTGAGGCTCTGCTGCCGAAGAAGTGATCAGCGAGCCGGCACCGCCGCCGCCCGCTGACGCGCGTGCCGTATCCCCAGGACCAAGGCGGCCACGGCGACCACCAAGAGCGATCCGCCCAAAAGCGGCCGGACCACGAGCCACGCAACCGCGATGATTACGACGGACGCGACAAAGGAGATAATCGCCGCAATGAAGGCCGTGCCGATGCCCACAATGGTGCCGGCAAAGGGGACGAGGTCGGCGAGCACTTTCAACGGACCGAGCATCATCGAAAATCCCACCCACATGAGGATGAATCCTCCGACCCGCGCCACCCACGTGATGATGGTATTCTCGGTTTGGGCATGCTGGAACATGGCCGCGGCACTGACCTCCCCGGATTCCACGCGAGCGATCTCGCCGCCCGCCCGAGTCGCGTAAGGCTCGAGACTGGGACCGGCTTGCTCTGCGAGGATGCTAAACACCCCGGGCCTGAGAACCTGGAATGTGACCCGCGCGTCGCCTACCTCGGGCACGTTCGCATCCTTGCCGATGTAGAGCGTCTCACCCTCCTTCTTGCATTTCCCTTTCCATTCCGCCGAGAGGTTCGCCAGCACGTTGTCGCTCAGATGCAGCCCTTCAGCCCCGCGCATCTGGTCGATCCAATACGAAGTAACACGGTACGCTCCCAAGGTGGCCTTGGACGCGGTCAAGGTCAGCTTCGAGACCGGCATCGCCGTTGGGTTGGAGTGGTCCTGCGGGTGGGTGAAGCTGCTGGAGGAGATCAGTTCGTCCGACCAATCCTTGGTATATTCGTAGCGGGTCGTGGTCTCCTCGCCTCCCCCGAGCTTCGTATGCTTCTCGGTGGTTTTCTTCTCCTTCCACTGATACATCTCGACATGCCGCTTCAGTTGCAGAGTGACCGCTTCCACGCCCAGCACGGGATCACGCAGCGTCTCTGCCGTCTCCACCTGCCCACTGACATGAATGAGCTTCTGATCATTGGCCGGCAGGACTTCCGCGGACGCCACAGAAATCACGGTGCCCGCACCTTCCTTGAGGGTGTTGGCGGTGGTCACCGCGCGATTCTCATTCCAGCCCAGCAGGATCACCGACCCCGCCACGAACACGAGCCCGAAGAGGATCCCCATGAATGACTTTCCAATGCGGCCGAACCACGAGGACGAGGATGAGTCGGAAAAAATATCAGCCATAGGAAGGGGCGAAAGGTTTCGAGGAGAATGAGGGAGTCAGCACCCAAAGTCAGCCCAAAATGAGCGGGTGTTCCGCGGCGTTCGGCGTTCCGAGTTTTGCATTTCGCGTTCCGCCTTTAGAGCGTGTTATGCACTGTTTAGGCGAACGCGACTGGTTACGCCGAAGGCGTCGAATAAGTCAGCCCAGGGTTGCCGAGCTTGCGAGGCTACCCTGGGTAATAGAGCGCGCAGCGCTCAACCCTGAAGGGGGTTGAACGCCGTGTGTAGACGGCCCCGACGGACGTTTCCGCCACTGGTCCGATCTCCCAACCGAATGAATACCTTTGGAATCCTAGTAAAACCGGCTTCCCAACCTGCCAAGGGTTGAACCGAATTTGCGCGGCCTCAAATCCGCACCGCTGGAGCGATTCAATCCTTGGCAGGATTTCACGCACGTTCTCGAGGAACTCCTCCGATTGGTCCACATGCCCTCGTGCAGAATCACTGGAGCAGCCATACGCACACGGCGTTCAACTCTTTCAGAGTTGGGGCGCTACGCGCGAAGACCCAGGGTAGCCTCGCAAGCTCGGCAACCCTGGGCTGACTTATGAAACGCCTTCGGCGTAACCACTCGCGTCAGCGCAAAAGTTTATAACACGCTCTCACTAGGCAGCCGAACGCGAAGCATTTTCTAAATCGCCGCCTGAAGACGGAACTCCGAGCGCGGGACCCAACCTTCACCGCGCCGCTGCCACCGTGGCAGGCACCAACTCGATCTTCGCCGCGGCGGCGTGAGGCGGATCGGCGTGGTCATCCGTCTGGGCCAGTACCGTGAGCGGCATGTTGAATGGGCCCGGGTTCGGGCCGTAGTCGATGATGAGCGTGCCCTGGGTGGCGTCGCCGGGCAGTCGCACCGGCTGGGCGCTCACCCCCGAGATGTGCGCGGGCAACTTGAGTTCGACCCGCATCGGAC
>Ga0070658_10002287_pt1 | contig 16067 bp, 28 predicted proteins | sample KBSC13metaG_FD_64664 | JGI IMG/M metagenome (GOLD analysis project Ga0070658, IMG submission 64664) | Corn rhizosphere microbial communities from Kellogg Biological Station, Michigan, USA - KBS C1-3 metaG | ecosystem: Host-associated > Plants > Roots > Rhizosphere > Soil ...
CTCAAAGACCGCTGGGGCGTCTTCTGGCAAGTGACGCCCACCCGGCTGCTCGAACTCATCAAAGACCCCGACCCAGGCCGCGCTCGTCGCGCGATGGAAGCCATGGTCAAGATGATCAAGATCGACATTGCCACGGTCGAGCGAGCCGCCGATGGCGACCATCGCTGATCCTGGGGGTCGTCGGGCGTAACATCTCACGACGATGACGCTTGCTAAAAAGGCCGTCATGCACATCACGGTGAATGGTGCCCGATTCCGCTGGCGCGTTGCACCAAACGACGAACCTGGTATGGCGATTGTGGTGGAGAGCGTTTCTTCCACAGGGCAGCGGATGGTCACTTGGGTTGAGCACGGCTAACCTATCCGCTTCAGCGCCTGACCGGACGCTCCAGGCCTTCGGCGTCGCCACGAGCATCCCGTAAACAACTTGAAAACTCTACTACCAACCCTGGTGATTGCGCATGCGCTGCTGAGCGTTGTTCAAGCAGACACCATCGTGATTCGGGACGCAAAGACCGGGGCCATCACAGCGGAAGTGAATATTGATGCCGCGAATTCCAAGTTTGTCCATGCGGGCAGAGCGCTCATCATTGAGAGGAAGGCTCCCGTGATGGAGCTTCGAGCGCGCAAGTTGCAGATTCCAAGAGTCGAATTCCGGGAGGCGTCGCTCGAAGAGGTGGCCCGTGGGTTGCGACAGCCCAATCCTTATAGCGAAGAGCCTCCAGACTCCCGGCCCGTCATCAACATTGTCATTATCGATCAAGCAAAGCGAAAGCTCTCGATCGACCTCCGCATGGAGGACGTAAGCATGTTTGGCTTTTTTTCGACCTTGGCCAAAAAATATGGACTCACGATCGCCTACGATGACCATGCGATTATCGTGACGGATCCAAAATGACGGCAAATAGCCTGACCAGGCGCCTCTGCAAACCGCTTCTTCCATGAAATCGCTTTTCACCGCTCTCTTCATGGCCGCGTTCGTTTGCCAGGCGGCCGACGATCAGGCAGGCCGCGCGTGGCTCCGCCCGCCGCCCGGCAACGCTTACGCAGAATGGGTTCCGCTGCCCGAAACGGATGTCTATGAGGTGGTCGCCTCCAAGGAGATCGTCGCACTCATTCGCGATCTCCCAGCGAAGCCATTTGCCGCGCTGAGCGAGGACACCGCGAAGTATTTCACCGGGCACTATTATCGGGCCGGGCGCGGAAAAAAGCCGTTTCTCTTGCGAGCCGTTTATGGCCAGGGCGGCACGGGCGGTTATAAAGTCTCACGGCGCGGGAATGATCTCCTCGTCTCTCACCGCTCATTGGGCCATCATACCGCCTACCACAAGTCCGCTCTCGTCGTGAACCTGGATTTCACACCGCGGCGGGTCTACATCGAAATTTCAATGGCCGAGTGACACACCACCCAGACGATCTAGCCCCATGCGTATCATTTTCGCCATTCTGGGAGTCGCGGCGATCGTAGTGGCGGTGTTCGCCTACAAGGAGGCACTCACGAGGCACGATGATTTCTATGTGACGCGCATCGGAGGCACGATTTCCGCGGCCGCTGGCATCGTTCTTCTCATCGGCGCAAGAATGCGATATAGGGGGCACTGGTCATTCATCATCGGCGTCACCATGATTTGGACTGCCGTATTTATGGCGAGCATGGAGCTGGACAACTATCAGGCAGGCAGCGCAAAGAGCTGGGAGACCGGCATCTCAGTATCTCTGGGCTTTTTCTTCGCCGGGGTTCTCTCGCTTTGGTCGGCTCACAAGCTGCACACCTATGCGAGAATCGCGGAAAAGCAGAATGCCACAAACACCCCAGCCATTTCCCGATGAAAGCAAAGCTCACCATCCTCCTTTTCCTACTCAGCGTGCTCCCTGTTTGCGCGGGCGAGTTGATCGACTTCACTTGCGAAAATCCCAAGTGCCGCTTTCACGCCAGCTGCGCCAGCGGCGGCGGGTTCATGTTTGAAAAACTTTCCGGCTATTGCTTCGTCTGCAAGAAATTTGTCTCCATCGAGTGGGAAAGGAAGAAGTCACCGCCGCCGGGACTGAAGGCCATTTGGGAGCCGCGCCAATTGCGCCTCTCGAAGAAGGACATGAATCTTTTTCCCTGTCCGCACTGTAAGAATCCCGTCTATTCCTTCGCAATCGAGACCAACTCCAGAGAGCGCTTCTATTGCCCGAGGTGCTTTCACCACACACTGCGAGCAGAGGCCCAAATTGCTTACGACTGATCTATGAAGCCAACTTCGCCGAGCCAGACACAGCGGGCGGGCGTTCGAGTGTGTTCTGATCTTCTGCGGCTCACGTAGGGCAACACCGAAGGCGTTTAATCGGCCGGCCCGACGAGGAGCCGGGGGGAATACGAGCGCTCGGCGGGTGGGCGAGCATATCGCCGCGCTTGCGAGGCTACCCCGGGTGTCCAAGCGCACAGCGCTCACCCCTGGCAGGGCCCCTGGCAGGGTTAAGCGCTAAGCGCTTGAGACTCTGTCATTCTTCGGTTCCAATCCATCCGTGAAACCGTGCAATTTGTTGCTCGCCGCCGCTCGCACTACCGCAGTGCGGATGTCGCTTTCGCCTTTCTCGCCCGTCCGCCAACACCCACTAGTCCCCTTCGCCTCCTCGGTCCTGTCGCTCCGCTCCAGTCTCCCATCCAATGAAAACAATCGCGATCCTGCTTAGCCTGCTCGGACTTTCATCCGCCTTTTCCGAGGACGCTCCTGGCAACAAACCGGAGAGCGACGCGCTCGCCCAAGCGATCATTTCCTCCAACTGGTCGTGGGAACAAGCCGCGGGCGGCCCGAAGGTGTATGAAGAAATCCGATTCTATCAGGGGGGATTTGCCCAGAACTCAATGACCAAGGAGGGTTTGCCGGGAGCTCAAGGCTGGACCGCCCGTTGGGATGTCGCTGGACCCCGTATGCTCGTGATCGAGAATACCATGCGCGGCGCCCGCCATTTCGGACACAAGGCATATCTGGTGTTCGACGCCTCCTTTACGCATTTCGTCGGATTCGACCTCAATGGCAAGACGACGGTGGAGGGATTCCGCCGGGAGGCCGTGGACCCGAAGCGACAGCCACCCGAAACAAAGGATGAGTAACTTTGCGCGAGTGCTCGCTTCCATCGCCGCCTTCCTGATAGCGTCCGCGCTGGCCGCCGCGGCGCCGGCGGAGACCACCGTGGATGAACAGCAGAAGGCGGCCATCCGCGCAGCACTCTTCGGTGACTTCGCACGACTCGACGAGACGCTCCGCCTGGCAACCGCTTTCGCGCAGACCCACCCCACGGACGTGGAGGCGCTCTGCCTCCTGGCCGACGCCCAGACGTGGAGCGGCAGAATCCGTGAGGCGGGAGCCGCGCTCGAACGGGCCCGCGGCATCGCTCCGAACGATGCGCGCATCTATTTCTCGCTCTGGTGGCTTTGTGAACATTCTCCCAATCGTGAATTCGGATTCCTGCGCGGAGTAGATCACCGCGGCGCGCTGGACGCCCTCGTGCGCTGCACGGAATTGGATCCGAAATATGCCGATGCCTGGTTCAACCGGGCGGTCTGCCATGCGCTCCAATGGGCGCCGGAGCTGGAAGCCGCGCGCGACGCCTACCGGAAGTATCTCGCACTGGGCGCACCGCCGGATGCGACCGTGGAGAGTCTCATCCACTGGAAGCCCTGACCACACCGCGATCTTTGAATGGTTTGACCACGGATTGCAGGGATGGATTGGAGGCGGAGATCTGAGTCCAAAAACATCTGCGCTCCTGCGCCATTCTTCATCCGTGCCCTCCGTGTTAAAATCCGTCGGCAATGAGGACCACGGATTTCATGGATGACACGGATGAGAAATGGCGCAGAACCGCGTATGTTTGCAACCGTCGACTTCTTCTCCAATCCATCCGTGCAATCCGTGCAATCCGTGGTTAAAAATCATTCGGCTCCTGCACAACAAAACTCAGAATCATCGCTCCATGCCCGTTCAGGTTCTTCAACCCACAGACTTGAAGCCCGGCGATTTCTACGAGGACTGCTTCTACCATCCGTGTCTTTGCACCGAGGTCGATACGTCTTCCGGCGATATTTCCATTCATGGCCTCTCGCTCGTGGACGGCACTTATCCGCGAGGCTGTGGCGTTCCCGGTTGCGGTGTCCGCAGGCTGACGTTGGCCGAGGCCATCCACTGGCGGCTCTACGGCCCGGCCGATGCCACAGTGCCCAAGGAGAAGCGGTGGTGGTATGATTATCCGGAAACCGCCGCACCACCTGTTCTCCAATCGCTCCATGAGTCATTTCGTAAAAGCCGCAAGGCCTGATCCAAACGCCGCAGCGAACACCGCATGACACTCGAACAACTCCAGATGATGGAAGACCAACTTCACGTCGCGCTGCCGGGCGCTTACCGGCAGGTCCTGCTCGCCTTTCCGTGGCCGGTATTCGCGAGCGGCACAGAGTTCAGTTTGTGGGATGACGCCGCTCTGAACGTGGAGCGCACTTTTCAGTCTCGCGACGGTTATCGAGGGGCTCCGCCCTGCCCGGCTGACCACGTCCACATTGACGATGATGCCTGCCCGTATGCGCTGCGTTGCAGCGATGGGACGATTGTGAAAACAGATCACGGCAACCTGACCGCACGACCGCTCGCGAGTTTCGCGAGCGCGGAGGTGTTCGTAAAAGAGTTGCAGGAGACTCTCCGCCATGACGGCTCACCAGGTCTTCAGAGACCACCATGCCAGCGTCCGAACTCACCGATGAGCGTCTTCTCGCGCATCGCTGCAACGCCTGGCTAGATCGTATTCTGTATTATTGCGCTCGCGCGAATGGCTACGCCGAAGGCGTTTCATAAGTCAGCCCAGGGTTGCCGAGCTTGCGAGGCTACCCTGGGTTCCCCAGCGCGTAGCGCTTAACCCTGAAAGGGTTGCACGCCGTGCGCGTATGGCTGCACCAGTGATTCGGCGCTAGGGCCGATCCTGCAATCGGAAGGTTACATCGGGAACCTGCGTGATCATCGCCTCGCCATCCTGAAAGGATTCAATCACTCCGGCGGCGCGAGCTGATGCCACACGGATTTGTTCAAACCCAGACAGGGTTGGGAATCCAATTTCACTCAAGTTCTTATGGCACTCTTCCCATGGGTACGTAGGATGAGCGGCAAAACGCCCATCGGGCAGCACGCGCACGGCGTGAAACCCTTTCAGGGTTGAGCGCTGCACATGCTCGTACCCAGGGTAGCCTCGCAAGCTCGGCAATCCTGGGCTGACTTATTCAACGCCTTCGGCGTAGCTCCTCGCATCAGCCGCGAAAGTTCAGAACACTCCAGACACTCGCCCATGGTAAATCCAGATACCACAGATATGACTCCGGTGAGCAACCTCACCGACGAAGAGGCCATCGCGCTTGCCGAAAAGGCCACACGGTTTCTGACCTCGTTCCGGTGGTGTGCCGGAGTCCGAGAGAGTTATCTTGCCTTCGATTGCGGCTACATCCTCGGCGTTTTCCTGTTTCGTATCGAGCCTCGTCTCCTGGGCGTGGACGAGGTTCTTTGGGTCGTGGTCGGTGACGGGCCTCCCGCGTTCCTGGTGTGCGACGATGCGCCCGACTGGCACCGCGCGTTGCAGTGCTACGTCCGCGAGATGCAACGCTGGGTTCACGCCGTCCGTGCGGGCGACGGGCTTGAGGGCATTATTCCCGTCAACGTCTCGCCCACCCCGGAACACGCTGACCTGCTTGCGAGCCGTCTCAGTTTCATCCAAGATCACTTTATTGACAACAAACCCTTTCCCGACGGGCGCCACACCTGACCATGTGCTCCAGCGGGTTAGCTTGCCATCGTCAGCCGCTTCCTAGCTCATCGTGAAACGAACGATTTCTTCGGCCGCGCAATCAGCCTTCAAGATGCTCACGCTGGCATTCGCCAGCTTGTTCGTGCTGACGTTCATCAGTTGGAGCTTTGAGACAGGCCACGCCCGCTGGGACCTGCTTTTACCCGGCGGCCTCCTCGCGGTGTTCCTCGTTTTTGCCGTATCCTGCAAGACAGTCCAGATGGACGAGAAGTTTCTGTACGTCTCCGTCTTCCGTCGAGTTGTCTCCATTCCCCTCGACCAGATTGCCACGGTCACCGAATCCATTGGCAGGAAGATCGCTCCCTCACAATCCATTTTCTCACCGAAACACCATTTGGACGCTCGATCACTTTCAGTCCGTCGCTCGTTCTGTCACCCGATCCCCATCCGATCGTCGCGCCACTATTGGCACATGCGCACCAACCGCAACAAGCCGGAAACACCTGACCAGGCACTAAGCTTGCATGGGCGTGCCTTTGTCTCTGAAGCGTTTCGCTGGTCAGCTTCGATGAATCTCGCGTGAATGACCGCCATACAGCCCACTCGCAAAGACATTGCTGAGTTCTTTCGCCTCGGGCTCCTCGCCGGCGTTTGTGATTTGCCTTCGATCGTCCGCTGGGCGGACGGCATCATTGCGTCCGAGGCGTCGCCGCCATTTGCTTTCCTCGACTTGTCCATCTGCGAGTCCCAGCCGGTGAGCGCTGTCGTGAACTTGCTCGCCACCGTCCCCGGGGAGCCCACACCAGACTTTGCAGTTCAAATGCTGCTTGGCCATTGCTCCCGGCTTGCTCGCTCCGGCGCGCTCCATGCTACCGACGCCCTGGTGCGCCTCTTTCGCATGGCCATCGCGGAGGATTTTCCCGACTCCATCTACATCGAACTGGTCTGGCAGGAGGACGCATTCGCACTCGCACGGGATCGTGTTTATGGCTCTCTTCCGGAGGTGGAACAGTCATTCACCGAGTATCTCTCCACTTTTTCATCGTATGCGCCCCAGCACTCCACCGCTCCGTAGACCGTTGCGGAACATCGTGCCGGGTCGTTAGGCCACTTCCACGCTTCCTTCCAAAATGATGAAGTTCCGGAAGCTCCGTCACAACTATCACGAGGCAGGATTAGTAGATTTCGCTTGTGGCGACCACGAGATCATCATCGACGCGATCCTCAATCCTTACTTCAACGCTTCGGAGCAGCCGGTGCGCGTCGCGCTGAGCGGCGTTGACAATGCCGGCGAGGTTGCTGCTTTCCTGGCTCCTCTGCGCAATTCCAAAACGCATGAAACCGCCATCGCCGAGATCAACGCTCTCCAATATACCGGAACGGACCCCAACTGGATTCTTCTGTCACTGACGCGGAGGGCGATCTCAGGTCCGAGCGACATTGTCATCCGAGCCAAGCAAGTCGATGAGACCTGAATCAGAGCCGCCATCCATACGCCTCACCGCTCCGGCTTTCACCGCCTGCTTCCGGCCGTCGTGTTGTCCAAGCTATGACAGGCCGCGCCAGCCTGCACGGTCGCTGAGCTTGGGCGCGTTAGCCGCATCCATGCCACCGCAAAGATGACAAGAAGCCAAACCAGAACGCGTCGCCAAGCCGTTCAACAGTCATGACGAACGACGTTTTATTGCGCGACGTCCAAGACAGCGACCTGCCTGTCTTCTTCGAGCAACAACTTGATCCCCAGGCCACGCGCATGGCCGCATTTCCCTCCCGCTCCCGTGACGCATTCATGGCCCACTGGAAGAAGAGTCTGACTGGGGATGCGGTCATAAAGACCATCATCTTTCGGGGAAATGTGGCCGGGAACATCGTCTGTTGGGAAGAGCCTGATGAACGCAAAGTCGGCTATTGGATCGGAAGGGAATATTGGGGCAAGGGAGTGGCGAGCACGGCGCTTTCACTGTTTCTGCGGGAGGTCCAAGTGCGCCCGCTCTATGCTCGTGCCTCGAAACACAATACAGCGTCGATACGGGTTTTGCAGAAGTGCGGGTTCACGATTGCCGGCGAGGACAAATTCCTCGGTCCTGACGGAGAAGAGGACGAAGAATTCATCTTGCTCCTTGGAGCAAAAGACGAAGATATGACCTTGCCATCGCCGAAGCCCGGACGACCGCGCTGAAAGCCTACTATTCTGAATGCCAGCAACTCCTCCGCGAGATTATCCGAGTCAGTCGCTAGGTCATGCCAATGCACCTGATAACCGCCGCCTTACCGGACTTCCGATTCCATCTTCCATGAGTCGGAACCAACGGCCATGAGACCCGCTGTCATTGAGACGCCACGGCTGCAATTGCGCCGAATGACACAGGACGATGTGCCTGCGCTCTTAATGGTTTTCGGCGACCCCGAGGTCATGCGGTATTATCCGTCCCCATTTGATGCTTCACGGATGCAAGGTTGGGTGGATTGGAACCAACGCAGCTATACGGAATGCGGTTATGGGCTCTGGGCTCTCGTCTTGCAGGCCACGGGCGAACTCATCGGCGACTGTGGGCTCGTCAATCAGCAGGTTGACGATCTTCCGGAGATCGAGGTGGGCTACCACGTGCGCCGTGATTTTTGGGGGCAGGGACTGGCCACCGAGGCGGCTTTAGCCTGCCTGCACTATGGGTTCACTGCATTGGACCGCCGCCGTTTTGTTTCCCTCATTCACCCTCAAAACCTGGCTTCGCGCCGTGTTGCAGAAAAGGTCGGCATGACGCTCAGACGAAAAGTGGAATGGAAAAGCAGGCCAACCTATATTTATGCCGTTGAAAGGACCGCCACCTCCGAAGACAAGCATCGTATATCGAGTTACCCGCCAGATCCTCGGAACTGCTCCCCTAGTGGCCGCGCACGAGGAAGATAATGAGGAGGATCGGCAGAGGAATTCCGAGGAGCCACAAAAGAGCGTAACCACCTACGCCACCAGCTTGTTCCGTGAGATGTTTAATCGTTTTCATGCCCCTGAATCGGCGCTAATCGGCGAGCGGTTTTATCACGTGGCGAGACTCAGGAATCGAACGTGGCCGGGTAAACATCTTCCAGGACAGCCTCCATAATGCGTTGCGGTATTTCGCGATCGGGGGCCGTGATCCAGGTCTTTTTCACGCCAGTCCACCAGGAGATCGGACCGCCAAAGACGTCACACGAAATCCGACGCCGGCTTCCAGAGCATGAGTCGCACGGCATCGACATGTCCTTGCTTCGGGGCGAAGGCATTCGGGATGCGCCGGCTCCCTTGTTTGCGCAGCCAGGCGATTCGCTCGTGCGCTACTTTGAGCGAGGCGCCGAGCACGGCCGCGGCCGCTTCCGGAGAGTGATTGAGATGTTTCATGGGGGTTGACGGTTGCATTAGTTACGCGCGATTCAACGACCACTCCCCCGCTCCGCCGAGTTGGAGGATCGCGGTGCGGATTTTGCGCACCCCGAGTTCGAGCCGGGTCTTGATCGTGCCCAGCGGGATGCCGGTCTTCGCGGCGATTTCTCGCTGGCTTAGGCCATGGTAGTAGGCGAGTTCGACAGCCTGGCGCTGCGCTTCAGGCAGCGTGGCGAGAACCTCACGCAGCGCTGCGGCGCGGTCCGAATTGCACGCATCTTCGTCGGCGCCCTGCTCCACCATGTCGCCCGCCGTGGATTCGCTCTGCAAGCGCATACGCTCTTCCGCGCGGTCGTAGGCCTGCCGGCGGCGCACACGGTCGATGGCCCGGCGGCGCGCCATGGTGATGACCCAGCCGAGGATCTTGCCCTTGGTCACGTCGAAGAGGTGGCTGCGATTCCACAGCTCGATGAACACATCCTGGAGCGTGTCGTCGACATCGGCGTCCGTGTGCACCACGCGGGAGATGACGGTGCGGAGCAGCGCCTTGTGGCGGTTCATCAGCAGCGCCAGCGCGGGCTCGTCGCGCGCCTGAATGCGGGCGATGAGCGTCTCATCGGTGGGTTCGGAAGCGGAGACGGAAACGGCGACAGTGTCGAGCTGTTGGTGATCGAATTCGTAAAGCATGAACCACTACTTTGCGAATGACGTGCCACGCCCGTTTTACTCTGATGGCCCGCTCGAGTGTCAGGACTTTGTGTCGCCGATCGCGACACCCGTGATCGTTCCGTCGACACCCCACGCGTCACGATGCGGCGAGCGACTTATCGTCCAGCGAGGTGAGTGCGACGGCGAGGGTGAAGTCGCGAGCCTCCTTGTGCCAGCGGGGCCAGCAGCGGCGATCCTGCACATAGGCAATGGGAACCCTGGAACGCAGGACCCGACGGCCGCGCGGGGACTCCGATGTATGCGACAAGCAGACCCACGAGGAATGGAGCGCCACGACCGTGCCGGGAGGAGTCGACTCGCGGAATAGGAAAGCGGGACAGTCATATCCATTCCAGCATCGCCGCAAATCCCCTGCGCGGTCTTTTCACCCCTAATGCGGCCCTGGGAACCGCGGATTTTGCAGATCGCGCGGATGCGCTGCGGTCATGGCTACCAGTGCTGAAGCGTTGGCCTCCTCGAGGCACCACAAGACGGGAGTGACCTCAACCGGGGTTGGCGACCTTGTCATCGCCTTGCCGCAGCAGTGCACGGCGTCTTCGGCGGTGCAAATCTCTCAAGAGCATCCGTCCGGGCCGCCGCAGGAACGAAAAAAACGAAAAGCACATGAACACGCTGACGAATGCCCGGGTGTAGTTGTGGGTAGTAATGCCGTAAAGCAGCATTCCTACGAAAAGACCTCCGAGGCCGGAAAGCAGTGTGTAGGAAAACACCAGGAACAATAAATAATTGCGCGCCTCGGTCGCGGGGCAGCAAAACGCTTTCGGTCTCGCGGCGCTCATTCAAAAGGACGGTTGGAGTCGAGTAACGGCCTGATGCGTCTGGTCAGCCGTCATTTGCGTAGCGATGGTGCCAATCTCCATCAATGATGGTGAAAACGGCTAACTGGCCGATGGAGGTGAACAGACCTCCATCCCTCGAATCAAGCCATGCTCAATCGTGAAACGATGACCCACGCGCTCATCGGCCAGAACGGTTCCCGCCATGTCGCGTACGACCTGATGCACCCCCACCACGACCCGCCCGGCGTCCTCCGGGTGAAAAGCCAGCGGCTCCACATGCGGATCGATTTCGCTCCACTGCTCCGTCCAGTAAGCGCGGACTTCTTCCGGCCCCCGGACAAAACCGCCTTTGAACGCTCGCGGCCAAGTCACGTCCGGCGTCATGAGCAGGACGGCGGCGTCAATATCCCGCGCGTTGAAGGCCGCGTAGGCTGCGCGAAGCAGTTCGATTTGTGGGGAAGATTCATCGGACGTTGCCATTTCAGTCCACACTCCTTACCGGCGGCGCGTATTGCGCTCAATACTCAACTGGCAAAGCGCCTCCTGCGCCCGGAGCTTGCGAGATAATGCTCTCGCTTGCCCGATTGAAAGAACAGACCGGGAGAAAAAAACAGCGACCATAGAAACAACTCTCCGATGGTCGCGAACGCGACGAGAAACTCGAACGCGAATGGGGATGGAACCGATGCACGACGTAGATGATCGGCCAGCCGACGAGAGCGAAAATCAGCGAAACATTGGAAGACATGGACTATCCGTTCACAGCCTCAAGGCATTTCAAGGCGAAGGTAATCGTACATGATATGAGCCTTTTCGGCTTTGCTCTTCGATTGGAGCAATTGAATGGTGTTGGCTCCCACCTTGAGGCTCGAGACGGGGATCGCGAAGGTCATGGTGCAGTACTTGGCGTGCACTCCTTCGCGGAGCAGGGAATTGCCTCCTTCCACCGGCGCCACCTGGCTGACCGGCATAGTGCCATTCACGGTGACCTGGAGGCGGGCGCTGTCGGAACTGGCGATCGCCACCACCAGCGTGGCGTTGCCGCTGCCAGGCACGTTGGTGAGATCGAAGTGAAGATTCCAAGGCCAGGCGACCGTCTGGCCATCCGGCTGCCAGAGCGCACTCTGCACATAAGGAAAATCTCGCGCGGCCACGCTGCGGCCGACGGTGTATTCCACCGGGTTCGGGAATTTCTCGTGCAGCGTGTGATAGTTATACGGCACCCAATAGTTCACACTATCCGCAAATTCTTCCGCCGACCGGTCGGGAATGCCGATCTCCCACGCAATCGACCTGCCCGGATGCGCGATGGTCCAGGTGGTGTCGCCCAACGCAGTCGTTTCACCAGCAGTCACCTTCACGTTCGTCTGGGTATATTCGCCCACTTCACCCGTGACGTACGCGGAGAGCGTGTAAGTGCCTGGACGCACATGCGGAATGGTGAAATGACCGGCCGAGTCCGCTCGCACCCAGTATTGATAGCCATTGCTCCAGGATTGCCAGGAAGTGCCGGCGGGCGGATCGGCAACGCCCACCCAGGCACCTGCACCCGTTTGCGATGGCTTGAGGGCGTCGGATACAATGAGCTTGCCGGTCACGGTGCCGCGGCCGTCGGCTTGCGGGTAGAGTCTGTTCGCCCTCAGCCAGGGATAAGGCCATGCGGAAGCTTCCGCCGCGACCTGTGCCTGGGCATCGGCCCAGCAGGCGTCCGCGCCAGCGGCGTGGGTGTTGAAGTAAAGCAGGAATGGACCGTAGATCTTCGACCAGGCTTGATTGGCCGGGATGGATGTCACGGAACCGCCATAGTGATCGCGTCCGAAATGCAGCAGCAACCCACCGCCGTTCGAGTTCGCCCCGAGCTCGACCTGCGGAGGGCCGTCATTGAAGTATTCATAATTCCCCAAAACAAACCACTGGCCGATGTGGCGCACATTGCTCGCCCACCCGTAGGTGCCGGCTTTGTAGTATTCGCAGGCGTATTCGTATTTGCATTCATACTGGCCTTTCCGCACGCCCGAGTTCAGCAGCACGATCTCCTTGATTCCCTGCGTGGTGGCCTGCTGGAGATCCGCCGGCGAAGGCGCCTGCCAGTGCCGCGCCTTGTCCACATAGATGTTTTCCAGAAGCCAGCGGCCAGGGTTGGCCGGATCCGTGGCGACGGGACAGACCACGCGCCACTCGCCGAGCGTGAGCGCCGGATAGGTGGGCTCATGTTCCAGCACCGCATAGGCATACAAACCGGTGTTGCCCTGCCGCAGCACATAGTGGATGTCGATATCCGTCGGGTGAGCATCGCCTTTCGCGTAAACCTGCTGGCAGGAGACATCCACCATCTCCGGCGTCTGGGTGGCGACGCGGAAAACGCAACGCACGGGATTTTGATAAGACTTGCCACCGTCCATGCTCCAGTAGAGCCCCTTTGGGTCCACCATCTGGTTCCCGTTGTAAGTCAGCGAGATGATGCGGGCCTGTGCTTTGACGATCGTCGCCGTGACGATGCCGTTGGCAAGAACGACCGTGGTTCCGTTGTCCGCTAAAGTGACGTTGGCCCCTCCGCTGCCGCCGCCCGGCACATTGGCCCGGAGGCTGGTCAGTAAGCAGAGGAAAACGATAAGCCTCGTGAAGCACTTCCGCACGCCGAATTGGCTCTCGGGTTGAAGCGGCGCACGGGTCCCTATGATGAACCGTTTAAAAGTGCCAAGCATGGAGGAAGTGCGCGAAGTCGCCGAACGGAGATGCATTTCGTCTAAAAAAGGGATCGCCGCCAAGCATCAATTGCTCGATCAGATCCGCATTTTTCGTCAGGAAAGACGACGCCGAACTCGTCCTCGATCGCCATGATCAGCGATCGGGTCATGGTTGGGTGTTCGGAGAGATGCTCGGCGTATTGGCGACACTCTTCCGCTCAGGCCTTGCCGGGCTTGGCGTGAAAGTGTCGCAGCAAAACTCTATTGTAAGTCGTGGCATATCGCATTGCCAGGTCGTTCAGGTCCAGGTTGGAGTAGTCGGTGGTGCCGCCGATCACCCGATAGCCGTGCGCCTCAGCGAGAGCGCGATCGGCTCCCCACTGGTCGATGCCTGGAATGATTCCTGGCGCAATCCCGTTCACGGCATAGAAACGCAATTCTCCGCGCGCGATAGCCTGGATGGCATCACGGCGTGGATCGGCAGTTCTCACCCACGACAGCGCTTGCGCATCGCGTCTCGCCTCGGCCGTCATGCGGGCCGCCTCGCATCCGCTGAACGCCAGAATACCGGCCGAAACGAGGGCAAGATGAACGCTATTTCGATAGTTCATGCGGTTGGGCGTCGCGGTCGTTTTGGGGAGAGGTGCACAACATCCCGCGACTCGCACCGCGTGCCTCCGTAGGCTTGTGCTGCGAAACACAGGAGAAGTGTGCTGCAAATTCGGGATAGCGCGTTCATCATTCGCCCGGGATGAAGAGGGTCCGGGGCCGGGCCGATCACTACTGCCGCTGCCGCAGGCGCTGCGCACGTGCGGCGGCGTAGGCCGGGAGGCTGCTGCTGGAGAGGATGGCGTTATCCGGAATCCGCCCCCACTCACTGCGCGCAGCGGCCTGCATCGGGGCGATTTGGGCGCGCCACGAATTCTCGGCGGCCTGGCTGAAGAAGGTATTCCTCTCTTCGGTTTCCTTCGCGGCGCGCGCCGCTTCGCCGCTCCGTTTGGAGGAGGCTGGCGGCTGATCGAGCGGGGAGGACTGGTCCTTGCGTCGCACCACACTGCGGGTCAGCGTCGCCGCTTGATCGATGATCGCGCAGAGGCGCAACGCCGCATCGTGCTCGGGGCTGGCCGGTACGGTGGAGAGCAGCACACGCAGGTCGGCCGCTTCCGCGTTCATGTTCCGGAGATCGGTGTATTTCACCGTGGCATCGATCAAGGAGAAATAGGCCGGCCGGAAGAGCTGCTTGTAGAGGGCTGTGGTTTGCCCGACGGGTTGCGTGGCGATCGCGGGCCCGGGCGTAATGGCTGGAATCGGGATGGGAATGGGCCGGACCGGCTCCGCATGCTCCGGGGCCGGTGTTGCGCCCGCGCTGTGCGGCCCCGCGGGCTGGCCACGAACTAGAAAATAGACGATCGCTGCGGCGATCACGATGACGAGAATCGCTCTCATGAGGAAAACCAGGTTAACACGCGACAGGATTAGACAGAGGAGACATTAGGTCCAAACTTCGCCGGGCGGGAAGAAATGCTTTCCGTCATGCCCGACGGTCGCGCCTGGATTCCTGAAGCGTCGCATATTGCATGAAAGGCCTGCCGCACATCGAGGAATCTGCGGTATCAGAGGTCTGTCGCCAAGGCGAAATTGCTCGCGTGTCCCCGCGTTTCCACGAGTCCGGCAGGCCCCGCCCGGTCGACAGAGTGGAGCAACTAGATCGTAAAGGCGCTCCAGAAGTGAGGCCTGAGAACAACCGGAGATCCACCCTTGCAAACCAAAGGTCTTCCGCCATCGTGCAAACTCCCTCTTGCAAACTCTGGGATTGCAGCCCGTCCGAACCTCCGTAAAGTGCGGGCTTTCGAAGCCAAGCCGGGGTGGCGAAATTGGCAGACGCGCCAGACTTAGGATCTGGTGGAGCAATCCGTAGGGGTTCAAGTCCCCTCCCCGGCACCTTCCAAAGACGCTCCAATCACTCCTTTCCTCTGTGTTTGCGACAGAGACGCGGAAAGTCGGGGAAGCGCAATATATTCTGATATATTCAACGGCTGTACTACGAGCCAAGCGGGGAATATGAAGGGCAGGGAAGAACCGTATTACACACACGAAGCGGGAGAAACTATTTCTTCTGCCGCTTCAAATAATATCGCTCCGACAGCACGAACGTAATTGTGCCGTCATTTTGCCAATGCGTAGCTACCACGTGCTCCACCTTCGGAGGGTCCATTCGTTGCCCTCGCGCATCACAGCGCACGAAAATATCGTAGAACCAAATCTCCGCACCAGTGTTTATCCAATACTTCCCTTTGGATTCGTAAACTTTGCCATTCATTTTCAGAGTTTGAACGTAGGATGTGTCCTTGTTGAGCAGCAAAGTCTCCGCAATGTCCCCTCCCGCAAACCTATAGTCGCCCGCTACTTGCGAGGGGCTCAGATAGCCGCCAAAGAAGTAGTAACGGATATATACCAGTACAATGATGCCTATTAGGCATGAGATGCTGGCTATCAGGCACGACCCGCCAATTCCTATCAACCACGCAGGCAATCTAAAACGCCATTTTACAGAATTCGCACTCATTCACGCCGTTTACAGACTCGCCGCCAAACAGGCAAGCGAAGCAGTATTGGCTGGGGCGTTAGTCGATGTTTTTGACTTCCACTTCAATCCCACCGAGCCATTTAGCGAGAGCGTTGTAGGCTGCGGCGAAGATCACGAAGAAGACAAAACCGAAGATGCCCATGAATATCGGCCCG
>Ga0070658_10002288_pt1 | contig 16066 bp, 13 predicted proteins | sample KBSC13metaG_FD_64664 | JGI IMG/M metagenome (GOLD analysis project Ga0070658, IMG submission 64664) | Corn rhizosphere microbial communities from Kellogg Biological Station, Michigan, USA - KBS C1-3 metaG | ecosystem: Host-associated > Plants > Roots > Rhizosphere > Soil ...
GTCGATTCGGACACATGGAACCAAGCGGCGTCCACTGTAGCGGTTGATCGCGAGGACCTTATATCCTGAGTCGCGCAGTGTCTCGATCGACTCGAGGCTAGGCCGTTCGAAGAGGAGACAGGCGACCGCGCTACCTTTTTCCAGACCGGACGTTTCCGCATCCCGATAGCTACGGAGTGAAGCGTGTCGACCACGCTCGTCCATGTACTCTTGAAATCCCTCTAGTACTTCCGGCAGATAGTAAGGGTCAATGCGCTGAAGGACGCCTGGAATCAGCAGCGTCATCGGCAGGCCAATCCTTGTCTCGACCGATGCCGGCTGCGCCACAAAGGTCCCCTTACCTTTTATCCGAACGATGACACCTTGCTCGACCAGATTGCGCACAGCCTGGCGCATGGTCATATAGGAGACGTCGAACCTCTGCGCAAGTTCCAATTCGGCCGGCAGGCGCTCGCCCGGCTTCCACGAGCCCGCGGCGATCTCATCAACGATAGCCTTCGCGACACGTCTGTGCTTCAGCTTAGGGGTCTGCGAAAGCGTCATCGATGACCGCCTTCACACTTGATTTGAATTTCCATTATTTTATATCATATCATGGCTTCATAACACTTGTCAAACGCACAATCTTCATGATCTCTATAGATCATAGTCTTCTGAACAGAGAGTTCTATAATTTACCTGAAGAGCTTGTAGGCGCTTTAAGTGGACGGCCAGCCGGCGGGTGAACTCCGCGTAATCACGCTCTCCACGCGGTACCCATGTAACTTCCGCCAGGGCACAGAGACGTGGGAAAGCCATATACTCCATGTGCCGTGCGGTGGGCAAGTATTCAGCCCACAACTGTCCCTGACTGCCCAGCACATGATGCTCCTTGTCACGGGGCAGTCCTGAAGGGATGGGTTCGTACTGGTATACCGTCGCAAGAGTTGTGTAGCCGCGCTGGAAAGCCATCGGCTCGGCATTCGGGTCGCTGCTTTGTCGATGGTCGAAGTAGGTTGTGTGGTCAGGCGTCATTACGACATCGTGCCCAGCCATGGCGGCTTCGATGCCGCCTTTCTCGCCCTGCCACGACATCACTACCGCCCCTGGTGGCAGACTGCCCAGGAGGATTTCGTCCCATCCCACCAGCGTACGACCGCGTTCGGCCAGGTATGTGGCCATTCGCCCCATAAAGAACGCCTGCAGTTCTTCTTCCGATCCCAGCCCGAGCTCGCGGATGCGAGCCTGGCACACTTTACTCTCCGTCCACTGGTGCTTGACGGCCTCATCACCACCAAGGTGGATATGTCGGGAGGGAAAGATCTCGAGCACGTCGTCGAGAACGTCCTGAAGAAAGGAAATCGTTTCTTCCGACGGGTTGAATAAGAATGCGTGTATCCCCCAGTTTCCGCTGACGGCAGGGGCGTTTGCAGTACATCCGAGATGAGGATAGGCGGCAATCGCCGCCTGTGCGTGACCCGGCATGTCGATCTCGGGCACAATATCTATATGACGCTCGGCGGCATAGCGCACGATACTGCGCATCTCGTCCTGAGTGTAAAATCCGCCATGCGGCTGACCGTCATAGAGATACATACTGTGTGTGAATAGTGGATCCGCTGGATCACGCACCACCTGACCTATCATTGTCTCCGATCGAAACGCCCCCACGGACGTGAGCAGCGGATACTTGGGGATCTCCAGTCGCCAGCCCTGGTCGTCGTTGAGGTGCAGATGCAAGGTGTTAAGCTTATGCAGCGCCATGGCGTCGATAAAACGCAGAATGTCGTCGACAGGCATGTACCACCTGGCTACATCGAGAAGCGCTCCGCGCCAGGGAAAGCGGGGGGCGTCATGGATGTCCACGCATGGAATGACGACATGGCCCCCAACCATGTCCCCAGAGAACGCCGCCGTTGGCATGAGTTGCAATAACGTCTGTATTCCGTAAAAAAGCCCGGTGTTGCTTGCCCCGTCGATAAGGATGCGGCGAGCCGAGACTTCCAGTCGATAGAAGTTGTGCTGCCCGCGCCCCGCTCCAGTTCTCAACCGCAGCAGGATAACGTTATCAGCAACGTCGGCGGCGGCTCTGCTGTCGTCCACGGTGATACTCGATGCCCCGATGAGCCGTTGCATTGATCGAGCAAGGTAGCCCGCTTCCGCGAGTACGGTCTCCTCACAAACAATTACTGTCGACGTTGACAGGTGAAAATTGCCCTCCCGCTCCACCAGAGAGAGCGGCTTCGGTATCAAACCAAAATGCGTTTGGTTTTTAGGCAGTCTTGAAGCTACCGTTGCGTAGTTCGTTGTCATGTCCAAATACTTTCTGTTCTTCGTCTTAGTTGGGCAGAAGCAAATAGCCAGTGTGAGTTATGAGGCCCACGATCGTCCAGGCAATAGCACTCAAACAGTCCCCAATGATCAGGCCAAGAAAAGCCGGCAGGAACCGTCTATACAAATACATTCCACCAAAGCGCAACACGCAAGACTTCAGGAACCAGCCGATCATTAGCGAGAACCACAATGTATACATGGCCCAGGTCCCCGCAGCCAGGAACCCTGCGGGATGAAGTTGGAACCAGGGGAACCGAACTCGACAGAGCGAGATCAGGAGGACGAAAAGAGCTCCCCCAATCATATTCGCCACGTGAGAAACCGACATCCGTACCGGACTTTGCCTGATCGACGTCGTCCACTCATACGGTATCTGGGGCGTGGTGACGTAGGCCCAGCGGTTCTGCAGACTGCTCCCGCCGCCATGGGTATAGGGCAGCCATATCGATGCCGCACCGGATACAATAACGGCAAGCACGACACTGATTGCGAGCACGGGCGTTAGTGCGCGCACCGTCTGTCCCAGTTCAGACGCCGCCTTCTGGGCGTTGAGCAGCGACGGTAGCATGAACTCACGAGCATCCTGCCAACCGACGTGCTCGACAATCATCGCGGTCCCTAACGACGGCGTATTGAAGCCCTGCGTGCCTTCCACCACGGTCAGGGTTTGTGTTGTGGAGAAGGCGTGATGGATAAAGAGCAGCCCACCCTGGGCCACAAGCCATGAGAGGGTCAGGAAGATGCAGATCGTCATTGCCAGTACAACGAACGCAACCTGCGCCTCGACCTGCGCAACAACAGTCATCCACGCGTACATTCCGATATACGCCCCCAGCAAACCGAAGAACGCCCATCGGTACGACATCGGCTCACGACGATCGTCGACGTCGACGGCGCCGAAGACCGCCTTTCGCCACACGTCGCGCAAATGCGGGCGCATCGCCCAGAAAAGCAGCAACGCCATCATGATGAACCCGCCTGCTTCCTCATAGGACACGAACGCGGGGCACATGCTGAAGCCCACGCCGATCATCGACATATCCCAGTTGTACTCAATACCGATGAGACACTGAAGCTTGAAGATCAGATAGAAGAGCCACAGCGACAAACACACATCACTGGCAATGAGGAAAGCGAAACCGATCACCAGAGGGTAGACCGCGAACATAATATCGTTCAGCCCGCTCCATGGAAGGGTCGTCAAATACGTACTTGAATTCCACACCATCGGGAGGTCGGGAATCCGCGGGAAGAACAAGTGCAACCCCTTGACGGTGTGCAGACACACATCGGTCGACAAAGCCCACCATAGCACAGGCGAACGCACTAGCTTATTGTAGGCAAAACCGGCTTCAGGCGCCTCGGCCAGCGCAATCGGGAGTTGAACCAACGGAAACGAGAGGCGCTCATTCTCCACCCACTGTCTGCGCAGAATAGCGGACAAACAGAAAAAGCTTGTGAACAGCAGAGCGACGAATATCCCCCACCAACAGAGCGGTATCAACCACGCGCTCCATGGGATGGCTTCGCCGCGATGGAGTCCTTCGAAGAACGCGCGCACCGCGACAGGGTCGGTAACAAACAAACGAGAAGGCTGATGCGAGATGATCCGATCTTGCCACCCATTTACCGGATTGGCGTAATAGTGAGGCGCTACCATGTGAGGAATCAGGTAGCGCATCAGTCCGCTTGAGGGAATCCCCGAAACGACCGTGATGATCGACCAAACCGTGACAATCTCAACCGAGCTGAAAGCCCATCGGCGAAGTCCTAGTCGAATACAAATCGGGTTGAAGACCAGAACGATGAGGAGTACGGCCCCCATCGCCCCCACGGGGAAGAAGTTGCCGGCAAGGTAGGTGGCCGCCACGTAATAGTCGTTATACGGGGTAACGGCGCATAGGATTAAGGCAATTAGAATCCCTACGATTACAGATCGAATTGGCACCTTACGGGGCGCTTGTGTGTCGGTGGTAGGATTGACGTTCGAATCACTTGGCTTGCCGACAACCATTCAATCTCGCCCTCGCATTGAAGTATAGTACTCTATGCAAGATTGTAACATAATTACAATATAAAATCAACATCTATATATTTTGACACAAGGGGGGGCGAAACTTATAATGACGGGAACTGGGACGGAGGGGAGAGATTGCGGCGGACCGTCAAGCCTGATCAAGGCTCTAGGTCCGCCATTATACAACTTCGGTCAGTCAATGACCGGGCGACTACCCTGGCAGAAGAACATATCCTTGATGGGTAATTAAACCGACAATCGCCCACACAACTGCGTTAAGACAATCGCCGATGATTAACCCAAGGAACAAGGGCATAAGTGTGCGGTAGATCTTGGTTCCGCCATAGCGGAGGATGATGGATTTACACATCCACCCCAGGAACAACGAAAACCATAGCGTATACATAGCCCAAGTGCCCGCCGTGAGAAAGCCGGCAGGATGGATTTGGAACCAGGTGAACCAGGAACGGCAGAGGAATAGGGAAAACACCAATACGGCGCCGCCGGCGAAGTGTAGGCAGTCGTCCTTGGAGAAAGATGTAAACGTTCGGCCTTCTTCGCTAGACCAAGTATAGACGTTCTGTGGCGCTCCCGTATACATCCAGTGGTTGTGCAACTGCAGCGCGCCTCCGTGCGAGTACGGGAGCCAGATCGACACGATGCCCGAAATGAGAACCGCCAGCGCAACAGCCATACCCAGGTATCTACTCAGCGTTCGGGAAGATACGGGCGTATCCGAAATGGACTTGTATGCATTCAGAAGCGATGGCGCCATGAACTCCCGCGCGTCTTGCCAGCCGATGTGCTCGACGGTCATACCGGTGGCCAAAAGCGCAGGCTGGGCGACATGGCTTCCGCCAAATACCGTCGACATCTCAACCGCTGAGAAGGAATGCTGCACGAACAACAAGCCCCCCTGAACAACAAGCCAGGACAGCATCACGAATACGACGAAGCTGCCGCCTAATATCGCCGCGGAAAGGGTTGGGGTGAGTCGAGCGACGAGAGTTAGCCAGACAAAGAGGCCCAAATAACAACCGCCAAGTCCAAACACGGCGGCGCGGTATGATAGCGGTTCCTGGCTGTCGTCGACATCGCCTGCGTTACTCACAGCCTTGCGCCAAACGTTGGCGAGATGCCCGCGCATGGAGAAGAGCAGCCAGATCACTAGCGCAAGCGCCCCGCCGGCCTCCTCGTGAGAAACGAATGTCGGCCCCATGCAGTACCCCCAAATCCCCTGGGTGGTCGACATATCCCACGCATGCATGCTGCCGACCATGCACTGTATCTTGAATAGAACATAGAATAGCCACAATGAGAGGCAAACGTCACTCGCAATAAAATACGCGAAGCCGATAACCAGCGGATATATGCTAAAGGTATGGCTGCCGATTCCCGACAACGGCCCCACCGTGAAGTATGCGCCACCGTCCCATGCCATCGGGATGTCAGGGACCTTGGGGAAGAAAAGATGCAAGCCTTTGACCGTGTGGATGATTGTAACAAGAATGACGGCGCGCCACACAAGTGGATTTCGGAGAAGCGAATTGAACCGGTATCCGTCCTCCGGAGATTCCGCAAGCAATGCCGGCAATCGAACAAGCGGGAATGAGAGGCGTTCTGTCTCGACCCATTGCTTGCGCAGAATCGCGGTTAAGCAAAAGAACACGCCAAAAAGCATCGCCACGAAAATTCCCCACCACACTAACGGAACAAACCATGCTGCCCAGGGAATCGCTTGATGGCGTGATAATCCCTCGAAGAAGGCCTTCACAGCGTTAGGATCGGATAAAATCAAATATGGCGGCATCTTGGAGATGATAGTCGTCTCCCAGCCGTTCTCTGGAGTCGCGTAGTAATGCGGCGCGACAATGTGGGGTATCAAGTATCGCATCAAACCGCTTGACGGGATGCCCGAAACAACTGTAATCAACGACCAGACCGTGACGATCTCCGCGGGAGTAAAGATCTTGTCGCGACGACCTCTCGCAATCAACAATGGATTGATTGCAAGCACTAGCAAAAGGACTGCGGCGATCGCGCCAACGGGAAAGAAGTTCCCCCCCAAATATGTTGCCGCTACATAATAGTCGTTATACGGTGTGATCCCACACAAGACCAGACCTAGGGTCAAGCCGGTCATTACGGCCCGCCGACTAATAGGTCTCGGCTTTGGAGACGGAGAGGGAGTTCGGTTCTGCAGAGCGATCATGCGCACACTCCTAAAATACTGGCTCTCGTTTATCTTCGGCACAATTACCGGGAGCCTGTAGCCTGGTCGATATTGGGGTGTGGACGGAAAGAGGCGGCAAGCGGATGGGTTGGCGGATCGATCAACTGCGATTCGCGACAATTTCCAGCCTGCCAATCAACGCGGCGGCTGGCATCGGTGTACCTATTTCATGGCGGATTGGGTAGACTGGCCCGAGAATGGCGATCGCACAGGCAATCGAAGACGGTTTGCGGTTTCTTGCGAGCCGGCAGCTTCCGTCGGGTCAATTCCCGGTCGAGTTGACGTACTACGACCGCGAGGTTCGAACCCGGGCTGTCCGTCAGGACCCGGCCGTTTTCGCAACGGCGCACATTGCTTACTCGCTGGATTTTCTTCCGCACCAGTCCGCCAGGGAACTGGTTTCTCGCACGTTCCCGTTTTTTCTCCACGAAATGACCGGGCACGGAATCTGGCACTATTGGAACAAGGCGGCAGATTGGCCCGGCCTCAATCTTTACAAGTTCATCCCCGCCGATCTAGACGATACCGCTTCTGTGTCGTACCTCCTCTCGCGTCACGGAGTTCCTTTTCCGGACAATAGACCGCTAATGCTCCTCAACCGCAACCGAAAGGGTCTGTTCTATACCTGGTTCGTGCTCCGTCCCCGACTTACGATGAACATTCCCTATTGGCGCTCCCTGATAGGCGACATCACGTACTTACGCTATGGGAGGTTTTTTTATACACACGCCAACTATGGGGATGTCGACGGCGTCGTCAACGCCAACGTCCTGCTTTACCTGGGCGAGCGGCCCGAGACCAAGCCCGTTGTGGATTGGCTCATCCACCTGGTCGAAGAAGGCAATGAGGCCGCGTACGACAAGTGGTATCCGCATCCGTTCATGTTCTACTATGCACTTTCGCGAAATGTTCACGAGGGCACTGCACGGTTCGACACGGTGACGGAGACGATAATCGACAGGATCGGGTTGGCAGCACATGCGGACGGCCGAATCGGCGCTGATGAGTTGCACACAGGGCTGGCGGTGAATACCGCGCTCAACTTCCGCGAGCGCACGGGCAACGGCCCTACCTGGCTGACGCCTGCCATCGACTATCTACTCGGCCGTCAACTCGATTCCGGCGGATGGCCGAGTAGCCCTTACTACTGCACCCCCGGCTGCGATCAGACGTGGGGCTCGGAGGAATTGACGACGGGGATTTGCCTGGAGGCTCTCTATCGATACCAGCAGTCGACGGTGCACGAACGCGCGAACGTAGACGCAGCGGCGGCTGGGGTTCGGTGATGAGCGATTTTGAAACAGCGCTGCCTGGTTTGCCGGCTTGATACGCCCGCCTCTGGTTGGATTCCACGCTCCCGTGATTGGCAGGCATCACTTAGGAGACAGGAAAGAAGCACGCAGCAGAAATAGTGTCATCGATGATGGCCGCCGCTCCAAATTGGTGCGGCGGCCTTTTGGTTCAAAAAGATTTCGGTCACCTATGCAACTTTTCACGACATTACTGGTCATATGCAACGAAACTAAACGGCCACTGGCACGTTAGATATTTGGAAAGCGTTTCAATCGATGTCAACGAGGATGCAAATGTACAACAAGCGGCACGCATTTACTTTGATTGAGTTGCTCGTGGTGATAGCAATCATTGGGATCATCGCGGCGATCCTCTTCCCGGTGTTTGCAAAGGCGAGAGAGAAGGCGCGACAGATCGTGTGCGCGTCGAACCTCAAACAGCTCAGCCTCGCAGTCGGCATGTACGTCGAGGATAACGACGAGGTCTTGCCCAATGTCACTGGCGGCCCTCCCGGAAACGGCGTCACCAGCGGATGGGTCTACTTCACCGGATTCGACACGCCGACGGGCACGACGAACTTCGATGTCACCAAAGGCAGCCTCTATCCGTACGTTAAGAGCAAGGGGGTCTATGTCTGTCCCGACGACTCCGTGGGCAATCGCAACGGCTTGAGCTATGCGATGAACGACTGCGTGGAGAATGTCCCTAATCCCTTCCTTGGCCTCGACACCGGAAAGGCGCTCGCCACGTTTGACTCGGCGTCGTCGATGATGCTGCTAGGCGAGGAGGGGAGCGAAAACGGAAGCGCGTCGACCAATGACGGAGGACTGGGAAACGCGACCGACTCATTCTCCGGCCGCCACAACCACGGATCGGAAATCCTGTTCGTCGATTCTCACGTCAAGTGGTACGACTACGGCCGGGCCCTCGCGGCGGGCGTTCAGTTTGGCGGCGGCACGACGTGCCCCGGTTCGTAGACCATGACGACGACTGAGACCCAATCGATGACCAGGATTACGACCGTCGACACCCCATTCGAACCGCGCGGGCGTGCGGTTCGAGTGGGTCTCGTCGCGCTCACGGCTGTCTTCTATCTCTGGACGATCTGGCATTTCTTCAACTATCTGCAAGACGACTCCCTCATCACCCTGCGCTATGCCCTCAACTATAAGATGGGCAACGGATGGGTGTTGACGGCGGGCGATCCCGTTGAAGGTTACACATCGCCGCTCCATCTGTGGCTGACGACGCTGATCCTGCAGCACCAGAGTGTCGATGCCGCCATCTTCGCTCTCAAGTTCATCGGTGCCGGCCTCGGGGTGGTCACTCTCCTTCTAACGGGTCGCCTCGCCCGAATTGTCCTGCCGAATCACCCGCTGGCAGCATGGCTCGCTCCCCTCATCGTCGCGTGGCATCCGGGATTCGGGCTGTCGATGATCAACGGGATGGAAACCAGTCTGGCGACGCTCTTCCTGACCTACGGTATCACGTGCTACCTCGAAGAAGACCGCGACACCAATCGATCGCACCTGCTTTCCCTGCTCGCCTTTATCGCGGCCGCGTTGACGCGGCCTGAGCTCACGGTGGTCTACCCGGTACTGCTGATTGTCAGCCGGCGCCATCGATGGGGACTTGTGACAGCGCTCGCTTACCTGGCCGCAATCGGCTGCTTTGAACTCTGGCGGCATCACGTCTATGGAAGCTGGCTGCCGAACACGTATTACGCCAAGTGGAATCCGATCAGCCAGATCTTCGACGGGGTGTTCTACCTCTGCGTGCATGCGCTACCGGCCCAACTGCCGCCGGGCCTTTTGGTGCTTATCGGGGGATATTCCGTCATCCTACGGCAGGACCGGTCGATGCTTCCGCTGATCGTCGCCGTCGCCGTCTATATGCTTTGGGTGGTTGCGTCCGGCGGGGATTGGATGCAGGAGGGCCGCTTCGTCACACCGATCCTGCCGGCGGTTTCGGTCGCTATTGCCGCTGCCTACATGTCGATCGTCTCGAAACGGAACCAGACGCAGCAGCCGTTGACATTCCGCAGTCGAAACCGAGCCGCGATCGTCCTGTGCGCCCTGATCCTCCTCGACGCCGTCCCGCGCTGGGTCGAAACCTACTCCATCGTCGGAGCACAAAATATGGCGCAGACTTTGAAGCCACATGCGCCGCTTCTACGATGGTCGAGTTCAGAGCCGATGGGCCGGATCAACATGGCGCTATGGGTGGGCAAGCATGCGAAGCCCGGGCAACTGGTGGTCACCTCGGAACTCGGCCTCGTGTCCGTATACAACCCCAAGGTCAATTTTGTCGACTTCCGCGGCCTCGCAGATTCCCACATCTCGCGGATGAGCGGGTATGTCCACGGGAAGTACGGCGTTTTTATCGACGATTGGATGAACCCCAGCCGCCCAGCCGCGCCCTACCTACTGTCACGTCGACCGGACTTCGTCATCATCATCAATGACAACGACTCTGACACATCCGCTTATCCCGCCTCCAAGCTGTACCAACCGTCCGGCTCCTTCGACATCCGGCTCGACCACACCGGCGAGCAGCTATTCGAAATCGACACCTGGTCGCGCAAACAGTAAGCCACAATACGCCGTTCCGCCGATGGTAAACCCTGTCGTTCCGGCTATTATAGAGTCAGTGAACGAGATGAAACTGTGGAAATACAAGTTCATACGTCTTGTCGCCGCCTGCATCACATTTACACTGGCGGTTGGTCCAATCGCTGCAAGCGCAGAGATCGTAATGCAGTGTCGGCAGATGCAAGGCGCTGCCCCTCTCGCCTGTGCTGACATGCAAATGCCGGCGCCGGCGGCCGTGCGATCCTTACCCCAGTTACTGCCCTGTTGCAGACATCACGCGGTTGACAGGTACGCGCTCGCCACTCGAGGCAATGCCCTCACGCAATCTGTCCGCGGTTCGTGCATTATCATCACGAACACGGCAGCCGAAGCTATCGGCCAGTCGGTCATTCCGCCCCGTGTGGAGGCCGTTGTGTCGACTTCGACCGTCGCGCTGCCGCACGCTCTGGCGTGTCCAGTCTTGACGACGGAACGACACACGAATCGCATCCTCGACCACACCATCGCACTCGTCCACAATCAAACCGCGCGGATACATGGCACGCGCGCGCCGCCCTCATCGTGACCCTCACGCCGGTCGCCAGACGACCAGGCGCACTTCGCACTCATCGTCGATAAATCAAGAAGACATTGAGTCCGTCATCGCAGCGATGCTTCGACGGCAGCATACTGAGGAGTCAGAGTCATGAAAGCCCATGCAACCACCTTTGCCACAATGCTGGTAGTGGCAGTCGCCATCGCCAGTTCTACAGGCATTCGCGCCGCAAGCGCCGCTTCTAAAGATAAGGCCAACACCGTCACGGTCAACGGTTTCAACGTGCCCGTGAACCACGTCGGACCTGGTGTCGGCAGCGTCAAGCACCCTCCATTCGTGCATTTTGATAGCACGGGGATCAGTGAATCTGGACGCTGGTATCACCACGGTGGTGACCGCGTGAAGACCGCTCCGAGCGTCCACCAGGGTCCTGGCCCCGGCAGTTCCAAGACGCCATACGCTCGATAGTTGTCAATACAGGACCGGCCGGCAACCATGCCCGCCGGTCCTTTTGCTTTTGGATGTGACCGTGACGGAACTCCCCGCCCTGAACCACAATACGCCATTACGACGATGGCTGCGGTGGTCAAATCGCCTATCATATGGATGTGACGACGCTCCGGGTCACGCAGATCCAGTAGTTTCCCTCTCGAATGGATGCCTCGCAGTTGGAGGTTCGGGGCGGCGTCATTTTTCGTGCGGCAGCCATGCTGCGGCCGCCGTTGTGGTACGATAGGAATAGCATGACCTGCAGACGATACAAAATGCTGTGGTTAATCATCGCGGTTGCGATGACCGTGCAAGCCGTCGCGCCGTCCATAGCGCTCGCTCAGGTGAGCGTGCGATGTGCCGGAGCCCCGGTCAGCGCGACTCCGTGTGCCCGGGCGGTCCTCGCTCTGGATACGGGCGCACCCGCAGTGATCAAGTGCCCAGACATGTCATGCTGTCGCAGCAAGGCGAAATTGATGCGCGCTTGCGCGATGTCGATGTCCATGGACATCACGCCGCCGACATCGCCTGCCGCAACGGCAGCATCGATGCCGCGATGCGTCATCTCAATCACGCCGTTCGGATCGACCCAACCGGCCAATAAAGTCATCCACAATCGATGGCTGTTGACGACCGCGCCCGCCATAGGGCCCCCGGCCTGCGTCGACGTCTCTACTCCAAGTCCGGATTCGATCTCGATCCCCCTTCCTAAGTCCGCCCACCTTTCGGCCTCATTCTTCACCCGCTCTCACGCCCTACGTGCGCCTCCAGTAGCCTAAACACCCGCGATTCGGATTCCCGATTCGCCATCTCACTACACGGTAGGCATTGATTCACACGTTTGGCAGAGAGCCATGAAACACATCATAAAGAACTCTATTACTCTGTTCGCCATTGCCATCGTCCTCGCGGGCACGATCTGGGTGGTGCAGCGCTTCCATCAACCGGGAAGCCTCGACGTTGTCCGTGCGCAGTCCATGGACATGTCCCAAATGCGGCCACCTGTCGGTGCTGTGCCAGTGGCGCTCGCCACCGTTCGGACAGGCCCGCTCGACGACACCATCACTTACACGGGGTCGGTTCGGGCCTTCAACGAACAGGACATCTCACCCAGGATCGCGGGGACAATCGTCTCGTTGACGGCCTACCCCGGCGACCGGGTACGCAAAGGTCAACTGCTAGCCCAGCTCGACAGCGCCGAGGTCTCAGCCAGGGTCGACGAATCCTTTGAGCGTGTTCGTGAGGCGCGTATCGGCGAGCAGGTCGCGCATCTCACGCACCATCTTCATCACGGGGCGGCGTTGTCCCAATCTCAGTCGCAATTGGCCTCGGCCCAGCAATCCGTCATCGACGCGCGGCTACAGGCACAGGCCAGTGACGACGCCATTGCTCAGGCTCAGGCGGACGTTCGAAGCGCCCAGGCGAACGCGGACTATTGGAAGGCTCAGGTCGACCGGGAAAAGCAACTCTTCGATATGGGCGCCGTCTCGCGTCAGGACTATCAAAATCAACAAGCACAGGCCGAAACCGCGTTCTCCGCTGTGACCGGATCACAGTCGAAGCTGCAACAGGCCCGGTCGCTGGCTCAGTCGTCGCATACGAAAATCGGGCTCGCCCAGCGTCAAGTCGACATTGCCCGCGCCGGCGTGAAGATGGCGGAGGCCGACGTCACGATTGCCGAGGGCCAAGCGCAGCAAGCGGGCGCGGAAACGTCGGCGGCGCGAGCCACCGCGCGCGAGGCCGCAGTCATCGAGGGGTACACGCGGATTGTCAGCCCTGCAAACGGACTCGTCATCGACCGGCCGATCGCGCCGGGCACGCTTGTGCAGCCAGGCGCAGTTATCTTGAAGATCGCCGAGATCGACCGCGTGCGGGTTCAGGCGAACGTCGCGGTGTCGGATGTCGGCGGCATTGGACCGGGGACTCCGGTGACGATCGTACCTGGTGACGGCGGTCCGTCGATCAAGTCGACGGTGTCCGCGATCTTCCCGGCCGCCGATGTCGAAACGCGGACGGCCGTCGTCGAGGCGGTTGTGCCCAATGCAAACCACCGGTTATTGCCGGGCGCGTTCGTATCGATGCGAATTGCTAAACGGGCTGTCTCCGAAAAGTTGACGGTACCGTCCTCGTCGATCGTTATGATGGGCGGTCAGTCGTACGTTTGGGTCGCTCGGGGAGATTCGGCTGACGAAGTCGTCTACGAGTGCACCAAATGCCACATGCGTTACACGGCGGACAAGGCGGCCAGGCTCAACTTCCGCGACCCGATGGATGGCGGCAGGCTCGTGCCGATCGACAAAGGACAGGTCGCACCGGGTCGACAGCTCACGGCTCATGAGGTCGCGGTGCGGACCGGGGCATCGGATGGGGCGTGGACGACAGTGGAATCGGGCGCTGTTGGTTCCGGCGCAAGGGTGGTTTCGCAGGGAACGGCGGGGTTGACGGAAGGCGCTCGACTCGTGGAGACAGCGTGGAGTGTCGACGGTCCCAAGACGCTTCCTCAGGCATCTGTAGCAGACGCCGGACAACACCTCTATCGGTGCGAGAAGTGCGGCATGACGTATTCGGAAGCGGACGCGATCAAGAACCACTTCATCGACCCGATGGATGGCGGCAAACTCGTGCCGGTGACGGGAGGACAGCAATGAAACCCCCTTATCGTCATGGACACGTCCGCGTCGTCCGCCCCGCGTTGGCCGGCAAAGGCTTCAACGTTTCAGCCTGGGCCATCCAGCATCCATGGATGATCGCGTCGTTTTATGTCGCCATCGTCGTGCTGGCGGCGGTGTCAATTTTCGGCGGCATCATGCCGCGCCGCATGATGCCGTACGTCGAGAGTCCGATGGTCGGGATCGTCACGATGATGCCGGGCCTCAGCGCTCAGGAGATGGAGACGTACATCTCAAAGCCGATCGAGGAGCGCATGACCGACATCCGCGGCGCGCGCTACATCCGGTCGACATCGCAGGACGGTCTGAGCATTGTGTCGCTGGAGTTTCCCTACGGCACGGACATGAAGAAGGCGACGACCGATGTCCAGTCGCTGATGAACGCCGTCCAGGCGGATCTTCCGCAGACGGGGGCGAACCTGAAACCATCGTGGGTGCTGCCTATCGACCCGCTGAACATTCCGGTGCTTTCGATCAGCGTGACCGGGGATGCCGCCAAAGGTTGGACGCCGGCACGACTCCGTCAATTCGCGGAAAACGAGGGTGTTCGGGCGATTAAGCACGCCGCGGATGTCCAGAGCGTCCTTGTGTACGGCGGCCGCAAACGACAACTGCGGGTCGAGGTCGACCGGGACAAGCTGGCCGCGTACGGCTATGGGATCCTCGACGTTCGCGACGCCATCGACAAGAACAGCGTCGCCAAACCCGCCGGCGTGATCACGTCGGGGCCGACCGAAGACATCATCCGTGTCTCGGATCTCGCCGCAGACGCCCAATCGGTCGGAGACTATCCTCTTGGAGCCAAGAATGGCCAGGTCGTCTACCTCAAGGATGTCGCTATCATCTCCGATGCGTTCCGCGAACAGCGAAGCGGCTATCAGTTTGTCGACGGGAAACGGCAGACGATCGAGGGCGTCGACAATAACGCGGTGGAAATGGCCGTCATCCAAAACCCCTCGTCCGGCTCGCCCAGTGTCATCGCGGGTGTTCAAAAGGAACTCGACCAGTTGTCGCAAGACAATCCCGGCCTGCAATTCCATGTCGCCTATGACAACGCGCATTTCGTCAACATCCTGTTCAAGAACACCGCCGAAGAGTTGACGGTCGCCATCCTCCTTTGCGGCATCGCCGTCCTCTTTTTCATCGGTAACTGGCGCGGGACGCTGATCTCCGTGATCACGATTCCCGTTAGCATGGCGATGGCGATCCTGCTGATGGTTCCGTTCGGCTTCTCGCTAAACTCGTCGACGCTAATCGGCCTGTTGATCTCCATCGGCCGCCTCGTCGACGACTCCGTGATCGACATCCACGCCGTCGAGCGACATCTGCGCATGGGCAAGGATACCGTCACCGCCACTGTCGACGGTATCACCGAGGTCCGGCGCGCAGTGGCGGCGTCGACAATCATGCTGGTACTCGCCCTAATTCCGCTGGTCGTCTGCGGCGGCATCACCCAGCTTATGTTCGTGGGCCTCGCCTACCCCATCATCTTCGGCCTGATCGCCTCGTTCCTGGTCTCGTTGACCCTTACCGCGGTGCTGGCCTCCCGCCTTTTGCGTCCGCACGACGACCTGTCGGTCCGGTCCCCTCAGGATTGGGGGTTAGGGGGCCGAGTCGCTGCGGCTATCGAAAGCGCCATAGACCGAATGGACGCACGCTACGAGCGCTTCGTGCGCCTTCTCCTGCGCAACAAATTCATGGTAGTTGCTGGGGCGCTGTGCACGATCATTGTGGGCTTCGGATTCTACAACTTCATCGGCTCCGAAATGATGCCGCTCGCCGATGTCGGGCAGGCATACGGCGTGCTCGAAATGGCGCCAGGCGCGAGCTATCGGCAAACCGCCGACGCGACCGCTGCCGTGGAGCGGATTATGCTGAAGCATCCGGAGATTGAGAAGGTGTCGACGGAGATCGGGACGGAGCCGG
>Ga0070658_10002290_pt1 | contig 16051 bp, 16 predicted proteins | sample KBSC13metaG_FD_64664 | JGI IMG/M metagenome (GOLD analysis project Ga0070658, IMG submission 64664) | Corn rhizosphere microbial communities from Kellogg Biological Station, Michigan, USA - KBS C1-3 metaG | ecosystem: Host-associated > Plants > Roots > Rhizosphere > Soil ...
AATAAAGTTGACCGCACTGCCGGTTTCGGCGTCGATCACGGATTGGACGCGGAGAGACCCAAAAAGGTCGAGGGAGAGAAATCGCGAGTTTGCCTCACGCATCTCTATCGTCAGTGTGTCCTCGGCCGAGAGTTTGGTGCCGTTGATCCTGGCATCGATCTCATGGTGCTTGATGTCAAAAGAACGCCGGTCCATCCAACTGACAGCGGTGCCCTTTTTGTACTCATCCATCAGATGAAAGGCTGTCCAGATCCCACCGTCAGTATCTCCATAGCTGATCAATGCGACCTGCTCCGGATACACCTCCGGGATCCCCTGCGGATCTACCGTGTAAAAAAGCTTGTTGTAGTGCTGACCGTCTATAAAGGCCTCGAAAAATCCCGGACGGTCCGGGGCGTACAGATCCGACAAGATGTGGGAATCGACATTAGAATGCAGGTCTACTCGCAGAACGCTTTCGCGTGCCCTGAATAATGACCGGGCTTTCTCTGCGCCGCCTCCGCCATGGCCCATCTGAACTCCCGCCGCGGTCTTTAGCTCCTCAAAAGTCTTGTCAGTGAAAAACATCTCGAGTGCCGAAAAAGGCTCCACAAGCCCGGGCTTATCGACGAAGATCGCCAGAGCCTTTTGCTCGACAGGCGTTGGCGGCGTTAATGAGAATTCTCCCGTCCCAATAAATACGGCGCCCGTAACGCGGCCCCGCACAGGCTTTGTGAAGTAGATCTCCCCGCTCTTGAGCGTGAATGTGCCGAGGTCCTTTTTGAAAACCACGTTCGACACCGTCGCGTAGTCGCCACCAAATACGTCCGGCTGCTGGGACAATCCGCGGAGTTCTTTATAAACGGGGTCGTCGGCCGTGACGGTGACCTCGCCGAGGACCTTCTTCGGGTCGCCCTGACCTAGAGCGATCGAAACAAATGACAAAGCAAACAGTGCGACCGCCGCCAGACGGGTAGGGTAGTGGGACATCAGACTCTCCTTTTTAAACGGGACCACGAGAATGGTTGCAGTATTATTTACATCTGCCGAGGGTCAGTCAAGACAAATGTGAACTGGCGTCGCGTCACCTAACGTGCGAAAATACGTGACTTTGGCGCCAAAACCGGCATCAAAGTGGATTCTCTTTAATGAAGGCCGAGACCAAGCTAAAACACCGCCTGCTCAAGAAGATGGGCAATGCCATCGCCGATTTCTCGATGATCGAGGAGGGCGATCGCGTAATGGTCTGCCTGTCGGGCGGCAAGGACAGCTATACGCTGCTCGACCTCCTGCTCGACGTTAAGAAGCGTGCTCCGGTGCAGTTCGACATCCTGGCGGTGAATCTCGACCAAAAGCAGCCCGACTTTCCCGAGGAGGTCCTGCCAAACTATCTCGAGTCACGCGGCGTCCCGTACCGTATCGTGGAGGAGGACACATACTCCATAGTCACCGCGCACATCCCGGAGGGGGACACGTACTGCTCGCTCTGCTCGCGGCTCCGCCGGGGCATCCTCTACAACGTCGCTGTTGAGGAAAAATGCACTAAGGTCGCTCTCGGCCACCACGCCGACGACATAATCGCGACATTCCTAATGAACCTCTTTTATACGGGCCAGCTCAAGGCGATGCCGCCGGTCCTGCGATCTGACGACAAGCGAAACACCGTCATTCGCCCGCTCGCCTACTGTCAGGAAAAAGAGATCGCCGCCTACTCCGAGCAGGCAGGCTTTCCGATCATTCCCTGCAACCTCTGCGGTTCGCAGCCCAACCTCAAGCGTGCCCGCGTAAAGCGTCTCGTCAACGAGCTGGAGAAGGAAACGCCCTTCATCCGCCAGACGATGATGACCGCCCTGACCAACGTTACGGGGTCGCACCTGCTCGACAACAAGCTCTACGATTTCCAAAACTTTGAGCCCATGCTCAAGTCCATCCCCGCGGGCCACGGCTCCGTCCAAAAGGAGCTCGACGACATCTTCGACCACTCCGAACCGTCGTACAAGACCGATCTGATGCAGCTCGCCGGAATCGCGTCATAGGATCCTTTTCACCCGGGGCGGGCGCGGCTTGCGGTTCACCACCTGTCGGTCCTAACTATTCACTATTCACTTTCCCGTTGTATATTTCCCCTGCAGTTCTAACGAAAAGATCAACAGGAGAAACCAGCTCATGTGGAATGACTTCAAAGCGTTCATCGCTCGCGGCAACGTACTCGACCTCGCCATCGGCGTGATCATCGGAGCGGCCTTCGGCAAGATCGTCACCACCTTTACCGAGGGGATCATCATGCCGCTCGTCGGCCTCGTCACCGGCGGCACGGATTTCAAGACAAAGTTTTACGACCTCAGCGGCAAACTCGGCCCCGGCGCGTCGCCCGCGGAGATAGACGCCGCCGTAAAGGCCGGTGCCCCGCTCCTCCGCTACGGGCAGCTCATCTCCGACATAATTACGTTCCTGATCGTAGCTTTCGTAATGTTTATCATCGCGAAACTGGCCATGGACTACTTCGTCCGTCTGGCGGCCAAAAACCCGCCACCAAAACAGGAAGAACTCCTAACCGAGATCCGCGACCTCCTGGCCGCGAAGAGTTAGGCACTATATAAAACGAGCAGAGGCACGGCGACACGACGGGGCGTGCGGGTGAGGTAAGACGCATCTGCATTCCAGCCGCGACATGACCCCTGCTCAAAATGGTGCATCTAACCCGACGTCTAACTCGAGAGGTGCAATGAGCCGGGTGACCCTGCAATATTCGATCCTTATGATCGCGGTGCTCGCCGCCGGGGTGAGTGCTCAGTGGACGACGATCACCGCAGCCGAATACGACCAGGCCGCGGGCGGTGCGATGTCGAAGGCGTATGCGGCATTCCCGTCCGTCTTCACTTCTCGCACGGAGAGATTCACAAAAGGAAAGAGCGTTTACGTTGAATTCCAGGTGAACGAGCGGCCGGCAGAACACGGCGTGCGTGTGACAAGGACCATCACAGCCCGGGGCAGCACAAAGCGCAAGTACATGACGGTCACGGGACCGCACGAATTCTACTGCAGTGCCGATGGCACCCGATGGACCGGCTCCTTCAACAACTGCATGCTGCTCGACGGGCTTTTCCTCTCGTTCCTTCCGCACGATGCGGTTGCCGAATACTCCGTCAGGACCAACTCCGGACGCGAGCCCGGGCAGATCTACCGCAAGTACGCGGTGTTCAATGGCAAAGATGGGAAGGAATTTGCCGAGACCCTTACGACGATCTATCGCGACAACAACAAACTCCGTTCATCCGAGACCCGCGGAACCCTCAAACCACACCCGTCACCCTCAACGTAACTCAAACATGGTTACCCGGCGTAAAACTCGCCCCCGTCACCAGACCTCCCAACACCCAGCCTCCCCAGATAACCATCATCGAATAACAAAGAGCGAAGCTGCTCGCAGCCGTCGCCTACCCGTACGCAAACTCCAACCGCTGCGGAGTCAAACTCATCCGCGCACCGGCTCACCCGCGAGCACGGCATCAAGCTGCCCGTCACAATGCACTCTGCCGATGCCCATATCCACGACGACCGCATCCTCATCCTCGACCTCCGCACCGCCAAACCCTCCAAACGAGCAGAGGGATGGGACCGGCGGCGGAGCGTTCGGGTGAGATAACTTCGCCAAACATTTAACGGCTAGGGAAAGCTGCTAGCCGAATTCAACGACTTCTCGAAATGCGGCAGCCGCAGGGTCCCAAACCAACTTGAACTCGCGCTCGTTCGCTTGGCTGCGAAAGTCTAGATAGTAGACCTTTGCAGCCAAGACTAGCCGTGCGTGCCCGTCAGCGATGATTTTCGTCACGTGAGGCGTTAGCCGGAAGGTGTGGAGTCGATGAACAAATACGGCCCGCTCCCCCGGAGGGATGAATGTCGCTGTCGGAGGAGCGAAGAGCACAGGAATTTCGGTTGAGGATGAGTCAGTCCCTTCCTCAATTGTAGCAATCAGTCTAGAGAACACCTGCCAGGCGGGCGTCTTTCCCCCATTGAGGTAACCGATCTGAAACTTAGGAGAGTACCCGGGTTCTATATCCTCGACAGCGCTGAGAAAGACTCCAAGATGGGCGGATTCGCCGATGTGGAATGCCTGTCGAGCAACTTCAGCACTGGCTTCGGTACTGGAAATCAATTTCTCGTTTTGATGCGACATCCGTACGTACACCAGCAATTGGAGTACCACTGCTCCGAGTACGAGAAAGCTTAGGATTGTAGATAAAAAGAACTGTAGAGGCGGTGGGCTAACGTTGGGATCTAGTTTGCAAAAACTAAGGTATGCGATTCCCGTTCCGCCAATCACTAGGCTGATGGTCATCGCACCGGCTATTCCTTTCTCAACCTTATTCATTCTTGGGTTGGAAATTTCTTTCTGAACTCGTCGATCTCCGAAATGAGCTCTACCATTTCCTGGGGAATCTCGGCGAGTTTGAGGTTTGAAATAACAGCTGCTGGCGAAACATTGATCGAGTAATTATCTTGGAGATACCGATTCAGTATGCCAAAGGTCTCTTTGCCCGGAACGAGCTCAAGCCGGGTACTTGAACTCCATAAAGCATCAAACTCCGTCATCAATTGTTCATCGATTGTCGATATATCTCGGTGAGGAGCTTTGGCCTTTTCGAATTGCCTTCGTCGCGCCATGTATTTAGCGGAAACGTGATTTTTTAGCGGTTCGGTGAGCGAGTTGAGAAGAGAATCTACACTCTCAGTAAAGGGAATCGTCTCCAACTCCCGCCGCGCGCGTTCTTCTAAGCGTTTTTCGATGGTGCGCGAGATTGCGGATGGGACCAACGCATAGTTTTCCAATTCCTTCCGATCAAGAATTTTCACGACATCGCACGATTTTCGAAGGTCGCCTTCTTCCCTTTTACACTCCTCTTTCGATCGATAGTCGCGATCGAAAATCACTGTGGCGGCGATTTTCGCAGCTAACGTTGCTTCGATCCCTTCCTTGAAGTCTCTAACTTTCTGTGGGTTAAATCCCTCGGCTGGCACTACGGCAAAATCTGCTCGGTTTGCCACCTGATTCTTCTTCAGTTTTTGAGCGAAGCGGGACAGGAGCATAAAGTCCTTCCCCTCGACAAAGACAACTCTTCTAGTCTTTGCGAGCTGTGTCAATGTTGGGTTCAGATTGGATCCCAGTATTCCAAAAATATGCTGAAGTTGAGTCGGGTCCTTGATTCTTTTAGCAGAAGTGAATTTCTTGTTGATTAGCAACAACTCATCCGGGTCAGCTTCCGAAATTATCTCCGTGGAGTGTGTCGCTATTAGAATGTCTGGTCCGAGTGTTCGCAGTATTGCGAGTAACTGCCGTTGCAAATCCGAATGCAGGTAGATATCCGGTTCATCGATAATGAAGAGTGAAGAATCCTTGGCACGTACTAAATACGTAAGCATCTGGCACCATACCTGAAAGCCAAAACCCGCCCAAAAAATCTCTCTTGGGATTCTTTCCTCGGGACAAAACATCCTAAGGATGGGTTTCTCCCGAGAATGGTCGATCTCAGGCTTCTCTATGTCCATACCAGGCCATGTTGTTTTGATCAATTGACGGAACTCATCGAAATCGTCCCTGTAGTGATACCAGATGTTCCGGAAGTTGCGGGCTGCTCGGTACGTTAGGAGTGCGAGCCGAGCGGCCTCCTGCTGATAAAGCTGTTCGAATGGCTCAACTGGTCCTAGAATTGGTACGAAGCTGATAGCTACATCAAAGCTAGACTTGAAAATTGAGGTCGAGGTCACGTTTTTCCCGGTTGTTCGGCATATGAGATTGCACGAATTCTGTTCCGGAAAATAGAGAACAAGCTCGTTGCCGTTGGATACCCGAAATTTTACCGACGCGGGTTGAGAGTCATCATAATCAAAGAAAACATTCTCGCCACCCACAAGGGTTTCCTCGAGTTCAATGTTGTACCCCAGGGTGTCCCCTAATGGCCCCCTAACCACCGTGGGATTCCGAGATCGTGCTTTGCGTAAGCCCTCCGCTAGAATGCGAAACGCGCCCAGGATCGTGGACTTTCCGGCGTTGTTCGGTCCCACTAAGATGTTGAAGTCCGTTAGGGCCACGGAATAGTCGACGAATGCCTTATATCGATGGAAATAGATTGATGTGAAACGATCTTTCGTTTGCATTGGTTCGCTTGAGTTTTCTAAACGGTCTCGTTAGTAGCTCAGTGCACCCACTTCTTGAGATATCTCACGCTAGTACACGACCTTATCGTCATCGCTGACCCTGAAGTCAAAAAAGAATAAGAGGCGTCGCCCCTTGCCGGACGACGCCTCTTCAATTCACAGGAGTTAAACCGCAACTGCCGCGAGCAGTGGGGCTCGCCGAAAAATTTCAGAAAAGATTAGCACGAACACCGTCAAGGCACAATCCAACATTCAGTGGGCGGAATGAAGAAGCTCGACGGGTAGACGGTCGTTACGGACGCGACCGGACCTGGGCAAGGGCGGGTGGGTAAACGGACCTTCTAGAGACGTAGATTTCGCGCTCATACGGATAATAGCCGAGGATTTTCTCGACATATTTACCTGTTTTGTGGCATCATTCCGCCACTTGCCACACCCACGCCTCTGAAGTTTTGCTGTACCGGCGTCTGCAACGCATGTTCGCAAGGCAAGCCACTTACACGATGGTAGTGTTCGGCCGTCGTAGCCTTGCAACTGTGACCGGGGAGAACAGTCGCAGGCTTCCACCCCTTTTTCCCCAGAAAAGGAGAAGATGATGAAAACTCATGGAATTGCGGCTCACCGCAAGCGCCGCTTGGGAGGGACACCTCAGATTCGTACACGAGGTCTGGTAAGTACCTTCTTGACCCTGGTCGCCCTCGTGGGCCTAACGGTGCCCGTTTGGGCGATCGAAGCACAGAAGTTCACCCAAGTAATTGACACGGCAGGAGCGAAGTCAATAAACATAAATCAAGATCACTACACCGTCGAATTGGTGGATGGCTGGATCTCAAGTAAGGACAAGTTTCTCCGATCACTAATTTCAGGAAACACCTCCCTCGTTGTGGCCACGAAGCGGACGATTCCCAGCTTCGACACCACAGAACAACCGGTCGAGTTCTCGTCCATCTATCAAGCAGAGGATGTCGGCTCAAAGATCGATCGGCCACTGCAACTGGGGAAGGCCCTGCTGACCAATGTCCCCGCAGACTCAGATATTCGCGTCGAATTCAAGCTGACGGTGAATCGTGAGGCGAACCTCACGAAAATCTTCGGCCTACTCGACAAGCAGGCCCCAATTGCAGATTTTATGGCAGCGCCATGGGTTGGCTACAGCAAGGTCGTTGCCTCCGTTGTTAATGAGGTTTTTGGCGCCGATAAGTCAAAGTTCCCGTTCTATTGGGAAGGGGGATTTCGTGAGTCTGATGCGGTGTCCCCCGAGGTTATCAAGCCGCACTACGAAATCCTCATCGCCCCAAATAAGGACGGTGACAACTTCTTCATGAATCTCGACCGGACGAAACTCGCTTATAACGAGGCTCAGAGTCAATTGCAATACGATGGAAAGCCGCTGCGTGATCACACGTACATGGTGTTAAAGGTGACGAAAGCTGCCGGCTATGACGTAGGTCAGCTGGTCTTTGAGTCGGAAGCTCCGTGGGCGACAGTTGCTCTAACGCAGTTCGTCAATGGAAGCACTACTCCCATTGACAATAAAGATCAGCTCAAGACTGCGGCGAGCAACTTTCTCGACAAGCTAAACCTGCTCGCCGGCTTGTTGAAGAAAGAGCGCCGGTTCAACAAATACGAGCGAGCCGTTGCTTTATATGCATTCAGTGAGCAAGCTCGAAAGTACGTCTCAGACAAGTGTGCTCCTGCTCGTCTTAATCTCGCCGGAAACAAGTGCCCCGACGGGGAACTGAAGGACTACTCGTCGAAGGTCGCAGCCACGTTCAAGCTCCCAACAACGAACGCGGCGATGTTGACTACCTCGGGTGCTGCCGTCGTAAACAAGATCAATCAACCTCGCCCATAAGTATCCGCTGATAACTGGTTGAGGAACGACCCAAGAGCCACCATTCTGCGGTGGCTCTTTCAGTGAGTGTGAAGCTGACAATCATCTCGCCCAGGAATCTCGGGCGGGCCAGCGCGAGGACAGCCGGTCAAGCCAAGATAAGAAATGTGAAAGCAAGCAGGAGGAGTCTCTCCATGATCGACGAGAAGATTGCCATATGTGCTTTCGCAAACCAAGCGCGAGCCTAGGTGCTTCTCGACTCAGCGCTCCGCCTTGATACCGACAGCACAAATCCCACAACCATTAGCCCAAACACCCCAAGATTCACCAACGTCCCCGGCGGATTGCCGGTCTTGATGAGTGGTGTCCAGAGGTTGAGGAGCTGGGCGGCGAGGTAGTTGAGGATGAAGACGAGGAGCATGAGCGGGACGGCGGAGCGGTAGCGGATGAGGACGATCGCGGCTACGGCGCAGACGGTGAGGCGCCAGAGCGACGAGATGGCGAAAATCGCGACGATATTCTGGGCAGCCTCCGGTGGGTAGGTCTCGAGCGGCATCCCGTCAGCCCGTTCAACGGTCGTCCACCCATTCAAGATGATCATTACGCTCTGCAGCGACTTCATCGCCATGACGGCGCCAAAGGCCCACAGCCCGGACCGCCACCCACGGAAATCGTTATCAAGACTCTTTGGAAAGATCCTCTCGAGCATCATTCCTCACCTCCATTCGAGTTGTCCGCCTGGTATGCCTTAATAACGAGATGCGGGCTCCGAAGGTTCCAGCGGTCGCGCTATGTCGCGCCTCCCGTGACTCGAGTGAGGTAGCGTAGCGGAAGATTCATCATTCCGTCTTGCCACTTGCGATCGCTCACCTCGCACCACGACCTACCCGTGTGACGAAGTGGAGCGGGAGCATCATCATGCCCTGATGATCAAGACTTATCCGGTTGAACTGGACGGTGCCTTCGACGATGAGCTTCCTGTGGTGGAGGAAAGCCGACGCACGTATGTAGTAGCCACGGCCGTATTTCTTCGGATAGCACGGGAAGGCCGATCCGACCTTTGCCTCAGCCGACTTGACGCCGATCGCGTGTAGTCTCTCGCTGTAGTAAAACTCCACGGCGACCGGGTTTCCCAGGGCCTCAAAGGCCGCCTCATTGAAGTACAGGTAATTTCGCGAGTTTACCGTGACTCTCATGTTCGTGTGCCCCGGCCGCCCGTATGCTCCGCCATGGAACAACCGCCAATCACTGCTATGTTCGTTCGTTTCCATGAGACGAGTGTTGCATAGACGGTACATTCTGTCAACAAAGAATTACCCTCGTCCGAATTAAACTGCAGCGCACCGCTCTAGACGGCGCGCAAGTAGCGTTCACTCATCCACGTGTCGGCGCATACGGCACCCGTTATGCAGTTTTGGACAGAAAGACCCGCGTTCCCGCTGCCTATTCGGGCCTCTGCGGCATTTCTCGGTCGCTCCAAACTAGGTCCCTAGAACCGGAGCGTCCCGTGGGGCGTGAGGCACATGTCGAGTTTAATGTCGACCTCGTGGACCTCGGGGATCTGAGGTTCGGGCGGGAAAGCTGAGAGCCCGATCTTCAAACAGTCCGGGCGGCACTGGGCAAGAAAGCGGTCGTAGTAGCCCTTGCCGTAGCCGACGCGGTGGCCCGTGCGGTCGTAGGCGAGGAGCGGGACGAGGATGATATCGAATTCTGAGGGTTGCGCCGTTTGCTCACCGTCCGGCTCGCGGATGCCCCAGCGGTTCTCCTTAAGGTCGGATGCTGCGTGGAAAAAGACATTCTCCATCTCCGTCCCGCCGAGCTCTATCCGCGGAGCGTAGGTCTCGATATCCGCACGGTCCTTCCACAGGCGGTAATAGATCCGTGAGGTGTCGAGCTCGTGCGTTCGGGCCACACGGATGAAGGTGTGGAGTTTCTTCACCCCGGCGAGGTCGATCTCTCTAAAGAACCGGTCCGCAATAGCCCGGCTCGCCGCATCGATCTCGGCAACGGACATCGTCGCCCGCTTTTCTAAGTAGAGTTTGCGAAGCTCGGATTTGGTCATTTGCGACCCCTCCAGACACGAGGATGCCGCCTTTGGTGGACGCAGGCTGTGATGAAGATCTCCTCGCCCACGATGACAAAAAAGATCGAGTATGGATATCCGTGCAGAACGCATCTACGGGTTCTGCCCCGAACTAGTGGGAAGGACAGCGGACGCTGTTCGATCCTTAGAAGCGCACGATCCGCAGCAGTCAAAAAGCGATCTCCCGCCCCGAGCTCCTCTGATTCGTACCAAGTGAAAATATCCGCCAGGTCTTGTTCTGCGGCGGCTCTAACGGTTAGGGAGTAAGTCACCGCGAGTTGAGGATCCTATCGCGCACTTCCGGCCAGGGCGACGCATCTCCAGGGTTGTCGATGCAATCCTGTTCTCTTCTTGCGAGCTCGGCCAGGAGTTCTTCGGAGGGTTCCCAGTTCATCTCCGCTTCTATTTGGTCTAGATGATCGCAGATGTACTGGGCCAGATGTTCACGTTCACCCTCCGGACGGGTGGCCAACCGCTGGGTTAATATCGCTACAGAGCTGGTACTCATGACGCCTCCATGTTCGCATAATCCGACCGCGGCCAACAATCGATTTTCAACCGGCTACCCGCGCTTCTTGTGGGGGCGGGCCTTCAGGGCCGTGCTGTTCGCTCGGGGCGAGACGACGGAGGTTTTGAACGCATCGTCGGACTGGGTGTCCCGCTCGGTCTTGGATGTAAGGAGCTTGGAATCGTTCACGATCTTTTTTGCGGCCTTGGCTGCTTTGCTCGGCCGTTTAGTTGCTTTCGCCATAAATTAACTCCGCTCGATCCAGCCGCCGCCGAGGACCTCGTCACCACGATAAAAGATCGTGGCCTGGCCCGGCGTAATGGCCCGCTGCGGTTCGTCAAAGACTATTGTCGCACGCCCGTCGCCGAGCGGATGGATAACAGCCGACGAGGGCTCGTGCCGGTAGCGGACCTTGACCTCCGCACGCACCGGCTCGGCCGGGTCGTCGAACGCGATCCAGTTAACACCGCGAGCGGTGAATTCGAGGGAATCGAGTTCACTCTCCTCGCCCACGAGGATGCGGTTTTTCACCCGGTCGATCCCGGTCACATAGAGCGGCTTTTCGTTGGCAATGCCGAGGCCGCGTCGCTGGCCGATCGTGTACCGGTGAATGCCGGTATGCATGCCGACCTTCTCACCCGCGGCATTGACGATCTCGCCGCCCGCCGGCAGATCATCCTCACGATTCTCGTGTGCCAGATACCGGTCGATGAATTCCGAGTACTTCCCATCCGGCACAAAGCAGATCTCCTGCGATTCCTGCTTGTTGGCGGTGTACAGATCAGCATCGCGAGCAACAGTTCGTGCAGCAGCCTTGTCCATCTCGCCTAGCGGAAACAGCGACCGCGACAGCTGCTCCTGTGTCAGCTCCCACAGGAAATAGCTCTGGTCCTTATTCCGGTCAGCCCCGCGAAACAGCCGGTAGCGCTCCGCAGCCTCATCAAACTCGACCCGTGCGTAGTGCCCCGTCGCGACCTTATCGCATCCGAGCGACACCGCCATTCGGTCAAGAGCCGCGAACTTCAGGCGGCTATTACAGGCCACGCACGGGATCGGGGTCTCTCCCGAGAGGTAACTGTCGACGAAGGGCTCAACGACATCCCTCTCAAACTCGCGCTCGAGGTTTAGCACGTAGAACGGGAAGCCCAGGGATTCCGCGACGCGGCGAGCATCGTAGACATCATCCAGGGAGCAGCAGCGCGAGGGCAGCGGATCGCCATTCTCATCGACGGAGATGCCGCGGCGCTGGTTCCACAGCTGCATGGTGAAGCCGACGAGCTCATGTCCCGCGTCCTTGAGTAGTGCGGCCGCAGCCGAACTATCCACTCCCCCACTCATTGCGACCGCGATCTTCATCTGCCGAAAACGTCTATTGTTACACGTCGGAAACTGTTAGGTGCAATCCCGTTTGGCGCTGTTGCAGGGGAACTTTCCGCCCCATGACCGTTGCGCGCATCGGGTCAGAGCGATATATTGTCAGGACTATGAAGCCTGCCATCCGCTAGTTCATCCCCCTGTAACGCCGCGCCCGGCATGGACGCGTGCTCCCCGGGGTCTCGAGTGTTCACGAACACCGGGCTCGCCGATTTACGTTGAGAAAAAGCTGATAACTGTATGTCTGAGGCAGGTAGATCTGTAGGAGCGGAAGCCCCTGAAAAGAACAATTGGTGGTCTGTCGGCAGGGAGGCCCTGCGCGGCTCTACGCGCGACCTTACAACTTCGCCCATCGGGATCTCGCTCTTCATTTTGGCGGTTCCGATGGTTTTTGAGATGTTTGCCGAAAGCTTGTTTGCGGTCGTCGATATCTTTTTTGTAGCCCACCTGGGCGCAGAGGCGGTCGCGGTAGTGGGGTTGACCGAGTCGATCATGGCTCTCGTCTACGCCGTTGCGTTTGGACTAGCTATCGGAGCGACCGCCACGGTCGCGCGGCGGATCGGCGAGGGAGACCCGGATGGTGCGGCAAACTCGGCAACGCACGTCATCTACCTTGGCGTGATCGTGTCTCTAGTGATGAGTCTCCTCGGCATTACTCTCGCTCCCACACTGTTAGATGTTCTCGGTGCGGAGCCGCACGTCATCGAGCTGGGCGTTCCGTTCATGAGGATAATGCTGGGCGGCAACGCTGTCGTCGTTTTCCTGTTTATCCTCAATGCAATATTTCGCGGGGCAGGTGACGCGGCGATCTCGATGCGGGTGCTATGGCTCGCCAACGGGCTCAACATGATCCTCTCGCCGTGCCTTATATTCGGCGTATGGTTTTTCCCGCAGCTCGGGGTCAAGGGAGCCGCGGTCGGCACGACGATCGGCCGTGGATGCGGCGTGCTCTTTGCATTCTGGTCACTTTTGAGAGGTGAGAAGCGGTTTGAGATCCACGCAAAAAACTGGCATCTCGATCTCAAACGCCTGTGGAGCCTGGCCAAGTTATCTTCTACTGCCGTGCTGCAATTTCTCGTCAGCACGGCCAGCTGGAGCGCACTGGTCCGGGTGGTCGCAGGCTTTGGAAGTGAGGCTATCGCGGGCTACATTATCGCGATGCGTGTCGTGATCTTTCTCCTGCTGCCAAGCCTCGGCCTCAGCAACGCTGCCGCCACTATGGTCGGCCAGAACCTGGGTGCCGGCAAGCCTGAGCGTTCTGAAGCCGCTGTGTGGAAGGCGGCATTCACCAACACGGCTATATACTTTGTGCTCGGCCTTATCCTGCTCGTGGGGGCACGCGTGATCGTGAGCCTGTTTACGACCGATCCGCAGCTCCTCGCGTACTCTGAGAGTGCACTTCACATCATTTCGCTCGGCTTTCTGTTCTACGGATTCGGGATGGTGACGGAGACGGCTTTCAACGGGGCCGGCGACACATGGACGCCGACCTATCTGAACTTCTTCATCTTTTGGGTCTTTGAGATACCGCTAGCATACGTACTCGCATACCACTTTGAGATGGGACCGCAGGGCGTCTTTTGGGCGATCACCATCGCCTTCTCGGCATTAGCTGTTGTTGGCGGATTAATGTTCAAGCGCGGCAAATGGAAGCTGAAGGTAGTGTAGCGCGGTAAAATCTTGTAATGTCCGGCGACATCTTCCCAGATCCACTGAAATTCCGCTACTCCCGGTGGGTCGAGGTAGCGGGATGGCTTTATCGCGCGAGTGATGTTGTGGCCTTTGGAGTGCCGCTGACCATCGACACGGCGCGTGAGGCCTACCAAAAAGGCATCTTCCCGTGGCACACCGACGGCATCCCTCTCCCGTGGCATTGTCCCGAACGCCGTGCGGTAATCATCTTCGACGAGCTCAAGGTGCCCCGCAGTCTCGCCAAGGTGCGCAAGCACGGCGAATTTACATTCACGATCGACCAGGCCTTTGAGCGGGTAATGAGCGAATGCTCGCGCATGCCGCGGCCCGGCCAGGGCGGGACCTGGATAACGGACCGCTTTGTCGAGGTCTATACCGAGCTCCACCGGCAGGGGATCGCCCATAGCGTTGAGGCATGGGATACGGACGGTGAACTTGCAGGTGGACTATACGGCGTAGACGCCGGCGGGGTGTTTTGTGGGGAATCGATGTTCTTCAAGCGCTCCAACGCGTCGAAGCTCGCACTGCTATACCTGATCGACCACCTGCGAGAGCAAGGCTCACCATTTCTTGACGCTCAGGTCATGACACCGCACATGGAGGCCTTTGGAGCGAGGCTCGTCTCGAGGGCGAGATTCCTCGAGATGCTGCGGCGCGTGCAGGCCCGGAAACTGGTATTGTTTCCCTGATGAGCGACAGAGCACTCCGCAAACACCTCCTCGAGCTGCTCGAGGGAAAGTCGGCGCATATCGATATCGAAAGAGCGCTCGACGGCTTTCCTCTCGGCGCGATCAATACGCAGGTCGGTGGTTCGCCGCACACTGCCTGGCAACTGCTGGAGCACATCCGAATAGCTCAGTGGGATATTCTGGAATTCTCGCGTGACGCAGGCCACGAGTCCCCGCCGTGGCCGCAGGGCTACTGGCCAACGGTCGACGGCAGTCCGGAGAAATGGCACGCGAGCGTCCGGCAGGTCCTCGCCGACGTGGAGGCCATCCGCGACCTCATCCGCAGCGACTCGATAGATCTCTTTGCTCCCATTCCGCACGGCAGCGGCCAGACGATCCTGCGCGAGATACTGCTCGTCGCGGATCATAATGCGTATCATCTGGGCCAACTTATGCTGGTGAGGCGAATGCTGGAGCACAAATGACAACAGGCAAATTCCTCGTATATGGTGCGTATGGGTACACGGGCGAACTGATCACGCGGTTCGCCGCGGAGCGGGGTCTGCAGCCGATACTCGCCGGCCGGAGTGAGGAAAAGACCCGAGCTATCTCGGAGAAATTTGGGTTCGAATATAGAAGTTTTGCCCTCGACGACGTCGGCGGTCTTGATGCTGCACTGTCCGAGATAGACGTTGTGCTGCATTGCGCCGGCCCATTCTCGATCACCTCGCGCCCGATGGTCGAGGCGTGTATTCGGAATGGCACACACTATGCCGACATTACGGGTGAGATCGCGGTATTTGAAGCGTGCGCCGCCATGGACGCTAAGGCGAAGGACGCAGGCATTATGTTGATGCCGGGAGTCGGCTTTGACGTCGTCCCGAGTGATTGCCTTGCCAGACACCTGAAGGACAGATTGCCTACAGCGACGCATCTGTCGCTCGCATTTTACGGAATGGGCCGGCTCTCGCACGGAACTCAGGCAACCATGACAATGAATGTCGGCAGGGGTGGTGCGATCCGGCGAGACGGCAAGATCACAAACGTTCCGGCCGCCTGGAGGATCCGTTCGATCGACTTTGGTGAGGTCAAAAAGACTGGCGTGACGATCCCGTGGGGCGATGTCGCAACAGCATTCTACTCAACGGGCATTCCAAACATCGAGGTCTATACTGTGGTTCCGCCGCAGAATATGAGGATGCTGAAAATGAGCCGCTACTTGGGGTGGCTGCTCGCAACCGGCTTTGCGCAGAGATACCTACAGGCAAACATTCCGGCGGGCGGACCGTCGGATGAGGAGCGTGCGAAGGGCAGGACGCTGATGTGGGGCGAGGCGAGCGATGATCAAGGCAATCGCGTCGAGTCTCTGCAGCAGGGCCCTGAGGGCTACACTCTCACTGCGATCGCGGCGCTGAATATCATAGAAAAGGTGCTCGCCGGGAATCTCAAAACCGGATATCAGACGCCCGCAAAAGCATACGGCGCCGATCTCGTGATGGAGATCGACGCCGTTATCCGCAGGGATGTGGTCTGATCAGGGTGTGTCCGTTCGCTTGCCCGCGACGAACGCCACCTTCCTCAGGCGGTTCCCGGTCCACTCAAAATAGTACGTTCCGCATTTCGCGTTCTTATCATCCAAGCCGCCGCCGGTGAAACCTTGAAGGGCGAATAGGCGGCTGCTTGCTTTGTAGTACGCACCGGACTGGTACTCGTTTTCCTCGGGAGCATCCGTCGCCACCGGACCGGGCGGGAGATCA
>Ga0070658_10002291_pt1 | contig 16049 bp, 15 predicted proteins | sample KBSC13metaG_FD_64664 | JGI IMG/M metagenome (GOLD analysis project Ga0070658, IMG submission 64664) | Corn rhizosphere microbial communities from Kellogg Biological Station, Michigan, USA - KBS C1-3 metaG | ecosystem: Host-associated > Plants > Roots > Rhizosphere > Soil ...
GGTTTCTGCGTTCGCGCTGGCACCCGACGGCCGGCGTATCGCCGTGATCTCCGGCGGTGTGCCCTTCGTCTACAGCCTCAAGGTGAACGGCGACGAAATTTCGTTCGGTGGGTCGCCGCGGCAGATCGACGCCGAGGTCACCGCCTGCACGGGCATCGCCTGGATCCGGCTGGACAAGGTGGTGATCGCCGGCCGGCGCGGCCCAGGCACCTACCAGATCGTGGAGTCCACGATCGACGGTGCGATCCAGAGGGACTTCGGCTCGCAGTTCGCGACCGAGATCCGGTCCATCGTGGCCCTTCCGCCGATCGCCTGGAATTCGACCGGCGGCTCCCAAGTGGCGCTGGTGCAGACCGCCAGGAGTGGCGACAACGGCCTTCAGGTCTTCGCAGGCAGCGCCAGCAACTCGCCAATCGGGTTCACCTCGATCGCGACACCGTCGCCTTCGCCGTCGGCCACCGGGGCCGCGCAGGGCCCCGTCCTCGGTACCCCGACATACCCGTTCTACCTCGGCTAGGGGGTGGCATGGTCTGGCTGGGGGAGACCTGGACCGGGCTGCACGACCTGGTACTGCCGGGTTCCTGCGCCGGCTGTGGCGCCGGCGGTCCGGGCGCGTTGTGCGCCGGCTGCCGGCACGTCCTGCACGGCCTGCGGGCGCACGCGGTACGCCCCACCCCGGCCCCGCCCGGTCTGCCCCGCTGCGTGGCTCTGGGCGGGTACGACGGGGTCCTGCGCGAGCTGCTGCTGGCGTACAAGGAGCGGGGGCGGCACACGCTCGCCCGTACCCTGGGCGACCTGCTGGCCGCCGCCGTGGGAGCGGCCGTCCGCTCCTCCGGCGCCCCGCCCGGCACGCCGCTGCTGCTGGTACCGGTGCCGGACACCGCCGCCGCCGCGCGCGACCGGTACGGCGACCACATGCTCCGGTTGGCCCGGCGCGCCGCCGTCCGGCTGAACGCGGCCGGCTCGCCGGTCGGACTGGCCACTCCGCTGTCCGCCCGGCCCCGTGCCGACTCCGCCCACCTGGACAGCGTCGCGCGTGCCAGGGCGGCGGACGCGGCGTTCGTACCCCGTCCACGGGAACTGGACCGGATGGCTGACGCTGCCCAGCGCGGCGCGCTCGTCGTGGTCCTCGACGACATCCTGACGACCGGCGCCACGCTGACCGCCGCCGCCGGCCGGCTGCGCGCGGCGGGAATCGCCGTACCGGTGGCGGTGGTGCTCGCCGCTACCCGACGCCGGACGGGTCCGCGTCCCCCGCTCGGGTGATTTGTTTCATCCCGCGTGGGGCGGCCCGTAGTGACCGGACTACAGCGCGACATTGTTTGGAACAAGGGGTGACGGGTGACCCAACAAGGGTTAGCGTCGAATTTCATCAGCACGTCGCGCGTGGGGGTGGTCACCAATGGACATCCTGGTCAAGGGCCGCAACGTCGAGGTCCCGGAGCACTACCGGCAGCATGTTGCCGAGAAGCTACGCAAGATCGAGCGGTATGACGAGAAGCTGATAAGAGTCGACGTCGAGCTGTCCCACGAGCGCAATCCGCGCCAGTCGGACTACTGCCAGCGGGTCGAGATCACCTGCGCCTCCCGGGGACCGCTGGTCCGCGCGGAGGCGTGCGCGGGCGACTTCTACACCGCGCTCGACCACGCCATCGCGAAGTTGGACGCCCGGCTGCGCCGGGTCGCCGACCGGCGCCGCGTGCACCGTGGCAGGCGCGCTCCGGTCTCGGTCGCGGCGGCCACCTCGGGCCTGCCGTCACCCGTGGACGACCTGTTCGCTCCGGTACCGGAGGCGGCGGACAGCGCCCCGATCGTGTGGAACGACGACGATCAGCCGTGGCACATCGTGCGGGAGAAGGAGCACGACGCGCTACCGATGACGGTGGACGACGCGCTCTATCGCATGGAGCTGGTCGGCCACGACTTCTTCCTGTTCCTGGACAAGGATTCCGGGCGGCCCAGCGTGGTGTACCGCCGCCGCGGCTACGACTACGGCGTGATCTCGCTGGCCGCCTGAGACGAGTCCTGCGGACCTTGCCCAGGTCTGCGATCATCGCGGAGTGGCTCAACCGGAGGCTCCCCGCACCCTGAACCGCTCCGACCTGGTGGTCCTCGTCGGTGGCGCGGCCGCCATCGTCGTGGCGGGGATCACCCGGTACGCGCACGCCGGTGCCGTACTCGCGTTCGCCTGCTCGGCCGTCGCGGTGGCGCTGCTGGCCGCGCTCGTGGGCCGCAGCGTCGAGCAGATGGGCGACCGGTTCGGCGCCGGCGCGACCGGCGTGCTGCAGAGCGCGCTGGGCAACCTGCCGGAGCTGTTCATCGCGTTCTTCGCGCTGCGGGCCGGCCTGCTCGTGGTGGTGCAGTCCGCGATCATCGGCTCGATGCTGGCGAACATGCTGCTGGTACTCGGCCTCGCGTTCGTCACCGGCGGCCTGCGGCACGGTACCCAGCGGTTCGAGAAGAGCCGGGCGCGCGACACCTGTGTGCTGCTCGCCCTGGCGACCGCCGCACTGGTGCTGCCGAGCATGGCGCGGAGCACGCACAGCGCGGCGGCCGACCACATCCGCGTGCTGTCCGACATCGCGGCCGTGGTACTCCTGGTCATCTTCGCGCTGTCCCTGCCGGCGTCGCTGCGCCGCCGGCCGGCCGCGCCCGGCGGCTCGGCCGGCAACGCGCACAGCGAGGAGCCGCGCTGGCCGCTGGCCATGGCGGTCGGCCTGCTCGCCGCCGCCGGCCTCCTGTCCGCCCTGGTATCCGACTGGTTCGTCAACGCGTTGCAGCCGGCCATCAACTCGCTTCACATGTCGCAGGCGTTCGCCGGGCTGGTGGTGGTCGCCATCGCCGGCAACGCGATCGAGAACGTGGTCGGCATCCAGTTGGCCATGCGCAACCAGGCCGACTACGCGCTCTCCGTCATCATCAACAGCCCGCTGCAGATCGCGCTGGTGCTCGCCCCGGCGCTGGTGCTGCTGAGCCTGGCCACCGGAACCGTGCTCACCCTGGTGTTCGCGCCGATGCTGGTCGCCGCCGTGGTGGTGACGGTACTGATCGTCTCGCTGATCGTCTTCGACGGAGAGTCCAACTGGCTGGAAGGCGCCACCCTGATCGGGCTCTACGTCATCATCGCCGCGGTGTTCTGGTGGGGCTGAGGTCCCCGGGCAGGATCGCGTAGAGCACGTCGTCCACCCGGGTACCCGACGGTCCGGGCAGCCGCGAACGCTGGTACCCCTCGCGACGGAAGCCGGCCCGCTCCAGTACCCGCTGAGAGCCCACGTTGTCCGGCGCGGTACCGGCGGTCAGGCGCGCCAGTCCCGCCTCGCGCAGCGCCCAGCCGGCCAGCAGCACCACGGCCCTGGTCGCGTACCCGCGCCCGCGGAAGGCCGGCAGCAGGCTGTATCCGACCATCGCCTGCCCGAGGTGCGGCTCCTGCATGTGCAGCCCGATCGAGCCGGCGAACGCGCCGGTCGCCGCGTCGCGGATGGTCAGGCGGGCGCGCCGGCCGGCGAGCCACTCCCCGGGCGACTCGGCGCACAGCCGCTCGTTGGCCACCCGGTCCGGAGCCACGGGCGGCACGTTGGCGGCCACCACATCGGGCAGGGTGCGCAGCGTGAGCAGGTCGGCGGCGTCGCCTGTCCACAGTGGACGGAGCTCGACCACGCCGTCGGTCAGCCGCCCGCCGGGCAGGTCGGGCAGCGTGCGCTCGGTCGGACCGGGCGGGTCGCCGGCCAACCGTGCCCAGACCAACAGGTCGTACCGGCGCCCGCCGCGATCGATCCCGCCGGCCCGCCGCAGCCCCTCGGGCCGGTACCCGGCGCGCATCGCGACCCGTTGGCTCGGCCAGTTCTCCGGGTGGGTGAGCAGCTCGACGCGGGCCAGCCCGCGCGACATTCCCCAGTCGGTCAGCGCCTCGGTCGCCGCACTGGCCACGCCGCGGCCACGGGCCCACGCCGCGACCCAGTAGCCGACCTCGCCCGTACCCTCCTCCCAGCGCAGGTGGTGCAGGCCGGCCGCGCCCAGTACCCGGTCGGAGTCCGGGTCGGCGATGACGAAGTCCACCCGGTCCGCCGAGCCGACGATGGCCCGCTCGATCCAGCGTTGCGCGTCGACCGTGCTGTACGGGTCGGGTATCGCCGGCACGAACCGCACCACCAACGGATCGGCCGCGGCGGCGGTGAGGTCGTCGCGGTCGGTGTCCCGGGGCAGCCGCAGCACGACCCCGTTGCCCTTCACCATCTGCTGGTGCATACGCCCCCTACCCGGGCATCCTTGGCGGATGACCGCCCCCCAGTTCGCCACCGAGCAGCGCGCCGGCCAGTTCGTCCGGCAGGCCAACCGCTTCACCGACCGGATCACCCGGGACAGCGACGCCGCGCCCGGGGAGGGACCCGACGAGCGTGGCCGCTGGCCGGTGGAGCCCGGCCGGTACCGCCTGGTCTGGTCGCGCGCCTGCCCGTGGGCGCACCGTGCCGTGATCGTACGGGCCCTGCTCGGGCTCACGGGGGCGATCAGCCTCGCGACCGTCGACCCGATCCGCGACGAGCGCGGCTGGCGCTTCACCCTCGACCCGGACGACCGGGATCCGGTGCTGGGCATCGCGTTGCTGTCCGAGGCGTACCGGGCGGCGGATCCGTCCTACGACGGCCGGGTCACGGTACCGGCGATCGTCGACACCCGGTCCGGTCGCGTGGTCACCAACGACTTCCCGCAGCTCACCCTCGACCTGTCGACGGAGTGGGCGGACCTGCACGCCCCCGGCGCGCCGGACCTCTATCCGGAGGTGGGCCGGCCGGAGTTGGACGCGCTGATGGGCGAGGTCTACGCCGACGTCAACAACGGCGTGTACCGGGCCGGGTTCGCCACCGACCAGGAGTCCTACGAGGACGCCTACGACCGGCTGTTCGCCCGGCTCGACGCGTTGGAGGAGCGGCTCGCGGACGGGCGCCGGTACCTGATGGGCGACCGGCTGACCGAGGCGGACGTACGGCTGTTCACCACGCTGGTGCGCTTCGATGCCGTGTACCACAACCACTTCCGGTGCAACCGGAACAAGCTGACCGAGCTGCCCGCGCTGTGGCGCTACGCCCGGCGGCTCTTCCAGACCCCAGGCTTCGGCGACACGGTGGACTTCGACCACATCAAACGCCACTACTACCTGACTCACGACAAGATCAACCCCACCGGAATAGTACCCAAGGGTCCGGATCCGGAAGCCTGGCGGGTACCCGCGACGTGACCGGATGCGGCCGGGCCTGGCAGCTCGTCCGGGCTCGGGGCGCGGCGGCGCAGCTGTGCGTGCTGCGTGACGGCGAGGTGCTGCTGGACGACGCGACCGGCTGCCCGCCCGACGACCTGTTCTGGACCTTCTCGGCGACCAAGCCGTACGTCGCGATGCTGGTGCACCGGCTCGCCGAGCGCGGCGACGACGCGCTGTTGCGGTCCGAACTGCTCGACCCGCTGGGGCTGGCCGACACCCACCTCCTGCTGGTACCCGGACACGACGGCGCCCGCCACCTCAGCCACGTGGCCGACGCGGTACTCGGGGCGGCCTGAAGCGTTCCGGAGCCATTTTCGGTACCATTTCGTGGCGATCGTCCTAGCTGACATCCCGCGTGCTGCAATTCCCTAAGGAATACTGCAATCTGCGTCGTGGCGTTTCGGCATCTTGCAACTCGCAGTTTGCGTGTGGAAGCCATTCTTTCCGGGGTCCCGGTGGCTTCCGTCTCCTCTGATGTACAGATAATGCGCGACGCCCTAGAGATGATCTGGCGAAATCGCGCATCATGAGGTATGGAACTCCAGGGGCGTGTTGCTGCCGGGCTACGCCAATATGAAGATCGGGAAATGTACGAGTACCGCGGCCGGAGGCGTTCATGACCGTCGATGCGTCAACCGGCCGGCTGCGTGCCGGCAACGCAGCGGTGTGGACCGGCGGCTCACTTCTGCTCGTCGTGGCGGTACTGGTCGCCGGCGTCGGCATGGTGGCGCTGCTCGGTGAGTTCGCCGGCGAGAAAACGTGGAGTCTCTGGAGCAGCGTCGGGCAGGCCTTTGGCGTCCTGGCATCGGTGCTGTCGGGTCTCGCCCTGGCGGCGGTCGTCATCGTGTTTCGCGCCCAGCACCGGGAGCTGATCGAGCAACAGACCGAGTTGGCGCTCCAGCGGGACGAGTTGCGCCGCAGCGCCGAGGCGAATGTCCGGATGCTGCATCTGCGTCTAATCGGCATGGCAATCGACGACCAGTCGCTGGCCACTGTTTGGCCATCTTCGTCTCCCGAGGTGTCTCCGGAGCGCCACCGCCAGTATCTCTACGCGAATCTGATCATTCAACACGCCCGGGTGCAGCGGACCATCGGAGATTATTCGGACGAGGAGGCCGTGAGCAATCTCCGGTATCTCTTTACAAGTCCGGTAATCCGCGAGTTCTGGCGTTCCACCGAGGACTCGCGCCGGCGGCTGCTGGTTCCCGGTACAGCTGAGTTCAGTTTTGACGAGCGCGCCGACGCCATTTGCCGGGACTACGAGGCCGTACTGTCACAACTTCAGCAGGGAAGCTGAGAAATCGGCGGGGACCGAGGCCAAGGGCCGCGGATCCCCGCCGGAGCTGGTCACGCTAGGGCGGAAATGTCCTGCTGAGCGCGCAGCATGGTCTCCCTGGTGATCGCCACGATCCGTTCGTCCGGGCCACGCGACGCGTCGGCCGGCAAGTGCTGGTCGAGGTCATCAGTGACGTCGGTACCGATAATCGCGAATCTACCGTCCCGCAACTCGAAGATGTCCGGGCACGAAACGTCATTCGCGCAGCTGCGTTCAATCGGTGGTATGCCAAGCCTGCGTAGGATCTCCAACGACGATGCTCCCCATTAGACGAAACCTGCGTTGAACCTGGGGCATCGTAGCGAATCGGCGGTGACTGATGTGCACAAATCGGGCACCCGCAGATGCGAATTACACCGGTCAACTGCCGCTGCGGGTGGTACCGAAAATGCTGACCAGCCGGGCGACCAGGGTGACCAGGAAGATCTGCCCGGTCAGCGCGTCGGCCACGGCGAGTGTCCGGGCCGGTTCGCCGGCCGCCACCACGTCGCCGTACCCGGTGGTCGTCATGGTGACGAAGGCGAAGTACTGGATCGTCGACGGGTTCGACGGCTGGCCCTGCGCGAACAGCGCACCGTGCTGGAACTGGGCGACCGCGCCCAGCAGCGCGGCGAACGTAAAGCCGATCATCAGGTACGCGGCCAGCGCGCCGAAGATCGTCTCCAGCGTGACCACCTTCTGCCGCACGAGTACCCGCCACACCACCGTCGCGATCGCGAAGGCCAGCAGGGCGGCCAGCCACAGCGACGCGATACCGCGGATGATCCGGTCGTGGGTCGCCACGGCGGCGACCGTCGCGGCCAGGCCGCCGACGAGCAGGATCCGGCTGGGCCAGCGCCACCGCGGTCCGGGAAGGATCGCCGGTCGCAGCACGATCAGCAGCGCCAGCACGTAGAGCAGCCAGGACACCGTGCGTCCCGCCGTACCGGACAGGAACGCCGCCAGCAGGAAGCTCGCCGCCAGCAGCAGGAACACCATGCCGAAGCGGTCGCGGGGACCGCCGCGTCGGCCGGTCAACCCCGGTCCGGATCGGCGAGGAACGCGGCCAGCCGGGTGGCCCGGCGCTGGGTGAGCCGGGCGCCGAGTCGTACCCCGCCGAACCACACCGCCAGCGACACCAAGGCGCCCAGCGACACACCCCAGGCGAAGTAGCGGTCCGCCCTCGGATCGGTGTACCAGTTCGTCCGCACCGTGAAGACCCACAGCAGCAGGGTGGGCACGCTGAGGACCAGGACCAGCGCGGGTACCAGGCCGTAGGGCAACACCGTGAGGATCAGCCAGCGCAGCTGCCGGCGGTACGGGCGGCGGTGCGCCCACCGGCGGCGCAGCGGCACCGGGTGGTACGGGAGGAAGATGCCCAGCCACTGCGACAGTCCCAGGGCGCCCAGCGGCACCACTCCGATCCACAGCAGCGTGAAGATCGTCGCCAGCGGCCGACGCGCGTGCAGCCCGACCACCACGCCGAGGGTCAACGCAATCGGCGCGACGAGCAACAACAGCACGAGGTTCTTCGCGCGGTACATGCGGCGCAGCGCCTGCCGGTCGGGCAGCGCGGCCAGGGCCCAGCCCGGGTCGGCGCCGATCAGGTTGGTGGCCGGTACGTCGGCGAGCATCCAGCCGGCGAGCGCCATCGGGAAGCCGAGCGGGCCATGGAAAGTGAACAGCAGCCTGGTCAGCCGGGCCGGGGCGAGAAACCAGGCCAGGGTCACGGATGTACCGTTGACCGCCGCCATGACCGGCACCTCGAACGGGGGATGGAAGGCGCGGCGCAGCTCCATCCGTACCGCCCGGATCAGCTCGGTCGGCGGCGCGAGGACTGGGGCTCGGGTCGCCTGACGCACGCGGCAGCCGGTACCCCGACCCGATGGGGTGAAACTCGCGGTTCAGCGGGGGTCGCTGGCCAGCCTGGCCGCCACCCAGGCGTCGTGCCGCTCGCCCCGCTGCGCGCAGCCCGCCCGCTGGATGCCCTCCTCGACGAAGCCGGCCTGCCGCGCCGCTCGTCGCGACGCCTCGTTGCCCACGTGGGCGCGCCACACGATCCGGCCCAGGCCCAGCGCGTCGAAGCCCCAGTCGCAGACGGTACGCAGGGCCGCCGTGCCCAGGCCGCGACCGCGTGCCCACGGGGCCACCAGGAAGCCGACCTCCGCCGCCTGGTCGTCGTCGGCCTCCAGCCGCAGGTCCACGGTGCCGGCGTACCGGCCCTGGGCGTCCGCGATCCGGAACACCGCGCTCTCGCCGGCCGTCCACGACAGCGGGGCGTGCCGCCGCACGAAGAACTCGGCGTCCGCGCGGGCGTAGGGGACCGGCACGGTGGTCCAGCGGGCGGACTCCGGATCCTGGCAGGCGGCCACGATCTCGTCCAGCTCGCCCTCGTCGTCGCGCATCGGGCCCAGATCGCCCAGGGGGTACCGGCCGGGCAGCGTCGGCTGTGGCGCCCCGAAGACGGCGGCACGTTGGGCGGCCGGCGACCCCGGCGCGTACCTGGGCGGGTCGTCCACGGTCACCTCGCCCGGCAACAGAGTGCCGATCCACGCGTCGATGGTCTCGTCGGGGTCCCGTCCGGACCGCCGGACCCGGCCCGCGACGCGGACGCCGGCCCGCTGGGCGACCAGGCGCGAGGCGTGGTTGCCGACGCTCGCGTGCCACACGATCCGGTGCACCCGCAGCGCCTCGAACGCGAACGTGGCCACGGCCCGCAGTGCGGTGGCGGCGACCCCGCGACCACGCGCCCAGGGCGCCGTCCAGTACCCGACCTCGCCGGTGCCCCCGGCCAGGTTCACCAACCCGTTGGCGCCCAGCAGTTCGCCGGTGTCGGCGTCGAAGACACCGAGCGGGGCACCCGAGCCCGTCGCCCAGGCCGACGGTGAGATCTCCGTGGTCAGCTGCCGGGCGTGCTCCGGCAGGTACGGCGACGGCACCCGCGTCCAGCGCTGGATCTCCGGGTCCTGGCAGGCCCGGTACACGGCGGCGGAGTCCGCCTCCCGCCAGGGGCGCAGCAGCAGGTTTCCCGCGACGATCTCAACGTTGTCGTCAGCCACGACCAGGAAGCTAGCCGCCGGTAGGGTGGGGTGTCATGCGCATTCGCGCGGCTCCGATGAAAAATCAATGCCCGTTTCGCCGTATTCGTGGTATTGGCTTACCGGCGCGGCTGACGGTTGGGGCAGCGGTCCGCCTACGATGGTTCGGCAGACAGTCTAGGGAGCGGAATCCGTGGCCTTCTTCGAAAAGATCCTCCGCGCCGGCGAGGGGCGCATCCTGCGCCGACTGGCGGCCATCTCCTCGGCCGTCAACTCGATCGAGGACAACTACGTCGATCTCACCGACGCCGAGTTGCGCGCGCTGACCGATCAGTACCGGGAGCGGTATCAGGACGGCGAGACCCTCGACGACCTGCTACCCGAGGCGTTCGCGACGGCGAGGGAGGCGGCCAGCCGGGTGCTCGGCCAGCGTCCCTACGACGTCCAGGTGATGGGGGCGGCGGCCCTCCACTTCGGCAACATCGCCGAGATGAAGACCGGTGAGGGCAAGACCCTGACCTCGGTGATGGCGGTCTACCTCAACGGCCTGTCCGGCCTCGGGGTGCACGTGGTCACCACGAACGACTACCTGGCACAGCGGGACGCCGAGTGGATGGGTCAGGTGCACCGCTTCCTCGGCCTGACCGTGGGCGTGATCCTGCCCAACCAGCCCGGCGCCGAGCACCAGGCCGCCTACGCCTGCGACATCACGTACGGCACGAACAACGAGTTCGGCTTCGACTACCTGCGCGACAACATGGGCTGGTCGGCCCAGGACCTGGTACAGCGCGGGCACAACTTCGCCGTCGTCGACGAGGTCGACTCGATCCTCATCGACGAGGCCCGGACCCCGCTGATCATCTCCGGCCCCGCCGAGCAGTCCGCCCGGTGGTACCAGGAGTTCGCGCGTGTGGTCGACCGGATGGTGCGGGGCACCGAGGGCGAGGGCGACTACGAGGTCGACGAGTCCAAGCGGACGGTCGGGGTGAGCGAGGCCGGCGTGGCCAAGGTCGAGGACCGGCTGGGCATCGACAACCTCTACGAGTCGGTGAACACCCCGCTGGTGGGCTACCTGAACAACGCCATCAAGGCCAAGGAGCTCTACAAGCGGGACAAGGACTACATCGTCAGCGACGGCGAGGTCCTCATCGTCGACGAGTTCACCGGCCGCATCCTGCACGGTCGCCGGTACAACGAGGGCATGCACCAGGCCATCGAGGCCAAGGAGCATGTGGAGATCAAGCAGGAGAACCAGACCCTCGCCACGATCACCCTGCAGAACTACTTCCGGCTGTACTCGAAGCTCTCCGGCATGACCGGTACGGCACAGACCGAGGCGGCCGAGTTCAACAAGGTCTACAACGTCGGCGTGGTACAGATCCCGACACACCGGCCGATGATCCGCGAGGACCGCTCGGACGTCATCTACAAGACGGAGAAGGCGAAGTTCAACGCGGTCGTCGAGGACATCGCCGAGCGCCACGCCTCCGGCCAGCCGGTCCTCGTGGGCACGGTCTCGGTGGAGAACTCCGAGGTCCTGTCCAAGATGCTGCGGCGCAAGGGCATCCCGCACTCGGTACTCAACGCGAAGTTCCACGCCAAGGAGGCGGAGATCGTCGCGCAGGCCGGCCGCAAGGGCGCGGTGACCGTGTCCACCAACATGGCCGGCCGCGGTACCGACATCCTGCTCGGCGGCAACCCGGAGTTCCTGGCCGCGGCCGAGCTGCGCCAGCGTGGCCTCGACAAGGACGAGAACCCGGACGAGTACGAGGACGCGTGGAGCGACGCGCTGGAGAAGTGGAAGAAGCTCTGCGACGAGGAGGCCGAGGAGGTCATCGACTCCGGCGGGCTCTACGTCCTCGGTACCGAACGGCACGAGTCGCGGCGCATCGACAACCAGCTGCGCGGCCGCTCCGGGCGGCAGGGCGACCCCGGTGAGTCCCGGTTCTACCTGTCGCTGCAGGACGAGCTGATGCGGCGCTTCCGTGCCGGCGCGGTCGAGGCCGTCATGGAGCGGTTCAACATCCCCGAGGACGTGCCGATCGAGTCGAAGATGGTCAGCCGCCAGATCAAGAGCGCGCAGACCCAGATCGAGGCGCAGAACGCGGAGATCCGCAAGAACGTCCTGAAGTACGACGAGGTGCTCAACAAGCAGCGCACGGTGATCTACGCCGAGCGCAAGCGGGTACTCGACGGTGAGGACCTGCACGACCAGGTGACCCACATGATCACCGACGTCGTGGGCGCCTACGTGGAGGGCGCCACCGCCGAGGGGTACGCCGAGGACTGGGACCTGAACCAGCTGTGGACGAGCCTGAAGCAGCTGTACCGGGTCGGGCTGACCGTCGAGGACATCGAGGATGAGGCCGGCGGCGCCCGCGACCAGATCGACGCGGAGTTCCTGAAGGCCCGCCTGATCGAGGACGCCCAGGACGCCTACGCCGCCCGCGAGGAGGAGCTGGGCTCCGAGGTCATGCGGGAGCTGGAGCGCCAGGTGCTGCTCACGGTGATCGACCGGAAGTGGCGCGAGCACCTCTACGAGATGGACTACCTGCAGGAGGGCGTTGGCCTGCGCGCCTACGCGCAGCGGGACCCGCTCGTCGAGTACCAGCGCGAGGGCTTCGACATGTTCAGCGTGATGCTGGACGGCATCAAGGAGGAGGCCGTCGGCTTCCTGTTCAACCTTGAGGTGCAGGTCGCGCCGGCCGAGCAGCCGACCGACACGCCGGCCCCCTCGGTACCGCTGCCGGGCGCTGAGTCGGCGGTCGAGATCAAGGCCAAGGGGCTGGGCGGCTCGCGGAACGTGCCACGGGCGCTGCAGTACTCCGCTCCGGCCATCGACGGGGAGGCCGGCGGCGGCACCCTCGCGGTGGAGGAGGCGCCGGCGCTGGGCCTCGGCGGCAACGGGAATGAACCCGCTCGCCGGTCCGGCCCGTCGTCGGGGGTGGCCACCGGAGCCCGTCAGTCGCAGCCGGGTCAGGCGGTGGGCAGCAGCCCGTCGCGCAACGCGCCCTGCCCGTGCGGCTCCGGGAAGAAGTACAAGCGGTGTCACGGGGCTCCCGCGGGAGCATGAGCCGATCGCTGGCCGGGGCGTCTCGCCCCGGCCAGCGGCGTCTCCGCCAACGACGTCCCCCGCCGCCTCGCGCGCCACGGACGGATCAGACGACCTGCAGGTCGATGCAGAGCCACTGGTCCCCGCGGCGCTCCAGCCGCAGCGCCAGCGCCCACGCCCGGTCGGCGCGGCCGAGCACCGCGGCCGCCTCGACCACCCCGTCGGAAGGCTCGCCGACCCACAGGCGGCGCAGGCGCAACCGGTCGGCGCCGCGGTCACCCCGGCGCGCGCCCGGCCCGTTCGCGATCGGGCGGCCGCCCGAAGCCTCTGGCGGGAGCCCACCCGATGACGGGTGGCCGGTGCGGGCGGCAGGCCGGGAAAGCTGGTCCATCACGGTCTCGTAGGCCGCCGCCAGGGTGAGCCGTCGCAGGTGCGTCGCCGGCCGGTAGCCGTCGAGCACCTCCAGGCACAGCCCCACGTACCGGTACGCCGCCTGCCCGCCCGTGCCCGCGCGGGGTGGCAGGCCGCCCGCCGGGCTGGGCGGTGCCGGTTCCCTGAGCCGTTCCGGGTCCTCGGACCGGTCCGGCGAGCCCGGCTCGTCCACCGGCCCGAGGACGCGGACCGGCGCGGCCGGTTCGTCAGCCGCGTAGCTTGTCGGAGCGGCGCCCAGGCAGCGTTCGTCGTCGTAGGGCGGGTCGAACTGCGGCGCCGGACGCATCCTGACCAGCGGAATCCCGCCGACGATGATGCGCTCCACCGGCTCGGAGCGTGGTCGAGTGGCAAGCGATGTGGTCACGGCAGCCTCCCCAGCCCGTCGACTCGATCCTTGCGTTTGCTTTCGTTTGCCTCCTAATGTTTGTAGCTGACCGCACTACGTTACGTCAAGGACTGTTCACAATGCGACCGCCGCCCCGGTGCCGGGGCGGCGGTCGATGGTCGTACGGAGCTGCCGCGCTCAGTCGTCGGCGTCGAGTTCGTCCTCGCGGCCGGTCAGCGGATTCTGCTTGACCCAGTCGGCCGTCTCCGCGTACTTGCGCTCGATGTACTGCTCAAGCCGGTCCCGCTCGATGCGCCACTGGCCGCGGCCGCCGACCTTGATGGCGGGCAGCTCCCCGCTGCGGACCATGTGGTACACCTGCGACAGGGACACCGACAGCTCGTCCGCGACCTCAGACATGAGCATGAACCTCGCGGCCATGTCCTTAGTTTGCCACCGTTTGCTTCGGTACGGTGGATTGGGCTCATTGGCCTTCCCTAACTGCCCTTAGGGGTGTACTACGGGTACCGGACAGTCTGAAGAGCGCGGGAAGTGAGACCGTGACGGACAACCTGACCCGGGTCTACCTGCCAGCGACCCTCCCGCTGTTGGCGGAGTTCCGCAAGCAGGGCGAGATGGTGCAAGCGGTCAACGGCTCGTCGACCGAGGCGCACGCGGTCACCCCGAACCTGCGCGAGTGGTATGCCGAGGGCGACGAGGAGGAGTTGGAGTACGTCGCCTTCACCAGGGCCGCGCAGGCCGCCCTGCGGCTGCTGCGCAAGGACCCGGGGGCGCCCCGGCGCAGGGTCGTGGTCTCCGCCGACCTGACCCAGGTGGCGATGGCCGAGGACGCCGACCGCGAGCTGGGCTCCAGCCTGGTACGGCTGACCGGACCGGTACCGCTGGCCTCGGTCGCCGCGATCCACGTGGACGACATCGACGCGGAGGACGACGTCGCGGCCGCCGCCGAGGTGGTCGAGGAGGCGGTGGCCGGCGACCCGGACGCCCAGTTCACCGTGGACGGCGCCGAGGACCACGAGCTGGCGTGGTACGACGTCTCCGAGATCGACCACCTCATCTAGGTGAGCGCTGGCTGTAGCCGCTCCGCAGGCGTCGCGGCTAGGACCGGACAGCGGTCTCCCGCTCGGGCACCGGTTCCGGCCTCGGCCGGGCGGCCGGCTTGAGCGTGGCCCCGTAGCCGATCAGCGCGACGAAGGCGCCGACGAAGAACACCACGAGGTGATGGTTGAGCCGGGACCCGTTGGTGTAGTCGATCACCACACGGTCGAACGCGCTCAGGTTGCCCGCGGCGTTGAACAGCCGGGCCCCGCCGATCCGGGTCACACCCTCGGCGATCAGCAGCAGCAGCCCGGGCGCCGCACCGGCCGCCAGGTACCCGAGAAAGCCGACCGCGGCCCGGGCCCGGCTGTCGAGCGCTGGCAGGGCGCCGCTCCGACGAGCTACGCGGCGCAGGTACCCGAACGCGACGAGGCCGGCGACCAGGCCGGCGGTCAACGCCTCGACGATGCTCAGCGTCCGTACCGCGGAGAACTGCGACGAGACGGTGTCGCCCGCGCCGAACAGGCGCAGCAGTTGGCCCTGCCAGAGGTTGGGCAGGAAGTCCAGCAGGAATGGCCCGAAGACGGCGGCGGCCAGCCCGGCGGACAGCATCTCGGGCAGCCGAAGGCCGCCCAGCAGCCCGCCGATGACGCCGGCGGCGAGCACCGCCCAGGCGAGCGCCACGACCGAGGACCGGTGCCCGTACCCGAAGAGGATCAGCGCCGCGGCGGCCGCCCCGATGAGCAGCCCGCAGCCGGCGGACAGCGCGAAGCCGACCCATCCCCGGCTCTGTCGCCAGCGCAGCACGGCGTTGCTGGTGGCCGCGCCGCACAGCATGGTCACGGCGACCAGCCCGGGCAGCGCGAGAGCGGCCTCGGTGACCACGACGAGCGGGTCGTCGCCGGTACCGATGATGTCCGCGTGCGCGGACCACAGGTACCCCGCGAGCCACAGCAGCCCCAGCGCGAACAGCACGACCGGCGCCCGACCGGCCCGCCGCTGCGCGTCCTCAGGCATCTCGGACTCCCATCTGTGGCGTATGACAACGGGCCCCCTGGCTGTCGCGGCTCCGCAGGCGTCGCCGCTAACCGCGCCCAGGGTACGCGCGGGAACCGTGCCAGTATGGTGGTGGCCCCTTACCAAGGGGCGACCTGTAACGCCGGAGATCCCACAAGGAGCCACGGATGGACGCCGTATTCGCCGTACCCGAGCCGCGTAACGAGCCGAACCGGACCTACGCGCCGGGTACCCCCGAACGGGACAGCCTGCGTTCCCGGCTGGCCGAGCTGGCCGCGCAGCGCCTGGACCTGACCATGACCATCGACGGTGTGCAGCGGATGGCCGGCGGTGACCCGATCGACGTCGTGCAGCCGCACCGGCGGCACCACGTCCTCGGCGTCACCCACAACGCGACGGTCGCCGACGGCCAGGCCGCGGTGGCGGCGGCCAAGGCGGCGGCGCCGATGTGGCGGCGGCTGTCCTTCGAGGACCGGGCGGCGATCTTCCTGCGCGCCGCCGACCTGCTCGCCGGGCCGTGGCGGGACACCCTCAACGGCGCGACCATGCTGGGCCAG
>Ga0070658_10002293_pt1 | contig 16047 bp, 14 predicted proteins | sample KBSC13metaG_FD_64664 | JGI IMG/M metagenome (GOLD analysis project Ga0070658, IMG submission 64664) | Corn rhizosphere microbial communities from Kellogg Biological Station, Michigan, USA - KBS C1-3 metaG | ecosystem: Host-associated > Plants > Roots > Rhizosphere > Soil ...
GCGATGATCGACCGCCTTGGCGCCGGCGACGCGCTGGCCGCGGGCGTCATCGACGGGTGGCTCGACGGCGACTTCAACAAGGGCTTGCAGGCTGGCGCGGCGCTGGCGGCCCTGTGCCTGCGACGCCACGGCGACATCGTGCTCTGCACGCCGAATGAGCTGGCGGATCTGGTGCAGTCCGCCGGATCGCGGCCGCAGCGGTAATCTAGTCCTGATCCGTCATCGCGACCTGGAACAAGTCACTGGCGAGCTTGTTCGTCGGATCGACCTGCAACGCCCGCACGTACATGGCGCGCGCCTCGGCGTTGCGATTCATGCGAGCCAGCAGATACCCCTGCAGGCAAAGGCTTACGCTGTCGTGCGGGTCGAGCTGGCTGGCCTTGCGGAACGCGTCCATCGCGTCGGCGGGGCGGTTTTGCTTCAGCCGCAGGTAGCCGAGCAGGCAGTGGGCTTCGCTGCTGTTGGCGTTGATCGACAGCGATTTGCGCAGCGACACGTCGGCCCCCGGCAGGTCGCCAAGCTGTAGCGTCGCCTTCGAAAGGCCCAGCCAATAGCCGGCATTGGCGGTGTCGAGATCGATCGCGGCCTGGTAATTCCGCTGCGCGTTGGCGAACTGGCCGATCTGGGCTTGGCACTCCGCCAGGGCGGCTTGCACGTCGGCCCGGGTCTTGTAATCAGGCAAGCCGGCGATGCGATCGAAGGCCAGATCCGCTTCGGCGTAGCGCTTATCGAAAAAGAGGGCGAACGCCAGATGCTCGCGGATCATCGCGTCGTCGGTCGCCAACCGGCAGGCCTCCTGCAGCGCGGTGGCGGCCTCTCCGTACTGCTTCTTGCTGGTCAGCAGGAGGCCGATCTCATCGCGGAGCGGGGCGCTGTGCTCGAAGTAGGGCAGGGCGGCGCGGAGTTGTTGAAGCGCCAGGTCGGGCTTGCCGAGCGCGACCGACATTTCCGCGGCGGCCAGCACGTACGACACTTCGGCGGGGTTCTTCTTAGCGGCCTCGGTGTATTCGTCCCGGGCCTTGTCGAACTGCTGCCACCGCTGGTAGACGATGCCGGTGAGGTAGTCGGCGGTCGCGTTCTTCGGCGCCTTGGTGCGAGCGATGGCGAGGTGCGCCTCGGCATATTCCAGTTTGCCCTGTTCCAGCGCCAGCTTCGCCGCCAGCAGCCGCATGTCGATGTTATCTGGCTGCAGGGCCAGGGCCTGCGCGAGGGTCTCATCGCATTTATCGAAGTTCCCCTGTTGATACTGGTCGGCCGCCAGTGCCGCCAGCGCGCTGGCGCGGGCGGCGTTCCACTCCTGGGTGGCCTTTTCGTGCTGCGTCGGGCCGTTCACGCTGGAGCAGCCGCTCAGCAATAGGCCGGTGACGCAGAGGATCTCTCGGTAACGGAAACGGGGCATGCGTACCTACGGTTTGGGCTGGGTGGATGGCAGGCCGGCGCCGGCCCGCCCCTTGGCCGAGCGTTCGTCGGCGCGAATGGCCTCGGTTACGAAATCACGAATAATGCTGTTGTCGGTGTCGATCACGCGCTTGCCGCTGACCTTCTGCTTCAGCTCGATCGCTTCCAGGAACGTCGGATTAAGATTGGTGGCCGAGTTCAGGTGCCACATCGCCAGGCCACGATCCGGGTTCGGCTTGTTCAGCTCCGCTACCGCGCATTCGTACGACGATTCGGCCAACCGCTCGCGGCTGAAGGGCATCATGCCTTTGCGCACGCCGACGCGGATGTCTTCGATCCGCTTCAGCTCGCTTTGCGACAGCCGGCTGTAGGCCGAATCATCCTTGATGATGTGCGGCGTGAGTAGCACGATGATTTCCTGCCGCTGCGTCTGATCCTGCTGCTGACGGAACAGCGCGCCGACCAGCGGCAGATTCCCCAGCCCCGGCACCTGCCCGCGGCTGGTGCCCGACGAATCGCGGAACAAACCGCCGATCACGATCGTCCGGCCGTCGCGCACCATCAGGTTGGTGGTCACCTCGGTCGTCGATTTGAAAGGCAGGTTCGCCGACGTCAGACCGCCGCTGGAGTCTTCCGGGTGGATTTCCATGCGGATGTAGCCGTCATCACCCACGTACGGGCGGAAGACGAGCGTCGTGCCGCTGTCGAGGAATTGCACCGTCTGCGTGGAGGTCGTCTGGCTGACCGTCGTCGTCTGATAACCGTCGCTGCGGCCGATATGCACATAGCCGCGCTGCTTGTCGAGGCTGAGCACCTTCGGGTTGGCCAGCACGGTGGTATTGGTGACCGATTCCAACGCCTGCACGAACATGCTGACGTTGTTGGTGATCACGCCGACGCGCAACCCGCCCTGGGGCAGGTTGTTTGTGAAGCTCGTCTGCCCGACCTGGTAATCGCCGACGCCCGCCTTGCTCTTGCTGTCGGTCAGCGCGCCGGCCGCCGCACTGGCGATTGTCTCGGCGGGGGAGGCGAGGAATTGATCGAACCTGATCCCACCCAGCACGCTGAAATCGACGCCAAGGGCGTTGTTATCGCTGAGCGTGGCCGCCAGGATCGTCGCTTCCACCAGCACCTGCTGCGGGCGGGCGTCGACTTCCTTCAGGATCGCCCGCACCTTTTCGAGATTATCGGTGTAGTCGGTGATGACCAGCATGTCCTGCGACGCGTGCGTGTTGCCGCCGGCCGTGGTCGCGGTGGTATCGATTCCCGCCTCGGCCGCTGCGGTGACGGCCACCTGCGCGTCAGCGCTCAGGGCCGGCTTGATCATCGTGGCGGCGTTGGCGGCGGGGGTGTAGTAAAGGCGGAACACCTCCGTCGACAGCTTCCGCGACGCCTTTTCCATCTCGGCCAATCCCTTGGCCGTGTAGATGTAGATGAAATTGCCTTTTTCGCGGTAAACGAAGCCGTTCGACTGCAGGATCGCGTCGAGCGCCTGCGTCAGGGTCACGTTGTAAAGATTTGCCGTCACCCGGCCGCTGACGTCGTTGCTGGCGATGATGTTTTTGCGCGTCTGCAGCGACAGCATGCGCAGCACTTCGAGCAGGTCGGCGTCATTGACGTGCATTTCGACCGTGCCGCTGTCGCTGACAGTCACTTGTGTGTTCGAGACGCTGACGCCCGGCTGCGTTGTTGGCTGGGCTGCGGCGGCGGGATCGTCCGCGGCAGGGCCACCGGCGGCAGCAATTTCTTCGGCGCCCTGTAATTGGCCGTAGGGTATGGCCAATGATGCGATCAGCAACTGAATGGTGAGGCGGCTCCGCTTACGCATGGATGTCAGGTCTTTCGGCGAACGATTGATAGAAAGCACATCCCCAATTCAGTGCGACGATTATCGGTCCTTCGCCGGCTCGGCGTTTTTCACGCGTACTTCCATTTGGCCGCCGCTCAGCAGCGTGGTGAGCTTGTCGAGCTTGCCGTTGACGGCCTTCAGCTCGTCAATGATCCGTTCCTGCTGTGCCCCCGCATCGGGAATGCCGTCGGCCCGCGCCGGCGCGACGGCCGGGCCGCCGAGCCAGAGCGTGAGCAAAATCAAACATTGAAGCACTACAACAAGCCCGAGCCAGCGTTGGCCATTGGGGGATGGGTTCATGGCAGTTTTCTCTCGATCGCGCGTCACGCCCGATAATCATCGGCATGGCGAGCTGTTGGGCTGCAGCCAAACTGCAGCAGGCGGCGGCGGGGCAATAGGGAACTGTTCTAGACACCCCGAAATAATCACGGCGGCGGCACGGCCTGCACAAAGCGAGCGGCTTATTCTGTTTAAGCCGCCTCGAATTACGCCGATAGATGAAGTGTCGGAACAAGTCTGAATTACGAACTGTGTTGCTGAACAAACAAACATTTTCGCGGGGCGGCTCGTGGTTCTTCGCTCGAGGTGAGCGCGGAATCGCCTGCATGGGCCTGGGTATGGCGGTGATCCTGGTCACCTGCTTCGCCGCCAGCGCGTGGATGAATGATCAGGAAGCGCGGGTCGCCGCCGTCAACGCCGAAGCCTCCAAGCTTGCTGCCGCCGGTCCACTGCTGGCCGAAAACGTGAAGCGGGCGGTAGCGGAGAATGATTTGGCCGGCGTGCGCCGTCTAGTGGCGGACACAGCCGCTGGCCTGAAGACCGGCCGGCTGAGCGTTCGCATCGGCGGGGGAATCCTTGCTGATTCAATACCGTCGCGCGTCAATATCACGAAGCTGCCCGAACACTGGTCCGCACCCACAGCCGCGGATGACCAGGGCGGCGCCGCGCCGCAAGCGCAATTCACCTTCGCCGTCCCCAATCGCGGCGCCGGTCTTGTCGAACTCTTCTCGCAGCCACCCCTGGCGCGTAGCGTTTACAGCCGTTCCGGCGCTTCGGCGCTGATCTGTGCCGTGGGGCTGTGCCTGCTCGTGCTCGTCTACCGCCGCAGCCGAAGTGGCTTAGCCGCGATGGAGACGGTGGCCAGCGCCCTCGATTCCATGGCCCGCGGCGAAACGTCGGCCGCTGCCCTGGAGGTCGATCAGCGCCTCGGCGCGATTGCGATCGCCTGGAACAAGCTGATGACCGAGATCGAAGATCTGCGTCGCCGCTGCAAGGCCGCCGCCGCGCCCGCCTCGGGCAATCGCCGTGGTGGCAGCGGCGGGCTCGAGGCCGCTTGCGATGCGATGTCACAGGGCCTGATCCTCGTCGATGACAAACTCACCGTCCGCTTCTGCAACGGCGCTGCCAGCACGTTCCTGAAGCGCGACCGCGCCGCCATCGCCGGCTCGCCCGCGGCCGATCTGGTGGAAGATCCGAAGTTCAAAGACGCCATCGCCGCCACCGCCGACGGCAAACTGCGCCGGCCGGTGACCGTTGAACTGGAAGAGCCCGGTGATTCTGGCGGCGTACTCCGTTTCTGCGTTCGCCCCGTCCGTCGCGGCGATGTCGATTCGGCGATGATCCTCATCGAAGACATCACCCAGCAGCGCACGGCCGAAAAGGCGCGCAACCAATTCATCAACCAGGTGACGCACGAGCTGCGCACGCCGCTGACGAACATCCGCCTCTACACCGAAACCGCCATCGAAGACGGCGACAGCGATCCGGGCATCCGGGCCAACTGCCTGAACGTCATCAACGGGGAATCGCGCCGCCTGGAGCGTATCGTCAGCGAAATGCTCTCGGTCGCAGAGATCGAAGCCGGTGCGACCACGGTGAAGCGCGACGACGTCTACTTCGATCAACTCGTCAAAGAGCTCGAAAACGACTACCGCGCCCAGGCCGACGAGAAGAAGATTTCGCTGCAGTTCAACGTCTCGCCGAAGCTGCCGAAGCTGCAGGCCGACAAGGACAAGCTGGCCATCGCCGTCCACAACCTGCTCGGCAACGCGCTCAAGTACACCCCCGAGGGCGGCAAAGTCACCGTCACCGTCGACGTCCGCGACGGCCAACTCGCGATCGACGTGGCCGACACCGGTATCGGCATCGACAAGAAGGAGACGGACAAGATCTTCGATCGCTTCTACCGCTCGCAGGACCCGCGCATCGGCAAGATCGTCGGCACGGGCCTCGGCCTGACGCTGGCCCGCGAAGTGATGCGGCTGCACGGCGGCGATATCACGGTCGAATCGGTCATCAACCGCGGCAGCACGTTCACTGCAACGATGCCGGTCAACCTGGCGGCCTGAGGCACCCATGAAACTGCTCCAGCAACGCCATGGCGCCGTCACGCTGCTGAAACCCGAAGGCCCGCTCACGGAAGTGGCCGCCGACGAGTTTGCTCAGTCGGCCCGCACCATTATCACCGAAACGCTCGGCCGATTCGTCGTCGACATGTCCGGCGTGCCGTTCGTCGACAGCAAAGGCTTGGAATCGCTGCTCGATCTCACCGATTTGCTCGGCGACAGCGGTAAGGTGCTTAAGCTCTGCGGCACGAACAAAACCGTGCGACAGGTGTTCGAAATCACCGAGATCGACAATCTGTTCGACCACTTCGAAGACGTCACCTCGGCCGTGAGAAGCTTCCTATGAGCACGCAGCCGTCGAAAAGTCAGGCGCCGAAAAAGCTGAAAATCGGCGACGCGCTGCTCAGCCAGGGCGTGATCAACGCCGAACAGCTCACGCGCGCACTCGTCGAGCAGCGGGCCACCGGCAAAATGCTCGGCCAGATCCTGATGGATCACGGCGTGGTGAACGGCAGCACGCTGGTGCAGGTGCTCGGCCAGAATCTCGGCGTGCAGAGCGTTCACCTTCGGCACGGCCTGATCGATCCGGCGGTAATGAAGCTGATCGGCGAAGAAGAAGCCGAGCGGCTGCTCGCCGTCCCGATGTTCAAGGTGCGCGACACCGTCACCGTCGCGATGGCCGAGCCGCAATCGCTGCCGACGATCGACCGGCTGCGCCAGATCACCGGCTGCAAAATTCGCCCGGTACTGGCCCTCGAAGCCAACATCCGCGAGTTCGTCAAGAAATACGCCGGCGGCGAAGTAAACGTCGATTCGTTCCTGTCATCGCTGGCCGAAAGCGACGTCGAGGTCGTCGAGCGCGAAGCAGTCGACGAGGGCCCGGTCACCGACCTCGACAAGATGGTCGCCGGCAGCCCGATCATCAACCTGGTGAACGTCGCCTTCATGACGGCCATCCGCGATAAGGCCAGCGATATCCACGTCGAGCCGGATAAGAAGGGCACCCGCATCCGCTACCGCATCGACGGCGTGCTGCGCGACCTGATGAAACCGCCCGGCGGCATGCACGCGTCGGTCGTGTCGCGCATCAAGGTCATCGCGAAGATGGACATAGCCGAAAAGCGCCTCCCGCAGGAAGGCCGCGTGCGGCTGATCGCGGAAGGTCGCGAAATCGACCTGCGCGTCAGCAGCATGCCCACGCTGCTGGGCGAGAAGCTGGTGATTCGTATTCTCGATAAGGCCAACCTTCGCGTGAAGATGGAAGAGCTCGGCTTCCGGCCGGATTCGCTGGCGCTGCTGAAGCGGATCCTGAAACAACCCCACGGCCTGATGCTGGTGACCGGGCCGACGGGTAGCGGTAAGACGACCACGCTGTATTCGGCGCTGGATCTGCTGCGGAGCCCGGAAGTAAACATCGTCACCGTCGAAGACCCGGTCGAATACCAGCTCGACCTGATCAACCAGATCCACGTCCACGACGCGATCGGCCTGTCGTTCGCCCGCGCGCTGCGCAGCATTCTGCGTCAGGACCCGGACGTCATCATGGTGGGCGAAATTCGTGACGAAGAAACCGCCCGCGTCGCGGTGCAGGCCGCGCTTACGGGCCACTTGGTGCTGGCGACGTTGCACACGAACGATGCGCCGGGCGCGGTGGCGCGGTTGCTCGACATGAACGTCGAGCCGTACCTCTTGTCCAGCGCCCTCAATGGTGTCGTCGCCCAGCGCCTGGCCCGCACGATCTGCCCGACGTGCGCTACGAAATACTTCCCCGAGCCCGAAGTGCTGGAAGATGCCGGCCTCGATCCGCAATCGAGCCAGGTTTTCCGCAAAGGCGGCGGCTGCGCGAAGTGCCACGACAGCGGCTTTCAGGGCCGCATGGGCGTCTACGAGGTGATGGAAATCACGCCGGCCATGCGAAAGCTCATCCACCGCGGGAGCAGCACGCACGAGCTGCGCGACCAGATGAAGCAGCAGGGCCAGCTCAGCCTGCGCGAAGAAGGCGTTCTGCTGGCGCTGGCCGGCAAGAGCAGCCTGGAAGAAGTCATCGGGATCACGCACAGCGAAGACTCGTCACCGGCGAGGAAGCCCAAGAGCAATCATGCTGAGCCCGTGGCCGAAGGGGTGGCGGCATGAAGCTGGCGTACCAGGGATTCAATCGATCGGGCGCGGCCGTCGCCGATATACTCGAGGCGCGCGATGCAGCCGAGGCCACTGAGATCCTGCGGCGGCAGGGCGTCTTCCCGACGGAAATCAAGGACGCCGACGCCGCCGGCGGCGAAACCAAGGCCGGCCGCGGCGGCGGCGCCATTGGGCAGGGAAAGCGGCTGAAACTGCTGGCGATCTTCCTCCGCCAGCTGCACGTGCTCATCGCCACCGGCACGCCGCTGGCCGAATCGCTGCTGGCGTTGGAACGGCAGGCGAGCGATGTCGCGTTTCGGGCCGTCGTCACCGACGTGCGGACGAAGGTCGAGCAGGGCATCGCGCTCTCGGCCGCCATGCAGTCGCATCCGAAGTATTTCAACGCCATCTGCCGCGGCCTGGTGTCGGCCGGTGAATCGGGCGGCAATCTCGATGCGATGCTCGAACGCCTCGCCGTGCTGACGCGCAAGCAGGTGCACGTGCGCAGCTCGGTCATGGGTGCGATGATATACCCGGCACTGCTGACGTTCGTGGCGATCGGCGTGTTGATCACGCTGATGACGTTCGTGCTGCCGCGGTTCAAGCTGCTGTTCGCCTCGCTCGATACGCCGCTGCCGCCGACGACCAAGATTCTGATGGCGATCAGCGACTTAACTTTGCAGTATTGGTGGCTGTCGCCGGTGTTCCTCGCCGCCATTGGCGCGGCGGTGTGGGCGGTCTTCAAGACCCCGACCGGCCGGCGGGGGCTCGATCGCTTCGTCATCATCGCCCCGCAGTTCGGCCCGATCGTGCGGAGCTTCCAGACGGCCCGCATTACGCGGTTGCTCGGCATCCTGCTGCAGGGCCGAGTGCCACTGCTGGAAGCGCTGGAACTGACGCGCGACGCCACCGCGAACTACTACTACTCGCAACTGCTGCACAAGGCCGGCGACGCGATCACGCGCGGCGATTCACTCGCCGGCGCATTTTCCGACACGCGCCTCGTCTCGCAATCGGTCAGCGAAGCCGTGCGCAGCGGCGAGAAGAGCGGCCAGCTCGGCACACTGCTGACCACGATCGCCGATTTCCTGGATGAAGAAAATGAAGTCACGCTTCGCTCACTCACGAGCATTATCGAGCCGATTATCCTGATCGTGCTCGGCCTGTTTGTCGGATTCATCGCCGTGAGCATGTTCATGCCGCTGTTCGACCTGACAGCCGCGACGGGAGGGGGCTGATGCGAATTCCATTGTTCAAAGGACTGTCGGCCATCGGGCTGGATTTGGGTTCGCACTCGGTGAAGGCCGTTCAGCTGGCGGGGCCGGAGAGTTCAACCGTTCTGGCGTCGATGTCGGTTCCCCGAACGACGCCGCGGACGCCGCTGACGGCGGTCGAGCTGCAGCGCGTGCGAGAAGTGATGGACCGCCGTGGCTTTCGCGGGCGCGACGTTGTCGTCGCCGTGCCGAGCGCGCAATTGATGACGGCCGTTCTTGAACTGCCGCCGCGGGCGCCAGGCGTGCCGATCGAGCAGATCGCCCTGACCGAATTTGCCCGTGTCCACAAGGCCGATCCGGCGGGGCTGACGCTGTCGATCTGGGACCTTCCCGCCTCGTCCCGCGCCAGCAAGGCGATGTATGCCCAGGCCGTCGGCGCGAAGTCGGCGGAACTGGAGGCGCACATCGATCTGCTCGAGAGCGTCGGCTTTAATGTGGTCGCCGTCGATGATCCGTATTCGGCCGCAGCTCGCGGAACGCAGTTCCTGAGCCGGGCAGAGACCGGAATGACCGCGATCGTCGATCTCGGATGGGAATCGGGCGCTCTCACGCTCGCCAGCAAAGATTCGGTTGTTTACACCCGAAAGCTCTCCGACGCCGGGCTCGAAACGATGTGCCGCCAGGCCGTGGCGTCGACGTCGGAAGCGCTTGAGGAAGTCGAACAGCTTGTATTCCGCAGCGGCCTGCTATCGAACACGGATACGAGCGACGACGGCGACATCCTCGACATTCTGACGGCCGCCGTGGACGAAGTGCTGAAGGAAATCGACCAAGCGATCGGCTACACCGTTCACCAGTACCCCGATACGGCCATCAAGCAGACCTTGCTGATCGGCGGCGGGGCGGCGGTTCCCGGAATGGCGCAACGGTTCGAACAGGAACTGCGTCTGCCCGCGATATCCGCAAATGACCTGGATCAGGCGAAATCGAGCGGCCTGACCGCCGGGATGATGACGGCGCTCGGCCTGACCGTGGCCGGGAGGCAGTTGCGATGAATAGCCGCAATCTTATTCCCCCGCGCCGCCAGGCCCAGCAACGGCGTGGCCGTGCGATCCGGCGCTGGGCGCTGATCAACGCCAGCTACCTGGCGCTGCTGATCGTGGCCGGTATTGCGTACGCGGTCAGTAGCTTGTCCGGCAACTCGGCCGACGACGGGCAAGACGGGAGCGAGCGGTCGCGGAATTTAAATCCGACGCTGGTGGCGCTGCGCCAGAAAGTCTCGCGGCTGCAGGCGGACGTACAGACCGTGGCCGAAGTCGAGGACCGCCCGGACTGGAGCCTGTTGCTGAACCCCGTCTCGGCCGCCCTGGGCGACGAGGTGGTTTTGTCATCTCTTCGCTTCGCCGGCACGGCGTCAGAATCGGCCGACGCGGGCAACGCGACCAAGCCGAACGCGCTTCAACTCGGCGGAATGGGACGCTCCTATCGCGCTGTGACCGATTTTGTTCTGCGTCTCGAGCAACTGCACTACTTCCAGCGGGTGCAACTGGTGCGAACCTCGCCGGGCGCGCTGCGTGCACACGATAGTGTGAGCTTCGAAGTCGCCTGCACGCTGCCCGGCAGGGCGGAAGGGCACTAAGATGAACGCGCTGCGCAAAATCTCGTCTATTGATGCTGCCGGGCTGGCGGTGATCGGGCTTCTCACGGCGGCCTTTGTCTTCGGCCTGATCGAACCCGTGCGCCAGCAGCAGCAGCAGCAATCCGTGCTGCTGAAATCCAAGGTCGCCAAAAGGCAGAAAGAAAACATCGCCCTGGCCGAGCTGCGGTCGCTCGATGGGCGGGTGAAGGATCTTCAGAATCGCCTCGCCGGCTCGAAGCTGCAACTGCGTTCGCCGAGCGAGATCAACCCCTGCGTGGCGGAGCTGATCGAGATGTGCGGGCGAATGGGGCTGAGCGTTCAGAACCTTCAGCCGGCCCCGGCGCAGAGGAGCGGGCGCTACACCGTGACGCCGATCCGCCTGACCGGTCGCGGACGTTATACGCAGTGCGTGGCGTTTCTTCACGGTGTTATCGAACAGACCGGCGACGTCGGCGTTCGGGCCTACACCCTGCGTGGCTCGCCGGAAAATCCCGAGGCGCCGTGCGATTTCGAACTCGACCTCAGTTGGCTCGCCCAGCCTGCCGATGCGGCCGTGCCGACGGCGGTGGCGGCGACGCCGGTGCAGTAGGAGCAGCGAATGAAGATCACCAAGTCACAAAAGATCTGGTTTTCGCTCCTGGGCGCTGCCGTCGTCGCGCTGGGCGTCAACGAATTGAGCGGCACGTCATCGACGGTCGCCAACACCATGGCGGAAGTCGGTCCGCTTATCGCCGCGGCGACGGGCACGGCCGAAGCGCCGGCGAGCCCCGCGGCCGCCATCAAGTCTGATAAAGCCCTGGCGGCCTTCGATGGACACGTCGCCAGCGGGCTGCGAAACATCAAGAACGGGGCAGCAGTATCGTCGCGGGACGTATTCGCGCCCTCGCCATCCTGGATCGCCGTCAAACCACCCGCCGCGGTCGATGCGCCGGCGGTGCGGGCGGCCACGTTCCAGCGGGCTCACACGCTCAAGGCCATTCTCCGCTGCGGATCGGCTGGCGACGTCATGATCGATAGCCGCCTGATTTCGGTCGGGCAGTCGCTGGACGGCTTCACGCTCGTTTCGGTCACCGCGTCGCGCGCAAACTTTGCCAGTGACGGTCTTAAGGTGAGCCTGCCGCTGCCCGGCGCCGAGTTATCGGGCGGCGAAACTCGAAATTCTTCGAGAAAATGATTGTTAAACGAATGAAGTGTCGCCTCTTTGCGGTCGATATCAACTATGTCAGGCATCACGGATGCCGGGTTCAGGGAGTTTAACTGGTTTAACCATGCGGAAGAGCAATAACACACGTCGGGGCTTCAGCCTGATCGAATTGGTGATTGTGGTCGTGATCATCGCCATTATCGCGGCGATCGCGATTCCCAAAATGAGCCGAGGTGCGGCCGGTGCCAATGATTCGGCGCTGATGCAGGACCTGGCCCAGATGCGCAGCGCGATCGAACTGTTCACCGCCGAGCATGGTGGGGCGGCTCCGAGCGCCACGGCGACGACCTTCGTCACTCAGATGACGGGCTACTCCGATGGCACCGGTGCAGCAGTGACCGCCAAAGATAGCACGCACATTTACGGACCTTACCTTAAGGCTATCCCCCCCATGCCGGTGGGCACGAACAAGGGAAGCAACGCGGTGACCAACACTGGTTCAGTTGGCACCGGTACTGCCGGCTGGTTCTGGGACGGTACGAACATTTGGTGTAACAACCCGGCGGCCGACGCCGATGCCAAGGGCACCCAGTACAACCAGTACTAAGCCAATCGCGGGTGCGGCGGGCCCTCCCGGTCCGCCGTGCTCGCTCGGCTGGCCTGCGTCAGGAACTGGTGCGACTCAATCCGGCGGCGATGCCCGTGCTATCACGGCCATCGCCGCCAGTGTCGTTTATGCGGCGGCGAAGAAAAAAAGCGGCACCCGTCCCTTTTTAGGGGTGGCCCAAATTAACCCGCTTACCTGATTTGCCGATGACAAAGGGGAGTCGGGCATTTCCCGCACCTTCGTTCGGAGCAGAAATGACTGTCAAAACCGTTGTCGTCGCCGATGATGAGCCGCACCTGGTTCACATCCTGGCCTACGCCTTGAAGAAGGCGGATATCGAAGTGCACGTCGCCGCCAACGGTGCCGAATGCGCGAAGCTGGCGGCCGAAGTGCAGCCGGATTTGATCGTGTCCGACTACCAGATGCCGGTGCTCGACGGACTGCAGGCCTGCATCAAGATGAAGCAGGGCCCGCGCACGGCCCACATTCCCGTGCTGATGCTTACCGCCCGCGGCCACCGGCTCACCGAGCAGGAACTGTCGCAAACGAACATCCGCGGCGTGCTGCCTAAGCCGTTCAGCGCCCGCCAGCTGGTCGAAAAGATCGCCAGTCTCGAAGAACCAACTGATCTACATCGGGTGGCCGCATGATCCTGGTCGAACCGTTCATCCCTCCCAGCCCGGTCCAGCTCGAATTCCTTCGCCGGGCCGAAGAGTTGAGCGCGCCATGCTGGTGCTTCGACGCAAAGCTCAACGTTACCAAGGCTCCCTCGTCGGCGGGTGACGCCCAACCGGGCCAATTCATCGGCGCGGCTGCACGCCGATGCATTGCCGATGGCGAACTGTCGTGGAATGCCGAGCGGGGTCTGCTCGCGCTGCCAGATGCGACGGGCGTGACAATCGTCGATCTTACTTCAGTCGCCGCCGGCCTGCCGCGCCAGCAACTGGTTGCGGTCCTCAAGAACTACCACCGCGATCTGCAGCAGGGCAATCAGGATGCCCGCTCGATCGAAGGATTCAACCAGCAGCTCACGCAATCGTACGAGGAAGTAAACCTCATCTACCGCATGTCGAAGCTGCTCGCCCACAGCGGCGATCCGAATGCGGTAGTGAAGACAATGTGCGATGAGCTGCGGCTCACGCTCAACTACGGCTGGACCGCGATGCTCTTCGCCGACGCCGAGTCGGTGCTCATGCCGTTACGGAATACGATCGTGAGCGCGGGTGACCTTCCGTGCGAGGACGAGACGTTCCGCAGCGAAGCCGCCGCGATCGACATGATCGCTTCGCCGAAGGTTCGCACGATGGCGCAGTGCAGCCTGGCGCGCCGCTCGCGGGCCGAGGTGCTTGTGGAGCGCGTGCGGCACGGCGAGGCGATTATCGGCATCCTGCTCGCCGGCAATCGGCGGGGGGAGGATCCGGATGTCAGCAGCAGCGAAATCCAGCTCGTCGAAGCGGCGGCCGGATTTTTCTCGCTGTTTCACCAGAACGCGTACCGCTTCGCCGAGCAGCGGCAGCAATTTATCGGTACCTTGAACGCGCTGTCGGCGGCGGTCGACGCGAAAGACCCGTACACGTTCGGTCACTCCGAGCGGGTGGCGCTGCTGGCATCGCAACTGGCGGCCAAGGTCGGTTTCAAGCCCGCCGAGGTGGAAGGCGTGCGCGTGGCGGGCATGCTGCACGACATCGGCAAGATCGGCGTGCCCGAAGCGGTCCTCCGCAAGCCGGGCAAGTTGGACGACGAAGAATTCGCTCTCATCAAGCAGCACCCGGAAATCGGCTACCACATCCTGCGCGATCTGCCGTCGCTGAAGTTCCACCTGCCGGGCGTGCTGCACCATCACGAACGCTGGGACGGCCGCGGCTATCCGCACAAGCTTAGCGGCGAGCAGATCCCACTGATCGCCCGCATCATGGCCCTGGCCGACACGTTTGACGCGATGAGCTCCAACCGCGCCTATCGTAAAGCGCTGGAGCGCGACCACGTGCTGGCAGAAATCCGCCGGTCGGCCGGTGTGCAGTTTGATCCGGCGCTGGTCGAACCGTTCGTGACGATGGATTTCAGCGAATTCGACGCCCGCCTCACCGCGGCCAAGGAAAATCACCGCGAGCAGGCGGCCCAGTAAGGCCTAAGCCGCCGGAAAATCCCGCCCCTCGGTGGGCCGAACGTCCCTTGGAAGCCTATTCTGTTCCTGCAGCAGAAGGGCTGATCCATGAACGCGAAACCGGCGATCTTGTCCGAATCCCACATCCCGCTCCGCCCGGTGCGGACGGACGAAATCGCCCTCGGGTCCACGACCGTCAATGTCGCCGTCCATGAGCAGGGCGGCACACGCACATTCGATTTCACCGCCGGCGGGCTATCGCGGAAGATTGCCGAACAATCGCATTGGCCGCTGCTCGACAGCGGGTCGGCGCTGCTCGACGGGCTGTTCGCGTTGTCGCTGCAGGAGGTGGCCGAAAACAGCGTCAGCGGCATCCATGCCCACGCTTTCAAGCACGGCCAGACCACGCCCATCGAAGCCTTCGAGACCGGCGAGCTGTGGCAGTACGTCTGGACGCGCGACCTCGCCTACGCCGTCGATCTGGGGCTGGGGGGGTTGGATGTGAAGCGGTGCATGACGTCGCTGCTGTACAAGACCAGCGGCCTCAAGCCATCACTCGGCCGCGATGCGGGCGAGCAGATTCTGGAGGATACGGGCTCGGGCGGCAGCTACCCGGTATCGACCGATCGCGTGGTATGGGTGCTGGGCGCCCGCCGGGTGGCAATGCACCTGAACGAGCCGGAGCAGGAGCAGTGGATCCGCCGCGTGCTGCCGATCATGACGGCGACGATCGAGCAGGACCGGAAGCTGATTTTCGACGAGCGCACCGGCCTGTACCGCGGCGAGCAATCCTTCCTCGACTGGCGCGAGCAGACCTACCCGCTGCGCACGCGCGACAACGTGCTGCTGATCGCGACGAGTTTGTCGACATCGACGAACGTGCTGCACTACGCGATCCTGCGCGTCGCGTCGCGCTGGCTGAAGCGCTTCGGCGACCACGCGACGGCCGACCGCTACCTGGCCTGGGCCGAGGCGCTGAAGGCGGCCATCAACGACAAGCTCTTCGACGAAGAGGCCGGGCTCTACAGCGGCTACATGCTTTACGAATTGAGCGCGCCGCTGCGCGTGGGCCGCTACGACCTGCTCGGCCAATGCCTGGCGATCCTGGCGGGTGTGGCCGACACGGAAAAAGCCCACCGTATTCTCAGCCACTACCCCACCGGCCCGCACGGGCCGAGCGTAGTCTGGCCGCAGGAATCGCTCGTGCCGATCTACCACAATCATGCCATCTGGCCGTTCGTCACCGCCTACTGGATCAAGGCCGCCCGCTTCGCCGGGCACGAACTGGCGGTGGCGCACGGGATCGCGTCGCTGATTAACGCGACGGCGATCAACCTGTCGAACATGGAAAACCTCGACTGGTACAGCGGCCACGCCCACGGCGAGGCGCACGGCATCAGCGGCCCGGTCATCAATTCGCGGCGGCAGCTCTGGTCGGTCGCCGGCTTCACCGCGGCAGTCATCGACGTGCTCTTCGGCATGGAAACCAGCGACGAGGCCGTCCGCTTCGCGCCGTGCGTGCCGCGCGGGACGTGGGAAACCGTGCTGAAAGGGGCGCCGCTGCTTCGGCTGCAGAACATCGATTACCGCGGCAAACGGATCGACGTGACGATGGAGATGCCGGCCAAG
>Ga0070658_10002295_pt1 | contig 16042 bp, 19 predicted proteins | sample KBSC13metaG_FD_64664 | JGI IMG/M metagenome (GOLD analysis project Ga0070658, IMG submission 64664) | Corn rhizosphere microbial communities from Kellogg Biological Station, Michigan, USA - KBS C1-3 metaG | ecosystem: Host-associated > Plants > Roots > Rhizosphere > Soil ...
GCCCTCAATAGCGCGCTTGCCGCCATTTGCGCCGCCATCTTGCGCAGCATCTCGCCAAAGTTTTTCAACAGCCCTTTGAACCCTTCGGCCATCGGATCAAATAGAAAATCAGCGAACGCGTCTTGAATGTTGCGCGCGGCCTCCTTGCCGTACTCTGCGAACGCATCGAACTGCTTGCCCGCGGTGTTGACCAGGTCGGCGGCGCGTTTGTTGATGACCTGCAGGGCATCGGCCGCGGACAAGCCCATGGCTTGAAGCTGCGGCAGCATGTCGCGGGTCATGACGCGGACTTGTTCGTTCAACAGGGTTTGCTGCGCGGCGGCTTTCTCGCTACCCGTGCCGTACTGCGCGACGGCCTCAACGGCCTCGTGCTGCGCGTCGATGTATTGCTTTAGCGAGTCCGCGGCCTCTTGGTTCAACTGCTTGGCGAAATTCGCTTGCATCTTCGCCGCGGTCGCTGCGAAGTCGGGCACGGCCGCCGCCTTGCCCGCGCCGGATGTAGGTAGCAGATTGATGGACGGCGCGGCCGTCGGCGGCTGTGCGCCGAGCCCCGCTTTCATCCAGTCCGGCACGTCCTTGCCGGTGAGCGTCATCGCACTTTCAGCGCCGCCCGGGTGCGCAAGTTGCTGCACCGCTTTGAAGTAATCTTGCGCGCGCCTTATCTGCGCGGTGACTTCGTCAAGCTGCGATTTGACGAACGCGTTGCCGGTCGCGTCGAAACGGTTTTGCAGCGTCTGCCGTCGCTGCATCAGTACATTGAACTGGGACTCTTGATCCTTCAGCGGCGCATCGGTATCGATGAACCCGGTCTTTTTGAACGCCATCCAGCGCCCGAACGCCTGCACCGCCTTGAACCCACTTGTCACATTGATGGCAAGGGATGCGAACCCGCTCGCGAGCGTCGCGATGCTGTCGGCGAATCCGTCGACGGTGCGGCTGTCCAGCCCCCCGACGAACGCGTCGACCCTTTCCACGGTCTGGGCGATCGCGGGCAACAGGGACACAGCCAGTTCATTGCGCAGCCCGTTGATGCGATCGGTCAACCGGTCGGTTGCATCATCGAACTCCTCCAGCGCTCCCGCCGCTGCAGGCGTGACGCTGTTTCCCATCTCGCGCTGTTTATCCATCAACTGCGCGATGGCTGCGGACCCTTGATCAAGTAGCGCGTTCAGTTCGGCGCCGCTGCGCCCGAAAATTTGCTGCTCAATCGCGGTTTTGTTGACGTCGTCGCGATACTTGCTCAACGCGTCGGCGATTGCCAGAAACGCGGTTTTTGAGCCCTTCAGCTTGGACGGGTCCAGCCCGATCGACTTGAACGCGGCGGACGCCTGCGCGCTGCCCTGTTGCGCCAGTGCTAGGTTGCGCGCCATCGTGCGCAGCCCGGTGGACAAACTATCCATGCTGATTTCAGCGTCCTGCGCGACCGCGGCAAGCGCGCTGAACTCATCGACCGGCATGGCAATCTGCTTTGCAACGGTCGCGAGATTCCACATGGAATCGATCGATTTTTTGACGCTGACCGTAATCGCGGCGAATGCCGCGGCTGCAGCAACGGCGATGCCTCTGTAAATGTGGTCCAGGTCCGCCGCCAGTTGCTGGTGTCGGCGCTTGATGGCCTTGGCGGACTTGTCCGCCTGCCGCTCGGCCGCGGTCATGCCTTGCACGAACCCGCCAGTCTTGACGAGTAGGTCAACGGTGAGCGTGCCTAGCGATTTGCTTGCCATGTTTAGATGCCTATACGGCCATTACTTCGCGGGCGCCGCGGCGCACAAAACCGCCATGACGCGCTCGACGCTCAACGGCTCGGGCTCGGGCCGCGGGACGTGCGGCATAAAGTCGCGCGGGTCGGTTTTGCTGCCCAGCGCGTTGGCGATCATCGAAAGGATTTGACCCGCCGCAACTTCCAGGCGCAGCCCGACGTTCAACGATCCGTTTTTCAGTCGGTACGCTGCCCACGCGGCGGCCTCGGCGTGCGTCATGCGCGCTTGTGCTTCCGCGATGGTTCGCCCGCCGACGCCGCACAGCACCAGTTCGTGCCATAGCTCGTCCTGCGGCGTCAGCCTTTTGGGTCGGTGGCATCCTTGCCCAGCCCGTTGACCTCAGCAATGGCGTTCAGGAACGCGACGGCCAAGGCCGGGTCCAACGCTTCCGCTTGCTCGCGGGTCAACTGTTCCTTGCCGTCGTCGCCAAGGCGGACACACAAGCGGACAAGTTCAACGTTGCGCGCACCTTCGGGCATGGCCTGCGTTGCGGCGATGCACCCGAACGAAACCCGGCGCACGGTCACTGTGTGCTCGCTCCCGTTCCATTTGACGGTGCGCTGTTCGGTTTCGTCGCCGACGAAAGCGCCGGCCTGTTCCAGGTCTGCGATCTTCATGCCGACACCACCAAGCTCGGGCGGTTGGTCAACTGCACACCGACACTGGACGACACAACGCCGTTGATTTCGGCGCCGAAGTCGAATGTGGTCATGAACCCGTCAAAGTAGATGAACGAACGCGCGATCGCGGTGTTGTCGAACGTGTCGCCATCGGTCACCAAGGCAGGCGACGCGGCGCCGTCGCTGAACCCGACAGCCCAATGCAACGGGGTGCCCGCGTTGCGCAGCGCGTGCAACGTAGCCTGCGCGGTGTCTTTCGGATCGAACAGCACCGAAAACGTCGCGGTTGCAGGCTCGGCAATGCCGGGCGTGTACGTGCGGTGGTCACTCGCGAGTGTGGTGGACTCGACCGCGGAAATGGGGGCATCGATGCCCTTGATGTCGGTCACGTCGCCGACTTCCAAAACCGCGGGCGTTTGGCCGGGGTTGATGATGAAAAGCTGTGTGGTCTGCGACTTGATTGCCATGTCTGCTTACTCTCCGAAAATGGCTTGCTGAAGTGATGCGGCGACGGCGTTGAATGCCGCGGTTTTTTCCTCTTCCATTGCCGGCCGCATGAACGGCTCGGCCTTTACATGCGCGGTCCCGAATTCCAGGAACCGCCAATAGAACGTGTCGCCTCCGGGGTTGTCCTTGTGCCCGCCGACTGCGTAGGACTCGCCGACGCGGCCTTTGCGTTCGTTCGTCTTGTTTTTCTTGTATTGCTTGGCGCCGCCGAGTACGCCCACGCGCATGCCCACGCCATCGGGAACACGGCGCTTGCTCATTGCCTGCGTCACGATGTTTTTCGCGATGCTCTCGGGCGTCTGCGGATCGTCCACGCGCGCGGCATTTGATCGCGCACGATCACGAATGACGTTCGCGCCCTTGCGCGCGGCGGCTGTAACGATCTTCCGCTGCACCTTATCGGTGAGCTTGCCCATGGCGTCCAGCACGCCGTCCAGCCCTTCGATCGCCACATCATCAGCCATCGCGGCGGCTCCAAATGAATGCCGCGTCCAGCGTCCAGCGATACAGCCCGGATACTTGGTCCAGCCCCATGTCCAGCGGGCCGCGGTCGACGTGCGCGACGGCTTCCAGCGCATCGCGGCATGCGAAAGCAAGGTTCATGGCCTCGACCGGGTCGCGGCTGTACGCGTCGACCTGAAACAGTTGCGCGTCGTAACTCGGGCGCCCCGCAAGCGGCAGGCCCGCAACGTTCGAAACGAGTTGATGCACGACGAACGGCGGCGCGGCGGTCTGCTCGGCCTGCGCCATGTAAATGCGATCTGCGGCGATGGCCGTAACGGCGGGCTCGGCCATCAAGATGCCTTGCACGTTCGCAATGGGCGCGCTCACGGCGTCACCTCGAACACGGGCAGGGTGATGTACTCGCGCCCGCTGTCGGGATCGGCCAATACGCCCGCGATGTTGTAGGTCTTGCCGCGATGGACCAGGCGCCACGCGGCGTTCACGTCGTCGCGGTAGCGGATGACCACGCGCGCCGAGACCTGCGATTGCGTCGTGCCTTGCCCGATGAACTCGCGCACGGACAGCGGATTGAAGTCCGCCCACACCTCGGCGACGTCCGCCCATGTCGTGGTGACCTGCCCATACGGGGAAGTAACCGCGGCGGGACGCTGCAGCGTGACGCGGTGGCGAAGTTGGCCGGCGCGGATCATGCGCACACCGGCTTATGGAAGGGTTGCAGCAGCGCGGTGCATCCGGCGCTCAGCGGATACCCATTCGAATACCAATTCAGGATGTAGGCCGCGTCCGGGCCTTCGCGGTTCGCGTATTGGTACGCGATCTCGACCAGAACCGCGGTCGCGACTTGCGGCAGCGTGTACACGCCGACGTCGTCGGCAGACTGCAGCTTCGTCGCGTCGCCGCCGCACCATTGCACGACAGCGCGGGAAACGCCCCATATCGCCGCCTGCAACCATGAATCATCGGCGTCGTCGTCAATGCGCAACTGAACGCGCACATCGGCGAGCGCAACCAATTGGACGCTGTCGACCGGGTCAGCCATTGGTCTGGCTCCCCAGCGGCACGTCCTGCACCTGCACGGTGACGACGTCGCCGCCTTCTACAGGTGGCAGGTCGAATGCTTTCCGGGCCTCGTTGCGGGTGAAGATCCCGCCCGCCACCATGTCTTTGTAGAACGCGCCTCGGGTCGCTTGATCCATGCGCAAAAGCGCGCTGGTATCGATCTCGACGTATTGCCCCGCGGGCAGCCCCAGCCCTGTAGTCAACAGCGATTCGATGCCATCGATCAGGTGCTGCAGCGCGAGTTTGAAATACGTGTCCAGATATTGGTCGGGCCGCTGACCACTGGGCAGCGATTCCGCGCCGACAAGGAACGGCGGCACGTGGAACGGCGCACAGATTTGCTTGTCGGACAACTGCAACTGTTCGACCACCTGCGCGTCGGTGGACTTGCCGTCGAACGGCGTGAACTTCGCATCAGCGCCGACAACGCGGATGGTCTGCGGGTCGGTCGACTGCCAATAGGTGCGCAACTCTTGGGCGTCTGTGTCCTGCAATCCAGCCGGGACCGTCAGCAGCCCACCCATTTCGTTGCCTTTGGCAAAGCGCGTTTTCGCGTTGTCCAGGATGTGCCAGTTTTTCGCCGCGGGCAGATAGGCCGCGGTGATCGGCGGCACGCCGATCAGTTCGTGATACAGGCAGGCGCGGCGATCGTGCATGACCTCGCTGGCGGGCACGGTCACGCTGCGCCCGTGGTATGCCGACGGCAACAGCGAATTTGCGGGCGTGGCGATCCGATAGAACACCTCACCACTGGCAGAAACCAGCGGCGTGACGCGCTCCCAGTTCAACACGATCAGGTCGGGCGCCTTCAACACCACGGCGTTGCCTTGCTGCAGCAGCGCCAGCACCCACGACGCGCGAAACTGCGACGGCGTCTGAAACCCGTTCGGGCGTCCCAACTTCGCATTGGGAACGATGCGCCCCGCGCCATCGCTGCCGCGCTGCTTGACGTGCCACGGCAGCTTCCCGATGTCGCTGGAAATGCGGTCAAGGCACGCGTAAAGCGTCGGGTAGGCGGTGGCGTCCTGCGCGCTGCAGGACGCGCCTTGCTGCCATGCGCCCGCGAAAGGTTCCAGCACGCGGAGCCAGCCGCCCGAGTTATACCCGGACGGCTGGCCTGTTGCTGCCTTGGTGCGGAACGGCCACATGCGCGCTTACGCGTTGGCCTTCGAGTAGTCCGCGGCGGTGACGTAAGCCACGGCTGCGCTCCGGCGCCGTTCCCAGCCGATGCCTTCGGTCACAAGGAACGCTTGGCTGTCGGTCTGGAACATCGACACGAGGGACGCGGCCGTCGGCGTCTTGCTGTTGCCGGTCGGTGCGTCCTGCATCTCGATCGATGCTTGATCCGAAATGCGGATGTCCAAACCGGCGCCGTTGACGAGATAAATCTCGCCGGCCGCCATGATCGTCACGATGTTGCCCACGTAATCGGACACCAGTACCGGAATGCCCGAGACGTTGCCGCCGTTCATGCCGATGTTCGGGTAGGTGTAGTTCCCGTTCGCGTCACGGATGCGCGACAGCGCGAATGCGTTCGCCGTCGACATCAAAATGACCACGCCCGCAAACGGAATCTTTGCGGTGATCAGCTTGCCCACAAGGTAGGCAAAATCCGCTTCAAACTTCGCAGTTGCCGATGCGCCGGAAGTTGCATCGCTGACCTGAGTCGCGGCGCCGTTGAGGATGCCGGCCGGCGCACCACTCGACGCGGCAGCGGTGCCGATGAACGTAGAATCCTCTTTCTCGGCCACTGCACGCGCCAATTCATCGCGCAGCATGGCGTCGGCGGCGCCGCTCGCCTTGCGCAGCAGTTCATTGCTGGCAACGCAAAGCGCCATCAGCTTGTAAGCCTGCAGCTTGCGCGTGCTGTAGCTCCACGAAGTCACAGGGCCGGCGCCGCCTTCGGCAACCCAGCCCGCGGACGCGGCGGACGCCTGCGCGTCGACCGGTACACCTTCCACACCGGGGCGCAGCGCGGGGATACCGTTTTTGCCGAACTGGCCAAGGATGGTGCGGTTGCGCAGGAAGTCGATGAAGTCCTGAACGATCACGCCCGAGTCGTGCACAAGGTTGCCCGCCCAGTCGGTGTCGGTGGTGGTGGCGCCGGAAACGGCCGCCTTGGCGTACACCGCTACGCGCTGGTCGATCAGGCCGGCCGCGGCCTGCTTCTCGGCGATCTGCGCGGCAACGTGTTTGTTACCGTCCGCTTGCGCGAGCGTGCGCACGAACTGTGCGAACGCCAGACCCTTTTCGGCCTTCGGCGCTTCGCCGCCCGAGACCGTGCGGAACACGTGGCCCGGCTGCGCGGTCGATTTGTTGACCGGCTGCGCGCTCTTCGCTTCGGTTTCGACCATCTTTTCGAAGCGCGCAATGTCCGCATCGATCGAATCGATTTCGGCCTGCGCGGCGTCGACGGCCGTCTGCTCTTCGGTGGAAAGGGTGCGGCCTTCGTCGGCGGCCTTGGCGACGTGCGCTTGCTGCGCCTCGAAAGCGGCTTTCTTGCTCGCGCGCAGCGCGGCGAGTTGTTCGGACAGGGTCATGGGGTCAGCTCCTAAGCTTGAAAGTTGATTGCGCACGCAACGGATACCCGCCCGTGCGCACGCTTGGCGGGGTGATGGATTTGAACGAAGAGATGCCGGCTTCGGGCTGCGCGGGCACGGTCACGAGTGACAGTTCCAGCCAATCCCATGCCTTGATGTCCAGCCCGTGCCGATCGTTGAACGCGAAGTCAGTCGGGATGAAACCAATGGACAGCCCGCGAACCAGGCCGGTCTTGATGCTCGACCACGCTTCGCGCAGGCGGCCCGCGAGTCCCGCGGGCATGTCGGCGGTGGGTTCGGTGATCTTGCCCGCCACGCGAATCCCGGACTTGTCGACGGTCGCGCTGACGATATGCCCGACGGGCTGCGCCGGGTCGTGCTGCAGCAGCAGCGGCAGCGGCAGCGCGAATTTCACGCCCAGCGGATCGACGGTATCGTTCTGACGGTCAAGCGTCGGGGTCGACGCAATGCCGGTGAATGACCATTGATCGCCTTCGGCAGCTTTCAGGCGAAAGCTGCCGACGTTGGCGAACTTGCATCGAACGGGTTCCGCGGGCATTCGCGCCGACTATTCAGACAGACGGCACGAAACTATCAGCACGTGCGCGCTGATTTACTCGCTACTTCACAGCGAAAACGCAATCAGTTTCTTGTGGCCGCGCGCGGCCGGGTTTTGCGACATCAGCGCAACGCAGTTAATGAGGGCGATTACCGGATCGATTTTCGCTTTGCCGCTGGCCTGTTTCGTAATCAAAATACTGTTTGAGCGCTGCTCGATTCGGGCGTTACTGACACACCACGTTGTCAGCCCCTGCCGCGCCACTGCCAGCGAACCGTCCGATAGCCAACGCTCTGCGGTCTGAATATGTTGTCCCAGTTTCCATCCTTGCGATACACCTAAAATCTCGCTTTCCACACCTACCGACTGCAGCGCTTCAAGGATGCCGCCCAGCCCAACAGGGTCACATCCGATCTTGTCCAGCTTGCCGGTCGCGCGCACCTTCGCGACCATCGCGGCAAGCTCGGCGACGTCTTCGCCCGCGTCGACAATGGATAACTCGCCGTCAGACTGAAACCCCAACAGCCGCGGCGCGATCTCCTGCCGCCGTTCCAGGACGATGCGGTTGCACCAGGCGTGCCCCCATGCCAACTTGCGCTTGGTGTCGCGCTCGCGGCCCATGACGTAAAAGCCCAGCAGGTCATCCAACCCGCCGCCATCGATCCCGATTTCGACCACCTCGGAACGTTCCAGCAGTTCGTCCAGCGTCAAACTGATTTGCTGGCGCTCCCAGAATTCAGCACCGGCCCAGTTATCGACGCGCTCACTCTGCCCGATTTCAAGGTTGATGTACTTGGACAACCATTTCTGCAGCTTGCCCGTGCGGTCATCCTTGACCTTTTGATAATCGGCCAAAAGGCGGTCCATGTGTGTCGACGCACCAAGATTCGGGTTGGCGTATCGAATCGCACCTTCAATGTCAGCCCGCCAGTTGAACCCGGGCGGCGGCTCGTAAATCACAGACAGGAACGCGGGGTCGATTATTTCGCCGCTTTTCACCTTGCGGGCATAGCGCAATTTGTCAAGGAATACGCCCGCGGGCGGCTCGTCACTTTGCGTGCTCAAATAGCAGGCAAAACCTTCGGGGCGCGATGCCAGGCCGCCGACAGCTTCCAATAGCGCGCCCTCGGCCTTCGACATGGTGCCCATAGTCCAAAGCTCGTCAATCAACACAAACGAGGAACGCGAGCCCGCGGCGGACGCGTTGTCCAGCGCCAGCACCAGTATTTCGGTGCCGGTGTCCTTGTGCTTCAGTTGCTGCGATGTGTTGTTGATCTTGTATTTGTCGGCAAGCTCTTCAGTGGCGCGCACCATCCCGACCATTGTTCGGAACGCCGACCGGGCGGCTTTCTTCGTGCCTGCCAGCAGCGATAATTCGTCCTCTTCGCGCTCCTGCAAGCTCGCCGCGGTCAACAATACGCCCGCGCCCAGCCCGCTTTTGAAGTTCTTTTTTGCCACGCACAGAAACGCTTCGCGGATGGTCTGCGCGCGGGTTTCGGGGTTGAGTCCGCCGAACAGTTCGGCGACAAAATCGAACTGCCACTGGCGCCCGGCCTCGGCGAACGTCGGTTTACCGACCATATCGGGGATGCGCAGGCGCTTGAAAAATGTCAGCGCGCGGTCCGCCGAGTCTTGGAACCGGGGTTTCATGTACTCACCAGTTTAGAAAAAACACGTGAGGCCGGGGTGTGGTGATCTGCGCTTAGCGTCTGCCAATATATGCGCATCCCCGCCCATCTTCGCCGAACGTGCGCTCATCGTTCGGGCGTCCATACGTCCGAACGCTTCGCGCGTTCCGCGATCTCACCCGCGGTCTTGTCCTTGTGGCAGGGTCGGCACAGCACCTGCGTGTTCCAGACCGCAAGCTCGCCGCCGTCGACCAATGGTCTGACATGGTCAAGGTCGCATTCGGTCAACGCGACGACGACAGTGCACGCATTGCAGCGCGCGTTCTGCTTCAACCACACGCGCAGCTTCTGGCGGTCTTTCACGCTCGCGGACAGTCGCCGTGCCCCGTTGGCATGCTCGGCGAGCGTCGCGATGCGTCGCGGCTGTAGTGTCGACATGTTGCGCTTCAGGGTGCGCATGGTTGCACCTGCGCGCACAGCCGTTCGTTGTCTGCCTTCATGCGCGCATCGGCCGCTGCGCTAATCGCGGCCAACTCTTCACGCTCTGCGCGCGCCCGCTCTCTTGCGGCCTTGCGATCCTCGGGCGTGGGTGCCGAACGGCACACACAAAAGCAATCCGGTCGCTGCGCGCGTGACAGTTCGACGGTCTCGATGCGGTTGCATAAATGACAGTGCAAGGTCACGGTCGCGACTTGGTGCCAGCGCTTCTCGCGCGCGCCCACGCCCAACACCATGCGCTCGCCGATGTACTTCCCGCGCAGTTCGGTTTCAAGGTCGACCAAAGCCCAAATGCGGCCGCCTGCAGTTACGGCGATGTCGGGCGCGTCCGCGGCCATGACCGCGTCATACAGCGCGCGGGATGGCTTGCGCTGAAGCTTGGTCCAGTTAACCCGCGGCCCTTCTCTATCGCGGTGCACGTATGAAAAGAATGCGCGGCACGCCGTTCGGTTCGCCCTGCAGAACTCTTGCAATTCACATGAGGCGCACGGCGGATTCTTCGCCATCTCCGCCAGCGCGTCTAAATACTCGCCGTACACGATGCTGCGATGGATCATTGCCATGAACTCGCGCGCGCTCAGACTGCGCGAGCCTGCATCGGTGACGCGCTCCCATTCATGGGGTGAATAGGCGGGTGAAATAAGGCTCACGACTAGAACCTATCGACAGGCACGACGTGCGGCAATGGCAGCGCGTCGGCAGGAAGCCATGCGAACGTCGCCGCGGCCTCGATGTCGACTCGGTCAGGGTGATCGGCGCCGAACCGCTCGCGGATGAATTCCAGGTCGCCTTCGGGCGTGCCGAACGATCGGCGGATCAGTCGGCGGTGGTCGGGCAGGTCGGGCAACATGGGCATCAATTCGCGATGGACGGCGACGGCGGTCAGAAACAGGTGGGTTTCGGGGGTCACGGTTTAGGCTCCTTCGGGTGAAAGGGGGTTTGAGGGGTTTGAGGGGTTTGTTTTGGGTCACCCTCTGCACAGATACACAATTTTTCTTGTCAACTTTTTCTCAGGTAATGGGAAATAAACCCCTTAAACCCCCTAAACCCCCACGTCGATACAAAACCGGGTCGCATGTTTGCCGCTCGTGCGCGACCGCAAGCACCGGTTACCGATCCGCCGATCCTTGCGAAAGGTCAGCACGCGCCCGACTGCCTTGGGTGACAGCCCGTGCACGCACAGCGCCTGCAGCGTGCGCCGCAAGCTCGCCGTCTCATGGGTGTTCGGACTCTCGATCGCCGCGGCAACGTCCGCGGCCGTGAACCAGCCTTCATTCGCAGCGAGTGCGCCGACGTCCAGCACTGCCACAAGTCCGTCCAGCAGTTCGGCCAACTCTTCGCGCTCGGGGTCGCCTTCGGCGTTCGCCGCAAACCCTTCGCCGGGGTCTTCGAATTGATCCGGTTGCAGTGACACAACCCACGCGACGCACTGACGCACCAGCGAATCCCAAACCTCGAAAGATGCCGTGGTCTTGGTCGCTTTCCATCCGCTTTGCCGATACCCGCGCAGCAGCGTCAACCCAGCCTGCACCAGTTCATGGCGGCGGCGCAGGATGTCGCCGCGCGGGTTATCGCGAAACACGCGCGTCGCCGGGTTTTCGGTACGCGCGTCAAGGCGGCACTTCAACACTCGCCGCGGCATGTCGCCGGCCAGTGAAAGGTTGTTGCCGGTCAGCAGGAACAGGCTACGGGTTTCGCCGGTCGCGTCGCGGGACTCGCCCAGCACGCGGTCCGAAAACCGTTCGGTTGTCAGGAACGCGGCCAGCGCCGGGCTGCGCAACGTGCCGGTGAGATTGTCCCAAACGATCACGGGCGGACCGGCCAGCGCAGCCGCCAGCAATCGTTTGCGGATTTCCGGTTCGTCGTCGCCGACGGGCGGGTCGACCGCGGGCAAGCTGCCCTGTGCCAGCGCTGCAAGGCACTGCGCAAGATAGGTTTTGCCGGTGCCCTGCGTCGGCGCGTCCAGTCCGAACCCGGGCGCGGTTGGCAGCGCGGGCCGCTCGATCGCGGTGAGGATCGCCGCAAGCAAAACGCCACGGTCCAGCTTGTCCGCGCAATCGAACTCACGGAACGGGTGCCACAACACGCCCAGCGCTTGCATGGCGGCTGCTTCGTTCACGCGCTCGGGCACGTGCACGGCGCTGCAATCGGCGAGTACGTATAACTCGCTGAGTGCATCGTGTCCCGGCTCCTGCACGATCCGCCCGCCCGGAACCATGACGGGGGCCGAGATGGCGGCACGAATGCGCTTCAACCTGCGCGCGTCCATCAGTCCTTCGATTTGCTGCAGCACACCCAGCGGCGGGTCGATTGGTTGGTCGACCATCACGCGATCTTTGCCGCGGCCCTTGGGCACGCGTTGCACGTATTGCACGCACCGCCCGAGTGCATACGCGAGCGCCGCACCCTTTGCGCGGTGCAGGCCGTGCGCGTCCGCATAAACCATTTCGGTGCCACGGTCGAAAAGCATGTCGCCGTCGCGCAGGAACGCCAGCGTCAGGTCGGTAGTGCCTTGCGTGCCGCCGCGTGCGTGCTCGATGCGGTGGAGCGTGTGGACCAGGGCGTAACTCGCACCGCCATGCGCATGCGAAAACAGCATCGGCCGGCCGCCCTTCAACAGTAGAACGCCGACGGCACGGCCATCGCCGTAATCAGGTTCCAGCGGGTCCAGCGTGCGGCACTCGTTGTATCGGTCGCGGTTGGCGAGGATGACGGCGACGGGGACGGCTTCGGCTTTGCCGTCGCCGTCGACTACTGTCACCACGAACTTGCCGTCCAGCGTCTGCCCTTCAACGGCGCGACGCGCACGAGCACGGGCGGCAGCGAGCGCAATGTGACGCTCCTCGACGTCCATGTCGGCAGCGTCGGGCAGCGTCGCGACTTCCGATTCGGCTCGCTGTTCGATCCATGCATCCCGCGCGGTTTTCGCGAGGGGTTCGGCGGCGCTCATGGCCTCGCCCTGCATCCCGCGCAATTTTGCGGCATCGGCGGCGCTCAGGTCGGGCAGTGCGAGGGACGTATCCAGCGGTGCGCCGGCATGCGCAACGGGGTCGCCGCGGCGCTGGACCAGACCGTCATGGCACACCGCGCCCGCTGCAAAATCGAGCCGGTTTGTCTCCCAGACTGAAGTGTCGACCAGGCAGCGAGCCAGGCGCGCGCCCGATTTGCTGACCTCAACGTAGCCGTAACCCGCCAGCCAAAGCCGGGACGCCAGCACCGCACCAGCACGAGGAATGTCGCGGGCGTCCACAACCATGATGTAGATGCGTTGGCCGCGTACGCCTGCCAGTTCGTTGCCTTCGGAATCGAAGATGCACGACGACGACGAAACCCACTGCACGCTTGCGCAGGTCTCCAATTCCGGCAGTGCGCAGGTGACGGCGTCGCGCAGGTCGTCGGGTGACAGCGCGGCAGCGCCGGGCCGCGGATCGTAATCCAGCATCAATATGCCGGGCCCGTTGGCGAACTCGAACGCGTCTTTGGTCCGTGTGCTGGTGGTGCTTTGCCGCTCGGGTGACAGCCGGGCATAGCGCTTGCGCGCGTACAGGTCGCAGTCGCCACGCTTGCACCGGCCGTACACCAGCGCTTGGTTGGGTTGAAGGGATGCGAGGAGGGCAGCGAATGCGTGGGCATCGTCGACACGCTGCAACTCGCTGCGTCCCTCGATCATTTCCGCCGCGGCCTGTTTCGCCAGCTTCCCGCCGCACATCCTCATGGTCTTGCTGAGGATGCGCGGTCGCGTGCTGGTGATCAGCGAGCACGTCATGGTTGTCTCTGCGGGCCGATCGAAAACGGGATCGTTGGCCGCGACCTCCGGCTGTAGGGTCGCGAGGATCGCGGGTTTGAGACTCACTCAGCACCCCCGCCCATTGCAATGATCGTCTTGCGCAGTTCGTGATCCATCGTCGACGCAATGCCGGCGATCTGACGCCAGCGCCATGCCAGCGCTGCGTCCACGATCGGGTTGGCGTCGACGGCGTCGCGCACGGCGCCGATGGCGTCGCGGTACGCCTGCAGTTCGATCATCCTCGCCGATGATGCTGGCGAGGGTGACGCGATGGCCCGGCACGCGTCCTGCAGTTCGGTCAGGCGCACGGCATGGCTACGGTTGGGAAGCGCGTTCACGGCGTACCTCCCAGCCGCGCGTTCAGGTCGTCGATATCCACGGCGCCGGCTGCGCGCTCTTGGTCAGCGATGTAGCTGCGTGCCAGCCGCTCAGGTGCTGGCTGGGTGATTTCCTCAACGAGTGGACGCAACGCGTCGCGCGCTGTGGACAAGTCCGCTTGCATGGCGGCGCGGTTTGGGTGTTCGATCGGCGTGCTTGCCAATGCCTCGCAGATGACGTCGATCTCAGTCAACAGATATCGGATTTGCTCGGCCCGGGTCATGCCACGTCCCTCCCGGCGTCGTCGTCGTTCGCGGCCATGAGTGCCGGAAGGTCGCGAAGGGATTGCATCGTCACGTAACGGCGCGTTCCGATATGGAACGTTTTCAGGGTGCCGTTGGCGGCCAATTCGAAAGCGGTGGTGCGCCCTATGCCGTGCGCCCGGCAGGTCTCGACAAGCGGGCCGAAAGCGCGCTGGTCATTGGTGGGTTGGTCTTGCATTTTCTAAGCCTCCGGTGTCCGTGCGGATTTGCACGGGTTACCGGAGAACCTATCGACAGCGCGCAGCGAGTCAAGCAACGCAAAATGCACATGTACGCTACACGTTCCCGCGTAGCGCATACGAAATTAGAAAATAATTTCGGCGCGTCCCAGTAGTTGACGACGCCAGCCGCCCAGAATCAGGCCGCGGCGTCCGTCAAACGAACTGAATTGCCGCCAGCTTGTCGCGCGCGGCGTCTTGCGCAAGGTGGCCGTAGTGTTTGGAAATCATTTCCAGTGACGTCCCGGTCAGCTTGGAAACCGTCAGCATGTCCATGCCGCCTAGGATCGCGTCGGTTATCCACGCATGGCGAAGGCTATACATCACAACATCGCCGGGCAGTTCAGCCTTCGCCGCCGCTTCCTTCACCTGTTCGGCCCATCGTTGCGCGGTCCAATCCTCGCCGCCGTTGGTGAACATCCGTGCGCCGGGCAGCTTCGACTTCGCCAGCCTGTCGAACAGCACACGCGCTGCCGGTGACACCGGAATCTTGCGCGCTCTGGTCTTCGTGCGGAACGTCGCCAATCCGTGCGCGCTATCCCAATCCTTGCGCAGCATCGCCGCCGGGTCGCCGGGTCGGCACCCTGTCAGCGCGACGCACTCGGCAAGGTTGCGCATGTCCGGTTCCATCGCATCCAACAGCGCGCGACGCTGCGGCTTGTCTAGGTAGCGTTCCCGGCGCCCGTGCGCGTCGTCGCCCTTGTACGGTTTGATTGCGCCCCACTCGATCGCACGATCCTGCGGAATCTCGCGACGGGTCACGGCGCGGTTCATCGCGGCTTTGAACGAAGTCAGGTTGCGGTTCAGTGTCGCTTTGCCGGGAATGCCTTTTTTTCGACCCGCCATCTCGCCCGCCTCCATTCGTGCCATCCACGCTTCAAGGTGGCGCTGTGTGAGTTTGTCGGCGCGCAGCTTCCCGATGGGGTCGGCGTAGACGATGCGGTCGAACCGCTTGCGTGTATCAATGGCGGAACGCTTGCGGCCCGACGCTTCAATGGCTGCGGTGTAGTCGCGGCACACGTCGGCGACAGTCAACACACGTTCAACCTGTACGCCAGCGTCGACCGTCCTGCGCCATCGCCGCGCCTCGCGCTTTGCCGTTTCGTAGTCGTTGCCGGGCGTGACTGGCCCGAGCGTTTGATAGACCTGCTTCCCTTCGTCGTTGCGATAACGCGCGATCCAGTTGCCGCCCTGTTCCAGGCGACGGAACCCGATGTACAAACCGCGATCAATGGGAACGCCCCAATAGGGTTCCCGGCGCAATTCCAGCTTGTTGCGTACGCCCGCTTTGTCGATGTCGAAACGTGCCATTTTTCCGTACCCTTTCCGTACGAACCCCCGTCGTGGAGTTTCGTCCGTACGGACTCTATACGGAAAACCTAGGGCGGACAAGGGTGGACGTCTGCGAACTGTTATTTAGTCTTTTCAACAGCTTACTGTACGTGTGCGGACGCCTGTGGATGGCATTTAGACCCTTCGGACGGGGGTTCGATTCCCCCCGCCCCAACATAATTGCCCGCCTCGTGCGGGCTTTTTGTTGGGCGCCGGCAAAGTGATACCTGCAGGTATTCACCATCCCCGGGAGCGCTCGCCCGCGGGCGAGCGCCGTGGCTGACACGGGCTGTTTCTCCGCTTGCCGGTGGGCGATGCGAATTTCTCCCCCTCAAGCGGGCGCCGACGCAATATCGCACTCGCACCTGCACCGCCAACTTTCGGCACCCGTCCCGTGTTCGGGCCCGACGCTATAGTCGAAGTTGGAC
>Ga0070658_10002296_pt1 | contig 16040 bp, 13 predicted proteins | sample KBSC13metaG_FD_64664 | JGI IMG/M metagenome (GOLD analysis project Ga0070658, IMG submission 64664) | Corn rhizosphere microbial communities from Kellogg Biological Station, Michigan, USA - KBS C1-3 metaG | ecosystem: Host-associated > Plants > Roots > Rhizosphere > Soil ...
CAGGTCGCGTCGCGCAATGCCGTGGTCGAAGAGTGCGCCGGCGGCGCGTTCGGCGTCGAGCGCATCGTCAAAGGTAGCGTAGAGTGTAGGCATCGGATCCTCCCATCGTCGACCGTTAGTCGACCAACAATAAGTGCTTCAACGTTCCATGGGCTGAACCCCACGGCTACGAGTAAACGCCCTGCGGGCTCAGGAAAGTGCGAAGCACCATTTCCAGGCATCTCTCAGTCACTGTCCATGTCGAGTCTAAGTTCGTTGCCGTCGAAGCCGAGCCGTCCACCTTCGGCCGGCACGATGTAGGCCTGGGTTGCATCCGCGCTAACTTCGACGCGTATTCCATCGACGCTGGCGGCTCCGGCGTAGCCAACCGGGACGACGACGGTCTGAGGGATCTGTCCATAAAATTCGTCGCGGCACAGGGCTGATTTGATCTCTGCTTCGGTGGGCGGTGTTGTCGGCATGCTGTCCTACTTCCAAGGAGAGTGAGGACTGATTGGACCTGGGAGCTTTCGAAAATGAACCCTGGGTGTCAGCCTTTTGAGGCGTACCCGGTTACGTGGAAATTGTACGAGCATCGGTCCGGGAGGACGATGTAACGAAGGCGCGACGCCATTGGTCGCGTTTAATTGTTACCCGCGCGTGGTCTACGGCCAAACCTTAGCGCCGCCCCGCTTTGCCGCTATGCTATAATTTTGATACGTACGCGAGCGCGAGCTTGGGGGGATTATGTCGACAGAGCCGCCATTTGAGGATTCGGGTGCGAATGATGCCGCGAAGGATGGGCAGGCGGCGCCGCGTCCGGGGCGTCCCAGCATTCATCCGATGTATCAGCAGCCGCCGACCGCGCCGGTGGGTGGGCTGGAAGGTTTGTCGAGTACCGGTGGGGGGCGGGAACCTCACCTCAACCAGGAAGATTTGAGGACGTCGACCACCGACGGCAGCGGTTTGCCGATGGCGGACGTTCTGCCTTATCCCAGTCCCACGCCGTTGTCGGCTGCGCCGACGGCGCCGCGAGTCCCGCTGGCGTCTTCGCTGCCAGGGGATTCGATTGTCGAGCTTGCGCATCCTCCGTCTTTGGGTGCTAACGGTGCGCCTTCGCATCCGCTGCCGGGGAACGTCTACGATATATCGACAGGTGGCTCCGCGGGCATTGTTGGCCTGTCGTCGCGGCCGCCTTCGAGTGCATTGCCGGTCAGTCAGGCTGGCGCACCGGGTCTGCCGCCGTATGTCCCGCCGATGCCGACTCAGCCCAGGCCGCAAGATTCGTCGGTCCGTCAGCGCGTGCAGCCGCCGGTGGGTGATTGGAGCGACCTCGACGGTGCGAGTCGCCGCAACCCCGTGCCTGATGAGATCAAGCGGCGACCGTGGAACTGGGGAGCCTTCCTGCTGACACCGATCTGGTGCGCGTCGAACGGTGCGCCGGTGTTCGGTTATGCGTGGGACTTGGTATTCTTGCTGGCACTGCTGGCGGCCTTTTTCTATCCGGAGCCGTTCCGGGCGCTGATTGTGAAGCTCCTGATGACGGCCTGTATGGGGATCGGGATCTACGCGGGCATTCGCGGCAATGTGTTGGCGTGGCAGAACCGGGAGTTTGACGGGGTGGAGGACTTCGACCGCGTTCAGAACAACTGGGCGCTGGCCGGCGCGGGGGTTGCCCTGGTGTTGACCGTGATCACTGTCCCCATTCTGGTGAACCTGAGGCCGATCCCGGAGCAAAAGCCCACGTTGTCCACCGCGCCTGTCGTATCGCCTCAGCCTCAGGGCGATATGGTGAGGCCGCCGATGCAAGTGACCAATCCGGCGGCTCCGGTGCCGGTGCGCAGCGAGCCGTACGCGCCGACTAACCAGTACACACCGCAGCCGTCACCTGGATACCAAAACGGCGCTCCGAGCTATCCGGCGACGTCGCCGGCCGCGGGACAGATGGGCGGCCCGCCGCCGGCATCGACGCAGCCGACATCGATGCCGCCGGGGCAGGAGACGCCTCCTCAGTACGGCGCGCCGCAGCCGCCGGTCGACAACTCGGGGCAGCAACCGCCGCCGTCGCAGACGCAGGATCCGACGGGAGGGCCGCCGCCAGATCAATCGGGCGGTCCACAGTATCCGAGTCCACCGCCGCCGTCGACGACTGAGCCGCCGGCGCAACCGTCAACGCCCGCCGTTCCGGAATACGGCGGCCCCCCGCCATCCGGGCAGTAGAAGGTTAGCTTCTGGGTAGAATCCCGTGATAGAATCCATGGCGAACGAAATACCACAACCGAATGTTGCCGTTATGTTCAAGGCGCTTGGAGACCCGACCCGGCTGCGGATCTTCGAGTTCCTGCGTCGATGTAGCGGTCCGGTGGCCGTCGGCGACGGCGGCGAAGTCCGGCGCGTGACGGCCGGACAGGAAACCTACCCCCCAACCCCCTCCCTAAAGGGAAGGGGAGTAAGAAATATGGGACAGGAAACCTCACCCCAGCCCTCTCCTTGGAAAGGAGAGGGAGTAGGAAGTGTCGGTCTGCCGATGGTTGCGGGCTCCGCCGTCGCGAATGGAATCGGTGTCGACATCCCGCGGCTCTCGCCGGATGGCCTCACGGTCGGGGAGATCTGTTGCCGCGTCACCGGAGAGGACCGCATTTCATCGGCGATCTCTTTTCATCTCAAAGAGCTCAGACTTGCCGGCCTGATACAGATGGAGCGCCGCGGCAAGAACATGATTTGCTCTATCAATCAGGACGCTCTGGTGACACTCGCCGACTACTTTGTGACCGCCCCCGTCGAACCAGACTGTTGCTGAGAGACGTTGGAAAAATCTATATTGACAACGGACCGCCCCAATGTTATAATCATCTACCCGGTTAGATTACTTGGCCGCAGTAACGGTATTCCACCGTCCAACGGTAAATGGACCTTCTATCCGGTTAGATACCGTGCATTGACGCACCGCTCGTCCTGATTTTGGTCGTAAGCGGCTTTTCGTCGTTTCGGGTGTCAAGAGTATTGTCGTCTTATTCGCTAGCATTGCAATATAGCTGTGAGTAGTAAAGCGAACTCTCCGTGGGCTTTGGTCCATGGTAAGGTCCGCGTCGTAGTCGAGACCACGTCAATCGGATGCGTCAGTCCGTATCCGTTTGAGGTGGAGGAGTAAGGCTCTAGGTGTTCATCTTTAAGGAGTTGGAAATGATGAGAAGATCCGCAGTCTTCATCGGATTGGTCGCCCTGGCGTTCAGTCCGGTTACCGCTCGTGTGGTGCATGCGCAGACGGTGAACTGTACCGGCGTGGCGGCGTGGAGCGGCAATAGCGTTGCGTACGCTGTCGGCAACCTGGTTACCTACCTGGGCAAGGAATACAAGTGCCAGCAGGCGCACACGTCGAACCCGAGCTGGGACCCGGTCGACGCGGCGTCGCTCTGGCTTCTTCAGGGCACTTGCGCCTCGACTACGGGGACGACGACCGGCGCGACCTGTGCTGCCGCGCCGAGTGCGCCGACCGGCCTTGCGGCGAGCGGCACGACCAGCACCAGCACTAACCTCACGTGGTCGGCGGTTACTCCTCCCGCGAACTGCACAATCACCGGCTACACCGTCTACAAGGCGGGCGTCTCGATCGGCACGGCCACCGGCACCAGCTTTGGCGTGACCGGGTTGTCCCCATCGACCGCGTACAGCTTCACCGTGGCGGCGGTCGACTCGGTCGGGACCAGCGCGCAGAGCGCGTCGGTCAACGTGACGACCACGGCGGCGTCGACGGCGGGTCTCGTCAAGATCGCCTGCGGCAACTCGGCGGTTTCGCCCTTTGTGGCCGATGTCGACTTCAGCGGCGGCGCGGTGTCGAGCGGCACGACGACGGCAATTTCGACGACCGGCGTGACTAATCCGGCTCCGGCCTCGGTGTACCAGCATGCCCGCAAGAGCAACTGCACCTACACGATCCCGGGTCTCACGGCCGGCACCACCTACCAGGTGCGCCTGCACTTCGCCGAGTACGCCCACACGGCGGCGGGTCAGCGAACCTTCAACGTCGCCATCAACGGTACGACGGTGCTGTCGAACTTCGACATCTTCGCGACAGCGGGCGGCGAGTTCAAGGCGAATGTCCAGCAGTTCAACGCGGTCGCGAACTCAAGCGGCCAGATTGTGATTGTCTTCACCACGGTCATCGACAACGTGCTGATCTGCGGCATCGAAGTCAACAACGTCACCGCGAGTTGCACAGCGACCCCGGCGGCTCCTGGCGGCCTTGCGGCTTCGGGCACGACCAGCACCAGCACCAACCTGAGCTGGAACTCGGTGAGCGCGCCGGCCAACTGCTCGATCTCGGGCTACGCCGTCTATCGCGGTACCACGCAGATCGCCACCGTCAGCAGCGGCACGTCGTACACGGCAACCGGCCTGACCCCGTCGACCGCCTACACGTTCACCGTGGCGGCTATCGATGCGGCCGGCACCGGTCCTAAGGCGACCGCGGTCAACGTCACCACAAGCGCCCAGCAGACGGCCGGCCCGATCAAGAATGCGGTCATCGGTTACTGGGACAACTGGGGTACGTTCACGATGCCGAACACGTCGATGAACTACAACGTCATCAACTACGCATTCGCGGTCGGCTCCGGTACGGACGGCGCGACGATGGTGATGTGGACTCCGTCTGCCACCAACCCGCTGTCGAACGCGGCCGCCGACATCGCCGCCACGAAGGCGCAGGGCCGCAAGGTCATTCTGTCGCTGGGCGGGGCGACCTCGCCGAACATCACGCTTCTCAACCAGACGGACATCAATAACTTCGTCAGCTCGGTTGAGAACTGTGTCGACACGTATGGCTTCCAGGGCATCGACCTGGACTTCGAGAACGGCAGCGTCACGGTCAACAGTGGCGACAGCCTGACTAATCCAACCACGCCCGACATCCATAACCTGTCGACGGCGCTGCACACACTCAAGTCGCACTACGGCTCGTCGTTCATCATCACGTACGTTCCCGAGACGGCCGACATCGACGCCTATGCGGCGTACGGCGGCCTCTGGGGCGGCTACCTCGCCCTGATCGGCGCGACCCGCGACATCCTGACCTTCAGCGACACCCAGTGCTACAACTCGGGGTCGATGAATGCCGCGAACGGCGCGGTCGTCTCGCCGGGCACGGCCGACTTCCTGGTGGCCATGTCCGAGCTTCTGCTGCATGGCTACACCGTCAGTGGCGGTCAGACGTTTGCCCCGCTGTCGCCGAGCCAGGTGGCTTTCGGCAGCCTGTACAACGGCACGGCGGCGTCGACGAATCTGTCGGCGTATAAGTACCTGACGGCTGGTACCGCGGATGGTGGCTCGTACCACCTGCTCGGCGGACCTTACCCGAACATGGCGGGCGTTATGTGCTGGGACATCAACGGCGACGCCGGCAACGGCTACGCGTTCGCCAACGCCCTCCATAACGGAGGTCTGACTGGCAACTAGGCCCCTCACCCCGGCTTCGCCACCCCTCACCCCGGCTTCGCCACCCCTCTCCCATCGGAATGGGAGAGGGGCTTGTGACAATCCGCCCAGCACTGAAGTGCTGGGCTGCCGTGGAGATCGTCCTGCGGACGGTTGGATGCGGCCACCAGTTAGTAATCCATTGTTCCAAACCGCACGCCGTCCTGCTCGGCGTGCGGTATTCACCAATCATGCAGGATAAGGAGAGAAAGGTTATGAGGAACGTATCTCACACTGTACCGGTCAACGGTATGGCGTTCTTAAAGATCTGTCTGGGGATGGTAGCGGCCTGCACAGTGCTGGCTCCAATTTCGGCCCATGCGGCCTGTGCCCCGGCATGGGCGGCGGCGACGATCTACACACAGGGCAATACGGCCAGCGAAAACGGCATCAACTATGTGGCCAACTGGTGGACGCAGGGCAACGAGCCGGCGACCAACAACGGCGGACCGGGCAGCGGTCAGCCGTGGACGAGCCAGGGCGCTTGCGGCGGCGCGACCTGTACCACGAAACCGGCGGCGCCTACCGCGCTGAACGCCACGGGCACCACGCAGACCGGCACGACACTGCACTGGACCGCTCCGGCAAACCCGGCGAACTGCACGGTGAGCGGTTATACGATTTACAAGGCCGGAGCCTCCATTGGGACGTCGACCACGACCAGTTTCACCGTCACCGGCCTGACCGCGTCGACGACGTACTCCTTCACCGTGGCCGCCACCGATGCGGCCGGCACGGGCGTTGCGAGCTCGGCGCTGAGCGTCACCACGTCGGCCAACACCTGTACCACCAAGGCGGGCGTTCCAGGCGGCCTCGCGGCGTCGGGCACCACCAGCAGCAGCACCACACTCAATTGGAGCGCGGTCACCGCGCCGTCGGGCTGTACCATCTCCGGCTACACCGTCTACAAGGCGGGCGCGGCTCTGGCGACTGTCAGCAGTGGAACGTCGTACACGGCGACCGGCCTGTCCGCGTCGACGACGTACTCGTTCACTGTCGCGTCCGTCGACGCCGCCGGCACCAGCGCGCAGAGCTCTGCCGTCAGTGTCACCACCAGCGCGCAGCAGGCGGCTGGACCGATTAAGAACGCGGTCATCGGCTACTGGGACAACTGGGGCACGTTCACGATGCCCAACACGTCGATGAACTACAAGGTCATCAACTACGCCTTCGCGGTCGGCTCCGGTACGGACGGCGCGACGCAGGTGATGTGGCAGCCATCGGCGACCAACCCGCTTTCGAGCGCGAAGGCCGACATCGCCGCCACCAAAGCGCAGGGCCGCACGGTCATCCTCTCGCTTGGCGGGGCGACCTCGCCGAATATCACGCTTCTCAACCAGACGGACATCAACAACTTCGTCAGCTCGGTTGAGAACCTGGTCGACACCTATGGCTTCCAGGGCATCGACCTTGACTTCGAGAACGGCAGCGTCACTGTCAACGCCGGTGACAGCCTGACCAATCCGCAGACGCCTGACATCAAGAACCTGTCGACGGCGCTGCACACGCTCAAGTCGCACTACGGCTCGTCGTTCATCATCACCTACGTCCCCGAGACGGCCGACATCGACGCCTACGCGGCGTACGGCGGCCTCTGGGGCGGCTACCTTGCGCTTATCGGCGCGACCCGTGACATCCTGACCTTCAGCGACACCCAGTGCTACAACTCGGGGTCGATGAATGCCGCCAACGGCGCAGTCGTCTCGCCGGGCACCGCGGACTTCCTGGTCGCGATGTCGGAGCTTCTGCTGCACGGCTACACCGTCAGCGGCGGCCAGACATTCGCTCCGCTTGCCCCCAGCCAGGTTGCCTTCGGCAGCTTGTTTAACGGCACGGCGGCGTCGACGAATGTGTCGGCGTACAAGTACCTGACGGCCGGCACCGCGGATGGTGGCTCGTACCACCTGCTCGGTGGACCGTACCCGAACATGGCGGGCGTCATGGTCTGGGACATCAACGGCGACGCTGGGCAGGGGTACTCGTTCTCGACCACCCTCAAGAACGGCGGCCTCACGGGCAACTAGGCCCCCTCACCCCGGCTTCGCCACCCCTCTCCCATCGGAATGGGAGAGGGGCTTGTGACATGGGGTTGGCGCCGTGTTACGGTGCCTACTTTAGGGAGCCCGCGCGTCGACGATTGTCGATGGGCGGGCTTTTTCCGTTGTGAGGTATCTTGATGCCATGATGCGCCAGTTTGACAGTTCCAATCCGCATGTCAATCTCGGATCAATTGGTATGACCGGACACGGCAAGCGTACGTTAATGGCAGCCGTAGCCTGGGTGCTGTCAGGACAATCGGGGGTAGCAACTCCGCCGGGTTGGCGTGTATTGGAACGTGTGGACTATGTCGAGTACGAAACCGCTACTCGTTACTACTGTCATCTTATGGCGACAGACGGACGCCGATATATGACCGGTTTGATCAGTGGCACCTACCTGATCGATGGATTGGTCCTGGTTGTCTCCTTAGCCGACGGCCTGTCGGCAAGGACCCGCGATGAACTGCGGTTTGCACGGGAACTTGGGGTGTCGCGGGTCGTCGTGTTCTTGAACAAAGCCGACCTCGTTGACGACGCGGAAGTAATTCACCGGGCGGAGGCGGACGTGCGCGACCTTCTGACGGAATGTGGCTATGCGGGTGTCGACGTTCCGGTGATCGCCGGGTCGGCGCTCATGGCGTTGGAAGGGGATCAATCGGAAATCGGTGAACCCGCAATCCGCCGCCTGCTGGAGGCGTTTGATACGTCGATACCGGCGCCGATGCCCGATGTGGAGAGGCCGTTCTTGATGCCGATTGAGGATGTCTTCGTTGTTACAGGACGTGGCGTAATCCTCTCAGGCCGCGTTGAGCGCGGCGTTTTGCGCGTAGGCGACATGGTCGACGTCGTCGGCCGGCGCGACGTCGTCAAGTCGACCCGAGTGGCGTCCATCGAGAAGTTCCGACAATCCCACAGGTCCACTCAAATGTCGGAGTACGCCGGCGTGATCCTCGCCGATGTCGATCGCGCGGATGTGGAGCGGGGGCAGGTGTTGTGCGCGCCGGGGTCGATGCAGCCGCATACGACGTTCGAGGCGTACGTCTACCTTCTGGCAGAGGCGGAGGGCGGCTTGACCGAGCCCTACGACTGCGACGCCGCTACGTTCTATTTTCGAACGTCCGACTTTGGTGGTAGGGTCGAATTGCCGGCGCGTGTCGATGTCTTGCGTCCCGCCGAACCGTTGCGAGTGATGTGTACGGTCAGGGTGCCGGTTGCGATGGAACCGGGCCTTCGGTTCGGCATTCGACGAGACGGGCGGACGATTGGTGCTGGGATTGTGCTGAGGGTCGTGTGATGATAAAGTTCGAACGATCCAAACCAAATGTCATGATCGGTACGATCGGTCAACCTGGGCATGGGAGTAGGACGCTTACAGCCGCAATCACTTCTGTCCTGGCCAAGCAGGGCAACGCTAGGGCTTGGACACATGCCGAACTCACGAACGTTCCTCTGAGCTTCCGGTCATCTCACGTCGAGTATGAGACCGCCAATCGTCATTACGCGCACCAGGATTGGGCCGCTCAGCGGGACTACACGAGAGATGTGATTACTGGCGCCGCGCAGGTTGACGGGCTGATCTTGATCGTCTCCGTCGCCGATGGAACGTCGAAACAGAACCACGATGACGTTCGTCTGGCCCGCCAGGTGGGCGTGTCTTCCATCGTTGTGTTTCTGAACAAGGCCGACATGGTCGACGATCGCGAACTGCTGGGGGTGGTTGAACTTGAAGCTCGCGATCTGTTGAAACAATGCGGCTTTGCGGGAGACGAAGCGCCGGTGATTGTTGGGTCGGCGCTTAAGGCGTTGGAGGGTGACGTGTCCGAGATTGGTGAGCCGGCTATTTTACGGCTCTTGGATGCGGTCGACGCCGCGATCCCGACACCGCCGCGAGACGTCGACTTGCCGGTTCTACTGCCGATCGAAGACGTTTTCAATATCAAGGGGCGCGGTATTATCGCTGCCGGCCGTGTCGAACGGGGCGTCATGAACGTGGGAGATACGGTTGAGATTGTCGGCATGCGGGAGGAAGTGATGACGGCAACGATCAGGGCGTTGGAGATGTTCCGCAAGCCGCTTACCACAGCGCAGGCGGGTGATAACGTGGGGATAACGTTATCCGGGGTGGATGTCGGCGACCTCGTCCGCGGGCAGGTATTGGCCCAGCCGGCGTCAATTGGCGCGTTCGTCAAGTTCGAGGCTGTGGCTTACTTCATGAAGCCGGAAGCAGGTGGTCGCGCTACTCCGATCGGTCCAGAGTTCCGGCCTCATTTCTATTTCCGAACGACCGATGTCGACGGTAGGCTCGAGTTCGTGGAGGGCGCCGTCGAGGTGATGCTTGGGGAGGTCGTTCGAATCGTTGGTTTGCTGAATACGCCAATCGCCATGGAGCGCGGTCTACGGTTCGCTATGCGTGAGCGCGGGAAGGCTGTTGGGGCCGGCACTATCCTGCGAATATTGGCAAACCAATAGTACGGAGATCCTGTTCAGCGAAGAGAGCCCGCGCGTCGACGATTGTCGATGCCGGGCTCTTTCTATCTGTAAGCCGGCTGGGTTTTATGACCGTTCGGACAGGGGATATCTCGTGGACTAATAACGCGGAGTTTATCCATGGGACTGCTGGACGGAAAAGTGGCATTTGTTACGGGAGGGGCAAGCGGGATAGGTCGCGGGGCGTCCATCCGATTCGCGAGCGAGGGGGCTCGCGTGGCGATTGCCGATGCCAAAGTTGAAGACGCTCAGGCCGTTTGCACTGAGATAGAAAAGATGGGCATGGAGGCGATCGCCATTCCATGCGACGTGTCGGATGCGGTGTCTGTCCACGATGCGGTCGAGACAGCCGTGGGTAAGCTCGACGGTCTCGACATTGTCTTTGCCAATGCGGGCATTAACGGCGTGTGGACGCCGATTGAAGAATTGCAGCCGGCCGATTGGGATCAAACGATCGCGACAAACCTGCGCGGCACTTACCTCACTGTTCACTTTGCGATCCCGCACTTAGTCCAGGCAGGTGCGGGGTCGATCATCATTACAAGCAGCGTGAATGGGACGCGGACGTTTTCCAACCCTGGAGCAAGCGCGTACAGCACGAGCAAGGCCGGGCAAGTGGCGTTTATGAAGATGGCGGCCCTCGAACTTGGCCGGCAAAACATACGGGTAAATGCGGTCTGCCCCGGGGCCATTCATACCAACATCGGCGAGTCTACCGAACAGGTGGATGTGGAGAAGATCGGTATCGAAGTGGAGTTGCCGAAAGGAAGTCCGGCCGTTCATGGCGGCCAGGGTGAGCCGGCGGACGTCGCCGACGTTTGCTTGTTTCTAGCGAGCGATCTGTCGAGGCACGTGTCGGGCGTCGAGATCTTCGTCGACGGCGGCGCGTCTCTACTTCGTTAGGTCGCGTGGTAGTAGTGAGCGGGTGTGGCAAACCTGAAGAGCGGCGGGGCTTCGACTATGTCAAAGCCCCGTCGCTCTTTCGCGCGTCGACGATTGTCGATGCGCGGGCTATTCTATTGTCGCATCTGTCTCGCTATCCCCGCGCCCGTAACGCGTTGAGGACGGCGACCAGGTCGATCGCTTCTTGCAGGAAGGCGCCGGTGGCGGGCTGGATCGCTCCGGCCGCGGCAAAGACCATCATTATCAAGCTCGCGCCGATGCCGAATAGGATGCCCTGCCGAGCGACGGCCAGCATTCGCCGGCCAATCACGATGACGTCGGCAATGCGTTCGATGTTGTCGACGGTGACGACGACGTCGGCGGCATCCGTTGCGATCCCAGCGCCTTGGCCACCCATTGCGACGCCGACCGTGGAGGCTGATAGGGCGGGGGCATCGTTGATACCGTCGCCTACCATCATGACCGAGTGTGACTGCGAGAGCTTCTTAATTCGATCAAGTTTGTCCTCCGGATGAAGCCTCGCGGCAACGTCGGTGATCCCGGTCTGTCTCGCGATGGCCGTTGCGGTCTCCTCGACGTCGCCGGTCAACATGACGAGCTGCGATATTCCCAACTCACGGAGCCGACGAACGACCGATGGCGCTTCGCGGCGCAGTCGATCCTGGAAGATCAGCATGCCGGCGACGACTCCGTCGCGGGCGATGAACGCCACGGTTCTGCCCTCGGAGGCGATTTGGCGACGCTCGGTGTCGATGCCCTCGTCGATCTTGACCCCCGTCGCCGCCACGAAGTCCCTGGCTCCTATAGCAATTTGATGACCATTGGACTGACCCTCGATACCCTTCCCGGCGACTTCGCGGACGCACTCCGCCGGTTGAACGGCCAGCCCTTCCCGGCGTGCTTCGTCGACGACGGTCTGCGCCAGAATATGAGCCGAGTGCAGTTCGACCGCCGCGGCCTCGGCCAGCAAGACGGACCGATCGAGGTCGGGATCGAAAATGCGGATGTCGGCAAGCTGAGGGGTGCCGACCGTCAATGTGCCGGTTTTGTCGAAGACAACCGTGTCGACCCCGGCGGCTTGCTCGATTGCAGCCCCACTCTTGACGATGATGTTGAGCGACGCTGCCCAGTTGACTGCCGAGATGACCGCCAGGGGCGTCGCGATGATGAGCGGGCAGGGCGTGGCGACTACGAGTACCGCTAGAGCCCGCACGGGATCGCCGGATATCCACCACGCCACAGCAGCCAAACCGAGAGCCAGGGCGGTGAAGCCAGGCGTGTAGCGATCGGCGAGACGATTGATCGGCGCGCGCTCTCCTTGAGCTTGCTGAACCATGCGCACGATGTGCTCGTATTTGCTCCCGGCAGCGGTACTGGTCGCTCGGATCATGAAGCTGCCCGAGAGGCTGACGGTGCCGCTGTAGACTCGATCTCCGACGCCCTTTGCGAGAGGGATAGGTTCACCGGTAAGGGCGGCCTCGTCGACATTAGCGACGCCATCGACAACGACTCCGTCGGCGGCGATGATGTCGCCGGATCGGATTAGAAGGATGTCGCCGGCGACCACGGACGCGGCGGCGACGTCGACGATCGACTCGCCCTCTTGTTTGTGCGCGATGCTTGGCGCTCGACGAAGCAGGTTGTCGAGGCTCTTGCTCGCCCGGCGCAGGCCGTAGTCCTCGATCGCTTCGCCGCCGGATTGCATCAAGACCACGAGCGCGGCGGCGAGGAAGTGGTGCATCGCCAGAGCGCTGACGATCGCCAGCGCCGCGATGGTGTCGACATTGAAGCGCCGGGAAAGCATGTGCCGAATGGTCGTCCACACGATTGGAACGCCACCGATAAGAGCTGTGACGGCGAAGACAACGTTTCCAAGCTGAAGCAGCGCGGGTCGATTGACCGTGTGTCCGGCCAGGGTAGAGCACGCTCCAGTCAGGAGGCCGATAATGACCGCAACGACGATGGGATAACGCTTCGCGGCGGTGACGAGAGACATTGGCCGATCCTCCTACCCCCATCATGTCCACAGTGGCGAGTTGTGACATCCGCCGAATGGATGATTGCGGGGACGGGAGTAGGACGTTGTGTCAATGCGCTTGCTCGTGTGGATTGCGGGCCTGTCGGCTGAGGTATCTTTGGTGATCGGTCACAATGGGTCTTCCGGTGGCCCAGCTTTTCTGTTGGAGGCGCGACAGGGGGAACGAGAACGCGCCGCTGCTATTTCGTTTGATAGAGAATGGTGGGGTTTCTCAGATACGTGTACGTGGTGTCGGTAGGCCCGGGAGATCCGGAGGAACCTTCGGTCTGGTAGTCGAAGAGCACCCAGAGCGGCTGGCCGATGAAGCCTGTCTGCGAGTGCGTCGCTTTGAGGTCGTCGTCGATGTAGTAGTGAAAATCGACCGTGTTTGCGTCGGTCATTTCGGCGACCAGTCGATACTTGTGCCAATCTCCGGCGGTTGGGACATTCGTCAATGTGTTGTCCCACTTGCCGTTGTAAGTGTTCTGCCACACGGTGGAGTCGCCCTTGAACTCCATGATGTCGCTCTCCGGTGGCCAGCCCTTGACGCCGGTGAGCCAGAACGCCGGCCAGGTACCCTTGACCGTAGGCACTTTTGCCTCGATCGAGATGTCCCACTTCGGCCGCTCGGCGTCGATGGTGACCCATTTCTTGAGGTAGAACGTCTCCGCGGAGTAGTGGATTTGCCCCTGATCGGTCACCGGTGTCGCCTTCACGGTGGCGACCCCGTGTGACAACGAGATGTTCGACGGCGACATCTTTGCGCTGCCGTTGTGAGTATCACCCCATGGGTAGTTGTAACCCCACTCCTTCGTGAACGAGCGGGTGTTTTTCAGCGATTTGCCGTTAACTAGCGTCTTCCATCCCGCCCGGGTATCGGCGGCCTGAATCGAACTGTTTGCCAGAATCATCGACGTTATCGCCGTAACGGCCAGAATCCGTGTGGCGTGCCTGCGTCCGGCCTCCGTTGGCTTGAGGACCATCTTATCTTATGTCTCCACGTAACTGGAGGGGTTCACACAAGTGCGACGCACTTATTAGTGAAGCCCTTCTATAGTGTTGGGCTAGGACGTGACCGTCTCAAGGCTTGTTGTTAAGTGCGATCAGCCTCTTCTTGGTCGGCGTGTCAGGCCCGCTCATAATGGCGCCCATTATCTGAGTATTCGCTTGAATAAACCCCTGGCGATCCGCGATGGGCGTGTTCTGCAATTGTGTCACAAACGCGTCCTGCGTCATCGCAGGCGCCCCGGCAGGCGCGAAGCGAGAGCCGGCCGGCGGCGTGGTTGGCATTGGCCCCATCGCGGAGACATCGTGCGGCATGGACTGGTTGGAACAACCCGCGGTCAAGACGCTTAGGGACAGGGTTAAAAATACAACGGTTCTCAACGGAATGTTCACTCTCTATATCCTCTGATGTGTCGCTGTCAGGGCCGCGCACATCGGAAAAACACCGAAAGCGCCGCGGTGCAGCAAGCGCTTCCGGTGTGCGAGCAGCTGCTTCGGACTATCGGGGATTCCAGGTCACGAGGGCTTTTGCTGTACCCCACCAGGTGCTAACGGTTGCCGGCAGCGCGTCGTTCGATGTCGCATGCCATCCGCCATCAAAGGGCAGCGCCGAGTTCTCCGCCTTGAGGAACTTGCAGTGACCGTCGGCCAGTAGGAAATTCGAAGTCCCTACGCGCCAATCGCTCTGTGGGTCATGCCTTGCATCCACGCCTGCTCCCGCAAAACACACGGGACCGTAGTTCCAATTTACACAGGATGCGGTGCTGTTCGATGAGCACGAGATGCCACTCGCATAGTCCCCGCCAAGATTACAGTACTTGGCGTTTGACCACGGCATAGCCGGCCAGCCGTCGCCGACCGCGGAAACGACCCAACCGCCGGGGCTGGGCAACGCACTCTCCGTACTGCTGTTGAGCGGCGTTACGCCGTTGACGACTTCGAAAATCTCCACGGTTGTGGCCGGCGCCACGCAATAAGCAAGGTTTCGCTCAGGCAACAGATAGTTGAGAGCGTACGAGATCGGGAGGGCGATCGTCGGGCCTGATCCGACCGATGGCGTCGGGTCGGACGGGCAGGAAAATACCTTGGTCGACTTGGTGTACGGCGAGATCGCTCCAGCCCATCCCGCGCCGGTGCCGGGCATTGAGCCGCCCCCGACAACAGCCGGCCCTTTGTCGAGCAAGCCGAATGGGTAGACCTCGTCGAAGTCCTGCACGTACTGCATCATGGCAAGGCCGAGCTGCTTTTCGTTCGAGAGACACATGGTCTGTCTCGCCTTCTCGCGAGCCTTGGCAAACACCGGGAACAGGATGGCTGCGAGAATCGCTATGATCGCGATAACTACGAGAAGTTCAATTAATGTGAAGGCTGAAGTGGTGGGAGACGATAATGGCTTTCTCTGTTGCATTGGTTTGCTCCTTAGTACAAAGCGATACATACCATCATGCGGTATGCGTGTCAAATGTGCCCTGGGCGAAATCTGCGTCAAAAAACGAAACGTATGAAAACAGATAGATTTTACCGGGCAGCTCCATTGCCAAAGTATATGAGCGATGCAAAATCTATTGCGAAAGTATATTTTGCACTTCTATCGTATCATATCACGGTGTTTGGGTTCTGTCAATAGTTAAGCGATGATTAAATTCTGATAGCAACCGGAAAGCTGTCGTTGTCTTTGGCTAGCCATACCGCGCCTATTGGTAAGCGTGGGAGCAACGCCCCCACCAAAGGCGGAAAGGTAAGTTTAGCAATCTTGACAAACTCGAACCGCTATGTTATTATCGTCGTCAAGTGCATCGCAAAATGTAGTTTCACATATCCATGGTAACTGCCAAACATAATTTAGCAAATTGGCAATGAAAAACACAGTCACGGATACCAAGCCGACACGGCGACCCACGCTACATGACATCGCCCGCCGGGCCGGTGTTACGGCTGGGACCGTTTCAGGAGTTCTCAAGGGCAAAGCCAAGGAGCGGCGCATCTCGGAGGACGTCGTCGAGCGCGTACGCCGTGCGGCCGTCGAGATGGACTACGCGCCCAATCTCCTTGTCCATTCCCTGCGTCACGGTCGAACCCACATCATGTCGTTCTACAACGGCTTCCGTACGCGAGACCAAAGCGATCTCTATATGGAC
>Ga0070658_10002298_pt1 | contig 16039 bp, 9 predicted proteins | sample KBSC13metaG_FD_64664 | JGI IMG/M metagenome (GOLD analysis project Ga0070658, IMG submission 64664) | Corn rhizosphere microbial communities from Kellogg Biological Station, Michigan, USA - KBS C1-3 metaG | ecosystem: Host-associated > Plants > Roots > Rhizosphere > Soil ...
CCGCTCGACATCCTGCCAGTCATCGTCACCGTCACCGGCAAGACGTCGGTAGTGCCCGTCGACTTGTCGAAGTACGTCGCAAGCGCCGATCCGCCCTTCGCCGTCGACGGCAGCGAGCTTCCCTCCGGCATGCTCCCGCCTGACGGAGCCGGCGAAGTCGACGTCAACCCGCTCGTCCTCGGCAAACCCGGCCCGCCGCTGTATCCCTCGGGCTACTACGCGCATACGACCGGCACTGGCTGGGACTCAAATCACTCGGTCCCGTTCCTCTACGCCGGTGATCCCGCGCACGACGGCATCGCCTGCACCGGGCAGCGTATAACATTCCCACCCGGCCCATGCCGTGAGGTCCACATTCTCGCCGCGGCGACCGGCCCCGACGCCGTTAACGGCTCGTTCGGCATCGCCGACGGCGGGAAGCTGACACCGAGCGACCTTGCAGTCTCGTCGTGGAAATCGGCCCCGTCGATGCCAGCCTGGTCGAGCCCGTATTCAATCACGTCGACGGGCGATATCGATCCGTCGCCATGTTACCTGGGCGACTACGTGATCCATCCGACGGGCAACGTCGACGCCCTTGTTCTCCCGAACGCCGGCATCAAAGTGCTCGCCGTGACACTGGTCCGCTAACGACAAATCCTATCGGCCGATGGGTGTCGGTTGCCCGTCGAGCTCTGATCAATCGGCGGCGTTCCCTCTACAGAACGCCGCCGACTTATTGTCAATTATGACTGACCCACTCCCCCGCTCATTCTATCTCCGCGACACCGTTGACGTCGCCGTGGACCTCCTGGGAAAACTCATCGTACGGAAATTGCCCGACGGCACGCGACTCTCCGGCGTTATTGTCGAAACGGAGGCCTACGTCACCGGCGACCCGGCGTCCCACGCCTTTCGAGGTCAAACGCCCCGTAACGCCGCGATGTTTGGCGAAGGTGGACATACCTACATCTACATCTCGTACGGGATCCATTCGATGCTCAACCTGGTGACCCAGCCGGCGGGAGTGGGGGAGGCAGTGCTCATCCGCGCACTCGAACCGGTCGATGGCATCGACCGGATGCGAGAGCTTCGAGGCGGTATCGACGACCGCTACGCCCTCACCAGCGGACCCGGCAAAATCGGAGAGGCTCTCTCGCTTACCGTCAAAAATGACAACGGCCTCGACATTACGTCGAGGCCCAGTCCACTTGCCGTCTATCCCGCGCCCCATCCAGACGCTTTCGAAGTCGTCACCACCACCCGTATCGGCCTCACCGTCGGCGTCGACGCCCCTTGGCGCTTCTACATCAAAGGCAACCGTCAGGTGTCTCGGCGCTGATCGATATGCCTACTTGAACCGTGTCGCCAGGTCGGCCCAGTTGCCGAAGACCGTCCGGCCAATATGCTGTAGACTGTTCAGGTGCTTCGGGATGCCGCTGATGATGGCGTTGGTATCGACTTCGATCGCGTCGAGGTACGGTTTGTTCGTCGCCGTCCATTCGCGGATCATCGGGTCGGTAACTTCCATGTGGAAGAGGAAGCCGTAGGCGTTGTTGCCGTGCCGGAATGCCTGATGCTCCGTCAGTTCCGAAGACGCCAGTGAGACGGCGCCCTCCGGTAGATCGAAGATATCGCCGTGCCAGTGAAAGCCCATGAATTCCGGGTCGACGCTGTGCAGCAGACGGTCGACGGTCGCGTCCTCCGTCAGGCCAATCGGAGCCCAGCCGATCTCAGGATCGAATCCCGGCGCAACCGTCGAACCGAGCACCGAGGCCAGCATTTGACTTCCGAGGCACACTCCCAGCACCAGCACGCCGCGGCTCAAAGCCAGTTCGATCAGTTTCATCTCGGCGGTCAGAAAGGGGTGCTTCTCCTGCTCATACACGCCCATCGGCCCGCCCATCACCACCAATCCTACCGCGTTTCCAAGGTCCGAGGGAATGTCTTCCCCATCGTACGATCGAATATAACGGTAGCTCAGTCCACGCGAATCGAGCGCGTCGGAGATCGTTCCCAGCGACTCAGTGTGCACGTGCTGCAGCACGAGAATATCGGACATCATTCCTCCTCGGGCATCGGCGCGCAACTTCACCGCGCATTTGCCTGTGTGCTTATAATACAACAAAAACGGCCGAGTTAAATCAATTCGTATCCCGCATAAGGCGATTGTCGCGAATCGACCCTCGGGTGGGCGATTATTGTAGACCTCCATCTGGGTAAAGAGCCAATGTAGATCAGCATGGAGGCAATAAACATGGCAGAGGAAGTAAAAAGCGATAAGCGATTTGGCGCCGAGTGGGATTCCCTGGATACCTCGGCGACTGAGGATGATTTCGACGAGCACAGTGTTGCCCACGACGCTGAAACGGGCGCCGTGATTGGCGTCATCGGTGGCGCCGTCGTCGGCGCGCTGGCGGGCGGCCCGGTGGGCGCAGTTATCGGCGGGGTGCTGGGTGGCATTGGTGGCGGCGCTGGAGTGGCCGCGGTCGACAGGATCGAGCACCCTTCCGACTACGAGCGCCATGGGGTCATAGACACAGACACGCGACCGTATCCCGGCGATGCCGGCCGGCCCGCTGTCGTCCAGTACAACGGTGTCGGCCTATACGACATGACTGCCGTGGCCGAACCGCCGTCATTCATATCGGCGTCCGAACCCGTTCCACAGGAGGATTGGCATGTCGAGCCCGACGGCACGACAGTCTTCCGGCTACCCGGACATGGCGACGCCGAACAAGCGTCGGTCGCCGGCACGTTCAACAACTGGTCGCCCACCCAGAATCCGATGCGCTATCTAGACGGCTGTTGGATCACCGAGATCAACCTGCCGCCGGGCAAACACCAGTACAAATTTGTGGTTGACGGGAGTTGGATCAGCGATCCCACCAATCCCGACAATGTCGACGATGGCGCAGGCGCTCTGAACTCCGTCGTCGTCGTCGAGCGCGATGTCGTCAATCCGGGCTCGATCCTGGGCCGCGCCTAACCTAGCACAATGGCCTCCCTTCGCTACAAGGAGAGGCCATCTCATCTTATGTGGCATGCTTCGGCTTTGAGAAGCATGACGACGACCGCAACGCTAGTTAGTCTATCGTGATCGACGTCTGCGGTACGTTGACCTCCAGCAGCGTTACCTCTCCCGAACGGCGGAAGATCTTGGTGGCGATGTCTTCCGTCAGGCGGTCACCGTTGATCTCGACCGAAGAGCCGTCGGCAAAGCGCACAGTGATCCCAGGCGCCATCGAGAGCTTGTACGTCACCGGAGTCTGGCAGACTGTGAAGCCCAGCATCCCCGCAGCGAGCGGCAGAGTTTTCGGTCGACCGTCGATGTCGTAGAAGTGCCAGTCCTCAGCCTCAGCCAGGAACTCACGCCGACGCAGGAGGGTGGGCCGGAAGGCTATCGCGCCGCCCTCGACGAACACGCCAAGCTCCGACCAGCGCACCAGAACGTCTTCCTTCGACTGACCCGTCATACCCGGCTGACGCGCTCCGGAGTGGCCCGGTGTGTGCGAGTAGGGGTCGGCCGGGAAAGCGCCGTAGAGGTGTCCCGACTTGTTGAAGCCCATGCCTTCGCGCAGTCGATAGTACTGCGTCGCCAGCGTGTTCAACTCAGCCGGGTCGGCGCCTGTTTCCTGCGCGCGGAAGAAACTCTCCTCAGCGGCCACCAGCACCTTCGAGACCATATGCCAGTAGATGCTCCCGAGTCCCTCGTAGCCGTACATGCTGCCGGAGCGGCCGGTGAAGGCGTGGTGGTCGAAGACCAACTCGAAGATGTCCAGGACGTCCTGTCCGTTTGCGTCGACGAGGGCCTTCGTCGCGCTGTCCTTCGTCGACAATCGCTCGAGTGCGCCCTCAAGGTCCATCGCATTCTTGAAAGCGGCATTGAAGCGGTGATTGCCGGCCGCATCTCGCAGCACGATGGACGTGTTGCCGGCCGCGAGCAGTGTGGTCAACAGAGCGTTCTGGCTCACCCGCTTCTCTGGCAGAATGTTCTTTTCAAGGAAGCCGGGAAGCTGCCGGTTGGGGTAGAGAATGAAACTGTTCTGATCAGCTCGGTACAGCCGGCTGTTGAAGAGCGACTTGACGAGTTGGCCCGCTTCCGACGGCGACAACACCCCTGCGCTCAATACCGCGACCTGGCCTTCCAGCATTTCGTAGAGCCTGCCGACCCGAGCCGAAACGCCGTCGCGGGTGTCAAGCAGGTTGTACGCATGGTAGAGCCCGTCCTCACGGCGGTTCGCGCGGATCGTGTGATCGACATACGCCAGCGCCGTGTCACACAGCGCGACGATATTGTCGAAAGACACCGACGACACCCCGCCGAACCCGTTCTCGTAGACTTTCTCACGGTACTGACAGAAGGCCGTGCCGAGTTCGTCGAGCAGCGCGCGACGCTGCAGGTCCGTCACCTCAGCGCCGTGGAGAAGAGCCGCGTTCGATTCCAGGATCGACTTGATATTGTCGAACCACTCGGCTACTTCGGCCGAGAACGCGACTTGGGCGCCGCCGCGGTTCGAGAAGAGGTCGCGGCAGAACGCCAGGTAGCGGCGCAGGTAACAGAGCGTCACCATTGAGATGCCGTTGCCCACCAGTGCATTATTGGCGTCATTCCACTCCGGTCGCTGAGTGTTCATCCAGATGCCAGCGTCGAGGACGAGGTTCGACAGCTTCGACAGGGCCGGGACGATCAACTTCTCCGCCAGCGTAACGTGGTAGACGGAGCCGTCGGCCGTCGACATCAGCTTGCCGTCGGTACCGAACGTGCACACGCGGTCACGGATCGCCGAATCGAGGGCGAAATCGAATACGATCGTGTTGCGGTTGTCCTTTAGAATCTCAGCGTACGGCTTGATTCGATAAGGAACGTTAGCATAGGAGTACGCCACTTCCGTCAGCGACTTGTCGAGGAGACCGGGATGATAGCGCTTCGAGGCCTCGAGGAACTTGAGAAGGTAGATGATCTGGTGGTCGCCCCAGTAGCCGATCGTCGCCCAAACATCTTCCGGATCGGGCGCTTCCCACTCGATGCCCTCGCGCATCACGCGGTACGGGTTGAAGCCCTCGAATGTCGACGCGTTGACGAACTTAGCAATAATGCTCTCGAGGAACTCCGGATAGCTTAGACACAGCGCTTCCCAGTTCTGGAAGATGTCGCGCCAGTTACCCTGATAGTTGAGGATCTTGCTACCGTCCGGGTTCTTGACCTTGATGGCAAAGCGGTTCCAGGGTCGGCTCGGGTCGCCATGTCGACGTGAAAAGGTCAGCGGCAGATATTCCCTCGTCAGTCGCGAAAGATCCGCGCTCTTCTGCCCGTCCGCCGCCGTCAACAGGTCGAAATAGTCAATCGTCGCCGGCAAACTGTCAAAGAACGTCGCGAACTGCGAAGCGACGCCCGTGTTACGGATCCCCACGAAGCTGCGGAAATCGGAGGTCGGCACCTCATAGTCACTCGCAAAGACGCCGCCGCGCATATTATTGAAGAGGACGCAGCTCGCGTGGTGCGCGGTGGCCGGGGCATCGCCTGTCGACTGCTGCCCATCGGCTGCGGCGACGATCTTTGCCAAGCCGTCGCGCCCCTTGGCCACACTCTCGCGCACCGCGGCACGCGGATCGCGATCGGTGTTGAGGAAGTGACGCAGCGCCTCGACACGCGCCTGATCCTGATTAACGTCGGCGACGATATCCCACGAGGCGGAATCGCCGGATGCCATTGCCAGGGACGCGGATACCAGGAATGCCCCACGGCGGCCGGTCAGCAGGCTTTCACTACGTGGAGATTGGCCGCGCAGAAAGGCAGGAATCTGATCCGTGCTGAGGAGGTACGTCGGACTGGGGAGGCCGCGCGACCAGACAGAGGTCGCCGTCAGGGACTCCGCCGGCTCGGCGCGGTCGACCATCAGGGCGGTCATCCCGATCATCCCGACGCCCGTCTCGCGGTCGACTTCGCAGCGAATGTAGGCGTCGACAAGGCAGCTATAGCGCTGCACGGTGATCATTGCGACGTTGGCCGGTAGCACGTTGACGATGCCGTCGATAACGTCGATCTCGACGGGGGCGGACATCTTATGATTCTCGAGCGTCGCCGATCGAACGAATCCGAAGCGATCACTTGGCGCCCACGTGTATCGGAAGGTCATGCCGAGGCTGTGGTGGATCTCTTCGAACGTGATTCGATTGCTGTGGAGGCTCTTGTAGCAATTGCGCTCGATCCCTTGTGGCGCCGGAAACCGGGTGAACGGTTCCCATATGCTGATGTTGTTACCCGAACGGCGGACTCGGAACGTGGTTATCGGCCCTGTTTGGCCGGCGAACCGGTGGAGTTGATCGTCGGTGAGGTAAGGAAAAAGACAATGGTCTTCGTCGATGCGTCCCGCGGTCAGGGATCCGTAGCTCGAAATGAACATCCACAGATCCGAATCGCTCACGAGGCTCATCAGAAATGGCGGCATCGAATCGTAGCGGTTTATTCTGAACATCGGCTCCCCGTCCAGGACTGTCAGAACGTCCGGTTCGGGGACCGTTTCACCCGCGGGGGCGGCTCGAAAGACGATCGATCCGTCGATCGTAAGCTTTGCATTCGTATGCAGTTCCATACGAGAATGATCTCTTTCCTGGATGTTTCTCAATCGACGGCGCGCCAGGGATCAGGCGTGGAGCCGTAATCGGTCATCTAAAACGATATAATTGGTCCGAGTATACCTGACAATCTCGCTTCAAACGATAGAACAGACAGTCAAAAAAATGCGCAGTCGTATGCCTACCATTAAAACATAAGACATAAATAGCGCAGAGATCCCCTCTCTGCGCCTTCACGCCTGTAGAGAACAGCGATGATCGCGAGAACGACGACATATATTCATACATTTTCGTCGTTTCGCGGTTCGCCGGGCCAATTTTGTGACAAGTATGCACATCCGTATGTGCAATCTCATTATACTACAAGTCCGACAAATGTCAAGAAAGAGTTTTCTTTATAGTCAAATCGGTTGGTGTTTTTAAAATCGAAGCGTGTGCAGGCCTGTTAGAGTTTACAGGTCTCTGAGCGCAGCCAATGCTGCGTAATATCCGCACATGCCGTGGACTCCGCCTCCTGGAGGTGTCGATGCGGAGCAGAGATAGAGACCGCGAACTGGGGTCGCGTAGGGGATGCCGCGAAGCACGGGCCGGGCCAGAAGCTGGGCAAAGTCGAGCACGCCGCCGTTGATGTCCCCGCCGATATAGTTGGCGTTGTACGACTGAAACTGGCCCGGTCCCATCGTGTGTTTCGCGATGATGTGGTTTCGGAAGCCGGGCGCAAACCGCTCCAACTGGTCTTCGATGAGGTCGGTGCAGTCCCCGTCGAAACCGCTCGGCACATGGCAGTAGCCCCAGAGCGCGTGGACATTTCGATCCGCGGGGAGCCTTGTTGGATCGCAGACGCTCTGCTGTGCCAAGAGGACGAACGGCGGTGTCGATACTTGGCCCTGCCATGTCGAGCGCTCCGACCGGCTGATGTCCGATCGCGTCGGCCCGAGGTGCACGGTGCCTGCGCGGCCAACCACTGGATCAAGCCACGGCACGGGCGCGTCGAGTGCCCAGTCGATCTTAAACGCACCCGGCCCGTATCGATACGCGAGCAGCTTGCGTCGATAGCCCGCCGGCAAGCGTTCCTGAGCGATGCCGGCGAACTGCCGGGGCGAGACGTCGCAGAGTACCACCTTCGACTCAGGGAGATCGCCCAGGTCGTCGACGCGCGCGTTGGTCAGTATCTCGCCGCCGCAGGATTTAATGTAGGACGCGAGGGCATTCGGTATCGCCTGTGAACCGCCGCGTGCGACCGGCCAACCGACCGCGTGACCGACGATCGCCAGGACCAACCCGAACGCAGCGGTCATCGGTGATTCGAGTGAGAGGAAGGAGTGGGCGGCCATACCGGAGAAGAACGCCTTGGCCCGTCCGCCTTGGAAGACGGCGTCGGAGACACAGCGCGACGAAAGTAGACTCGGCAGTCCGAACCGGGCGAGGCCGAGAGGATACTGGGCAAGCTTCAGCGGATTGATGAGAGCGGCGCAGAACTCGTCCCAGTCCGGAGTCAGCGGCTCGATCAGGCGACGGTACCTGTCACCGTCGAGGCCCAGCGTCGACGCCGTCTCCTCGATCGACCGGTGGAGCAGGGCGCTGGCGCCGTCGTCGAAAGGATGCGCCAGCGCTATCTCCGGCTGGACCCACTCCAGCCCATGTTGAGCGAGCGGGAGCGTTCGAAAGAAAGGCGAGCCAAGCCCGAGAGGATGAATGGCCGAGCAGACGTCGTGCTTCACACCGGGTACTGTCAACTCTGCGGTTCGACAGCCTCCGCCGATTGTCGACGCCGCCTCGACTACCAGCACCGCCGCGCCTCGTTTCGCGAGCATCGCCGCTGCCGCAAGGCCGTTTGGGCCGGAGCCCACCACAACGGCGTCGTACCGGCCGTGGTTGGCCCGGTCGCGGATTGGAGCCACGTCATTCATGGTCGGAATTGTACCTGAGGAAGTTTGCTATCGACATAACCGGGGAATGGTAAGTAGGAAGCGAGTGCCACCGGTTCCGGTGGCAGGTCTCTGAACGGAGGCTTGCGATGAGAATGCTAGGATCGATGTCGATTTTGGTTGCCGTTACTCTGCTCGCCCCGTCCGTATCCGCTGGACCAATGACGAGCTTGCGTCCGCAACCTATCCACCGTTCCATTCCACCCGTGCCAGGGCCGGTTTCTCCGCCGACATCAGCCATTCGTACGGATTTGCCGGGACCCAACGTGGCGCCTGCCGGATTGGTGTACCAGCATCGACGAATGCCGGCCACATCGCCGCACGCGAGAGTGAAGCATCACACGAAGCGGAGCCGGTCGCACTAGGGACGTGAATAAGGGCAGACGGTGTTGGCCGCCTGCCCATATTTGTGAAATACCGTCATTTTCGGACGGGGCGACGCGGCTGCTGTCCAGCCTTACACCGGGCCGGCCCCTCCGCCAATGTCCGCGTCGGCTCTTGCCTGTCCACAGGCAAGCGACCGTAGGTCGTCGATAATACGCGCCCGCGTAAGACGCGCAAGTTTGCTTTACTTCAGAACGCTATACTGTTGCTGTCTCGAGCGATTCAGGATTGGTAATAACGACTGTGGCGTGGTCGCCCTTCGGCCCCAGCGCCACCTCGTATCCAACTTCCTGGCCGTCTTCAAGCGACTTGTAGCCGGACTGTTGGATCACCGAATAGTGGACAAAGACGTCTTTGCCGTCTCGGTCCTGGATGAATCCGTACCCGTGAGCGTTGCTAAACCAGCGTACTATTCCCTTCAACATTGACCTAACTACCTCCTGCAGATCGAGCCGGAAACTCCGTAATCTGCCGCTGCAAATAATGTGCCAACCTAATACTTAGTCACTAATCGATGTTGTGCGCTGTGGCGCTTACAAACATACACCTGGTCGAACTACATGGCGGTTACCCTCCCAACGAAATCGCCGCCTTACACTCCGCAACTTTGGACCAAACTCGACAGTAGCGCCTTCGATCTCCGGCCTAACTGGAACCCGCGGCGCTAGAACCGCCTGGTACTTTGTTCCGGGAAGACTCTTCCGGGAGAGGGGAATGGTCAGCCCTCTTCGCTCCGCTACGAAGCTAGTCTCCCACCTGCTTATCAGACACCGTCACATACGAATAGTTGCGTCGTACCTTCGTCATAACGATTTCATGAACGAAAGGTTCTGCGATTTTGTGCGTCACATAGTAGTGGGCGCTCGTCGGGCAAACCGGACAACTCTACGAAAATATTTTATCGACGTACTCGAACCTCCTCTTATGTCTACTATTATACATACGTTTGTTCGTAAAAGTCAAGACTTCTACGACAAGGACAGTAATCCACCTCTTCCATTTGTCGCCTGATGAGAAAAACTCGGCGCGACGGTTGCATTCTCTGGAATCGATGTGGTACAATTTCACGCATTTGCTGCGCCGTTCTTCATGTAACACACCTGTCGAAGCGGCCGGCGACGTATTTTTAGATACATAAAGAGCCGATTTGGTTCACCGTATGCAGAGAATGTGTTCTGCGACGCCAGGGCCGGTCGGATATATCAGGAGCTTTGAGAGCCAAATGCCAAATATTAAGTCAGTCGCCAAGGATGTCATCCGGTCGCGACAGCGCCAGCTGCGCAACCAGGCGACCAAGTCACAGATCAAGACCTATGTCAAGAAGGCAAAGGCGATGATCGCCGATACCGCCGCGGTTCCCGCCGACGTCACCGCGACCGTTTCGAAGACTTTCAGTGTCCTCGACAAGGCCGCCAAGCGTGGCATCATTCACAAGAATGCCGCCTCCCGCCGCAAGTCGCGAATCGCCAAGCGCATCAACGCCGCAGCTGCCGCGTAACGTCAAACGCGTTTGACTATAGCGCTCCTGATCGTGGATCGGGAGCGCTATAGTCGTTTGTCTCCGCCAATTCCCCGTATTTCGCACAGCGTACAAGCAAGCTCTCCGCCTGCCGACAATGAGACGTGTGGCACAGCGCGCGATCTACCGTGCCGCCACAGTTTAAAGGCGGTCGGAGATGTTCGCTATTCGTCATCGATTCAATCTTATACTGTTGTCCATTTTCGGATTGTTGATGTTGTCAACGTCGCGGGCCTATAGCAAGCCTCTCGACCAATATTCCATCCACATCTGGCGCATGCAGGAGGGTCTCCCCCAGAATATCGTCAAGAGCATCGCGGAGATGCCGGATGGATATATCTGGATAGGAACTCAGGAGGGTCTCGCCAGGTTCGACGGCGTCCGCTTCACCGTCTACACCACCCGCAATACTCCGAACCTCGCCAGTGACAATATCCACCACCTGCTTGTGGACGGACGTGGGAACCTGTGGATACTGGCGGGCGGCGGTCTCACCCGTTTCAGCGACGGCGTCTTCACCAAGTACATCGCCGCGGGCTCCGAGACCGACTCCGTTTCGCACATGTGGATCGATCAATCGGGAAGCCTCGTCGCCGCCTGTCAGTTCAGCATCCGACGGTTCGACGGCCACGAATTGCGGATTATCAGCCACGTCAACGGAATTGCCGCCCGCAACACCAGTTATTACAGTCCGCCCTGTAGCGACTCGACGGGCGCCGTTTGGTATGTCGACATCCGGAACGGCGTCTGCAGCGTCAACGGCCGGCACACCAGCGTCTACTCGTCGACTGCCACATTCACCCGAACCCAGGCACGTGGGCTTTGTGCCGACTGGCGCGGGATGATCTGGGCGGCGGGTGATCAGGGTGTGTTCCGGATGGACAAAGGCGGCCCGTCTCTGCGGGTGTCGACAGCTCAGCTTGGCGGCCGGCCGATTCTGGAGATGACGGGCGATGGGTCCGGGAGCGTCTGGATACTGACTGATCGATCGCTCTACCGCCTGTTTCGCGGAACGGTCACCGAGTGCGGTCCGTCGATCAATACGCCCGCCAGCATCATGCACCTCTTCATCGACGGGAGTGGAACTTGTTGGCTGAAATCGAACAACTGGCACGAGATGTTCCGGTTCGTTCATGGCTCGTTCGAACAGTGCCTGGCGCCGGAAGATATCACACTGGGTTGGGAAATCCCGCTGATGGAGGCGAAGAACGGCGATGTGTGGATCGGGACGGTCGCCGGGATCTGCTGTTTGCAGGACCTCTCCTGTCGAACGTACACCACCAACGACGGGCTCGCTGAATCGAACGTCCGCAGCGTTTGCTTCGACCGGGCCGGCCGCCTCTGGGTCGGGACCACTCACAACGGCGTATCGATCATGACCGGCCCGCAGTTTACGCCGCCGCTCGACCCGCGCCTCCGCAAGGGCAGTGTCGGGCTGATGGCGTCGACACCGAACGGGGACATGTGGGTCGTCTGCGATACGACGTTGTACCGCGTGCGCGGCACGGACACGGTTGATATGACGTCAGTGGTGTTGGGGCGTCAGCCGGGCGGCACTATCCAGAGCATGGCGGCCGATGCCAAGGGCATGCTGTGGATAGGGACCGCTAGCGGCCTCTTTGCATTCGACGGCAAGACCGCCCGCCAATACACCGATCGCGACGGTTGTCCGACAGGCTTTGTCCCGCTTGTCTACCCGGACCGTTACGGTGGCATCTGGATCGGCGGCAATCAATCGCTGTCGTGTCTTCGGAATGGCAGATTTACGACCTATACGCCAAGAGACGGTTTGCCGTCGGTACCTATCATCTCGATGTGTGTCGACGACCACGGTGTCGGTTGGATCGGCAGTTGGGGTGAGGGTCTGTATCGGCTAAAAAGCGGCAAGATCCGTCGCATCGCCGTGAAAGACGGTCTCACCGCCAACAGCGTCCAGCAGATCCTTGCCGACCGTCGCGGTTACCTTTGGATCGGGAGCAGCAAAGGCGTCTTCCGAGTTCGGCGAACGCTTCTGAACGGTTTTCTGGCCGGCATCATCAAAAGCGTCACCTGCGACGTCTACGATGACGACGATGGCGCGAGTGGCGGGGTCACCAGTCAGGGCAACCAGCCCAGCGCTGCAATCGACTCACACGGCACCCTCTGGTTCGCCACCATGCAGGGACTGGAGCGGGTGGTGCCCGAGCCGCCGACTCGCGAAACGACTCCCGTGATTGTCGAGAAGATCACCATCAACGGTCAGGTCGTCGACGGAAACAGGCCGATTGTCGCACCCGCCGGGGACGGCTCTCTGCAGGTCGAATACACCGCGTTAGCCTATCGCGCCTCGCACCAGATTGTCTTCTCGTATCGACTCGACGGCAACGATAAGACATGGCAGAAGGTCGACCGCCGGGTGGCGTACTACACCAATCTGCCGCCGGGGAAGTACCGCTTTTTCGTACAGGCGTTTGATCGGGAAGGGCATCGCTGCGGGCCACCGGCCGTCTTCACGTTTACGATACTGCCGCACTTTTATGAGACGGTATGGTTCCGGTTTACCTGTCTTGGCGTCGTCATATTGCTGATAGTCGGAGGAGTTTGGTTGTGGACCTGCGGGCTTAGGCGGCGCAATCAGGAGCTCGACCGCAAAGTAGAGCAGCGGACGCAGGAACTCAAAGGGGCGTACGAGGAGCTAAGCTTCGCGAAGGCTGAGATTGAGATCCAGAACGAATCCCTCGCCGAAGCCAACGAGCGCCTCGCTGCGCTAGCGACGGAAGACGGGCTGACGGGTCTCAAGAACCACCGCACGTTCCAGGAACACCTGGAGCAGCAGTTCCTCTACGCCAAGCGGTACGAGTGCGAACTCTCGGTGATCCTGATGGACGTAGACAACTTCAAGCACTTCAACGATACCTACGGCCACCCCGCCGGCGACCAGGTGCTGCGCGAGGTGTCGAAGGTGTTGGCTGCCTGCGCCCGCGAAACCGACGTTGTTGCGCGCTACGGCGGCGAGGAGTTCGTAATCATCCTGCCACATACCGACCGTACCGGCGCCGTGGAAGTCGCCGAGCGCTGTCGACGCTCAGTCGAGGGGATCTCCGGCCTCCCACGCTGTGTCACCGGTAGCTTCGGTGTCGCGACCCTGTCGACATCGACCGTCGATCAGGCGACCCTCACCACTGAGGCCGACAACGCTTTGTATGCGTCGAAGAAGACCGGCAAGAACCGCGTCACACACTACGGTGATGTCGGTGAGGGCGCCAAGGCAGCATAGAAAGAATAGTAAATTACAGTACCGATCGATCGAGCGTCCTACAATTTACTTTCTATCCACCCTTGCGGCACAACGATGCCACGAGCACCTTCAAACTTCCCGCTGGATCCTCGCCGGCGTCGCCCATGTAGCCGATCGGCTTGATGGGGGGCACGCCTTTCATCGTCATGTCGCTGGTCAACACGCGCAGTAATCCGTCGCGCAGTTGCGGATAGGTCCAGGCACGTGCTTGATCCTGGAGATTGCGTAGCAGGAACGACTGCCAAGTCGCGAGGCCCTGGAACTCGCCGGTCAGCTCTGCTTGAAGATCGGGTGGCAGTGAGCCTCGAAATCCGGCGCTGATCTTCCGTTCGCCAAGATACTTTGCACCCCACAGCATTCTCAGATGACGCGCCAGCATGACGTACGACCTTGCCGCGACCCCATCCGGCTTGTCGCCGCAGCGCAGCATCTCGTCGACCATGGCGAGCGCCCGGGGCGCATCGCGCTTGCCGACGGCGTCGAGCATCGCGAAGATATTCTCCTCGGCCCCGCGCGTTCCGATTGCCGCCGCATCGTCGCGAGTGATCTGAGTTCGCGCGCCAGTGTAGGCGATCGCTTTCTCCAGCTCATTCGTCAAGACGCTCACGTCGCCGCCTTTGCCGGCCCCGCCCCGATCGGCCGCCGCCGCGACGGCGCGCTGTACGAAGATATCGAGAGCGGCCGGATCGGCAGCTTTGCCGGCCGACCGCAAATGTCGAACGGCTCGCTCACGCAGATCGCCGGCCGCGGGGACATCGCAGGTCACCACCACACCCGCCTTGGCGACAGCCGCCTGCAGCTTCGACCCGATCGCCGTCTTGGCCTTGACCTTGCCCGCGTCGTACTCCGGCGTGCCGGCCACAAGGATCAGGCATGATCGATCGCCCAGCTTCGCCACACCCGTCGCGAGCGATTCCTGTTCTTCCTTGCTGAGCCGCTGAACGTTCGTCGCCACAACGATTCGCCGCTCTGAGAACATTGCAACACCGTTTGCCGACGAGAGAATTCGGGTGACCCAGCTCTCATCTGACGCAGACACCGCGCCGACATCGATGTCCTCGCGGTCGAAATCCGCCGACGATTCGTCGAGCAGGGGCGCAATCAGCTTCTGGACGCCCTCCTTTTTAAGAGCGTCGTCGCTACCGGCAAACAGATAAACAAGCGCGGCCGGCTGCGGAAAGCCGGACGGCGGCAATTGTGCGTAATCTAATTCCATAGGTGCTCAGTCAGTGCAGTATCGGCCTCGACAGTTCGCTTGCAGTATACCTCCTCTACCTATGGGCCAATTAGCATTGGGGCGTCCAGCGCCAGAAGAGCGGGCGACGCATACGACGCGGTCGCAGCGCGTGTTGGCCCATTGTCCAGATGCCGGGCTGCGAACCGCCGACCTATCCATGGGTGAAGAGTTAGCCCGGCGACTAAAGAGGTAATTGCAAAATGGACCGTCATGCCGGACCTTCGACTATAAAGTCACGGCTCGAAGAGTACAAAGTCGACCTGCGTCGACTCCGGTGACGCAGGCGCTACTCACTGGTCATAATTACGTCGTCAGTTGTGGGGCTTTGCCGACCGTTCTCCTGGGCCGCGTGTTTGAATTCGGAGAAGTATTTCAAGTTCGTTTTTGGCGGGCCTGGTCCTTTCGGATGGCTTCGATAAATGGGGCGACATCGCGGGATTTTGCCAATGCCGGGGAAGCCTGACTTGAAGAGTTGTCGAACGGTTCGGCCACGGATTTGAGGCATTGGGGGCGTCAAAGCCGTAGGAACGGGCGAGGTTACGGGAACGACATTGGCGTGTTGGAGGTCCGGTGCACGTTTCTGTGCCTCCATCTCGCCCTATGGTAGTTGCGTGACGGAGGCGTTCGCAATCTACGTGGTTGCGGGCTTTGTCGCTGTCGACTTCGCGCCGGGTCGCAGTCGACGCAGGGCGCGCTTGATGCGTGCGCGCTGGGCGTTGCGCAGGAAGAGACTAAGTCCGGCGTCGACATCAGGCGCGGCTGGACCTCGGCGTTCGTTGCCGTAGCGAATCAGCGTATACTGCTTCGTAAACGTCTCAACAGTGTCGGTATCTAGGGGCGTCTTGAGCGACGTTTCCATATCCGACAAATAGGGCACGGCACGCGCCGCGAATTCGAATGGCGTTTCGGAAGCTTTTCGCTTGAGCCCGAGGTATCCGATCGACCGCACCATCCATTCGTACTGTTTTCCGATTTCCTCACGAGATACCGCGCCCGATTGACGATTCCGTAAGCGTCGCATCAGGCCGTCGATAATTTCCACCTTTACGATGTAGCCGAGAATCAGCAATATCACACCGACGAGGATCGGGGCGATTGGGCCGCGTGCGGTTAAGAACGAGTGCAGCCTCGCCCAG
>Ga0070658_10002299_pt1 | contig 16037 bp, 11 predicted proteins | sample KBSC13metaG_FD_64664 | JGI IMG/M metagenome (GOLD analysis project Ga0070658, IMG submission 64664) | Corn rhizosphere microbial communities from Kellogg Biological Station, Michigan, USA - KBS C1-3 metaG | ecosystem: Host-associated > Plants > Roots > Rhizosphere > Soil ...
TGGCTGACGCGGTGACGCCGGAGAGGGTGGTCGCATGGGTCGACGGCATGTCCGAGAAGTGGTGGACGCCCCTCGTGATCCTGGCGGCGTACACGCCCGCGATGGTCGTCATGTTTCCGCGGCCCCTCATCACGCTGGCCGCGGTCGTGGCATACGGGCCCTATCTTGGCGGGCTGCTCGCAATGATGGGCATCGAGATCGCCTCCACCGCCGGCTACTTCGCGGGCCGCCTCATGAAGGAAGAGACGCTGCATCGATGGGCGGGCCCGAAGTTCGAGCACGTCGCGGCCTTCCTCAAGAGGCGCGGGCTCTTTGCGACGTTCATGGTGCGTGTGCTGCCCGTGGCGCCTTTCGCGGTAGTGAGCGCGGTGGCGGGCGCGCTGCGTCTGCGCCTGTGGCACCTCGTCGCCGGCACGTTCTTCGGAATGTTTCCCGGCATGTTCGGCACGACGCTCCTTGGCGACCAGTTGGCCGAGGCGCTCAGCACCGGGGAAGTGAACTGGTGGGTCGTGGCCGCGGCGCTCACGATCCTCGCCGGCGTAGCACTGTTCGCGCGGCGCTGGCTCCTTCGGCTGGAGCGCAACGCGTCGTGACGCGACGCGCCTGATTCAGCGATCGACGCGGATCAGCGAGATGCCGCTCTCGGGATCGTAACGGCGGCAAAGATGACCCGGCGTCTCGGTCAACACCACCTCCAGCGTGGGACGCACGCGTGCGCCAAGGAGATGCCCGCCGCGGGCGGATCCATCGCGCATGCCGAGCACTACGTGCGCATGCAGCTTCCTCTCCTCGCCCTCGATCGTAACGTCGCCCAATAGCGAGAGGACCTCGCATTGCTCGCGCACCGGGATGCGCTCGTACTCCTTGCGCTCCCAATCGAAGTAGCCGAGCGTCGCCTCGCTGAAGGCGCCGATGGCGGTGAAGCTCGAGGCCGCGAGCCGGTTCTCCTGCGCGAATCGCGTGAGCCCCGCCACCGGATCGTCACCCTTGTCGAAGATGACCGCGTAGACGCGGCCGCCGCTTTCCTGCAGAAGCTTCGAGTGCATGTTCGGCCTCCAGTCCTGTTCTGACTGCCGGCCGGCGGGGCGGTTCGTGGCCGCGGCGCTACCTGAGCTCGTTCAGGAAGAACGTGTACGTGAGCGCGTAGGTGTAGGCCTGCTGCGCCGGCAGGCTGCCCGCGCCGTGGCCGCCCTCGAGATACTCGAAGTACAGCACGTCGTGGCCCTGCTCCTTCATGCGCGCGAACATCTTGCGCGCGTGGCCCGGATGCACGCGGTCGTCGCGCGTGGAGGTCCAGAAGAAGACGCGCGGATATTTCTTGTCCTTCGAGACGTTCTGGTACGGCGAATACTTCGAGATGAAGGCCCAGTCCTCGGGCTTGTCCGGATCGCCGTACTCGCCCATCCACGAGGCGCCCGCCAGCAGCTTGCTGTAGCGCTTCATGTCGAGCAGCGGCACTTGCACGACGACGGCCTTGAAGAGATCCGGTCGCTGCGTGAGCGCCGCGCCCACGAGCAGGCCACCCTGGCTTCCGCCCATGATGCCGAGGTGCTTCGGCGACGTAATGCCGCGTTTGACGAGATCCTCGCCGACTGCGATGAAATCGTCGTGCGTCTTCACGCGTCCCTCGCGCCGGGCAGTGAGATGCCACGCGGGCCCGAACTCGCCGCCACCGCGGATGTTCGCCACGGCGTACACGCCGCCCTTCTCCAGCCATGCCGATCCCACCCCGCCGCTGTACGAGGGCGTCATGGAGATCTCGAATCCGCCGTAGCCGTAGAGGATTGTCGGGTTGTTGCCGTCGTGCTTGATGTCGCCGCGCCCGACCACGAAGTACGGCACCTTCGTTCCGTCGCGGGAGGTCGCTTCGAACTGCGTGACGCTGAGACCCTTCGCATCGAAGAACGCGGGCAACTGCTTCAGCTTCTCGCGCTCGTCGCGCCCCGCATGTCCGAGGTAAAGCGCGGACGGTTCGATGAATCCCGTCACGTTCAACCAATAGTCGTCGCTCTCTTCGCGATCGACGGCCGAGACGCCGATCGACGACGATGCCGGCACGGGGACATCGCGCAGCTTCCACGCGCCGTTGTCCAGCCGTGCCTCGATGAGGCGGCCCTTCACGTTATCGAGGATGTCGAGCAACAGGTACGTCTTCGTGACCGCGAAGGATTGCAGCGACACGCGCTCGCTCGGCTCGAAGATGAGCTGGAAATCGCGCTTGCCGGCGAGGAACGCATCCAGGTCGGTCGCGATGAGGCTTCCGGCCTTGAAGTTGCGATCGCCGGGCTTCCAGTCGGCGCGCAGGCGCGCGACCACCATGCCGTTGAACACGGACACGTCCGCATCGTGCGGGGTGCCAAGCGGCACCCACTCGCCCTTCACGCGGATGAATTCCTCAGACAGGCGCGTGTCGATCGAGCGCGTGAGCAGCTCGTAGCGACGGCCCGGCTCGTTCACCACGGAGGCGCCGGCCGCGACGTCCGTCTCGCGCGCCTCGAACACGGTCTTCGCGTCGGAAAGCGCGGTGCCGCGCTTCCACTCCTTCACCACGCGCGGATAGCCGGAGCGGGTGAGCGTGCCGGGACCGAAATCGCGCGCCACGAAAACCGTATCGCGATCGATCCACGCCACGTTGCCCTTCGATTCGGACGCGCGGAAGCCGTCCTTCACCCACTCCTTCGCATCGGTGTCGAACTCGCGGATCTCCACGGCATCGGCGCCCGCGCGCGAAAGCGAGATGAGGCAGCGCTTGTAATCGGGATACAGGCAGGTCGAACCCTTGAAGACCCACTTCTCGTTCTCGTCGGCCGAGAGCTTGCCGATGTCGAGCACGACTTCCCACTTGGGGTCTTTCTTGCGGTATTCCTCGAGCGACGTGCGGCGCCACACGCCGCGCGGATTGTCCGCGTCCTGCCAGAAGTTGTAGTACCACTGGCGGCGCTTCTGCACGTACGGGATGCGCTCACGGGAGTTGTAGATCGCGAGCAGCCGCTCGTGGATCTGCTTGAACTCCGGCCGCGACTCGAGCTCCGCCTGGCTCACCTTGTTCTGGTCCTTCACCCAGGCGAGCGCCTTCTCGCCCTGCACGTCCTCGAGCCAGAGATAGGGATCGTCGGACTGCGCGAGCGCGGTTGCGGAAACGACCATCAGTGCGGCTCCGAGAAGTTTTTTCATTTAAAAAATCAAGTCCAAGACAGATCGCCGATGACCGCCGATAGCCGCCGATAACTGCGGATAAAAACCGTCCATATCGATTCGTGCCCAATTTCCGAGCGCGCTAGTGAGCACGAAACCTTGCAGCTTTTCATCGGCGGCTATCGGCGGCCATCGGCGTTCACCGCATTTTTTACCCGCCAGCCACCACCGCTCACGGCTTCATCTTCTCGTGCACGGGATCCTTGTCCAGCTCGAACTCCCGGTGCAGCACGCGGACGGCGAGCTCCATGTACTTCTCGTCCACCACCACGGAAGTCTTGATCTCGGAAGTCGAGATCATCTGGATGTTCACGCCCTCGCGGGCGAGCGCGCCGAACATCTTCGAAGCGATCCCCGCGTGCGTGCGCATGCCGATGCCCACCAGCGAGACCTTCGCGATGCGATCGTCGCCCTGGATGCCGCGCGCGCCGATGGCGGGCTTCACCTGCGTCTCGAGGATCTGCATCGCGTGCTTGAACTCGTTGCGGTGCACGGTGAAGGAGAAGTCGGTGAGCCCCTCGGTGGACGCGTTCTGGATGATCATGTCCACGTCGATGTTGGCCTGCGCGATGGGATCGAGGATCCCGAAGGCGATGCCGGGCTTGTCGGGCACGCCGAGGATGCTGATCTTGGCCTCGTCGCGATTGAAGGCGATGCCCGAAATGATGGCCTGTTCCATGTTCTCTTCTTCCTCGAACGTGATGAGGGTGCCCATGTCCGTCGAATTCACGTCGGTGAACGACGAGAGCACCCGCAGCTTCACTTTGTACTTGCCGGCGAACTCCACCGAGCGGATCTGCAGCACCTTGCTGCCGAGAGAGGCGAGCTCGAGCATCTCCTCGAACGTGATTCGCTCCAGACGCCTCGCGTCCGGCTCCACGCGCGGGTCGGTCGTGTAGACGCCGTCCACGTCCGTGTAGATCTGGCACTCGTCGGCCTTCAACGCCGCGGCGAGCGCGACACCCGTCGTATCGGATCCGCCACGGCCGAGCGTGGTGATGTTGTTCGCGTCGTCGATGCCCTGGAACCCCGCCACCACCACGACGTGGCCTGAGTCCAGGTCGCGGCGCATGTTCGCCTCTTCGATCGCGAGGATGCGAGCCTTCGAGTAGGCGTTGTCCGTGCGAATGGGGATCTGGAAGCCCGTATAGCTGCGCGCCTTCACGCCGATTTTGTGCAGTGCGATGCACAGCAGGCCGATCGAGACCTGCTCACCGGTGGAGGCGATCACATCGATCTCGCGCGGGTCCGCGTCGGGATTGAGCTCCTTCGCGAGCCCGAGGAGGCGATTGGTCTCCCCGGACATGGCCGAGACGACCACGACCAGCCTGTGGCCTTCGTTCACGAATCGCTGGACGCGGCGCGCGACCTCGCGGATGCGCTCGGGGCTGCCCATGGAGGTGCCGCCGTACTTCTGGACGATGAGTGACACGGGGGGAAAGGGAAACGGCGAAACCGGTATTTTATCCTGCACCGCAGCAATGCGCCCGAATGTGAGGCATTTCACACCGCGGCGCCCACCTTCGCGCTTTCCCTGGGGCGGCCGTCCCTCTATAGTGAACAAAAAACAGGCAATCCCAGCGCATCGAATGAGTATCCGCAGGCCCCGGAGCATCGCCCTGGCCGCCCTCCTTTGCGGGCTGGCCGTGACACTGCTCGCCTGGTGGGTGGCGCAGCGCCAGACGCGCAACGAGGCGCAGGCGGAATTCGCGAACCAGGCGTTCGTCGCGACGAACGTCGTCGAGCGCCGCATCCAGCGCTATATCGACGTGCTCTATGGACTGAGCGCGCTCGCAAGCCAGGACGAAGGGCTCACGCGCCGCGAGTTCCACGACTACGCGAGCTCGCTCGAGCTGCGCCAGCGCCTGCCCGGCGTGCAGGCCGTCGAGCTGATCCGGCGTGTGCGCGGCGCGGACATCGAATGGTTCGAATCCGCGGTTCGTAACGACCATGCGTTCTCGCCGCAGGGCTTTCCGCAATTCCAGGTGAAGCCGCCCGGCGTGCGAGACGAATACTGGGTCGTCGACTACATCGAGCCGCTGGCGGGCAATGAAAGCGCGTTCGGCCTGGACATGCGCATGCGTTCGTCGGCGAAGGCGGCGGAGCAGGCCATCGAGACCGGGGAGCCGGTGATGACGGGGCGCTATCGCCTCGTGCAGGACATCGGCACCAGCGCCGGCCTGGTCGTGTACCTGCCCGTCTACCGGGATCCCCGTCCCGCGGATGCCGAGACGCGCAAACGCTCCATGGTCGGGCTCGTGGGCATCGTGGTGCGCGTGGACGACATGCTGGGCGGCTTCATGGCCGACCCGGCCGCGGCGGGCCTGCGGGTGCGAATGTACGACGTGGGTCCGATGGGCGCCCCGCCCCTGCCGCCCAATGCGGACGGGCTCTTCTACCTCACTCCCGGCACGCCGCAAACGCGCCCGGCGGATACCTGGGGTGAATGGCGCCCCGTGAATTCGCGCGAGCTGCCCATCGCGGGACGGCAATGGCGCCTCGAGTTCGAGGGACGCCCGGAGCTGATGCCGTGGTTCCACCCGCTTCCCGCCATCGTCCTCGCCGCGGGCGTGGCGCTCTCGCTGCTGCTCTACGCCATGCTGCGCGGCCAGGCGCGTGCGCGCATCGAGGCGATCGACCTCGCCGACAAGGCCACCTCGGAGCTGCGCGCGCAGCTCTCCTTCACGCACCAGCTGATCGAGGCGATCCCGAACCCCGTCTTCTTCAAGGACACGCGCGGACGCTACCTCGGTTGCAACCACGCGTTCGAGGAATACGTGGGCTACACGCGCGAGCAGGTGATCGGCAAGACCGTCTTCGACCTCGCACCGTCGGACACGGCGGACCGCTCGCAGCTCTTCGACAACGCCCTGCTCGAGCAGCCGGGCGCGCAGATGTACGAGGCCCACGTCGCGAACGCGAAGGACGGCACGTACCGCGACGTGCTCTTCAGCAAGGCGACCTTCTACGATCCCGCCGGCGCCGTGGCGGGCCTGGTGGGCGTCATCGTGGACATCACGCAGCGCAAGCAGCTCGAGGCCGACACGCGCGAGAGCAACGAGCGCCTGCGCGCGATCATCCACGCCGCGCCGATGGCGATCGTGGCGCGCGACATGCACGACGTCATCCGCATGTGGAACCCCGCGGCCGAGCGGATGTTCGGCTGGAAGGAAGAGGAGGTGCTCAACACGCGCACCTCCGTCGTGCCGATGCACCTGAAGGAAGAGACGCGCCCCCATCGCGAGCGCGCGCAGGGCGGCGAGACCATCTGGATCGAGGAGACGCAGCGCCAGCGCCGCGACGGCCGGATGATCGACGTGTCCGTCTCGATCGTGCCGATCTACGGCGCCGACGGCCAGGTCTCGGGAACGATGACCACCACGGTGGACATCACGCGCCGCAAGCAGGCCGAGCAGCTGCTGCGCGAGAGCGAGGCGCGGCTTCGCCTCGCGATGGATGCCGCGCAGATGGGCATCTGGTACTGGGAATCGGCCAACGACCAGTTCGAGTATTCGAATGGCGTGAACGCGCTCTTCGGCCGCCCGGTCGACGGCCCGCACGTCGGATACGTGCAGCTGCTGGAGCGCCTGCATCCCGACGATCGCGAGCACTTCCAGGCCAGCATGCGCCACGCGATCAAGGACGGCGAGGATTTCCAGGTCGACTACCGCGTGGTGTGGCCCGATGGCTCGACCCACTGGATGGCCAATCGCGCGCAGGTCTATCGCGACCCGAGCGGCTGGGCACAGCGCGTCGTCGGCGTCGTCATGGACATCACCGACCGCAAGATGGCCGAGCAGCGCGTGGCGCACATGGCGCACCACGACGCGCTCACCGGCTTGCCCAATCGCGTCCTGCTGCGGGATCGGATCCAGCATGCGATCGCGCAGGCGCACCGCGCGGGAACGAAGCTCGCGGTCCTCTTCATCGACCTCGACCGGTTCAAGACCATCAACGACTCGCTGGGCCACCAGCTGGGGGACCGCCTGCTGCAGGCGGTCGCAAGCCGCATCCTCGTCTGCGTGCGCGAGGGCGACACCGTGGCGCGCGTGGGCGGCGACGAATTCGTGATCGTGATCCCGGGCATCGAGACCAGCGCGGACGCCTCCACCGTCTCCGGCAAGATCCTCGAGGTGCTGGGCAACCCGTTCCACCTGCACGGCAACGACCTGCACGTGGGCGCATCCATCGGCATCAGCCTCTATCCCTCGGACGGCGGCGATGCGGAAACGTTGATGCGCAACGCGGACACCGCGATGTACGCGGCGAAGGACGCCGGGCGCGGCAACTTCAAGTTCTTCACGCAGCACATGAACGTGGCCGCTCAACAACGCCTCTCGCTGGAGACCGCGCTGCGGCGCGCCATCGAGAACAACGAGTTCGAGCTCTTCTACCAGCCCATGTTCGACCTCTCCGACCGCACCATCACCGGCTTCGAAGCGCTGGTGCGCTGGCGCCAGCCGGGTGTCGCGGAGATCGTCGAGCCGGACGAGTTCATCGCGGTGGCCGAGGAATCGAGCCTCATCGTGCCGATCGGGGACTGGGTGCTGCGCGAGGCCCTCACGCAGGCGCAGGCGTGGCAGACGCCGGAGCGTCCGCTCACGATGGCCATCAACGTTTCCGCCAACCAGCTCTCGCGCCGCACCTTCGTCGAGCGCGTGCGGCAGCTCGTGCAGGAGACGCGCATCGACCCCGCGCTGATCGAGCTGGAAGTGACCGAGAGCGTGATCATCGAGGGCACGAGCGAGGCGCGCGACGCGCTGGACCAGATCGCCGCGCTCGGCGTGAACCTCGCGATCGACGATTTCGGCACGGGCTATTCCGGCCTCGCCTATCTCAAGCGGCTTCCGATCGACACGGTGAAGATCGACCAGTCGTTCGTGCGCGACCTCACCATCGACCCGGACGATGCCGCGATCGTCACCGCCATCGTCGCGATGGCGAGCAGCCTCGCGGTGGATGTCGTCGCCGAAGGCGTCGAGACCGAGGAGCAGCTGGCCGAGCTCAAGCGACTGGGCTGCAAGCGTGCCCAGGGCTACTTGCTGGCCCGGCCGATGGATGCAGCTTCCATCACGCGGCTGCTAGGCCGCGAGCCGATCGATGCCGCCGCGGACTGACTGAACATAAGTGGAAACGCGGAGTCGCGGAGTCAACTGCTGGAGGCATTTGTCAGTTCGCGCTGAAGTCCAACGCAGCCCGAACCGCAATCAACACTCCTTCAGTTGACTCCGCGACTCCGCGTTTCCGCTTTTGGCCTAACGGCCGGCCGCAAGCGAAGCCAGGTCTTCGGCGAAGGCGCTCTTCGCGTGCGTCTGCCGCAGGTTCGTCACCAGCTGCGCCTTGATCTCGTCGTTGCCGGGCCAGATGGTCTCCAGCCAGCGCAGCCCGGCGGCGCCGTGGCCCGTATATGCGTAGCGGTTCAGCTCTGCCGCCACCGCGGAGGCCGCACCCTTGTCCACGTACTCCTGCCACTTGATTTTGTCGCCGGAGCGCGTCGATTTCACCGCCTCTAGGCGCTGCTTGATGTAGCTCACGCGTTCGCCCCGGCGCACGGTGCCGAACTCGTTGCAGCGCTCGCGCAGCCAGGCGTTCGATGCCGGTGCCGGCGTCGCGCAGATGGCCGGTGCCTGCGCGGGCAGCTTCGACTGCATGAGGTCCCGCGCGAGATGCAGCCGGCCGTTCCTCACCTCGAGCACGACGAGCGGGAAATAAGAGGTGGCGAAAGGTGCGAACACGTTGGCGCTGGAATCGTCAGCGGAGATCATCACCGGCGCCTTGCGCCCCGGGATCTCGATGAACTCGCTGCCGCTCACGCTTCCGGTCGATTGCACGGCAACGCGCTTCACCTGCGGCTTGAGCTGCAGCACGTGGTGCGTCGTGCAGCAATTGGCGCCACCGGTATAACTGGTGAGGTGCGCGTCCGGGTGCCCGTCGCCGGTGAGGTCCCGTCCCACCGCATGAATCGTCCACTTCGAGCCCGGCGGCGCGTCCTTGGGGCTGCTCTGCCACAGCGGCTTGCCCTGGCGCAGCACCACCACCTTCTCGTCTCCCTCCTTCGGCGCGCCGATCGCGACCTGGATGTCCTCGAAGGTCTTGACGTCGCGCGCGGCCAGCCCTTGCGATGCGAGCCATGCCGCGGCGTCCTGCGCGCAGGCGAACGCGGGGAACAGGAGGAAAACGGCAGGTGCGACCAGGCGGTAATTCATGGAGGAGTAGACAGATGGCCTGCCGGAATTATGGCGCTCTTTCACATTCCATGGTCCGCGCGGACTACAAATGACGGGCCGCTCGCGCTTGTCCTACGGGTGAATCGGACGCGGGCCCGCAGACCCCGGACTTCACCGGTGCGAAAGTGGAGGCCTCAACGTAATTCCCTTTCTTGAGGAGACGACATGAGCATCATCTGGGCAATCATCATCGGTTTCATCGTTGGCCTTGTTGCGAAATTCCTGATGCCGGGTCGTGATCCGGGCGGGTTCATCATCACGGCTGTCCTCGGCATCATCGGCGCGCTGGTCGCGACGTTCCTGGGCCAAGCCATGGGCCTCTACGCTGCCGGCCAGTCCGCGGGCTTCATCGCCTCGGTGATCGGCGCGATGGTCGTGCTGTTCGTGTACCACCTCATCCGTGGCCGCCGCACTGTCGTCTAAGTAACGCGCGTCTCATCGGATGCAAAGGGGCCCTCGGGCCCCTTTTCTTTTTTTAGCCCTTCGATCTCGAGCTTCAACGACTCGCTCGCCTCTTCCGTCTCCGCCAGCATGTGAATCAGCGCATCGAGGAGGAAATGCGTCGCCTCGTCGTTGGTGAGCGTTCGCGCGTGCTCGAACGCGCGTCGCGGTAGTTCGAAAGCCATCCGGTATCTCCTGTGACGATCAGCACAGGTAATCACGAAGGCGATCGCGCGACTATCAGACGCGAGAATTGTGGAAAACCTTCCGTGGGGCCGGGGCTGGCGGGAGTTTCTCCACACCGGCCGATGCGCTACGCTTGCTCGAATGGAAACGACCGAAATCCGCCGCGAGGGGTTATTTGCGGAATAGCTGGTCGAAGTTCACGAGCACCACGCCGGCCACCACGAGCACCGCGCCCGCGGCTCGAGTGAATGTGAGCTCGCGCACCGGAAGCCCCAGCCATCCGCCGCGATCCATCAGCAGCGAGACGATCACCTGTCCCGCGATGATCAGCGCGATCATGCGAGCGGTGCCGATGGCGGGCGCCAGCAGTGTCGTGCCGAAGACGAAGAACGCGCCGAGCAGCCCGCCGGTGAGCTGCCAGGCGCGAGCTTCGGTGACATTGGCCAACGCCCCGATCCGCTGCCCGCTCGCGACCGCGACCACCACCAGCGCGATCGTGCCGACAGTGAACGAGACGAGCGCGGCAAGAAGCGTGCTCTGGTCGAGCGGGACCTTGAGCTGTGCGTTGATCGCGGACTGCAACGGGATCGCGCAACCGATGGTGAAGGCGAGGATGAGGTAGCCGGTGATGGACATGGGTTCTTTTGACGGGCGGCAAAGCGTCGATTATGCGGTCCGGACTATACTTCGCGCATGAAGCGTCGCGCCTCACCCATCGCCTCCCTCGTCGCCATCGTTGCGTTCGTTTTCGCGCAACTGATGATCGCGGCGTACGCCTGCGAGATGGGCATGCCGCACGAGGCCGCCGAGGCACAACCGTCGAGCTCGGATTGTTGCGATCCGGCCAACAAGACGCCGGATACGGCGTGCCACGACCATTGCCAGCAGGCCAGCAAGGCCCCCGAGCGTACCCTCGTGCTGGGCGTCGCCGCGCTGACCGAAATCTCGCCGGGCACCGCACTTCGCGTGGAAGACGTCCCTCGCGCGCATCCCGCCCCGTTCCTCGAGGCGCCGCACCTCGCCCGCCTCATCGAGCCGCCCATCTCCATCCGCAACTGCTGTTTCCGGATCTGACCTTCCGCCGCGACCCCGAGTCCGCGCAGTAGTCCTGCGCACCGTCGTCGTTTCGTCGTGGAGGTCCCATGCATTCCAGCATCCGTATCCTGGGCGCGGCCCTGGCCGCCGCATCGCTCGCGGCCATCGCCCAACCCGCCCCGCTCACACTCGCTGAAGCGCAGCGACGCGCCGTCGACCGATCGCGCCAGCTCGCCGCGCAGGAGCTCTCCATCGCCGGCTCCCATGACCGGGCGATCGCCGCGGGCCAGCTGCCCGACCCGGTGCTCAAGCTCGAGCTGCAGAACGTGCCGATCGAAGGATCCGATCGGTTCCGGCTCGACCGCGACGGCATGACGATGCGCTCCGTCGGCGTGATGCAGGAATGGACGCGGGCGGAAAAGCGCGAGCTCCGGCGCGAGCGCTTCGAGCGCGAGGCCGAGAAGACGCAGGCGGAGAAGAGCGCGTCGATCGCGGCGATCCAGAAGAACGTGGCGCTGGCGTGGCTGGACACCTATTACGCGCAAGCGACCGTCGAGCTCATTCGCGAGCAGGCGGCCGCGGCGCAGCTGGAGATCATGGCGGCGGACAGCGCCTATCGTGCCGGGCGTGGAAGCCAGGCCGATGTGCTCGCCGTGCATGGCGCGCGCGCGAGCCTCGAGGACAGGACCAGCGATTTCGTGCGCAAGCTTCGCAGCGCCCGCACGATGCTCGCGCGCTGGGTGGGCGATGCGGCCGAAGCGCCGCTCGGCGCGCGCCCGGACATCTCGCAGATGCATCTCCAGGAGCACAGCATCGAGCACCAGGTCTCGCAGCATCCCGAGCTCGAGGTGCTTCGGCGCCAGGAAGACATTGCCCGCACGGAAGCCCGGCTCGCGCAGGCGAACACCAAGGCCGACTGGAGCTTCGAGGTCATGTACAACAATCGCGCCTCGCAATTCGGCGACATGGCGACGGTGAGCGTCTCCGTGCCGCTGCAGCTCTTCCAGAAAGATCGCCAGGGACGGGAGGTCGCGGCGAAGCTGGCCGCCGTCGAGCAGGCGCGTGCGGAGCGCGAAGAGATCGAGCGCAACCACACCTCGGAGATCCGCGCGATGGTCGAGGAATGGCGCACCGGGCTCGAGCGCATGAAACGCTATGAAAGCGAGCTGCTGCCGCTGTCGCGAGAGCGCACGCAAGCCTCGCTTGCCGCGTACCAGGGCGGCAAGGCGTCCGCGGGCGACTTGCTCATGGCGCGGCGAAACGAGATCGAGGTGCGCATGCAGGCGCTGCAGGTCGAGGCGGACACCGCACGCCTCTGGGCGCAGCTCGAATTCCTCATCGCCGATCCGGCGGTGCTGCCGGTCGCGTTTTTCGAGATGCGTGCACCGAAGGGGGCGCAATGAATGCCCGCGCGACATGGGTCGCGATCGCCGGCATCGCGCTTGCCGCCGGCGTCGGGTACGGGGCGTATTGGTACGGGATGAACCGCGGGATGCAGATGGGCGTCGCCGCAACCGTCGAGCCCGCGAATGGCCGGAAGGTCCTCTACTGGCACGACCCCATGTATCCGCAGCAGCGCTTCGACAAGCCGGGCAAGTCGCCTTTCATGGACATGGACCTCGTGCCGGTTTATGCCGACAGCGCGAGCGAAGGCGGCGACAGCGCGGTGCGCATCAGCCCCAACGTGCAGCAGAACCTCGGCATCCGTACCGCGGAGGTGAAGCGCGGCACGCTCGCGCCGGCGGTCGAAGCCGTGGGCAGCGTCGCATACAACGAGCGCGACGTGGCGGTGGTGCAGGCGCGCAGCAACGGTTTCCTCGAGAAGCTGTACGTGCGCGCACCGCTCGATCCGGTACGCAAGGGCCAGCCGCTCGCACAGGTGTATGTCCCGGACTGGGTCGCGGCGCAGGAGGAATGGCTTTCGGCCAAGCGCATCTCCTCGCAGACGCAAGTGAGCGGGCTCGGCTCGCTCGTCGAGGGTGCGAAGCAGCGCATGCGGCTGGCCGGCATGAGCGATGAGCAGATCGCCGAGGTCGAGCGCAGCGGCAAGGTGAGCGCGCGGCTCACCCTTACGGCGCCCATCGGCGGCGTCGTCTCGGAGCTTGGCGCGCGCGAAGGCATGACGGTCGCTGCCGGGGCGCCACTCTTCCGCATCAACGGGCTGGGCACCGTGTGGGTCAACGCGGAGGTGCCCGAAGCGATGGCCTCGAACGTGCGTCCGGGTTCGTCGGTGAAAGTGCGCGCGGCGGCATTTCCCGGCGAGACGTTCAACGGCCGCGTAAGCGCGATCCTGCCCGAGGTCAACGCGGCGACGCGCACATTGAAAGCACGCGTCGAGGTCGCCAATCCGGGGGGCAAGCTCGTGCCGGGCATGTTCGCGAACGTGAGCCTCACGCCGAAGGCGGCGCATGAGGCGCTGCTCGTCCCGACGGAATCGGTGATCGCGACAGGCACGCGCAACGTCGTGATGGTCGCCGAGGGCGAGGGCCGGTTCGCCCCCGTCGAGGTCGAGATCGGAACGGAGTCCAACGGCCAGACCGAGATCCGCAAGGGGCTCTCGGAGGGACAGAAGGTGGTGGTCTCCGGGCAGTTCCTCATCGACTCGGAATCGAGCCTCAAGGCGAGCGGCACGCGCATGGAGACGCGATGATCGCGTCCCTCATCCGCGCATCGATCCGCAACCGGTTCCTCGTGTTGATCGCGACCGTGTTCGTGACGGCGTGGGGCGTGCTCTCGCTCGCGCGTACGCCACTCGATGCGCTGCCGGATCTCTCCGACGTGCAGGTGATCATCCGCACGTCGTTTCCCGGGCAGGCGCCGCAGATCGTCGAGAACCAGGTGACGTATCCGCTCGCGACCACGATGCTCTCGGTGCCCGGTGCGAAGACGGTACGCGGCTACTCGCAGTTCGGCGACTCTTTCGTCTACATCCTTTTCGAAGACGGCACCGACCCGTATTGGGCGCGCTCACGCGTGCTCGAGTACATGAACCAGGTCCAGTCGCGGCTGCCCGCGCAAGCGAAGACCGCGTTGGGCCCGGATGCCTCCGGCGTGGGATGGGTCTACGAATATGCGCTCGTCGATCGCAGCGGCCGCATGGATCTGTCGCAGCTGCGCACGCTGCAGGACTGGTTCCTCAAGTACGAGCTGAAGACCGTCGCCAACGTGGCCGAAGTCGCGAGCGTGGGCGGCATGGTGAAGCAGTACCAGGTCGTGCTCGATCCGGCGAAGCTGCGCGCGTTCAACATTCCGCACGGCAAGGTCGTCGATGCGATCCAGCGCGCCAACCAGGAGACCGGCGGCTCGGTGCTGGAGCTGGGTGAAGCGGAGTACATGGTTCGCGCATCCGGATACCTGCGGACGCTCGACGACTTCCGCAAGATCCCGCTCACCACGAGCGAGGGCGGCGTATCGGTGCGCCTGGGCGACGTCGCGCGCGTGCAGGTCGGCCCGGAGATGCGGCGCGGCATCGCCGAGCTCGACGGCATGGGCGAGGTCGCCGGCGGCATCGTCGTGATGCGCTCCGGCCGCAACGCGCTGCAGACTATCGACGCGGTGAAGGCAAAGCTGCGCGAGCTCAAGGCCAGCCTGCCGGCGGGTGTGGAGATCGTCCCGACCTACGACCGCTCGACGCTGATCCAGCGCGCCATCGAGAACCTCAGCCACAAGCTGCTCGAGGAATTCATCGTGGTCGCGATCGTCTGCGTGATCTTCCTCTTCCACCTGCGCTCGGCGTTCGTGGCGATCGTCTCGCTGCCGATCGGCGTGCTGATCGCCTTCATCGTGATGGTCCACCAGGGCGTGAACGCCAACATCATGTCCCTGGGCGGCATCGCCATCGCCATCGGCGCGATGCTCGACGCCGCGGTCGTGATGATCGAGAACGCGCACAAGCACATCGAGGCGTGGCGCCACGCGAACCCTCGCCGCGAGCTGCGCGGCGAGGAGCAATGGGACGTGATCGCGGATGCAGCCGCGCAGGTGGGACCGGCGCTTTTCTTCTCGCTGCTCATCATCACGCTCTCGTTCATCCCCGTGTTCACGCTCGAGGCGCAGGAAGGCCGCCTGTTCTCGCCGCTCGCCTACACGAAGACCTATGCCATGGCGGCCGCCGCGGGACTCGCGGTGACGCTGATCCCCGTGCTGATGGGCTACCTCATTCGCGGCCGCATCCCGGAGGAGACGCGCAACCCGCTCAACCGCGCGCTCATCGCGCTCTACCGCCCCGTGCTGGAAGCGGTGCTGCGCTTCCCGAAGGCCACGCTGCTCATCGCGGCCCTGGCGGCGCTGCTCACCGTTTGGCCCGCCACGCGCCTCGGCGGCGAATTCCTGCCGCCGCTCGACGAAGGCGACCTGCTCTACATGCCCTCCGCGCTACCGGGACTCTCCGCCGGCAAGGCCGCGCAGCTGCTCGCCCAGACCGATCGGCTGATCCGAACGGTGCCCGAGGTCGCGCGCGTCTTCGGCAAGGCGGGCCGCGCCGAGACCGCCACCGATCCCGCGCCGCTCGAGATGTTCGAGACCACGATCCAGTTCAAGCCGCGCGAGCAATGGCGTGCGGGCATGACGCCGGAGAAGCTCGTCGATGAGCTCGATCGCGTCGTGAAAGTGCCCGGCCTCTCGAACATCTGGGTGCCGCCGATCCGCAATCGCATCGACATGCTGGCGACCGGGATCAAGAGTCCCGTCGGCGTGAAGGTTTCGGGCGCGGATCTCGCGACGATCGACCGCGTCACCGCCGACATGGAGCGGGTGCTGAAGACGGTGCCGGGCGTCTCGTCGGCCTTTGCAGAGCGCCTCACGGGCGGACGCTACATCGACGTGGACATCGATCGCGACGCGGCGGCCCGCTACGGCCTGAACGTGGCGGACGTGCAGGGCGTCATCTCCGCCGCGATCGGCGGCGACAACATCGGCGAGACGGTGGAGGGCCTGCAGCGCTTCCCCATCAGC
>Ga0070658_10002301_pt1 | contig 16037 bp, 11 predicted proteins | sample KBSC13metaG_FD_64664 | JGI IMG/M metagenome (GOLD analysis project Ga0070658, IMG submission 64664) | Corn rhizosphere microbial communities from Kellogg Biological Station, Michigan, USA - KBS C1-3 metaG | ecosystem: Host-associated > Plants > Roots > Rhizosphere > Soil ...
TTGAAATATCAGCACAGGTGATTTTTCAGCACACCACACTTCGACGTCTTCCGTCATGAAGAAGCAGCCTGACCTGGATCCCCTGTCGCGCCGCGAGCGGCAGGTCATGGACATCCTCCACCGGCGCGGCGAGGCCACGGTGGCCGAGATCATGGGAGACCTCCCCGACCCGCCGACCTACTCCGCGGTGCGCTCCGTGCTGCGCATCCTCGGCGAGAAGGGGATGATCCACTTCAAGGAAGACGGCCCCCGCTACGTGTACTATCCGGCGACGTCGACCGAGACGGCACGCGAGGACGTCCTCGCCCACGTCGTGCAGACCTACTTCGCCGGATCGCCGGAGCAGGCGGTCACGGCGCTCCTCCGCATGTCCGACGTCGACGTCAGCGACAACGAGATCGAGCGGCTGCGCAGCGCGATCCGTCAGGCGCGTCAGAACGGGAGATAGATCGATGACTCTCGCCTCCCTGCTCGACCTCGGGGCCACCCAGAGCTGGAACGCTCCCCTCGTCCTGCTCCTCATCAAGGCCACGCTGATCCTCGTCGCCGCGCTCGGCATCACGCTCGTCATGCAGCGGGCATCGGCCGGGGCGCGGCACCTCGTCTGGCTGGTCACGCTCGTCGCGCTTCTGCTGATCCCCGCGCTCACCGCGTGGGCGCCGCTCCGCCTCGAGATCCTTCCCGCGGAGCCGACGCAGTCCGCCGCCGCGTCGCCGACGGTACAGCCGCCGCCGACGAGCGCCAACCCGGGGCGCGCCGGTGTCACGGCGGAAGGCGTGGCGCCGATGCCCTCCGTACTTCCTGTGTCGTACGGTGCGACGACTCCCTCCGACGTCCCCGCCGAGTCGCATGGCGGCTTCGTTTCGGCGCTGCGCAACGCGAGCCTCTGGTCGATCGCGCTCGGCGTGTGGGCGATCATCGCCGCCGCGATCCTTCTCTCGCTCACCTGGTCGTCACTCGTCGTGCGGCGTCTCGTGCGTCGCAGCCGCGCGCTCGACGACCAGTCGTGGATGACGCCGCTGTGGGAGGTGTCCGATCGCATGGGACTCGACGAGCCCCCGCGGCTCCTGCTCAGCCCCGATGCGAAGATGCCCTTCGCCTGCGGCCTCGCGACGCCGACAATCGTGCTCCCCTCGGAGTGTGAGAGCTGGAGCCACGAGCGGCGGCTCGCCGTCCTGCTGCACGAGCTGGCGCACGTGCGCCGTCGCGACCTCGCGGGCCACACGCTCGGCCGGCTGGTGTGCGCGGTGTACTGGTTCCACCCGCTCGTGTGGACCGCCGCCCGCAAGCTGCGCGACGAGAGCGAGCGCGCGTGCGACGATCTCGCGCTGTCGTGCGGCACGCGCGCGACCGACTACGCGGAGCACCTGCTCGACATCGTGACCTCGGTGCGCCGCGAGACGACCCCGATGGTCGCCCTCGCGATGGCGCGCCGCAAGGAATTCGAGGGACGCATGCTCGCCATTCTCGATCCCGAGCTCCGGCACTCCACGCCGAGCCGCCGGCAGAGCGCCGCGCTCATCGGCGCACTCGTGATGATCTCCGCCCTGATCGGCGCGGCGACGCCCGCGCCGGCGAGCGCGCGCCAGACCGCCACGCAGACGCCCACGGCGCGCGACACGGCCCAGGCGGCGGTCGTCATCGCGGCGCCCGCCGTGAGCGACAGCGCCCAGGCCAACCTCGACGTCGCCAACGACGCGCCGCGCCACGTGCACATGAAGGAGCGCACGATCGAGCGCGCGGTTCAGCACACGATCAACTCGACCGAAGTGTCGACCGCGGTGAACAACGCGACGTCCAGCTCGATCGACGCGGCGGCGGATCGCGCCGGTGAAGCGGTCGGCGGCCTCGTGTCCACGGTCATCAATAAGATGGTGCCGCGCGCCATCTCCGGTGGGCTCGACGCGGCGTCGAGCGCGTTGCGGGTCACCGCGCAGGATCTGATGAAGAGCGCGCCGAAGGGGAGCAAGGAGGCGGACGATCGTCCCGTGCTGCTCGCCAAGGTGCTGCGCAGCGATTCGAGCGCCGCGCTGCGCCGCGTCGCGGCGTGGGGGCTGGCGGAGTACGCCGACCAGACCGTGGCATCCGAAGCGCTCGTCGCCGCCCTGCGCCGCGACGCGAACGAGAACGTGCGCGAGATGGCCGCCTGGTCGCTCGGTGAAGGCTCGCGCAACACCGGCGTCGTCGAGGCGCTCGCCGCGGCGTTGAAGGACGCGAACGTGAAGGTGCGCCGCACCGCCGCCTGGTCGCTCGGCCAGATGGGCGACAAGGGCAGTGTGGATGCGCTCGTCGGCGCGCTCGCGGACGCAGACGCCGACGTGCGTGCGCGTGCCGTGTGGGCCATCGGCGAGGTCGGGCCGAAGCAGGCGCCGAAGCAGCTCGTCGCCCTGCTCTCGGACCGGGACGAGCATGTCCGCGAGCTCACCGCGTGGGCGCTCTACGAGATCGAGGATCCCTCGACGGCGCCCGCGCTGCAGGCGGCACTCAAGGCCGAGACCAACCAGGAGATGCAGCTGAAGTACATCCGCGCCCTCGCGGCGATGGGCGAGTCGTCGGTGGACGCGATCCGTCCGCTGCTCGAGTCGTCCGATCAGCGCGTGCGCGAGATGGCGGTCCATGCACTCGCCGGCGGTCACGCCGCCGGTCCGTGGCCGCACCCCTGGCCGCAGCCCCGTCCCTATCCCTGATCGCTGACCGCACGACGCGCGCATGACGACCATGCGCGGTCGTGCGAAGCGCCAGAAGTGCTGATTTTTCACCCTGAGCCCGACCGAAGTCTCATGGGCGCGAACACTGGAGTGATCATGCTACGAGCTCTTGGAGTGCTGTCCACGGTGGCGCTGGTCGCGACCTCGCACAGCGAGCGCGCCGCGCCGGCGCCCTTCGGCCTGCCGGACGAGGCGCCGACGTCGAAGGCGACGACCGCGAGCGCACCGGCGATCGACGTCGCCGCGCTGCTCGCCGCCGCCCACGGCGCGCCGCCACTCATCTGCGGCCTCGCCGCGCAATCGATCGGCAACGGCAACTGGGGCTGGGGCTCCGACATCCCGGCGCCGCCGCTCGGCGCGGCCGGCCGCCAGGAGAGCGGCGACCGTGGGCGCATGCGGGATCTGTCCGACGCCGACGTCACGCGCGCGCTGGATGCGCTGTCCTCGGACGATGCGTGCGTACGTGAGGTGAGCGTGCGGCTCGTCGGGCATCAGGACGACAACCGCGTCGCGGCGCCGCTCATCGCGAAGCTCTCGGCGAGCGACGCCTCGCTGCGCGCCGTCGCGGCGATCGGGCTCGGGCTCGCCGAGCCGCCGCAGGCGGTCGATCCGCTCGTGCGCACGCTGCGCGACGCGACCGTCGACGTGCGCGCCAACGCCGCGTGGGCGCTCGGTCGGATCGAGAATGGCCGCGCGCTGCGCCCGCTCGAGGCGCTGTTCCAGGATCAGTCGCCGATCGTGCGTGAGGCCGCTGTCGGCGCCGTCGGTCGGCTCGAGTCGACGAGCGCGGTGGCATCGCTGCTCCGCGTGCTCCAGCAGGACGACGCCGCGTCGGTGCGGCGCGTCGCCGCATGGGCGCTCGGGCATCTCGAGTCGCGCGAGGCGGCGCAGGCGCTCGCGTCGGTGCTCGGGCGCGACAGCGACCCGCGCGTGCGCGAGATGACCGCGTGGGCGCTCGGCGCCATCGAGCAGAGGGAAGGGTCGGCCGCGCTGCAGCGCGCGCTACGTCAGGACAGCGACGACGCGGTACGCGAGACCGCCGCGTGGGCGCTCGCGCAGATCGAGGATCGCACCGCCGTCGCCGCGCTCGATGCCGCGGCGCTGAACGACCGGAGCACCCGCGTGCGCGGCACGGCGGCGTGGGCCATCGGCCAGCTACGCGAGGACGACAACGGTGGTCGCGCATCGGCCGGACTCGTGAAGCTGTTGCGGGACGACAGCGAAGACACCCGCCGCAAGGCGGCGTGGGCCCTCGGCAACGTCGGCGATGCGAGCGCGGTGCCAGCGATCACCGATGCGCTCAAGGTGGAGCAGAGCAGTGAGGTGCGCCGAGCGCTCGTGCGCGCGCTCACGAAGTCGGGAGGACGGTCGGAGGCGGTGTTCAACCAGCTGCTCTCCTCCAGCGATCCGAAGGTGCGCGAGATCGCGGTGCGCGGCCTGGCGGGGAACAACGCGTTCAATCCATGGCCCTGGCCGTGGCCGCGCCCGAGGCCGTTCCCGTGAGAGCGCTCGTCGTTGCGCGCACGCTGATGCTCGCGTGCGCGCTGCCCTCGTCGGCGATCGCGATGTGCCCGGTCCGGCACTGTCCGACCTGCGGCGACACGCGCGCCGTCGCGGCGACGTCGATGCTCGACACCGGCTACGCGAACACCGTGCAGCGCGCCCGCCTCGCGTCGCGCCGCGGCGAGTGGAACGACGCGGCGGATCTCTGGCGCGACGCGCTGCTCACCGACGATCGGGTGGCCGAGCACTGGATGGCGATGGGTGACGCCCTGTCGCGTGCGGCGCGCTATCGCGAGGCGGTGGCCTCGTATCAGCGCGCGATCCAGCTCGACGCGCGGCTGACGCGTGAGGGGACGACGAGCGTCGCGCGGGCGTATGCGCGCCAGGGCGACGACCAGCAGGCGGTGCGCTGGCTCGAGCTCGCGCTGCGGGCCGGCGTGCCGCCCGAGACGGTGTGGAGCGAGGATACGTTCGGCGCCTATCGGAACGACCCGCGGCTGCGCGTGCCGGCGCGTGTGCAGGTGCGCGGGAGAGGAGCGCGGAGCGGAGAGACATCGACAGCGTGATGAGGAGGGAGTGGCGCGTCACTGGCGCGCCTGCGGCGCTGGACTAGGGGATTCCCGCATTGACGGCCTGAGCCTTTGGCGCTAAATCGGAACCGGCTCGCTGGCTCGGGCACCCTCCCGCCCGAGCACTCGCGACGGCGCGAGCGTCGAGCCTCCCCGAACGCCCCCCACCAATGCGCCGCCCCATCGTCCGCGTCGCCTTCGCGCTCGCGTCGACCTTCGTCCTCGTCGCCACGCCGCTCTCCGCCCAACGCGGCGGCAAGCCGGTCCCCCGCCCCAAGCTGCGCGACGTCACCGATACCAACGACGCCCAGGCGTACTACGACGCCGGGCTCCAGCGGTTCAACAACGATCCCGATTATGCGGCCGACGCCTTCTACTGGGCGGCGCGCATCAACCCGGGGTGGGGCGACCCGCTCTACGCACGCCGTGCCGCGCTCCTCTCCCAGAAGCGCACGCTGCTGAATGCGTACATGGCCGACAACTACCGCTCGAAGGGCAACGAGCTGCGCAGCCTCGACTCGCTCTACGCGCATGCCCTGATGTTGAACCCGTTCCTGTACCGGCGCCTGGATCGGCAGCTGTTCATCAACTGGCTCACCGACGGGGACCGGCAGGCGCAGGCCGAATACGCGTACGAGATCAACACCGCCATCATGCGCGCGCCGCCGGCGACCCAGGCCTGGTTCGCCTACAGCAACGGCAACTTCGAGCGTGCGCTCGAGCTGTACGGCCGCGCGATCGAGCAGTCGCGTGAGACCTCGGGGCTGCACATCGAGCGCGCCCGCATCCTCGGCATGCGCAACCAGGTCGAGCCCGCGGTCGCCGAGTTCGAGCTCGCACTCGGCGAGATGCGGCAGAAGGACGAGAAGAAGCTCGTCATCCTGTACAACTCGAAGGCGATGGCCGAGTACAGCATCGCCACGCTGCTCGAGGGGGCAGGGAATACGCAGAAGGCCCGCGACGCGTACGGGCGCGCGCTGCAGGAGGATCTGTCGTATTACCCGGCCCACATGCGGCTCGGGCTCCTCGCGCTGACCCAGGGCGACACCGCCGCCGCGATCAGCGAGCTCGCGCTCGCGTCGGACATCGCGACCGACGATGCGTACATCCACTACCTGCACGGCTGGGTCCTCGGCAAGGCGAAGCACACCACCGAAGCCGTAGCGGAGCTGACGAAGGCGACGACGCTCGAGCCGTACTACGCGCTGCCCAACCTCGTGCTCGGCGCGACGTACGAGACGCTCGAGAAGGCGCCCGAAGCGATCGCGGCGTACCAGCGCTTCCTCGCGCTCGCCAGTCAGCGCGACCCGCAGCGTCAGTTCGCGATGGATCGCGTCGAGGATCTGAAGGCATTCGTGAACGCGCCGAAGACGCCATGAGACGGACCGCGCTCGTCACGCGCGTCGCCCTGCTGATCGGCGTCGCCGCCACGGCGCTGCCGGCGCAGGGCACCGGCTCGCCGGTGCGCCAGCGCACGACGTACGAGGATCTGCAGCTGTTCGGACAGGTGCTCAACCAGATCCGCGTGAACCATCCGGATTCGATCGAGGCACACGAGCTGTTCCTCGCCGCGGTCGAAGCGATGGTGCATGCGGCCGATCCGCATTCGTACGTCGTGCCGGCGGTGCGGCTCGACGCGGCGAAGGCGGAGGCGTACGACAAGGGGAAGCTGTACCCGGTGCCGATCGATTTCTCTTTCGTCGGCGGCACACCGGTCGTGGTGAGCGTCGCGGCGGGCACGGCGGCGCGGCGGCTCGACATCCTGCCGGGCGACGAGCTCGTCGCCGTCGACGGCGGGTCGTTCATGTCGCACAGTGCGGCCGAGCTGGACGTCGAGCTGTCCGGTCCGAAGAAGTCCACCGTTCGTCTCACGCTCGAGCGCCGGCGCGACGACGGCTCTCTCGTGCGGCTCGATCGCGTCGTGCAGCGCGAGCGGGCGGAGGAGGAATCGGCCGTCCCCGTGTCGATCATGCTCGACCCGACGACGGGCTACGTGCGCGTGACGACCTTCGTCGGCGAGCGCGTGGCCGACGATCTGCACGCGGCACTCGAGCGGCTGGAGAAAGCCGGCATGGAGCAACTGCTGCTCGACCTGCGCGACAACGGCGGCGGCAGCGTGTCGGAGGCGGCCCACGTCGCCGGCGAGTTCCTGCCGCGCAACGCGATCGTGTACACGTCGGAAGGGCGCAAGCCGGAGATCACCGACACGGGCCGCGTGAAGCGCTCGTTCTTCCGCTCGGAGCGGCGCTACCCGATCGTCGTGCTGGTGAACGCGGGCACGGCGAGCGCATCGGAGATCGTCGCCGGCGCGCTGCAGGACCACGACCGCGCGCTGATCGCCGGCCGCCCGACCTTCGGCAAGTCGCTCCTCATGCGCGGCTTCCCGATGTCGGACGGCTCGGTGCTCTGGCTGGTCGTCGGACACGTGCGCACGCCGTGCGGGCGCGTCGTGCAGCGGCAGTATCGCTCGATCACGCGGCGCGAGTACTACCGGCTCGCGAAGGCCGAGCGCGACACGGCGGGCCGGCCGACCTGCCGGACCGACGCGGGGCGGACCGTGTACGGCGGCGGCGGGATCTTTCCCGACCTTCCGCTGCCGGATGCGCCGCCGCGGCCACGCTGGGCGAGCCGCCTCGACGAGCTGCAGCTGCTGCTGTCATGGAGCGGCGGCTACGTCGACGCACACGCGGCCACGCTCACCGACGTCGACGCGTTCAGCGCCAAGGAGCTCCCCGCCACGGTGCTCGCCGACTTTCGCGCCTATGCGTCGAAGCAGGGTGTCGTCGTTCCCTCCGACGGCGACGCGCTGCTCCAGGAGCTCCTGCTCACCAACATCGCCTACGCGCGCTGGGGGACGGAGGGCGCCTACCGCGTGTACGCGCGCCGCGACGGCGAGGTGAAGGCGGCGCTGGCGGGATTCGCCCAGGCTCGCGCCATGGTGAAATGATCGTGGGGTCAGACACCGAAGGTGTCTGACCCCTTGGCGCACCGAGAGCCCAGGGATCAAGAGGGTCAGACTCTCTTGATCGTTCAACGAGTCTGACCCTCTTGAACGTTCAAGGAGTCTGACCCCTTGATGCGGCGGCGCTAGCTTCCGTGAGCGATTCTTTCCTCCGGCCCCGATTCCTCCTGTGATGTCACACCGTTCGACCCTCGCCGCAATGCTGGGCACTGCGGCGCTCCTCACGTCGTTCGCCTCTACTGCCACGGCGCAGACACCCGAGACATACCGCGCCGCGACCGATCGGTTGATCGAGGCGGCGACGAAGGACAGCGCGGCGTGGAACCGGATCGCCGAGCTCACCGACACCTTCGGCAGCCGCATCGCCGGATCCGAAGCACTCGAGCGCGCGATCGACTGGACGCTGCAGCGCATGCGCGCCGACGGCCTCGAGAACGTTCGCGGCGAGCCGGCGATGGTGAACCACTGGGTGCGCGGCACCGAATCGGCGGAGCTGATCACGCCGCGCCGGAAGCCGCTCGCGATGCTCGGCCTCGGCCTCAGCGTCGCGACGCCGCCGGGCGGGATCACCGCACCGGTGGTCGTCGTCACGAGCTTCGAGGACCTCGCCCGCCGCGGCGATGCGGTGAAGGGGAAGATCGTGCTGTTCGACGTGCCGTTCACGCAGTACGAGGCGACGCGCGTCTACCGGTCGACGGGGGCGAATGCGGCGGCGAAGCAGGGTGCGGTCGCCATGCTGCTCCGCTCCGTGGCGTCGTTCTCGATCAACTCGCCGCACACGGGCACGCTGAGCTACGAATCACGGTTGAGCCGCGGGCGCGGCACCTCGAGCTCGGAGCCGGCGGTGCGCCGGATCCCCGCGGCGGCGATCACCGTGGAGGACGCCCAGTTGCTCCACCGCATGCAGGATCGCGGGCAGCCGATCACGGTGAAGCTCGTCATGAACGCCCGCACCCTTCCCCTCGCACCGTCGCGCAACGTCGTGGCCGAGCTGCGCGGGCGCGAGAAGCCCGACGAGGTGGTGGTGATCGGCGGGCACATCGACTCGTGGGACGTCGGGCAGGGCGCGATGGACGACGCGGGCGGCGTGGTCGCGGCCTGGGAAGCGGTGCGCCTGATGAAGGCCCTGGGCCTGCGTCCGCGACGCACGGTCCGCGTCGTCGGCTGGACGGACGAGGAGAGCAGCGGCCGCGGCGGCCTCGCCTATCGCGACGCGCACGCCGCCGACGTCGACCGCCATGTCTTCGCGCTCGAGTCGGACAACGGCGTCTTCCGTCCCTACGGCATCGCCGTCGCCGCCTCCGACTCGGCGATCGCGATGCTGAAGCGCATCGCGCCACTGCTCGCGCGCATCGGCGCGGACTCGGTGAGCCGCGGCGAGAGCGAGGCCGACGTCGAGCCGCTGATGAATGTCGGCGTCCCCGTCGCCGGCCTGCACGTCGACGGCACGCGGTACTTCTGGTACCACCACACCAACGCCGACACCCCGGACAAGCTCGACCCCGCCGACGTCGCCAGATGCGTCGCGACGATGGCGGTGTATGCGTACGTCGTGGCGGAGATGCCTGAGGTGCTGCCTAGGGCACGGTGATACGGGGATACGGTGATACGGGGATGAGGAACGGCCTCGGGAGGCGACTGCTTCCCGAGGCCGTTCGTCGTTCCGTATCCCCTAATCTCCGTATCCCCGCTCAATACACCACCTTCACATCCGGCGCCCCGTCGTAATACACGTTCGGCGCGTCGCTCGCGCGGATGTCGAACACACCGTTCGTGAAGTCGAGGTGCATGCGCGTCGCGAGGGCGATGTCGCTGCCGATCACGCCGTCGAAGTCCACGAAGGTCCACCGCTGCGGCGGCATGATCGGAACATTGTTCAGCATGATGGCATAATTGCCATCGCTGAGCGGGACCTGCCGGGCGATCCAGGTCGACTTCTCCGTCCGCTTGCTGTCGCTTCCCAGGCCGACGAGTGACATGCGCCGCATCGCCACCGGCGTGCGCGGCATCTTCTTCAGCAGCGTGTTCGTCACGTACGTCCCCTCGGCGCCCGTATCGAGGCCGAACAGGACCGGCCGGCCATCCGGCGTGACGAGCCGCACGACGGGATAGCCGACCCAGAAGAGATTCCGCCGCGCGCCCGAGTAGCGACGTGGGCGACGCAGCGTGATCGTCCCCGCCTTCGCGTCCATCACGACGTCCAGGTGGCGCAGCACGTCGGTGCCGATCATCCCGTCGATCGGGACGGTGGTGCGGAGGCCGTTGACGAGCTTCTGGTCGAACTTGAGTGCCTCGGGGCTCACGAGCGCGGCGCCGAGCCCGCGCACCGTCACGGGGCCGATCGCCATCGAATCGATGTAGATGGCGCGCGCCTCGATGTGGCCGCCGACCACGCCGAGGGCGAGCGTGTCGTCCGCGGCGAGCTTGGCCCCCGCGGCAATCGCGACGTCGGTCGACAGCAGCGTCATGCTCGCGCCGGTGTCGAGCCAGAACTCGTGCGCCTTGCCGTTGATCTTGATCGTCACCACCGGCGTGCCGAGGAAGCTGCGACGCATCGGCAGCACCACGGCCTGGTCGGGGATCTCGAACACCGGCGTCGGGATCCGGCTCAGCGCGCGCGCCCACCGTTCGACGCCCGCCGCGACGGCGAGCGACCCCGGGATCGAGTCGGTCGCGCTGGGGATGGCGCGCAGCCGCGCCATCGCCTGCCAATCGGAGTCGTACGAGAGCGCCATCGTGAGCCCGATGCGCGCGCGTCCGCGCACGAGCGAGTCGGTGGCGGCGGCGTGGAGCAGTCCGAACGCCACGGCGGCGGCGCCTGGCTGGCCATCCATCAGGGTGCGGAGCGCAACCGCGAAGGTGCGTTCGTCCATCGTGCTCGCCGCGCGCTCGGCGTTGTGCGTATCGAGCAGCGCGACGTCGCTCCAGAAGTCGCGCCCTTCGTCGCGATCGGTGCGCACCGCCCAGCGCGCGCGCAGCAGACGGATGGACATCTTCGCGTCGATCGTGTCGGTCGCCGTCGCGGTGGCCCGGCCCTCGACGATCGCGTCGGCGCCCGCGAGGGGCCCGACGCCGGCGAATGGGTCTCGCCGCGTCGGGCGACACGCGAGGAGACCGAGGAAGATGCAGCTCAGCGAAACGACCGAACGGCGCATGGAACGAGTCCAACCGTGTGGGAGGTCGACCGTCGCAACAACCGAGATGTCTGGCGCCGTGCGTCGTGCGGCCGCGGGAACTAGGGAGTGTCCCCCTGGTCGCGCGACAGCGCCATTCGTACGAGCAGCGTTCGTCCCGGCGCAGGCTCGAAGAACTTGCCACCGGCGGCGTTCACACTCACGGACCCCGCGCTCCGGACACCGGTCAAGTTCTGGACGGCGACCAGCGGTGCGAGGCGTACCCCACCCACCCCTATCGTGTTCGACACCGCCAACCCGAGGATCGTTCTCCCGTCGGCCTGGGCACTGTTCGCGTCGTCCACGTACACCGCCGTGGCGACGTCGGCCGTGCCCGACAGGGTGAACCCGGCGAGCCGGTACGACGCCCCCGCGGCGAGCGCGCTCTCCGGCACCCCTGGAATCCGCTTCCCCGCGTACGACGTGGTACCGACGAGGTAGTCCACGTATCGGAAACGCGAGTAGCTGTACGCCGCGTGCACGGCGAGCGGTCCCAGCTCGGCCTCCGCCCCCGCCTCGGCGCCGCGCCTGGTCGTCCGGCCGGCGTTGCGGAAGTAGCGGCGTCCATTGCCGCCCGGGATGTCGAAGGGCACGAGCTCGTCACGGGCGCTGGTCTGGAAGGCGGCCACCTCCCAGCGTACGGCACCCCCGAGCAGTCCCTTGGCGCCCACCTCGGTCGACAGCGCGCGCTGCGGCTTCAGGTCGGGATTGATCCCCGCCGAGCCGTCGGGCTTGTTGCCCAGCTCGGTCGTCGTCGGCGTCTCGAAGCTCGACGACACGGTGGCGTAGAGCGACGCGAGCGGCGTGGTGCGCCACACGAGCCCGACGGCCGGGCTCACCGCGTGGAGCGTGCGGTCCCCCGAGTCGTCGGGGTTGGTGGCGGTGATCAATCGATCCTTCACGCGGAAGCGCACGGCGTCGGCGCGCACGCCGGCGGAGGCGAGCAGCGACGGCGACAGCGCGAGCTCGCCGCGCACGAACGGACCGGCGCTCGACACCAGCTCGCGCTGATTCTTCCCCAGATTCCCACGCTGCGTCTTCGGCGTCGGGCACGTCGCAGTCGGCGTGGCGACGTCGATGCACGCCGCGTATTCCTGCCGGTCGTCGTTCTGCCACTGGAAGTCGCCCCCCGCCGAGAGGCGCACGGCATGGGAGCCCAGCGAGCCGGTGCTGCTCAGCCGCGTCGTCACGCCACCGCTCGAGCGGCCGACGTGTACGACGTTGAAGGTGAGCGGATTGTCGAGGGTGCGGACGCTTCCGTACACCGTCGCATCGAGCGAGGTGCGCGCGCCCAGCGGCTGCGTCACGGTCAACGCGAGGTCGCCCTGCTTCACCGTCTTCCCCGCCTGCTTTCGCACCGAGAGCGGATCGGCCATCTGCGGGGCGGAGTCCATCTGCGCGCGCGTGAGCGCGCCCGGGCTCTGGGCGCGGTCCACGTCGGAGAGCCGCGCGGCGATCGTGAGGCTCGGCAGCGCGCTCCCTTCGGTGTGCGGACGCAGCAGGCGCAGCGCGGCGCGCGTCGCACGCTGGTCGGAGTAGTCGCGGTAGCCGCGACCGACGATGCGCGTGACGGACGACGTGTAGCCGAGCGACCCGAGCGTTCCACCGGCACCGGCGGCCGTGATGGTGGGCACCGAGCCGCCGCCGAGCACGCGCGCGAACGGTGCGATGGGCAGCGCCGACGGCGGCGCGCTGCGCACGTCGATCACGCCCCCGGCCGCATTGCCGTACAGCGACGACGCGCTGCCGCGCTCCACCTCGACCCGATCGGCGCCCTCGACGTCGACGACGTCCACCGGCGTCTGGCCGTCGGGGAGGGTGATCGGCACACCATCCTGCAGCACGCGCACGCCGCGCACCCCGAACGCGGAGCGCGCGCCGAAGCCGCGAATGCTCACGCGCGGATCCTGCGCGGGGTTCTGCCGGTTCGCGAGCGCGACACCCGGCACGGCGAAGAGCAGCTCGTCGACCCCCTGCCGACGCAGCGCGGCGAGAGAATCGGGACGCGTCAGGGTGATCGCGTACGGCAGCTCGATCGGCGCGCGCGGCCCTTCGCGCGTCGCGGTGACGCGGACGCCTTCGAGGGTCGCGGGACGCGTCGCCGGCCGCACGCTGTCGCGCGTGACGGTGCGCGTGGTGTCACGCGCCGGCACCTGCGCGTGGAGCGCAGGCGCAACGAGGAATGCGACGGACGCGAGCAGTCGCGCGCGCCCGCGTGGTCCGAGCAGTCGCATGATGTGAAGCTACAGCCCGGACCTCGCGGTCGCGCCGCGCGGCCGCGCGGCGCGGTCAGACGTGTGCCGGTTCGTTGCGGCGCAATGCCAGCCCGAGACCGGCGATGGCGACCACGAGCGCAGCGATCGCGACCCACAGCGCCGCGGCCGAACCGCCGGCCGATCGCGTCGTCAGCTCCGTCGCCGACGCGGGGCGCTTGGACCCCTCGGGCCCCGTCCACTGGACGACCTCGCCATCCGCGTACGTCTGGAAGGCAGGCCACACGAGATGCGTCGTCCCCGACTTCGGGTTCACGCCGATGAAGGGAAACTCGACGAACCGCTTCGGCGGCAGCGTGCCCGTCCACACGGCACCGGTGATCTTCCCGGCCGAGTCGGTGAGCACCTGGAGATTCCACCCTGCGACGTCCTGAAACGAGGAGATCCGTACCTCGGCGGGGAAGTGGATCTCGACGCGCGTGGTGGCGGTGTTCTTCTCGTTCGGGACGCGGACCACGTAGCGCTCGTAGCCACCCGGCGCCGCGGTGCGCGGCCACACCGTGACGTGCGCGAGCGCCGGCGCGGCGTGCAGCGCGATGCACGCGACGGCGAACGATGCGCTCGCGGCGACGCGGCGGACGATCGCGCCGAAGGAGTGACGAGAGGGCGGCGTGGTCGGCATGAGGGCGGGTGAAGTGGGACGGGACGTCAGTGTGTCGGCGGCGAGAGATAGGCGAGCAGCCCGCCGAGGAGGACGAGGAGCGACATCACGGCGATCTCGCGGCGCAGCGAGACGGGAAAGCCCTCCGCGACGGCCACTTCGGTCAGCCGCGGCAGAACCCGGAAGCGATGATACGCGCCGAACAGGATGAGGACCCCGACGCCGGCGACCTTGGCCAGCACGATCAGTCCGTACGGCGAGTGGACGAGATCTCCCCACACCGGGAGAAAGAGCCTGGTCTGCACGACCCCCGAGAAGATCACGACGAACACGGCGGTGAGCGCGATCGACGAGGTGCGGTGGGCTTCGTCGATCGCGGTGCGCGGGTCGGCGTGGTCGAGCGTGACGAGCCAGAGCAGGCCGCCGAGCCACGCGGCGACGGCGATCAGGTGCAGCGCGCGCCCGGGAATCCCCCATTCGGGATGGATCGCCGCGGAGTGTCCGACCGCCGAACCGGCGAGGATCGCCACCGCGGCGATGACGAGGGCGAGCCGCTCGCGCCGCACGAGCAGCAGCGCCCAGGCCGCGAGCAGTGCGAGCACGGTGCGCCCGAGCTCCACCTTGCCTGGACCACTCGCGAGCAGCGCGGCGATCGTGTCGCCGCCGAGCGAATGGTCGGGGGAGACGGCGAGGGCCCACGCGAGGAAGTGGAGCGGGACGAGGATCGCCGTGGCGATCGCGAGCCGGTGCACGAGCCGCGACGCACGGGGCTGCGGCGCCGGCGAGCGACGCGTGACGAGAAAGCCGAGCAGACCGGCGAACGCCGTGAGCGCGCCGACCGCGAGGCCGCGAAGCGCTGCCGGTACCGCGGGGACTTCGGCGAGCGTGGTGCCGGTGCCAGTGTCAGTGTCAGTGGTGCCACCGGCCGTCGCTTCGGCTTCTGCCGGCGCGTGCGGCGGCTCGGCGGTGGCAGCAGCGGTTGCTCCACTCGGTGCCGGCGCCGTCGCCGTTGGCGTGCTCGAGGCGCTCGACGCGCTCGGTGCGACGGTGAACGCGTACGTGCCGTCGATCGGGTGGCCGTCCTCGGAGACGATGCGCCACTGGACGCGATAGACGCCTGGCCCGAGCGGCGACGTGATGGGCGCGATGAGCGCCGAGACGTCGTGCGGATCGCCTGTCTGCTTCAGCGTCGTCACGCTGCCGTCCGGCGCGACGAGCCGGATGCGCCCGAGCGACGGCTCGATCTCCTCGCTGAACACGAGCCGGATCCTCGTCGGCGACGTCGTCAACGTCGCCTTGGCCGCCGGCTCGGACGAGAGCAGCGTGGCGTGAAAGAACGCCGGCGGCGAGGCCGCGGCACGGCCGATCGGCGCGAAGAGCGCGAGGAGGAGTAGGACCGTACGAATCAAGAGGATGCGGGAATGCGATATGGTGTTCTGTCATCCCGAGCGAAGTCGAGGGATCCGCACTTCGCAGTGGCAGGTACAGATCCCTCGAGGCTACTCGGAGATCCCTCGACTCGCTTCGCCTGCTCGGGATCAGGCGCTCGCTCGGGATGACAGAGGCTCTCGAAGCCGTTCAACCAGCTCACCAATTCACCTCACTGTACTCCGTACTTCAGCCCCGCCAGGATGGTGCGGTGCGGGAACGGGTGGAACAGGAAGTACTTCCGGTCGAGCAGGTTGTCCACGCCGAGCGACGTGCTCCAGTTCTCGTTGACGCGGTAGTTCACCTTGGTGTCCATCACGAACCACTCGGAGAAGCCCTGGTACGTGTTGTACCGCACGTCCACGTTGTCGAGGGTCGTGTAGAGCTTCGAGCTGTAGCGGCCGGCCAGCGTGAAGGTGAAGTGCTCGTCGGGGCGGTAGAGCGCCGTCACCGTGGTGCGCCACTTCGGAATGTTGGGCAGCTGCTTGCCGATCGCCGCGCTGACTGCCCCCGAGTCGGCGACGCTGGCGCGCCCGGACAGGGCCAGCGTCTTCGGATCGACGGCGGTCACATTGCCGGAGAACGCCAGCCCCTTGATCAATACATCGTTCGTGCCGAACGCCAGCTCGGCGCCGCGGGCGCGCACGTGATCGACGTTGGAGACGAACGAGACGGGCGTCGTGGATCCGTTCAGCGTCTTGAACTGCGAGATGATCGCGTCGTGCACGTCGTCCTGGAACAGCGAGAGCTGCACGCTGCCGCGCTCGAAGCGCCGCTCGGCACGGAGCTCGGCGGAGGTGACGTTGTCCGGCTTGAGGTT
>Ga0070658_10002302_pt1 | contig 16035 bp, 9 predicted proteins | sample KBSC13metaG_FD_64664 | JGI IMG/M metagenome (GOLD analysis project Ga0070658, IMG submission 64664) | Corn rhizosphere microbial communities from Kellogg Biological Station, Michigan, USA - KBS C1-3 metaG | ecosystem: Host-associated > Plants > Roots > Rhizosphere > Soil ...
CAGCGTCACCACGTCGGCGTCGTCCGGCGGCGGCACGACCACGGGGTCGATCGACTTCCATGTCAGCCTGGGTGTCAACACCAATAAAGAGACACTCACGCTCACTGGTGGCAATTTTAATGACCTGATCATGTCCAACATTATCTCGGGCGTGATGCAGAGCCACATGATCAAGGAGTACTACCCGAGTATCCAGTTCAACATGGATTATATGGTGGGCTCCGACTTCGCCCAGCTCCTGCAAGAGAACATCGAGACGTACGCCTATGTCTCGAGCAGCAACCTGATCGACCCGTCGCCCGATCAGCAGGCGGTCTTCGGCGTCGGCCAGGGCGGGCCGTACCAGATCAACAGCTACGCCTACGACATGGTCGGCGGCGGCACCGCGCCCACCGGCAACTCGCTGATCAACTACATCGCCATCCAGAAGAACATCGGCTACACGATGGCGAACGCGTCAAGTCAAAGTACGAAGGCGACCCCGCCCTCGTTCAACGACAAGTACTACGGCCCGATGCTGCCGGCCTACTTCCACTACAACGACATGGTCGCGCTGAACATCATCGGCAAAGTCCCCGGCGGCTGGGTGACCCCGTGGCAGCCGGACTTCGACAACTGCATGACGCACTTCAACACGCTGCCCAACAGCTTCCTGGAGATGATCCTGAACGTCGCCTACAACCAGGGCTACTACGGCGGTCTGGTGAAATCCTACAGCGTCAAAGGCGAAACCGCGACCGCGTCGACAGTGGCGTCGGTGAATGCCTACTCGTCCGTCTGGGGCGACACCAGCACCTACGACCAGTACCCCTACCAGGTGCACTACTACCTGGATCAGCTCTACGATAACCCGATCCCGACCACCAACGCGACGACATTCACCACGCCCACCAACCACGTCGCCTTCCCGATGTCGACCCTGCAGACGGTCTTCTCGAACGTCTTCCAGAAACTCGACTACTCCAACGGCACCAACCCGGCCGTGTACTTCACCGCCGCCCAAGCGACATCCGCGTTCACGTCGGCGCTGTCGACCAACGGCGTGGCGTCGACGGCCACGTTGGACCTCAGCACGGCCGGCGATAGGGCCAAGATCTTCGCCGTGTTGGATAAGGCGATCGGGAATTTGGAGACGACGTCGGGCATGAAGTTCAACGCCACGACGACCAAGCAGTTGTAGAGGTCGAGGATAGGATAGTTAGGAAGTAACGCCGCAGGGAGTGCTCTCTTCGAAGGAGGGCGCTCACCGCGGCGTTTTTGTCGATCGGAGTGGAAGAGGCGGCGGGACCGGGTCGAGACAAGCTCGACACCCTACTGTAAGTCACTGATTGCGGTACGGTCGACATCGGCTCGTCTGGGGTAGCAAAGACATGAAGATCTCGGCTCCGCACGGCCCGAGTAAGTTGCACGCTTGACTTACAGTAGGGTGCAGAGCTTGTCTCTGCCCGGCTCCGCTCGGGCCAACGTCGGCAATTCCTAGAAGATATGGTCGTCGTCGTAAGGTTGACTTGGGTTACTAGCGATATAAGATCGGATGGAGTCGAGTTCCTCTCGGCTTCTTACGATTCGTTCGTAGTAGTTGCGTTGCCATACCTTGCCGTTGAAAGGCGTCCATCCCAATCTCCGAACGCCGTCGATATATTTCCGCGTCGTTATGGACTTGAAGGCCTGCATGATCCTCCCTAAACTAATGGGCTTACAGTCACTGTCGCAGCCGCCGATCGCGCCTAGTTGACTTACAGTAGGGCGCAGAGCTTGTCTCTGCCCGGAATCGCGAATGGTCAGGATGCCGTGTATGTGGTCTGGCATAATGACGAAAATGTCCGTGGTGACATTTACAAATCGCTCATCGAGGGCTCGCCACTCGGTAGCAATCATGCGTCCCGCGTCGTTGAGGGCGACACCGTTTTCGGTCCTGGCGCCATAGAGACAGGCACGTTCGAGGACAGTAATCGTTGTAAAGTAGATACCGTTCCCGGCGTAGTCGTGATCTGGCCGCCGTAAAGACCTACGATTGTAGAGTTCTCGATCGTGTTGGCGAGGCATGGTGGGACTTCACTGAATTGACGTACTCAACAATACTAAGCTCTCAACCTTTTGTCAAGATCCAAATCACAAGGAGACAAGCCAAAAAAGCCTGCCTCCTGTCTTTGTTCCTAAATGCTCGAACGGATTGCCTATGACTCACTCAATACGATAATCTTATCCCGATCTGTGAACGTGACCATCTCCGACTTCGCCGGGTTGACGACCACACCGAACGCTTTTGAGGCGTCGCCTTCGAAGGCGTCTTGCTTGTAGCCAATCGCGCAGTGGCCGAGTTGGCGGGCGGATTCGGTGACGGTGTAGAAGTTCAGAGGCACGCCGACGTTGACATATTCCGTCGCGGGCTTGAGGTAGATTTCGGAGCCGTCGGCGTCGAAGATGTCTTCGAGGACCGCGATGAGCGACGGGTTCTCGGAGATCTGGGCGAGCATCAGGCTGATGAGTTTGTCGCTGACAATGAAGTCGTCCACCTTGGTGACGGAGGCGAGTTCGCGGTTGCGGATGTCGACGATTTCGCTGACGATGCTGAAGTCGTGGCCGCCGAGCTCGGCGATGTGGCGGAGGTGGAGCAGAGTGATGAGGGTCTTGGCGTCGGCTTCCTGAATGCCCATCGAGTCCGTATAACCGAGCACGATAACATGGTCGTACGACGGCAGATCGAGCGCGTCGAGGACGACGCGGTCGCTGGTGTCGGCGCGCTCGTAGGTGATGACCTGGGCGCGGCCGGGCGTGTCGCACATGGCCTGCATCTCGGCTTCGGCCTCCGTCATCGCCACGATGTGGGTGCGGGAGCCGGCGTAGACGTAGGAGTCGAGCTCGTCGATGATGTCGTAGCCGCGGCGGTTCCAACCAATGATCAGGGTGCTCTCCGGTGTCGACGGAGCCGGAGGCGCGTGCTTGATGACGCCCGCGTTGACGGCGAAGTCGGTGCGATTCGAGAGGACGACCTGGTCGTCGTCACCGGCGATGGCAATGACCTTGTCGCCGGCCGAAATGGGAGTGTCCATCGGCGGGTTGACGCGAACCTGTCCGTCGGCCGTCTGCAGGCCAATCACCGCACACTTCTCGTAGGCGAAGAGTGACTCTCCGAAGGTCTTGCCGGCCAGTTTGGGCTCATCCTGGAAATAGATCTCGTCCCCGTCGAAGTCGAGCAGTTCGGTGAAGACGACGCTGATGCCCGACTGCCGGCAGGCCTGCACGGTGATGCGGGCGATGAGGCTATCGACGAGCACGAGCTGCGCCTCGTCCTTGCCGACCATGCGGGCGACTTCGAGGTTCTTGCGGTCCTGGATTTCGGAGACAATGTGGTAGGGCTCGGCGCGCCTGTTCGGGTTGTTGGTGATCGCCAGGATCGTCTTGATAACCTGCGGGTCAGGATCTTCTTCTTCGCCCGCGAGGATGACGATGGATTTGGACGCATGCGGATTGACGATTTCGAGATCGGTGAGGTCGATAGGGCTGCCGGTGCGGCAGATAACCTTCGTGCGACCGGTGGGCCCAACTCGGTCGCGAATTTCGTCTTCCATCTCGACCTTATCGCGCGTGGACATGACCACGATCCGGGGTTTCTTGACATTGGCGTTGGCGATGACGAGTTCCGAGATGATCGCGAAGACACTCGGAGACCATCCCAGGATCAGCGTGTGGCCAGTCTCGATAACAAACGACCGGCCCTTGCGCAGCTCGTCCATCTTGGCCTCGATCATGGTCGTCAGTACACCAATCAAGCTGCTAACGACGAAGATGCCGGCCAGGGTGACCAGGAACATAACGAAGCGGAAACCCCAGCCCGTGTCGCCTCCCATGGTGCCACTGTCGAGCGTGCGCATCAAGCTCATCCAGGCGGCGTTCACGAAATTGATATGCTCGCCGTCGTCCTGTCGAATCTTAAACACAGTGATGATCACTGCGGCAACTATGATGAAGGAGACGGACAGCAGCGCCAGCCACCCTATCAGAGCCACTGGCCCGCGAGCCATTGTCTTGTCGAACTCGTACCGAAGTCGTTCGGATGTCGAGACTGTTTTCATTATGTGTTCACCTATTGGAATTGCTTGTGAATCGCGACGCCCGATTCGGCGTTGGAGGTTCCGGTCGACTAGTAGTCGCCAAGGAAGTATCGGGTACATATTCCACGCTCTTCAGGGAACTTGAGGTGATATTTGTGTCGCGGTGACGTTGACGGGGCGAGACACGCAGCGTTTGAGGGACTAAAGGGTCGAGGCGCCTGTGCCTGTGCCGCGGCGGGCTTCGTCGAGAGCGCGGTTGAGACCTGGGAACCAGGTGGCATAACCGCGGGCGCTGGGGTGGAATCGATCGGGTGCGTACAGGGTGTGGTCGGCGGCGAAGAGAGGGCCGGTCTCTTTGGCGATGGGGGCGAATATCGCCTGTCGAGATAGTCCCACTTCCGTGATAACGTGGTTGACCCGGCCGGTCTGAGTGCCGGCGAACCACCGAAGCGGCTGGGTGAATCTGGGCGCGGAGCCCAGTTGCGGCGCCCCCGTGAGTACGACTCGTACGCCAGGGCGTGCGCTCAGAAGACCGTCGAGGATGGCCGTCATTCCCGCGCTTACCTTGCTGCTAGCGGTGAAATGGGTTGCGTCGTTCGCCCCCACCGCAAGCAGGACGATATCCGGCTTCAGCGCGGTTGCCTGCCCGAGTTGCACGCGGAGGACATCGTCGACCTTGGCGCCCGCGACGGCGAGATTGGTCATCGTAACCGAGCCACTCAGGGCCAGGTGTCGGGCGGTTTCCAGAGCGATACCCTTGTCATACGGAGCGCCTTCGCCGGCCGCGGTGCTGTCGCCCATGACGACATAGACCAGCGGCGCGCCCGAACCCCCGAATCTCCGCGCGTCCCGGCTGGGATTCTGAAAGTGGTCGTTCGGCCCATTGAGCGCAAGGCGAACCTCGACGGCAAAAAGCCCTGCTACTCCGAGGACGACGACGGCGATAGCCCGTATGAGTTTTCTCGCGGTTCTTTTCATTTAGGGTCGACGAAACGGATTAGACATTCGGTGGTGGCGGCCAGACAGGGCCATCGACGTTGGCGGATGCAGGTGCCGCAGTCTGCTGTCGTTGTCGGCGTCGCTGCCACCACCGCACGGGAAAGGCGATGATCGACGAGAAGATTGTTACGCCCAGGAGGTTCTCAAGCGCGTCTTGCACTGCAGCCCGAAATGTCTCCTTGTCGTTGATCAGCGCGGAAAGAAATACGGTTAGCACGATCGGCATGTACATGAGGATCAGCCACGGGAAGGGTCGACGCTCAACCACAACGGCGAACCTTGTCATCAGGAAGAGCATACCAAATGCGGACAGGCCGTATACGATTTGGCTGGGATAGAGTCCGAAAGTCGTATGCGGATAAAGCCTAAAATACATCACGCGTTGAACAGAACCCGTCAGCATCAGGTAGCGCACCACCGCTATGACAGTCGACAAGAGAAATGTTGCAAGCTTTGATCTCATACATAGCAGCCTGCCGCAGACGGACTTCCGTAACTTGGCGGCGACTTGACCTACCCCTTAACAGCTCCAGTCGACAATTTTGAGTCTACCTTCTTACTTGATAACGGCAAGCCCTCTTGCCGCAAAGGCGGCGTACTTGCGTTGACGGTAAGCCTCGTCGTATTTCGACTCGCGTGTCTCGCCGAGCTTTTCGATGCCGTAATACGCCGCGTCGACGGCGAGGGTCGGGTCGATCTCGACCCAGCCTTTGCGTTTGCCGCGGTAGATGTAACAGCGAGCGTCGGCGTCGAGGTGGAGGTAGTTCCGGGTGATGCCGTGCTTGTAGCTGCACAGATCTCCGTTGTGTTCCATGAACATCCAGCCGTCCCACCATTGCGGTGGCAGCAATTTGTGGAGCGGCTCCCAGTCGGGAGAGACGCCGACGAACTCGGCTTTGAATTTATTCAGCTCGGCCTGCAGCGAATCGATGATTTCCTGGCGGTCTGCTTCAGTGAGTGTTTTCATGGTTCGGTCTCCTTGAGTGATTTTATGAGACACTCACGGGTCCCGTACGAATGCGGAAACTCATTTCGGCGTGGCCACCTCAGTCACCCGACGCGCCGGCGATGATAATGCTTTCCGGCAGGCCATCCGCCCCGTAAACGGTGCAGTAGACGCCTTCGCCTCGACTGTAGAGCGAATGGTCATCGTAAAGCGCACCGGAAGCATGGTGTCCGGCCGTGGGGCGATCCGTACCGAAGATGGATATGAGCTGTTCCGCTGGAATCGGAGAGAGCATCCCAAAAACCCGCGTGGGCGAGATCCCGTAGATGTCCAAGATCGAATGTGTTCCATCACAGGAGAAGTTCTGCAGAAGTTCGAGATCTTCGAGGCTCTTGATCGGGTCGACAGCGATGGCCTCCAGGGCCGCGACAAGGCCGCTCGTGCCGGATGCTTCGTAGATGGGAATGACGCAGGCCATCCCGTACTCTCGAAGCATCGTAATCTTTGCCTCACCATCGTCTTCCTGGAAAAAACCCATCTCATCCAGGATACCAAAATCGGGAACCGGATATTCGTATTCACCTTGGTCGAAGACCCTCTGCCGAAGCTCAGCGAGGGGCTTTGTCCATGTCTGACTGGTACGGGATCTTGTATTGCCAGCCCGATGCTCCCATCTCTTACCTCCAGTTATATGCTCGCCGCCCGATTAACGGCCGGCGGTCTTTCGCGACTCCTGCGCCCGGACGAACCTAACGGCGCTGAGGCCGTAGCACGTGCCGCCCCAGTTGCCGTCGACCGGGTCGGCGGCGAGGATCACCGACTTGACCGGAGCGTCGACATTCACCGGGATCGACGACGGCCGCGCCAGAGACGTGCCGTCGGCGCGTGGGATCTCAACCGTCGCGGAATGGGTGATGGAGTGCCAGGTCTTTCCGTCGGACGTGGCGTAGATGTGGGCCTTGCGGAAGCCGCGGTCCGTGAGATTGAGCTGATTGTGGTTCCAGACGAGCAGCGATCCGAATCGCGTGGGGTGGCTGAAGTCGAAGCGGACCCAGGCCGGCGAATACGGTACGCCCGCGGCCGGGGGTCCCTTCGGTTTCTCGCCGCAGTGCCACATCGTCTCCGCGTATGTCGCGTTGTCGTGGTACTCCCCCCACATGCCGGAACCGTCGATCAAATGCGCGACGTTCTGCATATCGGAATACGTGGACGACGGCGTCACGCTGACCATCGCCGACGCCACGACGCCCGCCACCGGCTTGACGACGAAGCGGACGGCGCTGAGGCCGTAGCACGAGCCGCCCCAGTTGCCGTCGGTGGCCTCGGCCATGATGATGACGGACTTGAGCGGCTGGCCGGCCAGTTGATTGGCAAAGCCCGACGGAACCGCGGAACCGTCGCCGGTCGACCGTGGGACCTCGACTACCGAGTCGGTCGTCAGCGGCGTCCAGGTCGACCCGTCTACCGTCCCAAGTATCCTCGCCCGGCGGAATCCGCGATCGGTGAGATTAAGCTGGTTGTGGTTCCAGATGAGTACGGCGTCGAACGCGATCGGCCGCGCGAAGTCGAAGCGCGCCCAAGCGGGAGATGCCGGCAAACCGGGCGCGGGAGACGACGCCGGTTTATCCGCCGTATGCCACATGGTGCCGGCGCCGTTTTCGTTGTCATGCGCGTAGCCGGTCATGCCGGAGCCGTCGATCAGGTGCTTCGGATTCTGCGTCTCCGTGTAGTAGCTCGATACGCTCACCTTGATCAGGTCCGGCGTGATCGCGGGATTCAGACGCGCGAGAAGAATGGCCGCTCCCGCGTCGCCCTGATGGGCCGCCTTCGCGAGGAGCCCTTTCGCGTCGAGGCTGCTCTGGCCGACTCCGTCGCCGTCCCGCAATCGCTGAGCCATGCGAATTTCGCCGAAGATGTCGCCCGCCGCGGCCTGTTTGCGGTCGAAGTCGACATCGGCCGGTGTCGACGGCGACTGGCGCAGATACCGTTCGGCATAGTTCGCGAGATCGTCGCCGCTGATGCCCTCGACGCCCCGCAGGCGCTGATAATCGGCCTGCATAATCGACTCGTCGACCGGAGCGGGACGGTCGAGGAGGCCGTACTGCGCGACATATTGGCTCACCGCCCGCCAGTACTGGTTGCTTGCGGTCGTCGTGTTCGTTGTAACGTTCGGCATGCTGCCCGCGCGCCCGTCGATCAGGCCGGGATCCTTCTTGACGGCCGCGTCGATCAGGGCGGGCGCCAGGCGTGGATCGGTCATCGCCGACGCCAGCCGGTACCAGGGCTCCGGGTTGTACGGATTCTCGGCAATCGCCCCGCGCATCAGATTTACGCCCAGTGTCGACCTGTCCGCGGCCGGCATCGCCCGGAAGATGTTGACGGCGATGCGAGTATCCATGTAGGACTTCAGCCCGACATTCATTCCCAGGGCCAGGCCGAGGTGGTATTCGGCGCCCGGCCAGTCATACAGATCCCGGGCGCGCGGCACGACGCCATGGTCTTCGTTGAAGTACCACTGGGCGTTCGTGACTTCCGGGCCGCCCGCAAATTCCTGTTCGATCTCAGCCGTCCACGCATTGTCGACTCTCTGGAACGAGATCAAATTGGCGTGACCGGGTTGACCACACCACATCGCCGGCTTGCCCAGCGCCGAGTAGAGGTCGCAGGTGCCTTTGGAAATAGGAACGCACTCGCCTCCATGGACGATCCGGTCCGGCCACGCATCCCAGAACCAGCGCGACGGCCGAAGGGAGTCGGGCATCACGTCGTCGTCACCGCGGTAAGGACCATAGGTATGGTATCGGTCGTCGCCGTGCAGGCCCTGGAACGCTTCCCAGATGTAAGACGACTCGGTCAATGGCACCGGATGGGCGAGCGGCATCAGCAGCGGCCACGGCGCACTCTTTACGGGAAAGAGCGGCCAGGGCATCGGCTTGCCGCCGGCATCCGGAGTCGATGTCGGGGTGGCTTCGTTGAGGTCGACGATGTGGCGAAGCCAGTCGACAGTCGACGGCTTCGGGTCACGCGCCCCCGGCCGCTGGCCGGCAAGGACCAAAGCGTACTTCAGCCGTTCACCAAACCGCAGGTTCTTCCCGACCTCGCCGATCAGGTCGCCGTCGACACCGCACTGCGTAAGATAGTCCCTCAGTCGCGACTGCAGGCCGCCGTCCTGATAGACGTCGAGGGCGGCCGCGTGCGTCTGCGTCAGAAAGTCGGCAATGTGCTTGACGTAGCTCTTCTCGCGATCGGAGCCCGGAACCTGGAGAGACTCGTCCGTCCAGAATCCGGGTTGATAATCGCGGCCGATGTTGCCGAGATCGTCCGCGCTTTCCACGCCCTTCACGCGCTTCGAGACGGCAATGGCGGCGGCAAGCGATCGATACCTTGCCATGAAGTCTTCGCCCATATCCTTGCGAAGCTCGGCATAATTCTGGAGGACGCTCGCATCGGGCGGGTAGACGCTGCCAAAGATGGCGTCGCGGAGTGTCGAGTCATGGTCGACCTCGGCGAGACAATCGGCCGGAACATCCGCACCGCTCTGCTTGAGCTGAGCGACGACCGTCGACTCCGCCCACTTGAGATAGGCCGCACGCACTTCCAGCGAGAGCGTTCCCCCAGAGGCGTGCAGAAGCGGGCCGACTGCCGTGTAGCAATCGGTGTCGACCGGTGACGCATTGGCCGGCGCGGTCGATGTAAACGTAAGAAGCAGGAGCGGCGCGAGGAAGAGTCGATTCATCGGATACCTGTGGTACTGCTGGGTGAACGTCTATTTATTCAAGACAAACCGAACCGCGCTCAGGCCGTAATAGCTCGAACCATAATTCCCATCAACGGAATCGGCGGCGATGATGACTGATTTTACCTGGCGGCCGGCCAAATCGACAGGAATCGACATTGCCTCCGACATCGCAGTCCCAGGCGCTCTCGCAACCTCGACAGTCGGCGTCGACGTGATCGTTAGCCAGGTCTTGCCGTCCGCCGCCCCGTAGATGTGAGTGTTCCGAAACCCTCGATCGGTGCTGCCGTTCTGGTTGTGGTTCCAGATCAAGATTGAGTTGAAGCGCGTGGGATGGGCGAAATCGAAGCGTGCCCACGCGGGAGAACGGGCAAGACCGGGAGCCGGCGGCGTCGGGGCTGGGCGGGCTTTCGTATGCCACATGGTTTCCGCCGCCTGGGCGTTGTCATGGAATCCGCCTACCATGCCCGAGCCGTCAATCAGGTGCTGGACAGACTGCAACGGGTCGAAGATGGACGATGCCGTGACCGCAATCGACGTCGACGGGACCACATTGGGCAGGCCCTTGATCACAAACTTGACCGCGCTCAGGCCATAATAGTGGCTGCCGTAGTTGCCGTCGGATGCGTCTGCTTCGATCACGATCGACTTGATCGGTTCGATCGAGGTCGACGGTACGATGAACGGCAATTCGTCGGCGCGTCCCGAGGCCTGAGGCAAGACGACGTACGACGCCTCAGTCAACCGTGTCCAGGTCGACCCGTCCGTCGACCCATAAATTCGGGTCGTTCGAAATCCGCGGTCGGTGCTGCCGTTCTGATTGTGATTCCAGATCATAATCGATTCGAGCTTTGCGGGCTGCATCAGATCAAATCGAACCCACGCGGGCGAGGCCGGCAATCCCGTGGCCGGAGATTGCGCAGCAGGCAGCTCCGACGTGTGCCACATCGTCCGCGCTCCATTCTCGTTGTCGTGAACGATGCCCGTCATCCCCGAGCCGTCGACCAGGTGGCTCACCGCCTGACCCGATCCGTATACGCTCGACGCCGTAACCTTGACCGCGTCCGCCGGGATGCTGGGATACATGCCGGCCAGCAGGCACGAAGCCGAAAGGTCACCCTGAGCAGCAGCCGCGGCGAAATATCGACGAGCCCCTTCGTCGTCCGCCGTAACTCCATCGCCATCGCGTAGCCGCTGCCCCATGCGTAGCTCGCCAAACGTATCGCCACTCTCCGCGAGACCTCGATCGTACTGCACGGAATCCGTACCGGATTGACTGCCCGCAAACCTCTCGTCGAACGCGGCAATGTCCTCGGCTCTGATCCCGTTGACGCCCCGTAGGAACTTATGGATCTGGCGTTCCTGCTCCTCACTATGCGGAGCCGGGCGGTCGAGTACGGCGTAGTGCGTGACAAACTGCGAAAGCGTGGACCAATACTGGTCGAGCGCCACCTTTGTGTTCGCGCTTTGCGGATAGTCGACATTGGGCTCATGCGTCACAGAACTCGGATCCCGATGCAGCGCCGCCGCCGCAAGCTGCATGCCCCTACCGGCGTCTGGTTCCTGCTCCGCAAGTCGATACCAGACCTCCGCATTGAACGGGTTAACCGCCAGCGCTCCCGTCAGCAGGCGCACACCCAGCGTCCCTTTCTCACTCGCGGGCAGCGCTTTGTAGACATTCACGGCGATACGTGTGTCCACATACGATCTCAGGCTCACGTCCATACTCAATGCGAGCCCGAGGTGATACTCAGCACCGGCCCAGTAGAGCAGATCTCGGAATCTCGGCATGCCCGGGTCTTCGTTAAAATACCACTCCGCGGCGGTGCCGTCCGGACCGGCTGCAAACGCCTGCTCGATCTCCGCCGACCACGTCCCCCCATTGTGGTTGTACGAGATAAGGTTCCAGTGCCCTGGCTGACCCGCCCACTGGGCCGGCTTTCCCAGCGCCGAGTACAGATCGACAGTGCCCTTGGAACACGAAAGACAAATCCCGCCGTGCACAATCCGATCCGGCAGCGCATCCCACGACCAACGCGACGGTCGCAGCACGTCGACAATGATGCCCTCGTCGTCCTGATAGGGCCCATAGTTTGGGAGCCGATTATCCCCGTGCTCACCTTGAAACGTCTCCCACATATAGTCCGACTCACTGATCGGCAACCGATGGGAGAGTGGCATCAGCAATGGCCATGGGGCATTGTCGAGCGGAAAAAGCGGCCACTGCCAGGGATGACCGTCAGCGGTCGGGGTCGACGATGTCGTGCCCTCGTACAGAGTGGTCAGATGATGAATCCACGCGCTCGTCGATGGCATCGGCTCCCTGCCCGCCGGTCGCTCGCCCAGCAATACCATCGCATTTTTAAGTGGCTCCCGGAAGTTCGGTGACAGCGTTACCTGCGCAATATACTCCTGCCCCACCCCCTTGCCCGAAAGCGTCGACCTCAATCGCTGCTGAACGCTCGGGTCATGGTAAACGTCGTACGCGGATAGGTGTGACTGCGATATGAAGTCGGCAATGTCACGAATGAACGCCTTCTCAGAATCCGTGCCCGCGGGGTGCAGTTGCTCGATCGGCTCCTCCGTCTGCCAGAAGTAGGACTGATAATCCTGCCCGACATTCTTGACCTCCTCCGACGTTTCCACCCGCTTCATTCGCCGGGCAACCGCCATGGCAACCACCAGCGAGCGATAGCTCGCCGTGAGCTTGGGACCCGCTTCGGAGCGAATCTGAGCATAGTTCTGCAAGATGCTGGCATCGGGCGGGTAGACGCTGCCAAAGATGGCGTCGCGGACAGCCGGGTCATGGTCGACCTCGGCGAGGCAATCGGCCGCCGGCACGGAGGCCCCCTTCTGCTTGAGCTGATTGAGGACCGTCGACTCGGCCCACTTGAGATACGCGGCACGCACCTCGGAGGACAGCGTTCCCCCGCTCGCGTGCAGCAGCGGGCCGACGGTATGGTAACAGGGTACGTCTAGGGTTGATGGAGTTGCAACGGCACGCCCCGCAATCGTTACCAACAGCAGGGTAGCAAGTATCGGGCGAATCATTCTATGGCTTGGTCTTCTTGGTGAGGGAGGTCAAACTGCTCACTCCGTAGTTCAAGGCCCGGCTTCGGTCTAGCACCAGACGCAGAACACGGTCGCCGTCGTTTCCATACAGCGCTTGCGGCTGATAATTGTTGACGGCGGTCCCCGTCGATGTCGTCAGGCACGGGATCACGGCGGCACTCAGAGGGCCGGGCTTGCCGTCCGTTACTTTTGATTGTAACCGGAGAATGAACGTTTCGGGATATTTGGCGTGGGAGTTGCCGCCGAACGCGAAGTTGCCGAGGCTGTAGGCGATGTACTTGCCATGGTAATACTCGATGCCCTGCACGACGTGAGGGTGAGCGGCAATAACGGCGTCCGCGCCGGCGTCGACGAAGCGATGACCAAGATCTTGCTGCCACGGCCTGGGCATTTTGTCGAGTTCGCTGCCCCAATGCATAAAGACGATGACGATGTTGCCGGGCTTCTTGTAGCGCTTGATCTGCCCGATGACACGAGCAGGCGCACCGTCGATGACGGTGGTGTTCTCGCCGACGACGGTGCAGTCGGCGATGAGGACGACCTGGACGCCTTTGATGGTCGTGATATAGGGCGTGTTCTGATAGAAGGTCGGGACGTGTGCCTTCTTGAAGTTCGCGAGGGTATCGTCGAAGCCCGCCTGAAGGTAGTCGTGCGAGTGGTTGTTGGCGATCCCGGCGACCTCGACACTCGCTGCGGGAAAGATCGACGCGTACCGAGCCGGGCCCTTGAAATGCCACTGCTTGTCGGCGGTCGCCACGGCGTCGGTAAGGGTGCATTCGAAGTTGACGACGGTAAGATCGTCATGGTCGAACCAGCGCCGAACGAGGTGGAAGGGATAGTCCTTGAGACCCGACGGTCGATAGACGGATGGGAACCGGCCAGGGCCACCATCGCCGTTGACCGTGCCGAAGGTGCAGTCGCCGGCGAAGTCGAGGGTGATGTCGACGAACTTTGGTGCGGCGGACACAGGGCCGGCGAGCGCGGCTAGCAGACACAATCCAATCAAGGACTTCGTCATGGTTTCACCGGACAGTGGTTCGGGGGACCGCCACATGATCGACGATCCCCCTATCGAGGTCTATTGCGTGCCCGAAGTAATCGTCCGCTGGATCAGGCGAATGCTATTGTCGTTGACGGAGCCGACATAGAGATTCCCGTAAGGATCAGCGGCAATAGCGGCCGGGTTGTTGAATGTGGCGACATTTCCGGGACCGTCGGTTGCGCCCGATCCCCCCGTTCCCGCAACGGTACTCACGACGCCGTTTTGACCGATCCGACGAATGTAGTTACTGGACGCGTCTGTGACGAAGATCTCGTTGGACGAATCGACGGTTATTCCTTCCGGAGAATTGAACCTCGCGGTCGAACCCGCGCCGTCTACATGACCGCTGGACGGTGCGTCTCCCGAGACGCCCCCCGCCAGCGTCGTAACCGCGCCGTCCCCTGTCACCATTCGGATGCGATGGTTACTTTGATCACAGACGTACAGATTTCCGTAGCCGTCTACGGCGATCCCTGACGGATGATTGAGCGTAGCGGATAAACCGTTGTTCGAATCCGTGTCACCGGTCGTTCCCGCTACGCCGGCAATGCTCCCCGCGAGAAGATCCACGCTGTAGTTTGCGGCGAGTGAAGCGTCTCCGCCTTTGAACCGAATACGCCGTACACGATTGCCGCTATACTCGGTCAGGAAGAGGTTGCCGCCGGCATCCATGCACAAGCCGAATGGGGCATTCAACGTAGCGACATCGCCATTGGCGACACTATAGTTTCCACCGGCCGTTCCTGTTCCGGCAATGGTGGTTGCGTACCAGTTTTGTGGGTTGGTAATATCACCGCCGTTGTGAATGATGCGGCGAATACGTTGATTCCCGACGTCGGCAACGAATAACGTGTTCCCATCCGGCGTAACGGCGATTCCGCTCGGCGAACTGAAGCCCGCCGTGTTTCCGGGACCGTCGGCAAAGGTGGGGGATCCTGTTCCGGCGACGGTGCTGACGATGCCGTTGGCTCCTATCCTTCGAATGGCCCCATTGTACTGATCCCCAAGATAGAGATCGCCGGCCGCGTCGATGGCAATGAAGTCCGGTCCGTTGAACCGCGACGATACCAGCGTGCCGTTGACGTACCCGATATGATTGGCGCTTCCGGCATACGTCCTCACGTTGACACTCGGATCGCCCGCCCCGCCTGTCGATGTCGGCGGCGTCAGCGCGGTGGTGTTGGCCTCGACGGTAACTGTAAACTCGAACGCCGTCACCCCGGCAGGTATCGTGAAGTTCCACTGCTGGGCCGGCGATGTTGCCCCGGGCGCGACAGCCACCGGGTAGTTGATATAGGCGCCAGTCGATATCGACGTATTCGGAATTTCACCGTCGGCATTCGAGAGCTGCACTTGCTCCGTGGGAACGGAGCCGGTTGCAATTCCGATGGGGAAGATCCCGTTGTTTGGAATCAGTTCACGAATCTTGCGGTTGTTCAGGTCCGGCAGGTACAGATTCCCGCTTCGATCCGCGCCAAGCAGCCTCACCGAGTTGAAGGTTGCAACGTCACCCGGTCCGTCAGTCGCCCCTATCGAACTGGTTCCCGCCAAACTTTGCACTTGCCAACTGGTTGCGCTCGTTGGATTGGCCGAGCCGCCTGCTCTGACGGTTAATTGGCGGATCCGGTTACCCACACTGTCACTGACAATCACGGCATTGTTGACCGCAACGATACCAAACGGCGCGTTGAACGTGGCGACGGCGCCCGTGCCGTCCGATGCGCCGTTTCCGCCGGTCCCGGCGATGGTGGCAACATTGCCGGCAGCGTCAACGCGACGCACTTTGTTGTTAACCGAGTCCGCCACGTATAGAGCGCCGGACGAATCGACAGCAATGCCCGCGGGCGCGCTGAACGTCGCGACGGCTCCTGCGCCATCGGCGGCGCCCGCCACTCCGGTGCCTGCTACGGTGGACACCAGGTAATTCGACGCGACCTTTGGGTCCGCGCCAGTGAGGACGATTTTGCGGATCCGGTTGCCGCTGAATTCGGCAACGTAGATAACGCCGTTATGATCTACCGCGACTCCTACCGGCCCATTGAGTGTCGCGGTGTTCCCGGTCCCATTCCCGCCACCCGCAGTTCCGGTTCCCGCGATGGTGTTGATGGCTCCATCCGGCATCATCCGTTCGACAGTATTGCCGTGATACTCCGTGACGATAAGCGAGCCGTCGACAGGGTTCACG